>VFQR01000900.1_pt1 | contig 28514 bp, 27 predicted proteins | sample 3512321 | NCBI WGS metagenome assembly VFQR01 (sample SAMN10412374, study PRJNA504923) | tailings metagenome | isolation source: Relicate 3 Philex TSF1 revegetated site | place: Philippines: Tuba, Benguet | collected 2017-08-29 | reverse complement strand
CTCTCTTGGGTCGGCCCGGCCGCGAAGGATCAGCGGCAGCTTGATCATGTCAGCCGCCTTGAGTTCGGCGGCGGAGACGTGGTGCAGCACATTGGAAGCGTAGATGCCCTTCTCCGGCTTGTGCTCCTCTGGCGTGACGGGCGTCGCAGTAAACTCAACGATCAGGGCCGGCTTCAGTCGGGCGAGCGTGTCGAATGACAGGTCGGTACGGGCATTATGGGCCTCGTCGACGATCACCATCGGCCGACGCAGGCGTAGGACGTTGCCAAGCGACGGCACAGGATCGCCCGAAGGCCCCCGCTCTAGGGCCGCGCCCAACCCTTCCGCAAGGCCGCTGAAATGGTCCATCAGTTCGCCATTGGCCTCATAGACCTTACGGCCTTCGGTCTCCTCGACGCGGAAGGCCTGAATGGTCGCAACGATCACCACGGCCCCGCCATCATAGTCGGCACGCTTGGCGTACAGGGCGTCTTGCACGCTCATGATCCGGACATTCTCACCGAACCGGTCCGCCAGTGCCCGCCGGTTCGCATTGGCCCGATCCTGAAGCGTAGCCAAGGTTTGCTCGCGAATCGTCTGCGATGGCACAAGCCAAAGGACGGTAGGCGCGTCTGTGCGCAGATAACTGTCGGCCGCAACCGCGATGGAATGCGCGGCAAGGATGGTCTTGCCGCCGCCGGTTGGAATGCGCAGACAGACATAGGGCAGGCCAGGAAGGCTCGGCGGAGGCACGAAGGGCCGCTTGGTCAAAGCATAGAAAGCAGTGTCCGCATCGCCGAGTTGAACCGTCTTTTCCAGAAACCGGCGAAGAGCGCTAAGCGTCTGAACCTGATAGTCCTTAAGACTGAAGACTGGCAGGGTCATTCGCTTTTGCCCTTTTTCTTGAGGTGGGCTTTGGGCTTCGATCTCAACAAGGCCTTGGTGCTGCGATCGAAGTCGCTCACAGAGGCGCGGTCATCGACCAGCCGCACGTCGACCCGCGTCTCGCCATCGTCGCTCTGAAAAAGCAGGATTTCTGACGGCAATGACGCCATCGTCAAAGCCCCTCAATCTGATAGGGGATCTGCTTGAACGTCACACCATGGCGCGACAGGCGCTCATCAGGCACGGTACAGCCCTCAGCATAGACGATGCGCGTGCCGTCAAAGCCCGGTTCCGGCACAGGCAGGGTGTCGAGCACTGCGCCGGTGAGCACATTGCCGGCATTAGCGCTGGCGACGCCGATCGCCTCGGCAGAATGAAGCAGGTAGATCGCCCGCCCCTGGAATGTACCGATCAGTGAGGACGACCCATCCGCGCGGCGCGGAATGGGCGAACCGGTCTCGCAAAAGAACACATGGGCGGCAAGGTCGGAATAGGTTACTGCCGGGCTGACATTGCCGTCGGCATCGAACAGAGGCTCGCCAAGAGTGCAGAAGCGAAACCCGCCGCCCGTCCCCTCTATGCGATCCTTGCTCCCGCCCGACTTCTCCAGATCATACCCCCCTATCACTCGTTCAAGGCGTGCCGCCGTCACCGGCTGACAAATAGTGGGTTCCATTTCGATCAGAATAAACCGCCGGCCTCCCCCTTCACGTGCAACAGCGACGCCGGTCGTCCCGGACCCCGCAAATGAATCGAGAATGATGTCTCCAGGTTCGGTGGCAATCTCGACGATGCGCTTCACCAGCCGCGTGGGTTTCGGCGTGATGAAGACAGACGCGCTATCGCCAAAAGAAACTGTCTCAAGGAGTTCTTTCTTAGCTTCTTGGGTATGACCAACATCTTTATAGAACCAAAGGGTCTGCGGTACAACGCCCTGCTTAACTTCGGAGAGAAAGCGCTTTATCTGCGGGATCGAATTTCCGTCTTCTCCCCACCAAATTCTATTATCTCGATCCATTGCCCAGAATTTTTCTTGGGAAACGCGCCAGTACGAGCCAGTCGGTGGCCGGACGATTTCGCGACCCGACGGCGTTTTTATCGAATACGTCCCAGCGCCGTAAAAATTGCGAGCCGAAAGATCACTCGTTTTCCAAGCCCCTCGCGGGTCATTATCGGGATTTCGATAACGGGCGTCTTGTTCCGCACTTCTCGCTAGCAGGCCAATCGAGCATTCATCTACGTCCTTCGCGTACACATAGATGTAGTCATGATCATCAGAAAAGAATTTCGCCGAGTTTTTGGGCGAATATACTTTTTGCCAAATTATCGAAGCGAGGAAGTTTCGACGCCCAAACACGTCATCGAGCAGCATCCGGAGCGAGCCAGACTCGCTGTCGTCCATAGAGACAAAAATCGAGCCGTCCGCGCTCAAGAAATCCTTCAACAACCTCAGTCGCGGATACATCATGCAAAGCCACTTGTCGTGGCGAGACAGGTCTTCGGCCTCCTTGCCCACGGTGGCACCAAGCCAAGCCTTGATTTCAGGAGAATTCACGTTGTCATTGTAGACCCAGCCCTCATTTCCGGTGTTATAAGGCGGGTCGATATAGATACACTTCACCTTGCCGGCGTAATAGGGAAGTAGCGCCTTCAGCGCCTCCAGATTGTCGCCCTGCACCAGAAGATTTCCAGCGTCGGGGTCGCCAACGCTCTTGTCCTTATCGCAATGGATCAGGCGATAGGGAACCTCTCGATGGTGGTTCACCACCGCCTTCTTACCGATCCAATCCAGTGTGGGCATGCCGGCGACCTTGTCTTGCAGAGTTGCGGCGGTGGACTCGCTCGCTATCGTTGATTGCGATCTATCCTGATTCCGCCGTCGCGGTCTCGCAAGGCTGGACGTGGGGCGCTCCCATGGACGTCAACAAGTGGGATGAACTGATCGACAAGGCCCGCAATGGCCTGATCACGCCTGAGGAAGCGGAGGTCGAAGCGGTCCGCGCCGGGCTCCTGCCGCTGGCCTACACGCCGAACGCAGCAGACTATGACCCCCTCAGGGAAACGTGGTGGACGCTGCCGATGGCGGTCGCCTGGATTTCCCGGCGCCAAGCGGACGCGGTGCGCGATGTTTGGGAAGACTATACCAACCAGTGCCGCCACTGGATTTTCCGGGAATGGCGTGTCGGCTTCGAAGGCCCCACGACGAAGGGGTTTTCTCTTGAGTATCGGTCGCGTCCACGCTTCCTCGACCTCATCGTGAGCGACAAGCTAAGGGTCGCAGGTGGCGAGGCAGCAGAGATGTCGTTTGCTGCGGCGAAGGAGGCTCTATGGGTGGCGCTGCGGGAAGGGTTCTTCGAGGCGACCGGCATCGCCTCTGACAGCGACAAGCGCGTTGCGATCCCGCCCATGGAGTGGAGGGACCTTGAGGCTGCGGAGGTGCATGGCGTTGACCTGATCGCCGCCGGCCAGACCTCATATCGGGACGTTTGCGTTCAGTCGCGGAGCGTCGTGGGGTTCTGGCCTCAAGCTCCAGTCGTCACCTCCGCAGCCGATCTCCCGTTGATCACGCCTCCGGGTGACGCGGGTTACATGCCTCTCTATTGCGCGGCACAGTGGATCGCTACCAAGGGCAATCGGGAAACAATCGATCCGCTCGACCCGTCGGTCTGGCAGGCGGCCTATGCGGAACTGCTTGGCCGGATCGCTTCAGAGGACGTGAAGGTCATTGGTGCCCGCGAGGGACAGCGTGAGCCCATACCGGGCTATCACTTCGCCGGATGCCGGGTGGATTACCCACATATCGAAAGTCCCATGGAACTGATGGTCAGCGAGGAACTGCACCTTCGCTCCTATCCCTTTGCCGGCGAGAAACCATGGTTCGATGGCTTCGATGATGCATTGAAAAGCCGGCGCGAAGTGCGCTGGAACCGCATTCAGGTCCATCAGCCGGACATCAGGAGGCTATGGCCGTTCGGGCAGGACGACCTCCCGCCCATATCCAGCGATAGGACCGGCGCGCCTGGTCGCCCTACATCGATGCATCTGATCCGCGCGGAGTTCGCTGCCCGGCAGGCGCGCGGAGAGACCGCGCCTAACCTGAGTGCGGAAGCCAGCGCCTTGGTCGACTGGCTTGGGCGAACTCACGGCCATCTCCCGCGTCCCAGTAAGAAGACCGTCATGAACGGGCTGCGCGATGTCTATCGGGCAAGAAGTGCCCAAAAATAGAATTTCGGGCGAATTTCGGACATCTTTTTCGGGCGTCTCGACTCCTTCACCTCTTCAGCCATCGCCGGGCAGGACCGGCAAGAACTGGAGACATGTGGAATGGAGCAGACACCATCGCCCATTGGGAACGAAGCGAGCCGGCGCTTTCTGAGGCGCATTGACGCCGCGCGCTACGTGCAACAGCACTTCGGGTTTTCGTGCTCGCGGCAGTGGCTCGCCAAACTCGCTGTGATCGGTGGCGGACCGGTCTATCGCAAGGCGGGTCGAACCCCGCTCTATGCGCCGGCTGACCTGGACGCGTGGGCTGCGGCGCGTATCGGCGAGCCGCAGCGATCGACGTCAGACCGGACGGGCGAGGTCTGACCCGATGGGGATGCAGCACCCGAACCCCCGGCGGGTGAAGGCCCATCACACCTACACCATCGGTGAACTGGCCCGCCGGTTCAGCCTACACGTGAACACGGTTCGTGCATGGCAGGATGCGGGCCTGGAGCCTGTCGATAGCCGCCGGCCGATCCTGTTTCGAGGGGATGCGGTCAGGGACTTCCTGAACAGACGACGGGAAGCGGCGAAGCGGCCCTGCAAGGCCGGGACGATCTTCTGCCTGCCTTGCAGACAGCCGCAGCGACCAGCCTTGGACATGGTCGACTACGAGCCGATCACAGCGACATCCGGCGATCTTCGAGGCCTTTGCCCCTCCTGCAACCGGCTCATGCATCGGCGCATCAAGCGAGCCGATCTCGACGCCTTTGCGGCCGATCTCAGGGTCAGCTTTCCGCATGCTGAATCGCGCCTAGGGGAACCCGGCAAAGCTTCCGTGAAATGTGATCTCAAGAGGGAAGGCCCGGCAGCATGAAACCCAATGGTGAGAACGAGCGCCTGAAGCGTGAATATCTCCGCTATCTGAAGGAGGCGCGCCGCTATAGCGAAGCATCAGTCGACAAGGCAGCAGCAGCCCTCGACTGCTTTGAGCTGTTCAACAAGCGGCGGCCCTTTGCGAAATTCCACATTGAACAGGCGATCGCCTTCAAGAACGGACTAGCTAGCCAATTGAAGCCCGCGACAGGCAAGCCACTCAGCAAGGCGACCCAGCTTCAGGTTCTCCGTGCAGTGCGTGAATTCTTCATCTGGCTTGCCGGACGGCCCGGCCACCGGTCGCGGATGTCCTATTCCGATGCGGACTATTTCAGTCTCTCCATGAAGGACACGGCCGTTGCCAAGGTGTCGAGGGACGTCAGGGGTCCGACCGTCGAGCAGGTGCGCCACGCCATCTTGGGTATGCCTGCGGAAACGGATATCGAGCGGCGCAACAGAGCATTGCTCGCATTCGCCATTCTGACCGGCGCGCGTGACAACGCGCTCGCATCGTTCCGGTTGAAGCACCTGGACCTTGTCGAAGGAAGGATCGATCAGGATGCCCGCGAAGTTCGAACCAAGGCATCGAAGACCATCGTCACCTATTTCTTCCCGGTAGGCGATGAACTCGTCCGGATCGTCGAGGACTGGGTGTTGTTCCTCCAACGGGAGCGGCTTTGGGGCCCTGACGATCCGCTGTTCCCTGCGACCCGCATCGCGGTCGGTTCCAATCGGCAGTTCGGCGCGGTCGGATTGGATCGAAAGTGCTGGAGCACTGCTGCGCCAATCCGGAGAATTTTTCGCGAAGCGTTCGAGGCTGCCGGGCTCCCCTATTTCAATCCACATTCCCTCCGACACACTCTGACCCGGCTTGGCATGGAGCGTTGCCAAACCCCAGAGGCTCTTAAGGCCTGGAGCCAGAACCTCGGGCACTCGGAAGTCCTGACAACGCTGATGTCCTATGGCGAGGTGGATCGCCTCCGGCAGCGGGACGTCATCAGGTCGCTTGGCCCGCCGACCCCATCGATCGCGCCCGACATCGACGGGGATTTGGTGCGCGAGTTCGCCGAATTTCTTCGAGCGCGCAAGCGAGGGTGACTGCCGAATGGCGCTCTAGTTCTCAAGACTCTGTGCATCAGGGCGTTCAGGCGTGCGTCGGCAGCCAAACTGCCACTCCCGTCGTTGGGCCCTTAGCGGAAAATCGTTACGTCCGGATCAGGGCTGCCTGCTTCTTCGAGCGCGGGTTGCCAAAGACGGGATGGGCCTGAGTGGCGCGAAGCTCGCCATTCGCTGTTAATGGTCCGCGGCCGATGCCACAGCCGCAGTTGGCCGCCGGCATTTCACGGGAACTCGCTCCTCGGACAGCAATGAAAGTCTGCGGTGTACCAACAGACGTTGGCTCGCTTATCCGCGCGGGTCCATGGCCTGAAACACCCCGGAAATTCGCGCGTAACAGCCGCAGCTTCGATTCAGAAGGCCTCGGCGATCGAGGATCTGGATCGACCCGCTGCCGGTCTGAACAAGGTTGCCTTCGCTGAACCCTTTCAGGATCGTGTTCACGGTTGCGCGTCGCAACGACATGACCTCTGCGATTGTCGCCTGCGTCACCGGGATCGCGCGATGATTGCATCGGTCGTCAGTCGTCAACAGCCAGCGTGCAAGTCGCTGCTCTGCATTGTGGATGTTGACGCAAGCGGTTGATTCCATGAGCTGGAAAATCAGTGCCCGCGCGTACCGGTTGACCGCCGCCATGACGGTCGGCTCCCGCTCCGTAATCTCGTTCAGGGCATCAATCTTGAGCCATGAGGCATAGCCAGCCACGGAGACGATGCTTGTACTGAGAGCTGCTCCGCCCCCGAAAAGCAAGGCAGCGCCCACAAACCCTTCGTTTCCGATCGACGTCTTCTCGGCGGAGACGCCGTTCGCTTCCGTCTTCAGAAGCGAGACGACACCGGAGTGGGGAAAGATCGCGTGGGTGAATGGCTCGCCCTCGGAATAGAGCCGCTGCCCAGGGGTTAGAGGGCCCGTACTCATCGAGTGACGTAGGGTGTCCAGAACATCCTCACCGAAAGCCAAGAGAACGCGATTGCGAATGCGGAAGTCGTCTTGGTCTTGAGACATGTCTTGTGGCGTGTCCTAACCGGGGGCGCTAGGGAAGGTAACGGAATATTAACGAGTTCAGATTACGTTACCGTACAGCCTGGCGACGCAAACGAACATTCGCCGGCGCCTTACGTAAGGTTTCTGACATTTGGCGCGCATCGAACTTCCGCAATAGTAGTCGACGGCCCCCGTGACCCGCAACCGCACTAAAGTTCGACGACCATCACATGCACGCATTGACATGCGTCTACATGTTGGCCGTCAGAATCTATCAGGCCTCTCCCGAGCTCGGAGGACATGATGCCCCCTCGCGTCGTAGCTCCTGCTCACCTCCCCATAGCCACTGGCAGCATCGACCCGGGCGCGTTGCTCACCGCCCTGCCGCGGTCGTCCCCCAAAGAGCAGCCGCAGATTCAGCACATGTTTGCAAAGTCGCTCCAGCGCGAAGAACTCATCGCCCTTCGTCGCGCACTCAATCAGACGGCGATTGTGGCCGCGACCGACCGTGCCGGGCGCATCATCCATGCAAACCCCCGCTTCTGCGACATCAGCGGCTACGGCGAGGATGAGCTGATCGGGCAGGATCACCGGATCCTGAACTCAGGACATCATCCGCGCGAATTCTTCCAGGACCTTTGGCGGACGATCGCCCGCGGCGAAACCTGGCATGGCGAGGTGCGCAACCGGTCGAAGTCGGGAAGCCTCTACTGGGTTGATACCACAATCGTTCCTCTGCTCTCGCGGAGCGGGTCGCTTCAGGGCTATGTCTCGATCAGGTTCGACATCACCGCGCGCAAGCAGGCGGAGCTTGAGCTTGCCACGGAGAACGTGTTTCGCCAGCAGGCTGAAAATCTCCTCCGCCAAATCATAGAAACGATCCCCGCCGGCATATCGGCATTCGATGCCAATGACCGCCTGCTGATCTTCAATGAAGCCTTCAAGACCTTCTACCCGAAGGTCGCCGACCTCATTCAGGAGGGCGCGGGCTTCGGGGATATCCTGAAGACGGCAGCTGAGCGCGGTCAATTCGCAGAGATCGGCGGGCGAGGCAGGGACATTGAGGCTTGGCTGGCGCGGCGCATGCGAGAGCATGCCAAACCGACACAGCCTCTCGTGCAAAAGCTCGACGATGGCCGTTGGGTTCAGGTTCTTGAGAAACGAACCGCCGACGGGCTGCACGTCACGACCCGTACGGATATCACCGAACTCAAGGTCGCCGAACAGACGATCCGGAAGCAGGCCGAGCAGGATTCCCTGACAGGGCTCGCAAACCGTGCCGCCGTCTACAATCGGGTGGAGCGGCTCCTCGCCGACGAAGAGCCACAAGGCCTGCTGGTCGTGACAGACCTCGATAATTTCAAGGCGATCAACGACACCCTCGGCCATGACGCAGGAGATGAACTCCTCGTCGTGGTAGGACGTCGCCTTGCCGGGGCGGTGCGCAAGTCCGATATGGTCGCCCGGCTCGGCGGCGATGAGTTCGCGATCGTCATGAGTGGCATCTCATCGCGTCAGGTCGCCGAGCGGCGTCTGGCGAAGCTGGCGCACTCTGTTCAGCAGCCGGTCGCCCTCACCGGGCGAACAGTGCAACCGCGGATCAGCATGGGCGTGGTTCTGATGACCACGCGGAGCAAGAACCGCCGCGATCTCTTCCGGGAAGCCGATTTGGCCCTTTATCAGGCCAAAGCCGCGGGGCGCGGCAGGTTCGCCTTCTTTGACGAGACAATGTTGAAGGCTGCCGAAAGGCGGCAATCCGATATCGAAGAACTGAGGATCGGCATTGAGCGCGGCGAACTACGGGTCGAGTTCCAACCTCAGGTCAATCTCCAGACCGGCGAGCCCGTTGGCCTTGAAGCCCTGGCGCGCTGGCAGCGGGCGGGCGACACGGTTTCCCCTGCCTCTTTCATTCCGCTGGCCGAGGAATCCGGTCTGATCATCCCGCTTGGATCCCGTGTCATCGAGATGTCCCTCGCGTTCCAGGCATCCATGCGCGCCAAGGGTCTCTCGCCCGGGCGGCTCGCGATCAATGTCTCGGCGGCCCAGCTGAAGCTGGACGACTTCGTCGAGACCCTCGCGAACCAGCTCGGCCGGTTCAGGCTGAGGCCCGCCGACGTTGAGATCGAGATCACAGAAACAGTGCTGCTCGACCGCTCAATCCATCAGATTGTCAGGACAATTGAGAAGCTCGACGCCTTGGGGATCACGATCGCCCTGGACGACTTCGGTACGGGCTATGCGTCGCTTTCGCACCTGAAGCAGTTCAAGGTCGACCGCCTCAAGATCGACCGTTCCTTCGTTGCGGACATCAAGCCGGACGATGGCCGTGGTGTCATCGCAAGAACCATTGTGTCGCTCGCCCACAGCCTCGGGATGGATGTGGTCGGCGAGGGCATCGAGACGCAGTTTCAGGCGGAAGCCTTGCGGGCGATCGGCTGTGACATCGGCCAGGGGTACCTGCTCGCCCCGCCGCTCGCACCTGACGACACCGAGCGATACTTCCAGCAACGCGCGACCGTTCCCGCGTTGCCATCGATGCGCATCGTCGCCTGAGCTCCGCAACCAGCCGCTGGGGGATCACGGATGCGCAAGCCCCGTCACCGCACTCACCAACCGGTCAGCTACTCGGCTGCCGAGATGGCTCAACTTCCCGGTATCGGAGATGTGGCAGCCAAGTATGGACTGACACACCGTGCCCTCCGCTTCTATGAAGACGCAGGGCTGATAGCGCCGGCCAGATACTTCGGCCGTCGCTACTATGGGCCAGACGCACTGCGCAGCCTGGAAATCGTCATCTCGGCCAAGAAGGCTGGCTTTACCCTGCGCGAGATCGAGAAGATGCTCCGTGCCGGTCAGACGTGGGCCGAATGGTTGGGTCCGAAAAAGCTCAAGCAACGCATCGGTGTTCTTGAGCGCAGTCTGCGCGAGATTGAGGACGCTCTGCGGGACCTCACGCGCCTGCTACCCACATTGCCGCACGGGACTGGAAGATCCGGTGAGCCCCAGGAGAGTGGGGGCTCACCATGCTGACACGCCGGCTTATTCACCACACGTCAGAAGGTCCCGACCTTCCCGCCATCGTCTCACGGATTGCCGCGGTACGCGTGGAGATGCGTGACGTGGAACTCGGCCTTTCCCGTCTCACGACTATCGCGGGGCGCGTGGCCAGCTCATCCCAGTCCAGCAGTGCCGCACGATCCTCCGTGGGGCATCCATGGCCATAGATCCCCCCGACAACATTGTTCATTTCCCCGGCCTGCAATCTCCGGAGCAGAGGGCAGACCCTCATCGCAACGTCATCACCTTGCTGACCCACATCATTCGTCAGATGAGTGACCTCGTGAATGCGATCAACGAAGGACCGACAAGCGACGCCGAGAAGGCGAAGTACGCAAGCTGGCTCTGCTCCGCATCGGCTTTGTGCCTTCGCGCCCAGCTCGAATATTTCGATCAGTTCATCGGCGGCAGGGAGCGATACTCCGATGATCCGTCCTTCGAACCTCAGCTGCCCTCGGAGCCTCCCACATGAGCCCTCCGAATCAACACTGGGGAGAACTTCGCTCGCAAGTCGCGCTGCTGTCGATCCTTGTGTCAGGCGATGCCGACGGTCTGCCGTCTGTCGTTGATCCAGACTGTGACAGCCTCATCGCAGCAATCGACTTGATCCATGCCGAGTACTCCGGACCGCTATCGGTTCCGGAGATGGCGCGGCGCGCCGGCATGTCCAGGTTTCATTTCATCCGGCGCTTTGCCGAAGCCTTCGGCATCACCCCGTACCAGTACCTCTTGCGTGTCCGGATCTGCCACGCGGCCCGGCTGATCTCTGTCACAGAGCATCCCCCGGGGATTATTGCGAGACGTGTGGGCTTTGCCAGTCCCGGACAGATGTCCCGCCATTTCAAGCTTGCCTTCGGTCTGCCTCCCACGTCCTTCCGCGGCGCGCTGAGGGCCGCGGATGCCTCTGATCCGCACTGAGTTCCTGTCGCTCTCGCATGCCACCGAGTCACGCTCTTACTCCAATCCAATGAGGCCCCCATGAGCATCCCGACCCAGCAGCGTCTGGCCTTTCACGGCATCAACGCACAGGTCTCCACGGTCCTGCGTTCTCACAAGGCGTTGATTCTTGAGCTGATGCCGTCGATCCTCGATGCGTTCTACGATCACATCGACCGGTTCCCGGAGACCAAGGCGTTCTTCCGCAGCCGCGACCACATGATGCACGCCAAGAAGATGCAGTTGCTCCACTGGAGCCTCATCCTAGACGGCAAGTTCGATGACCAATACGTCTCCTCGGTGACGAAGGTCGGTGAGGTCCATAACAGGCTGGGGCTCGAACCGATCTGGTACATCGGCGGCTATAATGCCCTGGTCACCGGGCTGCTCGACTCCATCGCGACGAAGCTCAACGGTTCCTGGCTCAGCCGAGGCGATTCTGTCGCCCGAACCGATCTCCAGAAAGCCGTGTTGAAAGCGGCCATGCTCGACATGGATTTCGCGATCGCCGTCTACACCGATGCGGGACGGCGCGATCGACGCGAGACCCTCGACCGGCTCGCTGGCGAATTCGAAACGGCTGTCGGGGCGATCGTTTCCGGGGTCGCGGCGCAATCGGCTGAACTCAAGACAGCTGCTGAAGCCCTCAGCGCCACCGCCCAGCAGACCGCTGATCAGTCGCGCATGGTGTCCAGCTCTTCGGAGGAAGCCTCCGCCAACGTCCAGACGGTTGCCGCCGCAACCGAGGAACTGTCCGCCTCGGTGTCGGAGATCGGATCGCAGGTCAACGACTCCGCCCGCATCGCGCGCGAAGCCGTCGGCGACGCGGAGCGAACGGTCTCGTCCATGCGGGCCCTCGCGTCCGCTGCCCAGAGCATCGGAGACATAGTCGATCTCATCAACAATATCGCCGGCCAGACCAATCTCCTCGCGCTCAATGCCACGATCGAGGCCGCGCGGGCTGGAGAAGCTGGCCGGGGCTTTGCTGTGGTCGCCCAGGAGGTGAAGTCGCTGGCAGAGCAGACCGCGAAGGCGACCACAGAGATCGGCGCGCAGATCAGTGAAATTCAGCGCTCGACGGCCGACTCGGTGAAGGCGATCGACAGCGTCGCAAACGTCATCCGCTCGATGGATCGCATCGCGTCGTCCATTGCCGCGGCTGTTGAAGAACAGGGTGCCGCGACCAACGAAATCTCCCGCAACATCCAGGAGGCCGCACATGGTACGAGCGCGGTCATGAACAACATCAGCGGGGTGACTGATGCAGCGGCTCATACGGGTGGATCCGCAACAAGGGTACTGACCTCGGCAACCGATCTCGAACAGCAGGCGCAACGGTTGCGTGACGCCATGGCGACATTCCTGGCCACCGTTCGGGCGGCGTGACGGAACCGAGTTGAAGGCGGCTTATGCGGTTCCTAAGCGCCTCTTCTCCCCGGCGGGGTGGATACTCAACTCGGTCATTGTCCGCGTGGAGGTAGAGAGATCGGTTGGAGTGAACTCTGGATCCGGAAAGGGGCCGGCGCCTGACAGCGCCGGCCCTTCCTGTTTTCGAGTCACGCCGCCTGAACACCGTGAAGGAAGGTTTGGACTTCCTGACTGAGATGGCTGGAGATCTGGGCGACCTCCTGAGCTGCGGACAGTACCTGCGAGGATGCAGCGCCCGTCGATGTCGCTCCATCGCGAACCGTGACGACACTGGTCGTGACCTGTTCGGTACCCCGTGCCGCCTCCTGCACGTTGCGGGCAATCTCGCCGGTGGCAGCCCCCTGTTCTTCCATGGCGGCTGCCACGCTGACCGAGACGCCCGACATCTCTTCGATCACCTTGGCAATCGTGGCGATGGCGGACACGACCGCTTCGGTGGACTGTTGGATTTCGCCAATCTGGGCCGCGATCTCGCCGGTCGCCTTGGTTGTCTGGCTCGCCAGTTCCTTGACCTCAGCAGCAACGACAGCGAAGCCCCGGCCGGCCTCTCCGGCGCGCGCGGCCTCGATCGTCGCGTTCAACGCCAGAAGATTAGTCTGGCCCGCAATGTCGTTGATCAGGGAAACAACACTGCCGATCTTGGCGGCGCCTGCGACAAGCCCCTGAACGATCGCCTGTGCCTCCGTCGCCTGTTCGACCGCCCGGGCAGCCGTACCTGAGGATTGCGCCGCCTGGCCCGAGATCTCGCGGATCGACGTCGCAAGCTCCTCGGAGGCGGCCGCGACCGTCTGGACGCTCGCCGACGTCTCCTCCGAGGCGCTGGCCAGGGACGTCGCGGCCTGGGTGTTATATTCGGCTGTCGACGTCAGAGAGCGGGCGCTCGCCTCCATCTCGGTGGCCGCCGAGGCCAGTTTCGCGGTGAGAGCGCCAACCGCCGCCTCAAAGGCCTTCGTCAGGCCGTCGAGGGTCGCCGCACGCCGCATCTTGGCGTCGTTCTCTGCTTCTCGCTCTGCCGCAAGGCGACGATTGTCGATCAGGTTGTTCCGGAAGACTTCGATCGAACGAGCCAGCGTCCCGACCTCGTCCATGCGCTCGATCTCGGGCACAGTCAGGTCGGTATCGCCCTCGGCGAGCCTCTGGGTGCTTCCCGCCAACTGGTTCAGCGGGCGAGCTACCCGCACGGCCGCGATCCAGAACGCGAAGCCCGCCACGACGAGGCCGAGAACCAGGAGACCGACATTCACGGCCAACGCTTTCGTCGCCCGGGATGCGGTCTCGCCGGCCAAAGTCGCTGTTGCCTGACCAATCGCCTCGTTCAGGTTGAGAATATCCTCGATCGCGCGCGTCGCCGCGGAGACCCATTGATTTGCATCGACGGGATAGGCGGCATCCGTGGTTCCGGCCTTATAGACGCGCTCGCGGAGAGTCTGGAAGTCTCCAAAATAGCCCGCCTTGATGCGCGCCGCCGCCGCCTTGAGCGTCGCCGACGTGTCGTCACGGCCCATCTGAAGATCGATCAGGCCCCAGGCGAGTTCCACGCTTCCCCTGAGCCGCGACAACTCATCCAGGCGCTCCGACGAGATGGCGCGCCCTCCGGAGATGACAGCGGCAATGGCTGCCCGCTCCCGACCCGCAAACTCGCTGGTCACCCAGGCCAGATGCTTGAGCTTCTGGAGCTCGGCAATGCGCGCCTCGGCATTTTCGATCCGCATCTCTGCCGCGAGCCGAAGCTGCTGCGACGCCTCGATAAGCGCTGTTATACCGGCGATCGAGCGGGCCGCAGTATGAGGCCCTCTCTGATCGCCCGGCTTTGCGATCTCGCTATCGACCTGGCCCCGGATCGCTTCCACCTGCCGCATCGCGGCATCCACCCGTCCCAACTCCGGAAGTCCCGAATGTGTCGCGCGCAGGCGCTCCATGGCTCCTCGGAGCGCGCTGTCGGCCTGCTGTCGGAACTGCCCCAGGAGCGCCGTGTCGCCCGCCGACGCCGTCGACGATGCATTCAACAATGCGGCCGCTCGTCCTCGTTCCGCCGCCCAGCTCCCTGCCGCGACCAGGAGAAGATCGCCGGTTGCGTTTCCTTCCTGGATGGCCTGCACAGTGGTCTTCTGCCGGAAGGCAACCACACTGTGCTGGATGGTGAGGCCGATCAAAAGGACCGCCAAGGCGGCGACGGCCGCGAACAGTACCGTTCTCAGCGAGAGGCGCGACAGCATGGGGAATTCTCCATCCAGGGGAGGCGTGGGAGACACTATGTGAGTGGGCTGGCCTGAGCTGACCGGTGAAGGCGAGAGATGCTCCGCCGTCGTTCAGAACGGCTGTCTGGCCAATGTGAGGGCGACATTGGCCTCACAGGACGTCATATTGCGTACTCGTGCAGTACGGAAACGTACTCTCAATTGGTTAACACTTTGCGAATCAAAGACCGACTTCGCCTAGAATTTGAGCAGATGATTGAATTGTGACCCGCGAGAACGTTAACAAGGGTGATTTCCGCAAGTATGCGCGCTCTTGCAGCTGCCACTGTCACCGGCGTTGGCATAGACCCCCGCGATTGCACCAGCCCGGCACCAACGAGGGGTTCCTGGTCCACCCGCACTACCGATTTCTTCCCTGACGGTTCAGATGGTGATCGTCGTCTATTCGGACGGGGCCTGGAATGGCGAGATGGAGCGAGCGAGAAGACCAATTCGCGTGTTTGGTGTGTCCGAACAGGCTCGAATCCGAGCTCTACGCGAGCATCTTCAAAAAAGTTGTGGCAAGCGATCTGGACGATTGGCTCGGAGCGCTGAGGGCAATTGATGTAATCGGCAGAGAAGCCAGTAACTCGAACGGCGGCAGGAGACGGACGTCGGGCAAGCGTCGCGTTTGGCCCATAACAGGGTCAGGAAGCAGGTACATTTCCGACAGGCGGCCGGTATGAAATGGTTGGGGTCTGGTCTCACAACGAGGCGCTCACGCCCGATGGACGCTATCGAAGGTCCGAACAGTATCTGTCGTGTTACCCCGGTGTTACCCCGGGGTTCATGAAGCTATCACGGAAATCTGTAAGTCATTGAAAAAACTGGCGCACCCGACACGATTCGAACGTGTGACCTTTGCCTTCGGAGGGCAACGCTCTATCCAGCTGAGCTACGGGTGCAGGCCGCAGTCAGTTGTTTAGCGGATCGCTGGCTGCGCTGCAATCCGCCCGCGGCGTTCCGGCTCGATCGCCGCTGCAAGGAGGGCCGACGTGCGAGGGATGGCTGGCGGGGGCGTGGGGATGACGGCCTCGACCGGGAATGGATTGCCGCGGGGACGGATTGTCGCACTGCCGGCGCATCGCTAGAAGGGTTGGCGACAGGGGTCGGACAAGCGCGCCGCAAAGAGCGCGCCGGGGGCAGCATCATGCAGACATCGGGTAAGGTGGTCCTGGCGGTCGCGCTCGGACTGGGGTTGCTCGCCGGCGGGGCCGAACCGGCGCATGCCGCGGCGGCGCTGGACGGGCGCGGCATGAGCCTGTTGTGGTGCCTGCCTTTCGCCGGTCTGCTGCTCTGCATCGCCACGGGCCCGGTGTTCTACCCGCATGTCTGGGAGCATCACTACGGCAAGATCGCCGCCTTCTGGGCCGCGCTGGTGGTCCTGCCGATGCTGGCGAGTGTACCGGCCGATCAGGCGCTCGGAGCGCTGGTCTTCACCATGCTCGCCGAGTACCTGCCCTTCATCATCCTGATCTTCTCGCTCTACACCATCGCCGGCGGCATCCTCGTCACCGGCAACATCCACGGCGCACCCGGCACAAACACCACGATCCTGGCGATCGGCGCCGTCCTGGCGAGCTTCGTCGGCACCACCGGCGCCTCGATGATCATGATCCGGCCGATCATCCGCGCCAATGACGACCGGGTGCACAATGTGCACGTGGTGGTATTCTTCATCTTCATCGTCTCGAACTGTGGCGGCGCGCTTACCCCGCTCGGCGACCCGCCGCTCTTCGTCGGCTTCCTCAAGGGCGTCGACTTCTTCTGGACCACGAAGGCCCTGTTCACCGAGACCATGGTGGTGCTCGGCGCGCTTCTGGCGATCTTCTATGTCATCGACTCGCGGCTCTACGCGAAGGAGGGTCGCGTGAAGCCCGACCCGACGCCCGATTCGCGCGTCGGCGTGCAGGGACTGTCGATGCTGGCCCTGATCGGCGTCGTCGTCGCCGCCATCCTGCTGCGCGGCTACTGGAAGCCCGGCGTCGAGTTCAAGCTGGCGGGTGTCGCCTTCCCGCTGCAGGACATCGTCTCCAACATTCTGATGCTGGTGGGCGGCCTCGCCTCACTCAAGCTCGCCAACCCCATCTTCCGCGAGCAGAACGGTTTTTCGTGGGGCCCGGTGAAGGAGGTCGCCAAGCTCTTCGCCGGCATCTTCATCTGCATCATCCCGGTCATCGCGATACTCGCGGCCGGTCGAAGTGGCGCGCTCGCGCCTCTCGTGGCCCTCGTCACCAACGCCGACGGATCGCCGAACAATGTGATGTACTTCTGGCTGACGGGTCTCCTGTCGTCGTTCCTCGACAACGCCCCGACCTACCTCGTCTTCTTCGAGCTCGCGGGCGGCAATCCGCAGGCGCTGATGGGCCCGCTGTCGGTCACGCTCGCGGCCATCTCGACGGGCGCGGTCTACATGGGCGCCAACAGCTATATCGGCAATGCGCCGAACTTCATGGTCTATGCCATCGCCAAGGACATGGGCATCAAGATGCCCTCGTTCTTCGGCTACATGGTCTGGTCGGTGGCAATCCTCATCCCCATCTTCGCCCTGGTCACGGTGCTGTTCTTCGTCCGCGGTGCGTTGCTTGCCGGCTTCTAGGCGGGCGGCGCATGCGGCGGATCGTGCCGTTACGTTAACTCGCAGCCGCGCAGCCCGCCGAGAGCCATGATCCGATTCCCCCTTCGCCTCGCCGGCTTCCTGCTGATCGCCGCGGGCTTCGTCGCGCTGGTGATCGACGGGACCCGCTCGATCGCCGGGCAGAAGCTGTTGATGACCAGCATCTCCGATACCTGGCGCGCCATCCACTTCGACAGTCTCGGCCAGGTGCAGAAAGCCCTCCAGGCGTCGGGGCCAGAATGGCTGTGGGACCCGCTGATGCTGACCATTCTGGCGCTGCCGACGGCCGCCGTCGGGCTCGGGCTGGGCGCCCTCATGATGCTCGCCGGCCGACGCCGCGAGCCGCAGATCGGTGTCATCGGCCGCCGCTGAGGGCTCAGGGCAACAGGATATCGAAGCGGAAGCGCGGCAGGTCCGCCGCTTCCAGGCGCGCGGTCAGGGCGTCCCGGGCGGCCTCGCCCGGCAGGGACCGGAAAAGCGCGTCCCGGGCGTTCATCGTCTCGCCCGGGAAGTACATCTGCGTCACGAGCTCGGGCCGGCCGGCCGCGACCACGCGGAAGTGGATGTGCGGCGTGCGCATCATGCCGCCGGACCCGTAATAGCGGGGCCGGATGGTGCGGAAGCGGTAGGCGCCGTCGGCAGCGGTGCGCACCGCCCCGAAGCCCTGAAAATTCGGATCCGCCATGCCGGCGCTCTCGCGCGGGTGATGATAGCGACCCTGATGATCGGCCTGCCAGATCTCGACAACGGCGCCGGGCAGAGGGCCGGAGCGGGCCGACATCACGCGACCCGTCACCTCGATGATCTCGCCCTCGGCGCGGCGGGGACGGCCGGTGACCTGGGTGAGGTCGAGGTCGGAATCCGCCGGCTTCGTCACGGGGTAATAGGGGCCGCGCGTCTGGCGCGGGGTCTGGACCTCGGCCAGGACCGGCGCGGTTGCGAGCAGCAAGGCAGGGGCCGTGATCAGGAAGCGGCGGGAGACAGGCCGCATCGCTGCCTCGACCAGGATCAAGGGCCTGTCCCACATGGTGCGCGTCTCCTCACGGACTTGCCGAGGCTTGATAGGTGACCGCCATGCCCGGCCCGGCAAGCCACGAAGCGGTGAGGTCAAGCCCGCTCACGCAGGCGTGTTGTGATCGCCCGTCAGAGGTCCCATGTTCCCGTGCGAGTGCCGGCGGGGTAACATCCGCGGGCACCGGCGCGAATGAGGGGCATCGAGGAGGACATCCATGTTCGGTTTCAGAAAGAAGCTCTCGCTGCCCACCGCATCGGAGGCACTGCCCGGCCGTGCCACGGCCATCCCCACCGCCGAGCGGCATTTCGTCAATGGCCGGCCGCTGAAGGGGCCTTATCCCGACGGCCTGCAGAGTCTGGTGGTCGGGCTCGGCTGCTTCTGGGGGGCCGAGCGCAAGTTCTGGCAGCTGCCGGGCGTCCACGTCACGGCGGTCGGCTATGCGGCCGGTGTCACGCCCAACCCGACCTATGAGGAGGTCTGCTCGGGCCTGACCGGCCACAACGAGGTGGTTCTGGTCGTCTACGATCCCGCCCAGGTCTCGACCGAGCAGGTGCTCGCGACCTTCTGGGAGAGCCACGACCCGACCCAGGGCATGCGTCAGGGCAACGACGTCGGCACGCAGTACCGCTCCGGCGTCTATGTGACGTCGCCGGAGCAGAAGACCGTGGCGGAGGCGTCGCGCGCCACCTATGGCAAGGCGCTCGCCGCCCGCGGCTATTGCCCGATCACCACCGAGATCCTCGACGCACCGGTCTTCTATTTCGCCGAGGACTACCACCAGCAGTACCTCGCCAAGAACCCGCAGGGCTATTGCGGCCTCGGCGGTACCGGCGTCTCCTGCCCGATCGGGACGGGGGTGGCTGCGTGAGGCCCGTCGCGGAGGCGCGGGATCTGGCGCTGGCGGCGGGGGCCCATGCCCGCGCTGCCGGACGTCTGCTCGTCTCCGAGAAGGACCAGGTGAAGGCGGTGCATCTGGCGCGCCGGCACATCAAGCGCGCCCGCAGCCTGCTCAGGGCGCTGAGGCCGCTCGCCAAGGCCAGCGCAGAGCGGGAGAACGGCTTTCTGCGCGCCTGCGCGCACACGCTGGCGCCGCTCCGCGACGTTCATGCGCTGGAAGAGGCCGCGCGCGCCGTCGGCGCCCGTGGCCCGGGTGCCCAGCGTGGCGAGCGGGTGGATCTTGTCGCTCTCGGGCGCGCGCTCCAGCGGCAGGCGAGGGTCATCGCCCGGCTCGCGCCGATGGATGCGCCAAAGCACTATCTGGCGAAGGCCGTCGGCCGCGCCTACGGCAAGGCGCGGCGCGCCTATCGCGCCTATGAGGCCGCTCCGACGGAAGAGGCGCTGCACGATGCCCGCAAGCGCATCAAGGATTGCCTGCACCTGGTCGAGGCTCTCGACGAGGTCCGCCCCCGCGGCGCCCTGCCGAAGGCGGGCAGGCTGGATCGCATCGGCGAACTGATGGGGGCGATCCGTGACCTCGACCTGCTGTCGCGCCGCATCGAGCGAACCGAGGCGGGACGGGCGAAGCTCGCGCGCATCGCCGCCCGCCACGCACGTCTCGAGCGCGAGGTCGCGCGCTCCGGCGACGTGACCTTCGCAGCCAGGCCAAAGACCGTCGAGAAGCAGTGGCGCAAGGCCCGGCCATGACATCAGTTTCCTGGCGCGCGATGGCGGCGGCGGACCTCGCCGCCGTCTCGAACATCGCTGCCGCTGTTCATCCCGATTTCCCTGAGGAGGATGCCGTCTTCGCCGAGCGCCTTGCGCTCTGCCCTGACGGTTGCCACGTGCTCGTTCACGAGGGCGACATCGCCGGCTATGTGATCAGCCATCCCTGGACGGCCGGCTCCTGCCCGCCGCTCAACGCCCTGCTCGGGTCGCTGCCCGCCGATGCCGACAGCTTCTACATCCACGATCTCGCGCTCCTTCCGCTCGCGCGCGGATCGGGTGCGGCGGTCAGCATCGTGGATGTGCTCAAGGACGTGGCGCGCTCCGCCGGCTATCCCCGGATGTGCCTCGTCGCCGTGAACAATTCGGCGGGCTTCTGGCGCCGTCAGGGGTTCGAGAGCGCCGACGCAGCTGCGATGGCGGCGAAACTGGCAAGCTACGGCGCGGATGCGCGGTACATGACCTGCTCGCTCGGGTGAGCCATGCTGCAGCGCATCAGTCCTTCTGCCACCGTGACATCGCCCCGATAATCTGCATCATGCCGCGACTTTCGGGACCGGCCGGCGGCGGGCCCCACCCTCACCCAAGGGCAGCGTGCCGATGAGTTCCTTTTCGCTCGCCGATCTCGAGGCCATCGTCGCGCGGCGCGCCAGCGCCCCGGCATCGCAGAGCTACACGGCGGTCTCGCTCGGCAAGGGCCCCGCCTATTGCGCGCGCAAGTTCGGCGAGGAGGCGATCGAGGCGATCATCGCCGCCACCGAAGGCGACCGGAAGGGTCTCGTCGCGGAAAGTGCCGACGTCCTGTTCCATCTGCTCGTCGTCTTGAAGGCGCGCGATATCGCCCTCGACGAGGTCATGGCCGAGCTCGAGCGGCGGACGGCGCAATCCGGGCATGCCGAAAAGGCGTCCCGGTCCGTTCCGCCTGAATCTCCTGCCTCCTGATGGACGAGCGAACGATGCCCGCAAGCCTCGCCTCAGCCGCCCTGGCGGAACCTGTCAACGGCAATCCATCGCCCTATCGGGTGTTCACCCGCGCGGAATGGGCGGCCAAGCGCGCCGACACTCCGATGACGCTGACGCCGGAGGAGGTGACCAAGCTCAAGTCGTTCACCGACCAGCTTTCCATCGAGGAGGTCGAGGCGATCTACCTGCCGATCTCGCGCCTCCTGTCCTTCTACGTCGCCGCGCAGCAGAAGCTGTCGCGCGCCAGCCAGTCCTTCCTCGGCGCCCGCGACGTGAAGATCCCCTTCGTCATCGGCGTGGCCGGTTCGGTCGCGGTCGGCAAGTCGACCACCTCGCGCGTGCTGCAGGCCCTGCTATCGCGCTGGTCCAACACACCGAAGGTCGATCTCGTCACCACGGACGGCTTCCTCTTCCCCAACGCACATCTGGAGCGCGAGGGGCTGATGAAGAAGAAGGGCTTTCCGGAGAGCTACGACACCAAGGCGCTGCTGCGCTTCCTCGCCGCCGTGAAGGCCGGCGAGCGCCATGTGCAGGCGCCGGTCTATTCTCACCTCGTCTACGACGTCGTGCCGGGGGGAGGCGTGGAGGTCGACAGGCCGGACATTCTCATCGTCGAAGGCCTCAACGTGTTGCAGACGGGGCGGCCACCGCGCGAGGGCAAGGCCATTCCCTTCGTCTCGGACTACTTCGATTTCTCGATCTTCATCGATGCCGAGGAGGACGTGCTGGAGCGCTGGTATCTGGAGCGCTTCATGCGGCTGCGCGAGACGGCGTTCCGCGATCCCCAGAGCTATTTCCGCCGCTATGCCGAAAAGTCGGAATTCGAGGCGATGAAGACCGCGCTGGCGCTGTGGTACGGCATCAACCTCGTGAACCTGCGCGACAACATCCTGCCGACACGCCACCGCGCCAAGCTGATCCTGAAGAAGGCGTCTGACCACCGCATCGACAGCGTCAGCCTTCGGCGGGTCTGACCTTCGTCCGGCGGCCTGCCTCATTCGCGCAGGTCCTTCGAGCGCGGGCGACCCTTCTCGCCCGCCGCAGCGGCGGCTAGTCTCCCGGAGGGTCCGGAAGCCCGGCCGAGGGAGAACCGCCGATGTCACGCCTGTTCCGTACCGCGCTGCCTTTCGTTCTGGCCCTGTCGGCCTCGACCGGCCCGGCGCTGGCCCATCATCCCATGGGTGGCACAACGCCGACGACCTTTGTGCAAGGCCTCCTGTCCGGCTTCGGTCACCCGATCCTCGGGCTTGATCATCTGGCAGCGCTGATCGTCGTCGGCCTCCTGGCCTCGCGCGCCGGACGCGGCTGGTTCCTGCTGCCGTCGCTGTGGATCGCCGCGATGGGGGCCGGCGTTCTTGCGCATCTGGCAGCGGTGGATCTTCCCGGCGCCGAGCTCCTCGTCGCCGGCAGCCTCGTCGCCATCGCCCTGATCGGCGTCTTCGCCCCCACGCTGCCGCTGGCCGTGACCGGAACCGTCTTCGCCGTCGGGGGCTTTGCCCATGGTCATGCGCTGGCTGAGAGCATCGTCGGGGCCGAACCGATGCCGCTCGTCGCCTATCTGATCGGACTCGTCGTCGTGCAGGCCGCCATCACCACCGCCGTGGCGATCCTGGCGCGTCGCCTGTTTCCCGCCGCAGACGCGCCGTCGCCGGCCTTTCGCGCCGCCGCAGGGGCGATGGGGGCCGTCGGTCTCATCTTTCTGGTCATCGCCGCGCGTGGGCTCGCCTGAGGCCAGGCACGGTGCTGCCGGCCGGCTGATTGACTTCATATGCTACCATACTAGCTTGCCCCCGCCGGGGGATCGCGCCGTAGGGGCGTGGCGCATTCCGGCGCGGGAGGCATGATGACCCCTTCGAGGCTGCCGTCGCCGTCGAGCCGTATCTGCGCGCCCGACCGGCTGTTTCCGCCCGATCCGACCGCTCGTGCGGTGGCAAGACGGCTCTACGACTCGGTCGCGACCCTGCCGATCATATCGCCCCACGGACACACCGATCCACGCTGGTATGCCGCGAACGACGCCTTTCCCGATCCGGCGAAGCTGTTTGTCGTTCCCGACCACTATGTCTTCCGGATGCTCTATTCGCAGGGCGTGAGGATGGAATCTCTCGGTGTTCCGACCAGCGACGGTACGCCTGTGGAAACGGATCCCCGCTCCATCTGGCGGCGCTTTGCGACGCACTACCACCTCTTTCGCGGGACCCCGACGCGGCTGTGGCTTGACCATGCCTTTGCCGCGCTCTTCGGCCTCGACGAGCGGCTGTCGGCAACCAATGCCGACCGTGTCTATGACCTGATCGACGGCGCTCTGAGACAGCCGGCCTATCGACCGCGGGCCCTGTTCGAGACCTTCGGTATCGAGGTCATCGCGACCACCGAGGGGGCGCTCGACGGCCTCGAATCGCATGCGACCCTCGCCGCTTCCGGCTGGACCGGTCGGGTGGTGACGACCTATCGACCCGATGCGGTCGTCGATCCGGAATTCGAGGGCTTCCGCGACAATCTCGTCCGGTTCGGCGAACTGACCGGCGAGGACACCGCCACATGGACGGGCTATCTCGCTGCGCACCGCAAGCGCCGCGCCTTCTTCAAAGCGCATGGCGCGACGGCTTCCGACCACGGTCATCCAACAGCACGGACCGCGGACCTCGCGCCGGTGGAGGCCGAGCGTCTGTTCCGCGCGGTGACCACCGGCCATCCGACGGCCGAAGAGGCCGATCTCTTCCGCGGCCAGATGCTGACCGAGATGGCCCGCATGAGCCTCGACGACGGGCTGGTGCTGCAGATCCATCCGGGCTCTCGCCGCAACCACAATGCCGGCATCTTCGCCCGCTTCGGCCGCGACATGGGGGCCGACATTCCGGGGCCGACGGACTATGTCGCCGCGCTGAAACCGCTGCTCGACGCCGTTGGCAACGAGCCAGGGCTCACCATCATCCTCTTCACTCTCGACGAGACCGCCTATTCGCGCGAACTCGCCCCGCTCGCCGGGCACTATCCGGCGTTGAGGCTCGGGCCGCCCTGGTGGTTCTTCGATTCGGTCGAGGGAATGAAGCGCTTCAAGCAGCAGGCGATCGAGACGGCGGGCTTCTACAATACCGTCGGCTTCAACGACGACACGCGCGCCTTCCCGTCGATCCCCGCGCGCCACGATGTCGCCCGCAGGGTCGATTGTGCCCATCTTGCCGAACTCGTCTGCGACGGAAGGCTCGACGAAGATGAGGCGCAGGACCTCGCCGTCGACCTCGCCTATGGCCTCGCAAAGAAGGCGTACCGCCTGTGACACGGCTGTCCGATGCAACCCTCTCCGCCGCGCCCCCGGCGATCGCCAGGCCGCTCTATGATCGTGCCCGCGTGACACCCGGCATCGTCCATCTGGGGATCGGCGCGTTCCATCGCGCCCACCAGGCTGTCGTGATCGACGACAGGCTGAATGCCGGAGAGACGTCCTGGGGCATTGTCGGCGCATCGCTGCGTTCGTCCGACACGCGCGAGGCTCTGCAGTCGCAGGACGGGCTCTACACGCTGGGTGTCCGCTCCGCAGCGCCACCGCAGTACCGTGTCATCGGGTCGATCTCCGACGTTCTCGTCGCGCCGGAAGACCCGGAGGCCCTGCTTGCCCGCCTCGCCGATCCGGCCATCCGCATCGTCTCGCTGACCGTCACCGAGAAGGGCTATTGCCACGACCCGGCCACCGGCACGCTGAACGAGGATCATCCGGATGTGCGCCACGACCTGAGCGCCGCCCTGCCGCGCTCGGCTCCCGGCTACCTGGTGGAGGCTCTGGCGCGCCGCCGCAAGGCCGGCGTGAAGCCTTTCACCGTGCTTTGCTGCGACAACCTCCCCTCGAACGGCGCAACCGTGAAACGGGTACTCGCCCGCTTCGCCAGACTGCGCGATCCCGACCTCGGCGCATTCCTGACCGACGAGCTCGCCTGTCCCTCCACCATGGTCGACCGCATCGTGCCGGCGACGACCGACGAGAACCGCGCCGAGGTCTCGACGGCGCTCGGACTTCAGGACGCCTGGCCGGTCCTGGCCGAGCCGTTCTGGCAATGGGTGGTGGAGGATGACTTCCCGACCGGCCGGCCGGACCTTGCGGCCAGCGGCGTCGAACTGGTCAGGGATGTCGCGCCCTATGAGCTGATGAAGCTGCGCCTGCTCAACGGCTCGCATTCGACGCTCGCCTATCTCGGCTATCTCTCCGGAAGGGAAACCATCGCCGATGCGGTGGGGCGCCCGGTTTTGCATAATGTCGTGAGCCGGCTCATGGAAGAGGCGACGGTCACTCTGAAGCCGCTCCCAGGCTTCGATCTCGAAGCCTACAAGCAGAGTCTGCTCGCCCGCTTCGCCAATCCGGCGCTGCGCCATCGCACCTGGCAGATCGCCATGGACGGGTCACAGAAGCTGCCGCCGCGCCTCGTCGCCATTTCGCGTGACCGGCTGGCGCGCAGCCTGCCCGTCGGGGTTGCCGCGCTCGGCATCGCGGCCTGGATGCGCTATGTCGCGGGGCCGGACGAGGCGGGCCGGCCGATCGACCTCAGCGATCCCATGGCCGACCGGCTGAAGGCCATGGCCGCCGGGGCCGGCGGTGACGCTAAGCGACTCGCGGAGTCGTTGCTCGGCATCGAGGCCATCTTCGGCACCGATCTTCCCGCCGATCCGCGCTTCACCTCGGAGGTGGTCCGGCATCTCGACAGTCTGTTGCGGAACGGTGCCGAACGGACGGCGGAAGCGGCGCTGGCCTGAGCCAGCGCTTCGCTCAGAATGTCGTTCGCGAGCGGATGGCCGCCGAGATCGTGCCCTCGTCGAGATAGTCGAGCTCGCCGCCGACCGGCACGCCATGGGCGAGGCGGGTGACCGCGACGCCGGTTCCGGTGAGGAGGTCGGTGACGTAGTGGGCCGTCGTCTGGCCGTCGACCGTCGCATTTACCGCGAGGATAACCTCGCGCACCCCGCCTTCGCGGACGCGGTTCACCAGGCTCTCGATATTGAGATCCTGCGGGCCCACACCATCCAGTGGCGAGAGCGTGCCGCCGAGGACGTGGTACTTCGCATTGATCGCGCCGGCGCGCTCCAGCGCCCAGAGGTCGGAGACGTCCTCGACCACGATGATGACGCCGCCGTCGCGGCGGGGATCGGTGCAGACGGTGCAGGGATCGGACGTGTCGACATTGCCGCAGGTCGAGCAGATGACGATCTTCTCCAGCGCCTCGGCCATGGCGGCGGTGAGCGGCTGCATCAGGCTCTCGCGCTTCTTGACGAGGTGCAGCGCCGCGCGGCGCGCCGAGCGGGGGCCGAGACCCGGCAGCTTGGCGAGCAACTGGATCAGCCGCTCGATCTCGGGGCCTGCGACCCTCTTGGACATGGATGCTGTTCTCTCTCAGGTCTTGCGGCGGTCTTCGGTCCAGTCACTCTGCCGGACGCCGTCCAGCGGCACCTCCGCCCCCAGCCCTTCGACGAAGGCGACGCCCTGGTCGGGATAGAGGCAGACCTCGTGATCGAAGCGGTTGCCGAAGGCCCAGATGACAAGATCGTCCGGGCCGGTGTTCTCGAAGGTGTGGGGCTCGGGGTCGCCGGCGCGATAGCAGAAGGCATCACCCGCCTTCGCCGGAATGCGCTCGTCGCCGTGGAGCAGAATCGCCGTGCCCGCCATGACGACCAGGATCTCCTCCTGGAAGAGGTGCCGGTGCCGCCGCGACGAGCGGTCGCCCGGCTTCACCGTCTGGATGATGAGGCCGATCTTGTCGCTGCCGAGGGTGCGGCCGACATCCGTCATCGTCCCGCCGATGCCGGCCTCGAAGGCATAGGCGAAGGGCTTGATGTCGGGGATGGCGACGCGGCGCAGCGGCATCAGGCCCTCAGAACGGCAGCTTCATGCCGGGCGGCAGCGGCAGTCCGCCGGTGACACCCTTCATCTTCTCCTGCGCGACGACCTCGGCCTTGCGGCGGGCATCGGCATGGGCGGCGACGATGAGATCCTCAACGATCTCCTTCTCGTCCGCCTTCAGCAGCGTGGGGTCGACGGAAATGCTCCTCAGGTCGCCCTTCACCGTGAGGCTGACCGTCACCATGCCGCCGCCCGCCGTGCCCTGCACCTCGGTGCGCTCCATGTCGGCCTGCGCCTCCTGGAGCTTGGCCTGCATGGCCTGCGCCTGTTTCATCAGGCCCATGATGTCCTTCATGGCGAAAATCCTTCGCTGTGATCAGAAGTCGTCGTCCCAGGGGTCGACGGGTTCCCAGTTGCCGTCGGGATCGTCGTCGTCGGGCGCGGCGGCAGCAGGCGTGGCCTCCGGCTCGGCGGCGCCTTCCAGCGGCCGGACCGCGACGATCTCGGCGCCGGGGAACTTCGCCAGGATCGCCTGCACGCTCGGATGGGCGAGAACGCCGCGCTCGCGGTCCGCCTGCTCGGCGGCGAGGCGCTCGCGCACCGTCGGCTCGCCCTCCTCGGAGGAGATGGTGACGATCCAGCGCCGGCCGGTCCAGTCGGTCAGCTTCTTCTGGAGGTCGCCGGCGAGTGTCGGTGCAGCGCTGCGCGTCGGCCGGAAGTCGAGGCGACCGTCCTCGCAGCGGACCAGGTGCATGTCGCCCTCGAGCTGCTGCTTCAACCGGACGTCGCGCTTCTCGGCGACGAGCTTGATCACCTCCGCGAAGGTGCCGAGCACCATATGCGGCTGGGCCGCCGGTGCGGCCGCCTCGCGCATGGCCACCGGCGCGCCCTCAGGCCGCGCCACCGGGGCGAGTCGTGGAGCGGCGGCCGCCGCCTGGGCCGAGGCGCCGCCACCATTGCCGCCGGAGGGCAGTCGCGGGGCGGCGCCCGCGCCGACGGCGCCCGAACCATCGGCGAGCATGCGCAGGGCCTCGTCAGGGGTCGGCAGGTCCGCCGCATAGGCGATGCGGACGAGCACCATATCGGCGGAGGCGAGGGGCTTGGGCGAGCGCGCCACCTCCTCGATGCCCTTCATGAGCATCTGCCAGGCGCGTGCCAGCACGCGGTGGGAGAGGCGTGCGGCGAAATCGCGGCCGCGCTTGCGCTCGGTCTCGGAGAAGGCGACGTCGTCGGCGGCCGAGGGCGCGACCTTCACCCGGGTGACGAAATGGACGAATTCGGCGAGTTCGCCGAGCACGATCTCCGGATCGGCGCCGTCGTCGTACTGGCTCTTGAACTCGGCCATGGCGGCCGCGACGTCGCCCTTCATGACGTGTTCGAAGAGGTCGATGATGCGGGCGCGATCGGCAAGGCCGAGCATGCGGCGGACATTGTCGGCCTCGACCGTTCCGGCGCCGTGGGCGATGGCCTGGTCGAGGATGGAGAGGCTGTCGCGCACCGAGCCCTCGCCGGCGCGGGCGATGAGGCCCAGCGCATCGGGCTCGATGGCGACGCCTTCCTTCTCGCAGATGCCGGCGAGGTGCTTCACCAGCACGTCGGCCTCGACGCGGCGCAGGTCGAAGCGCTGGCAGCGCGAGAGCACCGTAACCGGCACCTTGCGGATCTCGGTGGTGGCGAACATGAACTTCACATGGGCCGGCGGTTCCTCCAGCGTCTTCAGGAAGGCGT
>VFQR01000899.1_pt1 | contig 28563 bp, 18 predicted proteins | sample 3512321 | NCBI WGS metagenome assembly VFQR01 (sample SAMN10412374, study PRJNA504923) | tailings metagenome | isolation source: Relicate 3 Philex TSF1 revegetated site | place: Philippines: Tuba, Benguet | collected 2017-08-29 | reverse complement strand
GGCCCACGGTCTCGGCCACCTGCTCGATGCGGAGGAAATCGTCGGCTCAGAGGTGCTGCATCGCGCAGTGCTCCATGCCAAGTCGACCCTGCGCCTGCGGGTGCTGCCCCCGCTGCGTTTCGCGCTCGCGCCGTATCCCAACACCTTCTTTGGCATTGATCCGGAGACGGCGCACGAGTTCGTGCGGGACATCGCCAGCAGCGTGCAGGCTGCCGGCTTCAAGAAGCTCGTGTTTTGGGTGACCAGCCCGTGGAACGAGGAGTTCATCGACGCCGCCTCGCGCGACACCCGCGTCAGCCTCGGCCTGCAAACCTTCGTGATCAATCTCGCCGGTCTGGGTCTGAGCTTTCACCCCGGCAGCCCATCGCGAGCGAAGCTGCAGGGGATCGTCACCCACATCACGGGACGCGCCCCGGAACGAGCCGGCGGACTTCCGGCCGATGTTCGCGACGCCACCTTTCGTCCCGGGCGGTGGCGCCAACCTGCCCCGGTCACGCCTGAACCAGGAATCGACGGCGACGGCCTGCTCGCCGAGGCCGGCAGCCATCTTGCGCGGCTCCTCGCCGAGATCGACGTGCGGCCGCCCCTTGGCGTCCGGACCCCGCCTCCGCCGCCAGCCCCGCTCCCGGCCGTGCCGGCTCCGCGTCACGCCGAGGCGCCCACGGTCTGGCCGCCCGTCTACCGTAGCCGTTACCTGCCTGCCTTGAGCCGCGCGGAACTGGCCGCCTTGCCCGACAAGGAACAGGCCCTCGTGCTCATCCCCACCGGGGCGATCGAGCAGCACGGCTATCATCTGCCGGTGGGGGTCGACAGCATCATGGGGCAGGCTTGGCTCACTCATGCGCTGCCGCTCCTGCCCGCCGATGCGCCGGTCTATGTCGCGCCACCGATCACCTACGGGAAGAGCAACGAGCATATCGGCTTTCCCGGTACGGTGTTCACCAGCGCTCTGATTCTCCGGCGGCTGCTGCTGGCCCTGGCCCGCCAGTTGCGCGCCTTGGGCTTTCGGCACGTGGCCCTCGTCAACACCCATGGCGGCAACAGTGCCGTCAACACGTACACGCTGCGCGAGATCCAGCAGACCTTCGACCTGAGGGCGGGTTCGATCGGCGCCAGCAATGCCTTGCCGCTGAGTCCGCTGGAGCTGGCCTACGGGTTTCATGCCAATCATTGGGAGACCGCGGCGATGCTCGCGGTCGCCACTCCCACCGTGCACATGGAGCGGGCGGTCCGGGAGTATCCCGCCCGGCTGGACGATCCCGGCGAACTGCGTCCGGAGAGCGCCCCGGCGATCTTCTCGTGGATCAGCTCGGACCTCTCGACCAGCGGCGTGATGGGTGACGCCGCCGCAGCCACGGCCGAGGAGGGCCATGCCTGGTTTGCCGCCTCGTGTGCCAGTCTCGCCGAGAACGTCCTGAACCAGCTGCGCGCGTAAGCGGTTTGCCGGCCAGCCAGCCTCGCAAACACCACAGATCGCACAAATCGCCGGTCGGCCTGGCCGGCCTTGGCAGGCACGGTGCTTAACGGTGCCCATGCCAAGCCGCGGATTTGTCCCTGTTTCACCCAGTCTGATCGATTCCCTGAGTGCCGTTGCCGGCACGGAGAACGTCATCGTTGACGAGGCCGGCGTGGAAACGCTGTCAAAGGACTACTACTGGTACTCGCCCGTGCTGACCAAGCGGCTCGCGGATCGCCGGGCCTCCGCTGCGGTTAAGGTTTCATCCCTCAACGTGTTGCGGGAGGTCGTGGCCCTGGCGGTCGCCGCCCGGGTGCCCATGACCGTACGGGGGGCGGCCACCGGCAACTACGGCCAATGCATTCCGTTGTACGGTGGCCTGGTCATCGACGTGGGCGGGATGGACCGCATCCTTGCGATTGAAGACGGCGTCGTCACGGCGGAGCCGGGCGCCCGCCTGGTCTCGATCGAAAACGCCGCGCGTCCGCTGGGTTGGGAGCTGCGCTGCTATCCCTCCACCTGGGTCAAGGCCACCATCGGCGGCTTCCTCGGCGGCGGCTCCGGCGGCATCGGTTCAATCAGCTGGGGCGGCTTGCTCGAACCGGGGACGGTCAAGCGGCTCACGTTGCTCACCGTGGAGGATGAGCCTCGGACCATCACCCTCGAGGAAGCCGACACCCGCCCGGCGATCCATGCCTATGGTACCAATGGTATCATCGTCGAAGCCCAGATGCGCCTGGCTCCCGCCTATCCCTGGGACCAGATGGTGATCGCAGGCCAATCGTGGGACCGCGTGCTTGATTTTGCCGAAGAGATCGCGCGCGACGATGGGGTCCGCAAGCGCCTCGTCACCCTCCTCGAGGATCCGCTCCCTTCCTACTTCCGACCGATCAAGAAATTTTATCCGCCGGATCATCACCTGATCTTTCTCGAGGTGGAGTCCGCCTCGGCGGCCGCCGTCAAGGCACGCGCCCTCGCCGCCGGCCTGACTGTTTCGCACACTATCCCGCATCACGAGCCGCGCCGGTCGCCGATGCTGTCGGACTACACCTGGAATCACACGACGTTGTGGGCGATCAAGGCCGATCCCAGCTACACGTACGTCCAGGCGGGCTTCGGCCCGAATGTGCGCGAACAGATCCGCGAATTGCAGGCACGTTTCCCGGCCGAGATTTTGTTCCATCTCGAGTTCACCAAGAATCGGCCTGCACCTGGCGCGGCTCCGGTCGTCGGCTGCGGTGGCATCCCGGTGATCAAGTTCACCACCGAGGAACGCCTGGCCGAGATCATCCGCACTTGCCGCCAGATCGGTGTCGGCATCGCCGACCCGCATAGCTGCTACGTGAACGAAGGCTGGTCGGGAGTCGACTGGTCGCCGCACCACCGGCTCAAGACCAAGGCGGATCCCTACGGCCTGCTCAATCCGGGCAAGTTCAGCGACTACGCGGCCGACCCCTTCGCGCGCGGACAGGCGGATCCGCGGTTCCTGTTCACCGCGTGATCCCTCTCGCTCCGGCAAGCCCGACGACCATGCGCAGACGAAAGCGAGGCGAGCGATGATCGGCGAGACCCTCGGCGGCGCCTTTGCCGGTCTCGATTTCCTTCCCGCCTGCCGGTGCACGCTGCGGGACGGCACCGTGCTCGTCGCCGACGTGTATCGACCGCATGGCGACGGCCCCTGGCCGGTGCTGCTGATGCGCCAGCCCTACGGACGCGACATCGCCTCGACCGTCGTGTACGCACACCCCACGTGGTGGGCGCGGCAGGGCTTCATCGTCGTGATCCAAGACGTGCGCGGACGGGGCGACAGCGAAGGGGAATTTTATCCATTTCGGCACGAGATCGAGGACGGCTACGACTCCGTCCTCTGGGCCGCCGGACTGCCAGGCAGCAACGGTCGCGTCGGCATGTACGGATTCTCCTACCAGGGGTCCACGCAGCTGCTCGCCGCGCTCGCGAAACCGGAGCCGCTCAAGGCGCTGGCACCGCACATGACCGCATTCGACCTGTACTCCGGGTGGTTCTACCGGGACGGGCTGCTCCAACTGTCCACCACCATGGGATGGGCGAACCAGATGCTGCGGGCCGACGCTCACCGCCGGAAAGCCGCCAGCGCAGCCGCCCTCGAGGCCAGTTACCTCGCGACGGGGCGATTCGCCTCCGAGTTCCCGCTGCGGGATGCCGCCCCGCTGACCAATGCCGATTTGCCGTCGTACGGTGCTGACTGGCTGAGGAACCCGTCGGGCGACACGTACTGGCCGGAGTTCAACCTGCTCACGCGGGTGGCAGACCTCGGCCTGCCGATGTTTCATCTCAGTGGATGGTACGATCTCTACCTGCGCGGTTCGGTCGACGGGTACCGCGCCATGGCGGCGACGCACCGCCATCAGTTCCTGCTCGCCGCGCCGTGGGTTCATCTGCCTTGGGGCAACCTGGTCGGCGGCGCCGATCTCGGTCCCGTGGCGCGCCCCACGGTCGACGAGGCCATGGCCGCGTGGTTTCATTACTGGCTCGACCAGCCTGAGCCCGCCGGCCCGGCGCCGCTGACGGGCGCGCGCTATTTTTCCCTCGGCGAGAACCGTTGGCACGACGCCCCCTCCTGGCCGCCACCCGCGGCGACCGAGACGGCATGGTTTCTCCAGAGCGCAGGCCGCGCGAATTCCCGCTTTGGCGACGGCACGCTCGACGCCACCGGTCCCGGCGGCCCGGAAGATCTGTTCAACTACGACCCCGAGGTGCCCGTCACCGCCCCCGGCGGCAACCTGAGCGGCAGCGCAGCCTTCGGCCCCCACGACCTTGCCGCCCAGCAGCAGGGACTCAACCTGCTGGTCTACACCGCGGCCGTCCGCAGCACGGAGCTTGCCGTCGCCGGCGCCCCGGCCTGCGTCCTGCATGTGCGCTCGAGCGCAGCCGAGACAGCCTTTGTCGCACGCCTCTCCCGCGTCACCCGCGACGGACGGGCGTTCTTCCTCACCTTGGGCGCGGCCCGGGTGTCCGGCGCGGACGCCGCGGAAGGCACCTGTGTCCGGATCCAGCTCGATCCGATCGCGTTCACCCTCAGCCCGGGCGAATCCCTCCGCCTCGATGTCGCCAGCTCGGCCTTTCCTCTGCTGATCCGCCACCCGAACACCGGCCGCGATCCCGCCTCGATCACGTCGCCGGCAGAGTTTCGCCGGGCCCTTCAGGTCGTGTACCACGACGCCCAGCGTCCCTCGCGGCTGCTTCTTCCCACCCTTCCCGCCTCCCTGCCGCCGTCATGACGTCACAGCCGCCCATCGTCGCCTTCCGTCACGTCGAGAAACGTTACGGCCAAGGTCCCCTCATCCTTGAAGACCTGAGCTTCGAGGCGCAACGCGGCGACTTCATCTCGCTGATCGGCCCGAGCGGCTGCGGCAAATCCACCATCCTCAAGCTGATCTCGGGCCTCAATCCCATCACACGCGGCGAGGCGTTGGTCGACGGCATCGCCCCGGAAAACGCCTCCGAGGAACTCGCGTTCGTGTTCCAGGAGCCGACCCTGCTGCCCTGGCTCACGGTGCGGAAGAACGTGGAGATCCCGCTCAAACTGGCCGCCCGCGACTCCGCCCGGCGCGAGGAGATCGCCCGGCGCTGCCTCGAACTCGTTGGCCTGCAGGGGCGCGAAGACTACTATCCGCGCCAACTCTCGGGCGGACAGAAGATGCGCGTTTCGATTGCCCGCGCGTTGTCGGTGTCGCCCAAGATCCTGCTGCTCGACGAACCCTTCGGCGCGCTCGACGAGATGACCCGGGACCATCTCAACGAGGAATTGCTCGCGATCCGTCAGCAGAAGGCGTGGACCGCCTTCTTCGTCACCCACTCGGTGGCCGAGGCGGTCTTTCTCTCGAATCGCATCTTCGTGCTCAGTGCCAATCCGGGGCGGCTTTACCGTGAGGTGAAAGTCGATCTGCCGTATCCGCGTACGGAAGACACCCGTCAGTCGCCGGACTACTCACGACTCGTCGCCGACACCTCCAAACTCCTGCGCTCGGTCGAAAAGGGCCAGCTCTGAACCCACGCTGCCATGCCTCGTAAAGCCCTGACCTACGTCCTGCCCGTCCTTGCCGGGCTTGTCTTCATCGGCCTTTGGTACGCCGTGCGCGCCGGTCTCGGTGAGGAACGGCGCTTCCTCCTGCCTACGCCCGACGAGATCATCGCAGCCTTTGGCGTCCACGGCGACCAGCTGTGGGCCGCTGCGCTCAACACCACCCAGGGCGCCCTGATCGGCTTTTCGGTCTCCGTGGTGGCGAGCTTCTTCTTCGCGCTCGTCCTGTCGCTCACACCGCTCATTCGCGCGAGCCTCTATCCGTACCTCATGATCCTGCAGATGACGCCCATCATCGTGCTCGCCCCGATCCTCATCCTGTGGGCCGGGGCCGGACTGATGAGCGTCACGATCATCACGTTTCTGATCTGCTTTTTCCCCATGACGGTGAACACGACGCAGGGGCTGATCTCGACCGATCGAAACCTCGTCGACTTTTTCCGCATGTGCAAAGCGTCGAAACGGCAGGAGATCTTCCTGCTGCGCGTTCCCGCCGCCCTCCCGTATTTCTTCACCGGCCTGCGCATCGCCGCCACCCTCGCGCCGATCGGCGCGATCGTGGGCGACTTCTACGCCGGCAACTCCGCTGGCGGCAAAGGAGGCCTCGGCTTCCTCACCATCGTCTACGCCTCCCAGTTCAAGATGGCCGCCCTTTTCGCCACCGCCGCCGCCAGCTGCGCCCTCGGTTTCCTCTTCGCCGGGGTCAGCATCGGCTGCGCGTGGCTTTCGATGCACCACTGGCACGATTCATACAACCGCTCCGACGCATGACCTCCGACCACACGTCTCCGTTCTTATCCCGTTTTCTTTCCGCCAGCCTCGCGGCCGTCACCCTGCTGTTGCTCGCCGGCTGTGGCGGCAGCGAACCGACCACGCGCACCACCGCGGATGGCCGGGTGCTCACAAAGGTCACCCTTCAGACCGACTGGTACCCGCAGGCCGAGCACGGCGGCTACTATCAGGCAGCGGCCAAGGGCTTCTATGCCGAGGTGGGGCTCGAGGTGGAGATTCTCCCCGGAGGCCCAGGTTCGTTCGGCACGCAGCGCGTCGCGACCGGCCAGGCCGAATTTGCCATGAGCCGGAGCGACGAAATGATGCTCGCCGTCCAAGAGGGCCTTCCGCTCGTCATCGTCAGCGCCCTGATGCAGCACGATCCCCAGGCACTGCTGCTGCACGCCGCCAATCCCGTGAACAGCTTCGCGGATCTGGACGGCAAGACGGTCATGCTCACTCCGGGCGCGGCGTGGGTGCGCTACATCGAGCGTCGGAACAACATCCGCCTCAATGTCATTCCGCTCAACTACGGCCTCGCGCAGTTCATGGCCGATCCCAACTTCATCCAGCAGTGCTTCGTAACCAACGAACCGTACTACGTGAAGGCGAACGGCGGCAACCCAAAGACCCTGCTCATTTCCGACTCCGGCTACGATCCCTACCGCGTGATCTTCACCAGCACGAAGTTTGCGCGCGAGCGCCCCGAGATCGTGCGGGCGTTCGTGGCGGCCTCCATCCGCGGCTGGGACGACTTCATGAACGGCGACCCGTCGCCCGCGAAGGCGATGATCAGCGCGCGCAACGAGAGCATGACGACTGAATTCATGGCCTACAGCATTGAGGCCATGCGGACCGCGCGGCTGGTATCCGGCAACCCGGACGCCGGTGAACGGACCGGTCTGCTCAAGCGCTCCCGTTTGCAGCGCGTCGCGGAGAACCTGCATAGCCTCGGCATCCTGCCCGAGGTGATGCCGCTGGAGCGCTACGTGAGCTTCGATTTCCTGCCGCCCGAGCTCGCTCCGCTGACCGACTAGCCCGCAATTTTCACCATAAATAAGGCCAAGACAGGTTTCACCGAGCACACTGAGCCCAGACACAGAGGCAGCGGGAGGCCACACGGTGTGCGTGGAGTTTGCGGCGGACGACATCCTGCCCAACACCGCGCCAAAAGTTTGGATCGGAAGATTTCTCCTCTGTGGCCTCTGGGTCGGAGCCGGTTCGACAGGCTCAAGCCGTTCGACATGCTCAGGCCCCGAGCAAAAGCCGAGGGGGCCCCGAGCGAGTCGAGGGGCTTAGTGCTCTCTGTGACCCAAGGTGAGTCATGGTCGGTGAGGTGAAATAAGCAGGCTAAGCGCGTCTGGGCGCTGGGCACCGCGGTGCGTGCACCCTCCCGGAGCGCGGTCTGGTGTTTCCTGCGGGTTTGTGGCACTCCCCCCGCCCGCCTGGACCGATGGCACATCCAGTGCTCCCCTCCCGTCACCTTCCTGCCATGAGTCATCTGACCCGCCCACACCTCCTCGCCCTCCCAGGCCTCCTGCTCGCGACCGCGCTGCCGGACCTCCGGGCCCAGCCCACCACGCCGGCCGCCGAGCCGGTGACCGTCCTCGAACGTTTCATCGCCGCCGAGACCGCCCTCGAATCCTCCAACACGCTCCTGCCCACATCCCGCCCGGTCGACTCGATCTACGGGTTTGGTCGCGATTTGGTGGATACACCGCGCGCCGTGACCGTGATCACCCCGGAAGCGATCGCCCAGCGCGGACTGGACGACGTCTACGATCTCGCCGCCCTCGTGCCCGGATCCACCGTGCAAAACTTCTACGGCGTGCCTGGGATTCCCACGACCCGCGGTTTGTTCACCAGCATCTACTTCAACGGCATGCAGCGGGTGTGGAACCGCAACGGCTACCCCACGTCCTTTGGCTCGCTGGAATCGATGGACTACGTGCGCGGACCTGCGCCCGGCACCTACAGCGCCTCGAGCCCGGGCGGTTTCGTGAATTTCGTCCCGAAATCTCCCTTCTTCGACAAGCGCCGCGGCGCGGTTCAGTTCAGCTATGGCTCCTACGACCAGTTCCGCGTTCAGGCGGACGTGGGCGCCCCCCTCCTGCTGGCCGGCAAACCCGCCGCGTTCCGGGTGTCGCTCACCAACCAGTTCTCCGATTCGTACTACTCGGGCATCAAGAACGACTATTTCTCCGCCTACGGCGCGCTCAAGATGCGCCTGAGCGACACCATCTCGATCTTCACCGGAGGTGAGTTCTACCGGCACCGTTCCAAGGAGAATCCGGGCTGGAACCGTGTGACGCAGGACCTGATCGACAACGACAATTACCTCATCGGTTCCCCACTCAACGACCTGACCGGACCCTCGCTGACGCTTACGCTGCCGAGCGGCGCTACGTTCACGTGGGTCAACAGCACGCCCGGCTCGGTGAACCGCGCGGCATTGGAGACCGCCACACCCTTCGGCGGCACCCGCGGTCAGTTTGGCGGCTCCTTCCTCGCGCTCAACGGCTTCGCGACGTCCGGCTTCCGCCCCGAACTGCTCAATGCGGACGGTCAGTTCCTCTACCAATACTTCGGGGCAATCGATAATCCCACCGGGCAGACGGTGAAGCTCAGCGGCAAGACCGTGTTGACCGACAACGCCGATTTCGCCGATGCCGACACCTTCCTCTACTTCTTCGACACCGTCTTTACGCCCTCCGACGGATTCAAGCTCTCGAACAAGTTCTTCGTCGACGCCTACCAGCGCGAGAAGGTCTCGACCTACGGCTATGGCGAGTTGGGCAAGAACCTCACCCTCGAGAACAAGATTCTCGTCGAACAAACGTTCAACGTCCTGGGCGGGCTGAATGTCGCTTATGGCGTCTCGGCACGGTACGAAGATTCGATCGCAAAGACCGAGTTCACCGTGGAGCCCTTCAGCCGCCGCGACATCACGAAGCCGGCGACACCCAACGACACGCTGAAGTCGGGTGGCCAACGGGACAACGCCGGCCGGACCTTCTGGGATCCCTTCGGCTCGGTCGAGTCGCAGCTCCTGACGGTGGGAGTCTTTCTGACCCCGGAACTCAAGATCACGGACGACCTTTCCGTCATCTTTTCCGCCCGATGGGACAACGCATCGTGGGACCGGGCCGTTCCGTTCGGCCTCGGAGCTGATTTCAACAGTGGCCCTCGGCCGGGCGGCGGCACCTCCTACACCAACTTCAGCATCAGCCCGGTCTGGAAGATCACGCCCACCACCAGCCTCTACGCCACCGCGCAGGAGGGCACGGCCTTCCAGGGCTTCTACGTCTCGGGCTCGGTCGACCAGGGTGACACCAACTTCCAGGAAAGCTCGCTCGCCGAGGCCGGCATCAAGACCGCCCTTTTCGAGAACCGACTCTTCGCCGGCCTGAACGTATTCTACCAGGAGCTGGTGAACTTTGATCAGCGCGGCGGCGTGGCAGTGCCCCAGCGCGGACGCGGCATCGAGTTCGAATCAACCTGGGCCGTCACGCCGCAGTTCACGCTCACGGCCAACGCCACTTACCAGCAGCACTACTTCCGCACCGCGACCATTCCGGGTGGATTCATTCCGCTCACCACCGAGCAGCTGCTGGACTACGCCGGTATCTTTTACGCCGACTTCGGCGGCCGCCCCAACCCGGGTGGCGAGCGCTTCGGCATTCCGGACACCGTCCTCGGCCTGTTCGCGAAGTACCAGTGGAAGAATGGCTTTGGCATCAGCGGTGGTCCGACCTACACCTCGGCCATCTGGGGAAATGCGGACAAGACCCTGCGCCTGCCGGCCTACACCCTGTGGAACGCGAGCATCTTCTACACGCGGCCTGATTGGGAGATCAAGGTGTCGGGCACCAACCTGACCAACGAACGCTACTTCCATCCCTATGACGCGTTCGCCTCCAACGCGATCATCCTGAAGGGCGAGGAAATGATCATCAACGCCTCGATGACGTACCGGTTCTGACCAGCCGCCACGGCGGCGACAGGACTTTGCAACGCGAAGGCGGCGCCCCCCAAAGGCGCCGCCTTATTCTTTTTATTCATACGAACGCAGGAGGCGCGCGATCTGCTACACTCCTCTTGCGACCGCCCTTCGGGAAGCACATCGCTTCACAGCGCGCACCTTAAGAGGAATGTCCGACTATGGCTCGGGTCATTGCGCATTATCCGATGAGCGAATACCGCTCCGGCATCTTCAAGCCGGGAGCGTTTCACCTGGTGCCCTTCGACAGCGAAGTGCCAGGGCTCCACGACCGTCGCGTGCCGCACCGTCACGACTTCTTTGAAATCGTTTGGCTGCGCAGCGGACGGGGGCGCCTGATCTGCGATCTGCAGCACCACACGTTTGGACCGGGTTCGCTGGTCCTGATCTCCCCGGGTCAGGTTCACTCCTGGTCGTTCGACGCTCCTACTGTGGGTCAGATCGCCAGTTTCACCCCCGAGTTTCTCGCCCTCGGTCCGGATTGTCCGGTGCTTCTCTCCAAGATGCCGTTCCTTTATTCGGACCATCCTTCGCCCCTGCTCTCCTGCGATGGTGAGGAGTCGCGCCGGATCGAAAGCGTGCTGGCGCAGTTCGAAGATCTGACGCGTGACGAGGGCGTGGGACGCGATGACATGGCCAGGGCCTATCTGATCGTCCTGCTGAGCCTGGTCCGCCAGAGCTTTGCCCGGCGGGCGCACATGGGCTCGGAACCCAAGCCTGCCGTGGAGACCGACCTGCTGGTGCAGCGGTTCCGGCTCGCGCTCGAACAACACATGCCGGGTGTCGTCGAAGTGGGCGTGCTCGCCCGCCAACTCCGGGTTTCACGCTCCCAGCTCAACGAAGCGCTTCGCCGCGGCACCGGCCGGTCCGCCAGCGAGATCATCCACCATCGGGTGCTGCTCGAAGCGAAGCGCGTGCTGCTCCACTCCACACTGACCATCGCAGAGATCGCCTACCGGTTGAAGTTTCAGGACCCTTCCTACTTCGGTCGCTTCTTCCGCAAGTACAGCGGAATGACCCCGGGCGCGTACCGGGAGGCGATGCAACGGGAATCCCTGGTGGCCTAGGGCGTGTCTGGGCATTGCGAGAGCCCAGACACGCCCTAAGGCCCCGGGTTGAACCGCAGATCGACGAGCGTGCCCAAATCCAACGGCGCCGCCAGCTCTCCCATCGCCACGTACATCGCCTGCGCCTTCTGCCAGTGGTCGAGCTTCATCGGTGCGAGCGGTGGGCGACCGTCGGGAGCCACCAAGGTCGCAATCTCATCGAGCGAGGCCAGCTGGTAATCGCGTGCCAAGCCCGGCGCAGGCCGCGCCAGCAGATAGTCCACCGCCTCTTCCCGATGCGCCAGCGCGTATGCCCAGCCGCGCTGGGTGGCCGCAAGAAACGCGCGCACGATCTCCGGATGCTGTTCCACCATGCGCGCCGGGGTAAAGATCACCTGCGAATAGGCCACATAGCCATAGTCGCGGGCCATCAGCCGACGGGCACCTTCGCCGAGCAAGAGTCGGAGCTTCACGAACTCGTCGATCGCGTAAGCTTGCTGCGCGTCCACCTTGCCCTCGGCCACGGTCACAGGGTCATGTCCGACCACGGAAAAATGAATGTCCTGCAGCAGGGCTTCTTTCCCTAGGAACCGCAGTGCCTGGCGCACGATGCGCTCTCCGCCATCATGGACGCCCACCCGCCGGCCGACGAAATCGGCCGGACTGGAAATGCCACTGTCGGCGCGGATCATCCAGCACACCGGACTGTCCTGAAACATGGTCGCAACCGCCCGGATTGGAACTCCCCGGGCATGCGCCGCCAACAGGCCGCTGCTCTCTGCACTCCCGAAAACGAGGCCCGCCTCGGCTTGCACGGCGGCGACCGCATCCACCCCGGAAACCGCGGGGCGGATCTCCACCGCCAGCCCGGCCTCGGCGTAGAACCCTCGGGCCTCGGCCATGTAGAGTCCGGCGAATTGGGCATTGGGAATCCAGTCCAGCTGCATCACGACGCGGACCGGCTCCGCAGCGCGGAGCGCAACAGCGACGACGAGCAACCCACTCAGGGTGAGGATGCGTTTCATGGTGTACCGCCTTCCGCGAGAAACCGCCGTACCGCCTCGATCAGACCGACATCGAGCGATTCGTTCGCCTCCATGGTGGCGGCCGGGTTGATCGACCGGGGATTCTTCACGTAGCGAAGAAAAAAGTCCGGCGCACCGGCCGCCTGCGCGGACAGCAGCGCAAAGGGCCGCGCCGCCTTGGTGCCGCCCACCGTGCCCGGCGGGCCTACGTGACAGGTCACACACCGTTGCAACCACACCTCCCGGCCTTGCCGCGCCGGCTCGGATAGGTTCAGCGCCAACAACGCCGCAAACGCCTCGGCATAGCGGACAAACTCAACGCGTGCGACGCCCCACGGCTTCTTGCTGGTCTCGCTGAGGAGGTCCGCCACGGCAGGCGCGAGGGTCCGGTCGACTCCGATCACGTACGGACCCGGGTTGAACGCCAGCCCCTCCGGCGGCCACTGGTCCGGACCGCGACCATTGATTTCCAGCACCACAAACGGACGCAGGGCCTCCACTTCGTCCCGGCGGTACACCGCCAGGAAGCCGTCGGTGCACCACGCCAGCAACGTGTCACGACGGGGCTCGACCGGTAAGGCCTGCCAGAGTCGCGCCAGATCGATGATCGTTACCTCCTGGGGGCCTGGGACGAACTCACCGTCGAGGACCACGCGCCGGGGCGACAAGGTCCGCAGCGCCGCCCACGAGGCAAACCGTGATTCGCCCGCCGGTACGCCGGCCAACCCTCCGCTGATCTCCAGATCGTGCGGCTCCGCTCGTTCCAGTCGGAGCGTCAGCGCTGACAGTGGTTGCCAGGCACCGCCGACGATGAGCACCCACGCCACCGACCGACGTATCCAACCGAAACTCAAGCGTCTGCTCATGCGTAGGCCCACCTCGGAGACGGCAGAGGAGTAATCCGCGACGAGGGCCCCGTCCCCATGCTTCGCCCGGAAAGACGCAGGAGCTGCGTCCGCATTCCCGAACGAAGCAGATTCGGTGCCGCCCTACCCCCTGCGGCCCCCCATGCCACCCACGAGTCCCAGCGAATCGCCGAGAGTGCCGCTCAAGCGAAGGTCGTCCGCCGCAACTAGGCATGCGTCCCGCTCACCAGGCGACCGCATGCATTTTCTTCGCCGTGCCCGCGTCCCCGTTGCCTGCCTGCCTGCGGCGTTATCCGCCGGGCTGGATGCGCAGGCACGACGCTTCGAACCCTGGGTTGAATGCGACCTGAGCATCGAAGGCCGCACGATCACCGCCGTCACAAAGAGCGGGGCGGCTGCACCCCGCGAAGGTGCAACGGTCACCGATCTCGGAGGGTGCCTCGTGTTTCCCGGCCTGGTCGACGCCCACACCCACCTCGACAAAACCCACACGTGGCACCGGGCGCCGAATCCCACAGGAGAGTTCTGGGACGCGATCGACGTGCTCGGTCGCGACAGCGCGCTGTGGACCGCCGACGACGTTCGCACCCGCGCCGCGTTTGGCCTCCGCCAGGCGTGGGCCCATGGCACGGTGGCGATCCGCACCCACCTTGACGCCGGTTCCGCGCGCGGAGAAGTCAGCCACGAGGTCATTGCCTCGTTGCGTGAGGAATGGGCGGATCGACTCACCCTGCAGACGGTGAGCATGTGCAACCTCGCCGAACTTCCCGCCACCGGCGCAACCCGCGTGCTCCAAGTCGCCACGGCGCACGGCGCGTCCGCGCTCGGTGGCTTTCCCCAACCCAACCCCGACCTCGCCCGGCAGCTCGACTGGCTGTTCGCCGCGGCCCGGGATGCCGGCCTGGGAGTTGATCTGCATGTCGACGAAAGCGGGTTGGCCCATGCCGAGTGCCTCCGGGCGACCGCCGAGGCGGTGTTGCGCAACCAGTTTCCCCACCCGGTCGCCTGCGGTCATTGCTGTTCCCTTGCCGTGCAGGATCCCGAACGGGCCGCTTCCACCATCGGGCTGATCAAGGCGGCGGGGCTCACCGTCATCGCCCTGCCGATGTGCAATCTCTACCTGCAACACCGGGGACGCTCGCCCAGCGATCCCCAGGGCGAACGCGGACTCCGCCGCACGCCCCTCTGGCGCGGTGTGACGCTCATCCACGAACTCATCGATGCCGGTGTGCCCGTGGCCGCGGCGAGCGACAATGTCCGCGACGCCTTCCACGCCTGGGGCGACTATGACCTGCTCGAGGTGCTGAGCCAGAGCATCCGTATCGCCCATCTCGATACGCGCCTCGACTGTGCGCCCGCGCTGGTCTCTTCAACCCCGGCCTCCGCCCTCGGGCTGACCGACACCGGCCGCGTCGGGCCGGGCGCGCGCGCCGACCTGATCGTCACCTCGGCGGTCACGTTCAACGAACTGCTCGCGCGCCCCGCGGCACCGCGCCGGCTGATTCACGGCGAATCGTTCCGCGAGGTCACCCTGCCCTCCCTGAGCGAACTGCCCTCGTCGCTGCGCCACCCCTCGGTCTGATCCCTCGAAAGGCCCCCACGCCCATGCCCCTGCGCCTCTGCAAAATCGCCCTCGTTGCATCCGTCGCCTTCTTCCTCGGCCTCGTCGTACTCAACAATACCCTGTTCGATTATCCGTCGAACTACGCCTTCGTCCATCACGTCCTGGCCATGGACAGCCTCTTCAGCGGCGAAAGCCAGGCCTGGCGAGCCCTGCGGGACCCGACACCGGACGACGGCTCCTGGTGGCTCTATCACGTCGCGTACGCCTCCATCATCGTGTGGGAGGCCGTTGCCGGGCTGCTCTGCGCGGCGGGAGCGTGGCGGCTGTGGCGCGGACGTTTCGCACCCGCCGCGGCCTTTCAGCAGGCAAAGACCTTGGCCGCGGTCGGCCTGGTGGTGAGCATGCTGCAGTGGTTCCTCGGTTTCATCACCGTGGGCGGCGAATGGTTCCTCATGTGGCAATCCCCGGACTGGAACGGTCAGGACGCCGCCTTCCGCATGTTCGCCTGCCTCGGCATCATCCTGGTATTTCTTCTCCAGCCGGACGAGGCAGTCTGACGTTCACCCCAGCGAACCAGCCTGAGTGTCAGACGAGCGGCAGATGGATTAGCGTTCGCAGCTTCTCCTCCGGTGTACGCTCCGGGTGGTCGAGGTACACCTCGAAGGCCGGTTCGTCGCCGGGCTCCTCGCCGCTGCCGGGAAGCCACACCCCGTAGATCCGCGCATAGGTGTGGGCGAGGTCACGGTGCGGACCCCGATGAAGAAACACCGCATGCCGTCCCCCTGGGAGGAGGCGACGCCCAACTCCATGGCGCGGTGACGCTGGAATGCGGAAGTGAATGCAGGCATCGTAGCGCCGCTGCTCCTGAGCGGTCACATCCGGATCGTCGTGGCAAATGCCCATCATCTCCGCCGGGAAATGCAGCCACACCCGCCAGGCCATGGTTCCCATCAGCGCAGCCCACGCTGCCGGCGCCGATTCCTCGTAGGGACCGAGGCGGCGCACAAAATTGACCGGGACGGAAGGGCGCACGATGACCCGCTCAGGGTGGATCGCCGCCAACTCGGTCAAGCTTACGGGACGCGGAACAGGTCCTGAATCCGAACAGCGCCAAACGCTGGGCGGCGCGCCAAACGCCTTTTCGAACGCCCGGGTGAACGCGGCCGGGCTTTCGTAACCCACGGCGAGGGCGACATCGGTCACCTCGCGCCCGGATCGCCGCAGCAGGTAAGCCGCGCGTTCGAGGCGGATGCGCCGCACATAGTCGCCGACGGTCTCGCCCAGCACCGACCGGAAAACCCGATGGAAGTGGTACGGCGACAGACAGGCCACCCGCGCCAACGCCGCCAAGTCGACCGGGGCGGACAGATGCGACTCCAGATAGGCCCGCACGCGATCGAGCCGTTGTCGGTAATCTTCCTGGGTGGAGGCTCGGGCGGTCACGGCCCGAACCGGGTAAATCGCCGTCAAGCCGGGTCAAGGTGATTCCCGTTCTGCCGCCCGGGCAAGATCGGCTAAGTAGCGGTCGACGAAGGCCTGCGGATCGAAGGCCAACCGGGCCAACACGCGCATCCAAGGATTCGAAACCGTGGCGACCTCCTCGACCCGAACGCGTACCCGTCCGTCGTTCATCTCCTCCAGACGCCCCGTCCATTGTCCCCGCGCCGGACCCTCGAAGACCACGACCCACTCCGCGGGCGGATTCATGCGCTCGGTGCGGAAGCGGATCGCCGGACCCCGCTGCGGCCGCTCGATCCACCGTTCCTGCCCTGCCGTTCCGTCGAGCACCTCGACGGACGCGATCCCGGACCTCCAGCCCGGCTGAGCCCTCAGGTCGGTGAGGATGCTCCAGATCCGTGGGCGCGACGCGGCGATCTCGCGTGTCCCGGCGGCCAAACGCGTCGCCGGCAAAAGCAGTCCGGCCACCCCGATCACGGCCGCCAGGCCCACCATACAGGCAGTGAGGAGAAGAAGTAGTTTCATCGGAGGGCGATTGTCCCACATCCCACCGCCGACCGCTTTGCCGATCTTGCGCATTTCGCTACGCGGCGGCGGTGATACGGGGCCGCCGGGGCGAAGGCCGGAACATCCGGTTCGTCCGCCAGCCGATGCCTCACTCCGGCACCTTGACGATGCCGCGGCGAATGGCTTCGGCGGTCGCCTGGGCCCGGTCGTGAACTTCCAGCTTTTGCAGGATGTTGCTCACGTGGCGCTTCACGGTGTCCTCCGAAATCGACAGGCTGTCGCCGATCTCCTTGTTCGCCTTGCCGGCCGCGATCAACACGAGGATCTCGCGCTCGCGGGCCGTGATGGCCGGGCCGATCCGCAACGCGCTAAGACGACGCGCCAATTCAGGCGCAAGGTGCCGGCCTCCGCGCGCCACGGTGTGCAAGGCGTTGAGCAGTTCCTCGCGCGGCGCCGATTTCTGCAAGAATCCGAGCGCGCCCGCCTGGAACGCGGCGTCGATCTCGTCGTCCCGCGCGTAGCTCGAGTAGATGAGCATCCGCGCCGCCGGCTCCGCCTCGCGCAACCGGCGCGCCACCTCGACCCCGGACAGATCCGGCAGCTGCAGATCCAGCAGGACCACGGCAGGCCGGTGCTGGCGGTACACCGCCACGATGTCCCGGCCCCGATCCGTCTCGGCAACCACCCGAATGTTCTCCTCAAGCTCCAACGAGGCGCGCAGACCACTGCGCACCACAAAATGATCATCGACGATCAGTACCGTCAGCAGGTCCGGGGGTGGGCTCATGGCAGGCTGCTCACACCACGGCTGCCGGTCCGGCGTTTGACGGCAAGTACGAATGCCCGGCGTCACTCGGAGGTACCTCGATCACCAGGCGAGTCCCCTTCCCCGGGTGACTGGTCCAGCCCACTGTCGCCCCGATCTTGAGCGCCCGTTCGCGGATGCCAACGCAGCCAAAGTGCCCGCTCTTGCCGCTCGTCTCCGCCGCAGCATCGAACCCGCGTCCGTCATCCGCCACCTCGATGCGCAAGGTACCGGCCGCGGACTCCACCCGCACCTCGATGTGGTTCGCCTCGGCGTGCTTCAGGGCGTTGGCCACTCCCTCACCGACGATCATCCGCACATGGTGCACCACCGCGGCCGGAAACGACGGCAGCCCGTCGACGCCGATCAACGTGACCTTGCCGCCATGCGCGGCCACCACGTCGTGCAACGCCCCGCCCAAATCGCCCGCCGATTCGGCGGAATTGCGCAGATCGGCGATGAGGTTTCTCGTTTCGATTTGAATGCGCGTCACAAGGCTCCGCGCCGTGACGAGCAGGCCCCGGCCTTTGGCGTCCATGTCGCGCGTCGCCGCCGCGTCCAGCCGCAACGCGAGCCCGGCAAGATCCTGTTCCAACGTGTCGTGAAACTCCCGGGCAATGCGTTGCCGCTCCTGGAGCGCCGCTTCGGACTCGATCCGTTCGCGCAGGGCCGCGGTCTGGCGCATCACCTGACGTCGCAACAGCGTGATCCAGAGGCCGGCCAGCAGCACGGCGGCCCCGAGCACCGCCAGCACCGCGCCCAGCCGCCGCGGGGTCCACCACGAGGGTGCCTCGATGACGACGACATCGTCCGCCCGACTCGCACGCAGGGTCACGGCCGAGGCGTGGGCCGAATAGCGCGGCCCGCCCGACGCTTCCACCACGCAGATGGCCGTCACCCGGACGAGCGAGCCGACGCCCGCGGGCGGATTCTTGGCCGAGGTGTACACCTGCACGGCATCCCCGGCATCCTGCAAAGTCAGAACCCACCCATCCTCCGAGCGAAACGTATCCGTGACCACCGCCTGCACCGCCACCAGATCGTGGTCATGCAACCCTTCGAGCAGCCCGGGCAGGGACACCGGCACGGCGTCGGGCCGCGATCCTGCCGTCCGGGACAGGAGCACGGCATCCATCACCGTCGCACTGAACCGCTCGATCTCGGGAAACCCGACCACCTCGAGCCGGTCGCCCGCCGCGACATCGGCCGGTTCGCTCAAGCGGACGGCAAAGGCGGTCGCACCCTCGCGGAGGCAAATCAGCCCGCCGGGCAACTGCGCCGTCACGATTCCTCCAACTCGCACGCGGCTGTCGGCCGATCGCGCGACGCGGAAGGTGAGCAGCTCCGTGGCCGACACTTTCGGCAAGTCCGCCGCCGGCAAGGCCGGGCGCACAATCGTGATGTCCGTCCAGTCCCGCAGTTGGACGTAAGGTTGCACGAGCTGACGCCGGGGATTGATCGATCCCGCCGCCAGTCCCTCCGCCCGAATCTCCGCCCCGACAAAGGACGCCAGCCCGGAACCTTCGCCGGATTCGACCCGCACTTCGATCCACGGCGAAGTTGCACCCACCTTCAGCGCCATGCGCCCGTCGGGCAGCCGGCGTCCCGCCCGCACTACGCCTTCCGCCGCCACCCGCTGGTAATGAAACCGCCCCGACCGCAGATCCTCCGCCGACACCCGCACCGCCTCCGGCAATGGTCCGTATCCCACCACCCGATACGGTGACGGCCCGATGCCGGGCAGGTAGAGCCCCGCATGGGTTTTGCCTTCCACTTCAATGACATCGCCGGGCTTGAGGCCCGCCGCCCGGTCAGTGCGAAAGAAGGTGCCGGCCGTGTCATCCTGCACAAAGACATCCTGCTGCGCAGCGATGAAAATCACCGTGCCGCGAATCCGCACTGGAAGTCCGCGGAGCGCCTCCTCAGAGGTCAAGGAGCGGATCTGAATCGCCTTGGTGAGCGGCGGTTCGCCGGACTCAGGAGTCGCGGGCGCTACCGCCGCCCTGGCACCTAGCCAAGCCAACCCGGCGAACAGACCAACGAGCAGGTGACGCGGGGGCGGCATGAGGGTCCGGGAGGAAAAATGCTTCGATCCAACCGGCGTCGCAAGCCCCTCACACTCGGCATACGTGGGCGTGCACCTGCGCCAGCAGTCCCATGCCCATCTGGGAAATCACCCGGTATCCGCCCGCCTGCAGCGCTTCGCCGCCGGCGTTGTGCTGCGCCACCCCCGTGAGCAGGCCATCCGGCGTGAGATATCCGTCCAGCAACCGGTCGGCCTCGCGCGCCAGCTTGAGGTAGCGTCCGTCGAGCAACCCTTCCCGCGCCCCCAGGGCGAAGGCCGCGGCGATGCCCGCCGAACCGGAGGTATCGATTCCGGTGTCCGGCCGATCAAGGAAACAGGTCCATAGTCCGTTCGGCTGCCGCAGCCGCACCGCTTCCCCAGCGATGCGCGCCGCCTCGGCCTGCACTTCGTCCAAGCCGGGCAGATCCGGCCAGGGCGACGCGCGCAACGTGCACCACACCCGCGTCAAACCGAGCTGATACCAAGCGTAGGCCCGCGCCCAGTTGCGGAAGGTCCGCCCGTCGCCAGTCAGGGGAGCCCGCAGGTACAGATCGCGTCCCACGGGCAGCAGGTCGCGTCGGGCGAGGATCTGCCGGACGGCCGCCCGCGCGAGATCGACGCGCTGTCGCTGCACCGCGATCACGGCGAGCGGGTAGCCGATAGTATAGCTGCCTTCGGCAGTCGCCGTCGTGCCATCACAGATGATGCCGCCGTCGCGGGTGTGCTCCGCCCAGAAGGCGAGCACCCGATCGACGGCCGGATGCTCGGGCCGGCGGGCTGCGATCACCGCCATCGGCAACGTCGACTCGATCCCGGAGAAGCGGTCCGCCACCGGGCGGCTGCGCAGGTCCTGATACTCCAGCCGGCCACCGGGAAGGAGGAACTGACCGAGGTGCACCTCGAGCGCCGACTCGGCCTGCGGATAAAGTCCGGACCGCGCCAGATCCTGCAAACCGTCCAGCACGCAGCCTTCCATCCAGCCGAAGGGCTGCAGGCTGACCCGGCTCGCGAACTGCGCCAGAAACTCAGTCCGTGGATCGGCGGCCGACTCCACCTGCAGAAGGTGCGGCGCAAAGAATCCGGCCGCTTCCGGAGGTTCGCCACCATTGAAAATCCACAAGGGCAGGCTGCCCGGCGAAACCTGCAGCCGTACGCCCTCAGCCAGCACCGCCTCGACCTGCGCTGCATCGAGGGCGAGCTCGAAGGGCTGAAACGCGTAGGCATACCGCACGTCGAAGGTGCCGAGTAGCCGATTTGAGCGCGCGAGCCGCGCCTCGATGCGCCGTTCCTCTCGAAAGTCGACGGCCACGCAGAACCGCAGACGACCGGCACGCGCCGCAGCAGGTTCGGGCCGGTCCGGCCACGACCAGCGCGGCTCGGCCCCCGGCGCGTCCAACCGGGAGGCCGTGAACCCCCGCGGCACCTGCAAGCCCGAGGCCAGCTCAGCCGCTGGCACACCCGACATCTGCGCCGGCAGGCGCAGCCACGGCCTCGTCCGCGAAGACTGGGACGAACGGTGCAGACATCCGCCGAGCCACGTCGCGGCGCCGGCACCCAGTACACCCTGCAGCCAGGCCCGGCGGGAAAAGACGAAGGTCGGGGGCGGTGTCATGCAAACAGGGCGGCAATCGGACGCCCGCCATCGGTGATCGGGACTGGACGCGACGCGTTCACGAGGTCCTTCGCCGGATCGATCCCTAGCGCGGCATGGATGGTGGCGTGAAAATCCGGCACCGAAACGGCCTGTTCCACCGGCCGTTTGGAAAGCGCATCGGTCACACCGTACGCACCGCGGTGCCGCAGACCGCCGCCCGCGAGCACCATGGTGAACACACTCGCCTGGTGGCCGCGTCCGCCGCCGCCATCGAATTCGCCCGGGCGTCCAAACTCCGTGCCAATGGCGATCAACGTTTTGTCGAGCAGGCCCACGGCCTCAAGGTCGAGCATGAGGGCGGAGAGGGCAATATCGATCTCCTGGATGAGCTTGTACTGGTTGAGGTGACCGGCGTTGTGCGTGTCCCAGCCCGCACCGTTGATGAAATTGAGGTTGTGGGACACTTCGATGAACCGCACCCCGGCCTGCACGAGCCGCCGTGCCAGCAGGCAGCGCTGGCCAAACTCGCCGCCGTACCGAGCGCGCAAGGCTGCCGGTTCACGGTCGAGTTCGAAGTGTTTCAGGAATCCCGGTCCCGCGAGGCGCAGGGCTTCCGCCTGGACCTCGGCGTACTCGGCGGTCAGCGCGTCGGCGGGGGAGTCAACCGCGCCGAGCAGCCGGCGACGCTCGGCCTCGCGCCCGGCCCCCGGGCTCGCCACCGGCGTGAATCCCGCCGGCCCTGACTCCGTGTCGAGCAGGTAAATGTAGCCGTGCTTCGCGCCGAGGAATCCTGGGCCGCGACTGACGCTCGGATATCCCATCAGGATGTAGGCTGGCACGTCCGGAGTCAGCGCGCCGCGCTCGTGGGCGACAATCGAACCGATGGACGGATACACCGTGCTGCCGCTGACCGGACGGGCGGTGTGTACGAAGTTCGTGGCGAGCGCATGCTCGCTGCCGAGGCTGTGGTGCACCGTGCGCACGGCCGTGATGCGCTCCGCCAGTCGGGCCAAGTGCGGCAGGTGCTCCGTGTAACGCACCCCGGGAACGGCGGTGTCGATCACGTCGTAATCCGTGCCCGGCACGGTCGGCCGCGACTTCGAGCTGCCGCGTTGCTTGGGATCGAAGGTGTCGATCTGCGACATGCCGCCGCCGAGCCACACGAAGATGCAATGCTCGGCGCGCCCGCGCAGGACGGGACCGGGTGCAGAAACGGCCTTCAATCCGGGAGCGAGGGCGGACGAGGCAGCGAGGGTGGCGGCGTGGGAGAGGAAGGAGCGTCGGTTCATGGCGGTTCGGGGGTTCAAGTTGCGCGGCCTCAGCGGATGACAATGAACTCTGGCGCATTCAGCAGAGCCCAGAGCACATCCTCGAAACGCTCGCGCCAGGCGGCAGCGAGCCGGCCGGTCGGCCGCTCCCCTTTTCGCGCCGCGGCATCCTGCTCGAGCCGGATGACGTTGCCCTCCGTGAGCATGTGATTCGACCAGGCGACAAAGGGAGTCCATTGGCGGGTTGCCTCGTCGGTCTCGCCGTGCACGTCGGCGACGATGCGGTCGTCGTAGCCCGGGCTCAGGTGGGCCATGAAGGTCGCGCGTTCTCCCGGAAGCGGCAACCGGGTGTAAAGCCGGAGAAAGACGCGGTCGATCAACCGCTCCAGCGGCTGATCCTCGAGCGCAAGTGCGGTGAAGCCGTGGTCGTCGCTCAGGCGCGTCAGCCACGCCATCATCGTGCCGTTCGCGAGCAGCGCCGGTTGGAGCACGTTGGCCCCCGCCTCGCGGATGCCGCTCGCCGCGTCAGGCCGGGCGCCACGCCAGCCAAAGACTTCCATGACCTCCGCCACCGCCTGCACGCGCGGCAGCATGAGGCTGGGACGGTCGCGCTCATTGGAGGTCGACCCCAACATCCACGCCCGCCGCGCCACCCCGAGATCCAGCGCGTTGTCGATGGTGCGCACGCTGTCGAGATCGAGATTGATCGGCTCGAGAGCGAAGGGTTTGCCCGTCGCGAGAAAGTACGAATCCACCACCTGCTCCGCGGTCATGCGGCGGGGCGCCGGGGCAACGAAGAGCGGCTCGGCTTCCGCCAGCGCCGGATCGCTCGCACGTTGGTAGGCATGCGAGGTCAGGATGAGCCGCGCGAAGGCCTTCGCATCGTAGCCCAGACGCACCAATTCGCGTCCGAGCCAGCGCAACAATTCCGGATGGGACGGTCCGGACTTCTCCCAATCCTCGATCGACGGGACCAAGCCGCGTCCCATGAAACGTTGCCACAGCCGGTTGGCCATGACCTGCGCGAACCGCTCGTTCTGCGGCGCGGTGATGAGGGCGCCGAGCAGGTCGCGCGGTTTCGCCGGGTCGCGCGCCAGTTCGCGTGCCGTCGTCTCGTCGCAGAACTCCGCGAACGGCCAGGCCGGCGGAACCACGGAGCCCGGCGGCAGCGTAACCGCAATGAGCGGCTGCCGTCCGCCAGCCGACAAGCTTTCGAGCGCGACGCTGCTCGTGGGCGGAACCTCGAGCGGTTCGGCCGCGAGCATCGCCGCGAGGCTGAACAGATCTTCCTGCGTCGAACGATGCGTCGGCGCATCGTGGCAACGCGCACACTTCATCTCCACGCCGAGAAAGGCGGCGCTCAGGATGATGCCCTTCGCCGCCATCGGCACGTCGTTGCCCGATGCCACACCGAAGCCGGCCGGACCGCCGAAACGTTCGCTGCCTTCGAGCGACACCAGCTCCGTCACGAAGAGATCGAGCGGCTTGTTGTCGAGCAACGACTCATGGATCCACCAGCGGAAGGGCCCGGTGTTGTTCAGGGTCGGATTGATCAGGTTGGGATTCTCCGCGAGCACGTCCTGCCAGTAACCCATGCCGTGATCCGCCCAGCGCGGATCGGCGAGCAGGCGGTCGATGACACGCTCCCGTTTGCCAGGAGCATGGTCGGCCACGAACGCGGCGATCTCGCCTTCGGTCGGCACGACGCCAACGGTGTCGAGCGTCACCCGGCGCAGGAAGGCCAGGTCGTCAGCGAGCGTCGTCGGCTCGAAGCGCTCGGTCTCGAATTCAGGCCATGGCGCACCGTCAGCGATCCACTGCCGCAAGGTCGCAACCTCGGCCTCGGACAGCCGGTCGCCCTTGGCCGGCATGACCTCGTCCTCGTACGCACTGGTGATGCGTTGGTAGATGGGACTGTCGTCCGGCTGCCCCGGCACGAGGGCAGGTCCGTCGACCCGGCCGCCGAGCAGCGCCGCAGCCCGCGTGTCGAGCCGGAGTCCGCCCTTCACGGTGCTGCCCTGGTGGCAGCTGTAGCATTTCGCCTCCAAGATCGGTTTCACATCGCGGAAAAAGTGCACCTGCCCGGGCAGCGCCGGACGGTAGTCGTCACGGGCCGAGGCGATGCGTTCGGCCAGGAAGTGATCGATCGGATTATGCGCCGGAAAGCCGGCCGGCAACGCCGGGACGGGGACGTCCGGCGTCGAGGCCAGCCACACCTGCGCCGCTTGGCGCCGCATCTCCCAATAATCACGGTCGGCCGCCCGCCGTTCGGCCCGGGCGGCCGCGTTGAGCGCGGCGATGGCAGCGCCGGTTTCCCGCTCATAGGCCGTCCAACCCTCGTCGGTGTACGGACGATGTAGGCCCTCGGGTGAAAGCAGCCACCAGGTGTCCTGGCCTTCCAACGACACAGCCGCGACCGTCTCCCCCGGCTCCGGACGAAAGGGTTTGCGGCTCTTCGGCTCCATGCCGCCGACCAGCGTCTCCAGCACGATTTCAACGGCTCCGCCCGGCACCGCCACCACGCCCCAGTCCTCGCGGTTCCCGGGCGGGACAAACCGGAAGCCACGCCCGAGATCGAGCGGGGCCGGCAGGCGCGCCAAGGGAAGCTCGCCGATGTTACCCTCGGCAAACGTCTCCGGCTGCCAGAAGGGCGTGCTCAACACCTCTCGTCCATCGATCCGAAGCCGGGCGGCACCGCGGGCGCGGAGCAGAAACCGATGCCGGCCCGCCGGAAGCTCCACCCGCGCCGAGGCGCGGACAAAGGTAGGCGCAGCCCGGTCGGCCCGTACCCCGCTCGCCGTGTAGCGCTGGGGCAGTTCGGGCAGACCGAATGCCGTCAGCGTGAAGCGCGATGTCTCGACCGCCTCGACCGGCCAGCCGTCCGCGCCCAGCACCACGCCCTGCTCATGCACGGCCACCTCGACCACCGGCACCGATACCGCTTGGTCGGCGCGGACCGGCAACACCGGCAGGAGGGCGAACGCGAGGAACAGCAACCGGCAAGGCAAAGGACGGAGTAACATCGTTGTGGGAGGGAGGGGGTACGTTACCCGGCGACGGGCGGGATTCACGTCGCCGGGCATGCCACTTTCGTGGCGGTCGCGCACCACGGCCCGGGTCAGAAGGTGCCCTTGAGTCCGAAGGTGTAATTCGTGCCCGAGAGCTCGTAACGGCGCAGGACCGTGAGATCGCCGATCGTCTGCATGCCTTCGTAGGGATCGTTCAGCACATTGCGCACGTTGACGAAGAGACTGAACCGGTTGCTGAAACGATAAGTACCGCCGACGTCGAGGTTGACCCGGCGCCGCGTGTACTGGGTGCCCGCGATATTGGTCGGGCGGTCGTCATGCCAAGTCGCGTTGGTGTACAGGCTCGCCCCGCCGAAGGCATAGCCCAGGCCGCCGCTGATGGCATGGGCCGACATGCCCGTCATGATCACTTCGGCATAGTTGCGCGTGTAGCTCGCCCGCACATTGAGGCCGCCGAAGGGGTCCGGCAGGAAGGACAGACTCTGGCTGTACTCCAGCTCCATGCCCCGCACCCGCACCTCCTCGGGACTGCTGACGGTCGAGACAAAGGTGTACGCAGAGAGATCGAGGTCGCCGTCGTAACCAAATTCCTCGGCGGTCATCTCGCTCGAGCGGTGCAGTCCCTGGACATTGTTCTGGAAGAAATTCACCGCGAGGATGCCGACCGGCTCGAAGTAATACGCCGCCCGCAGCGAGAAGTTGTCGGACTCCTCGGGCAGCAGGCGCGGGTTGGGCGCGCTCACCCGGAGCGTTTCGTCGTTGATCGTCCAGACCCCCGCGACATCGCGGAACGTCGGCCGGCGGATGGTGCTGCTGTAACCGAAATGGAAGTCGAGGTTCTGATTGAACCGGTACTTGATCGATCCGCTCGGGAACAGGTTGTCGTAGTCACCCTTGCGATGCACCATCGGCCGGGAGAAATACTGGTACTCAAGGCCGGGAATGGTCGTCGCGCGGCCGGCCGACACGGGAAAACCAGCAGCGGTGACCTCAGCGGCGGACAGCGGATCGAATTCGAGCGAATCGCCGGCCGTCCGTTCGTAGCGCAGCCCGGCCCGGACCACCCATTTGCCCTGCGTTGCCGTGCCCATCAGGAACGCCGCGTCGATGTCCTCCTCGTAGCGCTTCTTGTTCGCGACATAGGCGTTGTAGTAGTTGGTGGCCGTGAGCGTCTGGGTGAAGTACTCCGGGTTGGTGAAGAACAGCTTCGTGGTCTCGAGCAGGTTCGGATAGAAGACACGGCCTCCGGACAACGAGGTGAGGCTGGCGTCCACCGCCCCCATGTCGTAGGCAAACGGCGACGCGTAGTTCGCCCATGCGCCGAGGCCGGCGCCGGGCCCCGTGTAGTTGTACCGATAGGCGTCGCGCGTGATATCGAACTCGCGGAGGTCGCGGATCTTCTTCACCCCGGCCTTCCAGACCACCGGGATGCCGGCTACCCGGCTGTTGAGCGTAGCGAACAGATCGGCGTTGAACAGCCGGACTCGGTTGTAGCGCCCATCCTGCGTTTCGATCGTCGGGCTGGTATAGTTGGCCCCGCTGGAAATGTCCGGGCCCGCGACCTGCGCGATGCGCCAATCGGCTGATGTCGCGGACGAGCGCTCGGCGGTGAAGGTGACGTTGTTGACCGTGGGATTGCCGAGATTGCGGAAGGCGCCGCGGTCCCGTTGCGGCTGGTAATCGCTTTCCGACTCGGAGACGGAGAACCGGCCCTCGACCGTCAGGTCACCGCGCTTGTACTCAAACTTCGGGAGAAACGTGTGAGTCGTGCCCAGCTTCGCGACCGCGATCGGGTTGACCCCGATGCTGCCCGCGGCAGATGACGTGAAGGCGGTGAGCGGATCCGCCCCGGCGATGGCGGTGCGGGCGCCGGCGTTAAGCGTCAGATTGCGGTAGAAGAACCATAGATCGGAGTGGTTGTAGATGTAACCCAGGGAGAGCACGAGGTTGTCCGTCGCCTTGAAGTCCGACGAAAACGTCACGGTCGAGCGGCGGTTGGTGCGCGGACCGTGGAAAATGCTCATGCCGGTCAGCACGGCGGGCCGCAGGTCGGAGGCCGTGGTCGCCGTGTTGTAGGTCATGGTATTGTGTGCGATTTCCGAATACACGTTGGACTCGGAGACATTGACCACCACGCCGAGCCGGCCCTCGAGGAAGACGTCCGAGTACTCGAAGATCCCGCCCATGCGCAGCTTGCGCGAAGGATTGTCGTCCGGTCCGGGCGTGCGGCTGGTTGTGAGCTCGCGACCAAACGCGGTGACGTTCGCCTGCCACGAGATGCGGCGGCCCTGCCGGTCGAAGGCCCGCTTGGTCTTCAGGTTGATCGTGCCGGCCGGGGCGTTGGCGTCGACGTCGGCGCTGATCGTCTTGGAGACCTCGATCGATTCCATGCTGTTGAGCGAAACCTGCTCGAAGCTGAACGCCCGCGCATCGCCGGCGGCTCCGGCGTTGGCATCGGCACTGGCCAGCGAGACGCCGTCGAGCGTCACCGCGGTGTACTCGGCGCCCAGGCCGCGCAGCGACACGGTGCGCACCTCGCCCTCGACCAGGTTGAGCGAAACCCCGGGCAGATGCTTGAGGAACTCGCCGACGTTGCCTTCGGCGACATCGCCGAAGACGTCGGAGGCGACGCTGTTGGTGATGTTCATGGAATTGCGCTGCTCCATGATGGCCTTGGCGTTGCCCTCGCGTTCGCCCGAGACGACGAACTGGTCGAGCTTGATCGCTTCGCTGTCGCCGGCGGCGCCCGACAGGGTACTGCGCAGATCGGCCTGCAACGACACCGTTTGCCCCGCTTCAACGAGGAGCGGGTGGGTCTCGGTGTGGTAACCGGTGAACACCACCTCGACCGTCACGCGACCGGCCGGCACCGGCGAGATCCGAAACGCGCCCCCATCGCCCGACACGGCGGTCTGGCCGGTCTCGACGATGCGGATCTGCGCGTTGCGGACGAACTGGCCGCTGGCCGGGTTGTAGACGCGTCCGGAGATGGCGCCGGTGCCGCCGTCCTGGGCAGGCAGCGAAACCACGAGGCAGCAGCAAAGGA
>VFQR01000898.1_pt1 | contig 28570 bp, 28 predicted proteins | sample 3512321 | NCBI WGS metagenome assembly VFQR01 (sample SAMN10412374, study PRJNA504923) | tailings metagenome | isolation source: Relicate 3 Philex TSF1 revegetated site | place: Philippines: Tuba, Benguet | collected 2017-08-29 | reverse complement strand
AGGGCACCCAGTCCGGCAAGCGCTTCCGCCTCTCCGGCAAGGGCATGCCGGTGCTGCGCTCCAAGGCGGTCGGCGACCTCTATGTGCAGGTCGACGTCGAGACTCCGCGTGCGCTCACCAAGCGCCAGAAGGAGCTTCTCGCCGAGTTCGAGAAAGAGAGCTCCGGCGCAACCCAGCCCGAGACGGCCGGGTTCTTCGCCAGGGCCAAGGCCTTCTGGGACGGGCTGGCGAAGGAAGGCTGAAGCGGCTGGCGCAGCCGTTCGCTTCGTCGCTGGAACCAACAAAAAAGCCGGGCCCAGGGCCCGGCTTTCGTGTCTCTGGGATGCCGACGCTTACTGCGTCAGGCCGCCGCCGCCCGGCAGCTGGCCACCGGTCTCGGCCATGCGCTGGCGATAGAGCGCGGCGAAGTCGACCGGGTCGAGATAGAGCGGCGGGAAGCCGCCGTCGCGGGTCGCATTGGCGATGATCTGGCGGGCGAAGGGGAAGATCAGGCGCGGGCACTCGATCAGCACGATCGGGTGGACGGCCTCCTGCGGCACGTTGGCGATGCGGAAGATGCCGCCGTAGATGAGCTCGAACTTGAAGAGCGTCATCTCCTTGGTCTTGGCGTCGCCCTCGATGGTGAGCTCGATCTGGAACTCCTGCTCGCTCATCGGATTGGCGTTGACGTTGATCTGGATGTTGATCGCCGGCTGGTCGCTCTGCGGCATCAGCGAGCGCGGCGCGTTGCGGTTCTCGAAGGAGAAGTCGCGCACGTACTGCGCCAGCACGTTGAGCTGCGGGGCCGCTTCGAGGACGGTTTCGCCGGTCGGGTTCATGGAAAATCTCCGGTGGCGCCGCAGACGGGGCGGCTTCGGGTGTCAGGCATGGCGTGGCGCGCTCGCTAGCACGCAAGCCGCGGTGGAGCAAGGCGGAGGGCGGCGGGATCAGCCCTGGCCGGGCGGTCGGAGCCGCGGATCGCCCGGGGGCGGGCGGCGCTCCTCGCGCCAGTCCTGCGGCTCGAGGTCGACGACGCCGGGAGGGGTCGGGCGCCGGGTGGTGACGGCGCCGCCCGACGAGAAGAAACCGGCGATGGCCGGAACGAGCAATACCAGGGCGATCAGGTCGGTGACGAACCCGGGAATCGCGAGCAGAAGGCCGGCAAAGGCGGTGAGAAGCCCGCTGCGGGCGGCATCCCCACTCATCAGCACGACACCGCCGGAGCGCACCACCTGCGAGAACAGGAGGCTTGCCCCGCCCTTCAGCAGCATGATGCCGAGGACGGAGGTCGCGACGACACCGAGCAGGGCGCCGAGAAAGCCGATCTTGCCCGCCACGAAGAAGAACGTGGCGAACTCCAGGAAAGGCAGCGCGATCAGGCCGAGCACGAGCCAGCGCAGTTGGATCATCTCACATCCTCCGCCGCCATAGCTGGCCCTTCGCGCGGCCGGCCGCAAGATGACGACCCGTCGCGCCTCCTCAGGCGGCCGCTGGCGTCCGCCCGGCGAGCACCTCGCCCATCACCCCCATGTCGAGGTTGTGGCCGGAGAGGATGACGCCGGCCTTGCGCCCGGTGAGCGACGGCGCTTCCTTCGCCAGCGCCGCGAGGGCGGCGGCGCCGGCACCCTCGGCCGCATTGTGCGTGTCCGACCAGTAGACGCGGATCGCCTGGGCGATCTCGTCCTCGGAGACCTCGACGCAGCGCGCCGCACCCTTCGCGATGATGGCGAGGGCATCGGCACTGGGGATCCGCACCGCCATGCCGTCGGCGAAGCTTGCCGCCGTATTGGTCTCGACCACCCGGCCGGCGGCGAGCGAGCGGGCATAGGCCGGTGCGTTCTCGGCGACCACCGCCACCACCTCGGTCGTCAGCCCGAGGAGATCGCGCGCCGAGATGACGCCGCAGATGCCCGAGCCGAGCCCGATCGGCACATAGACGACGTCGAGGTCGGGGTGCGCGGTGAAGAGTTCCAGAGCGTACGTGCCGACACCCATGACGAGGTCGCGGTGGAACGAGGCGGCGAACTCGTAGCCGCGCTCGGCAGCGATCTCGACCGCACGCTGGCGCGCTTCATCGAAGTCGCGGCCATGCTCGACCAGTTCCGCGCCGAAGGCCCGCATCGCCGCGTTCTTCTCCACCGAATTGCCGTGCGGCACGACAATGACCACCGGCAGGCCGGCGCGCCGGGCGGCGAAGGCGAGGCTCTGGCCGTGATTGCCGCGCGTCGCCGAGACGATGCCCTTCACCTCGGGCCGCTCGCGCCTCAGCCGGTCGACATAGACGAGGCCGCCGCGCACCTTGAAGGCGCCGATGGGCGTGTGGTTCTCGTGCTTGACCACCACGGGAAGCCCGAAGCGCTCCGCCAGCAGCGGCCAGGCGAAGGCCGGCGTCGGCGGCATGGCCTCGCGCACGACGGCATGGGCGGCGTGGAGTTCGTCGAGGGTGAAGAGTGCCATGGCGATCAGGCCGCCTTCGCCGGGAAGACACCGGCGCGGCCGAGCGCCGAGGGCAGCGGCTTGCCGAGCACGCCGGAAAGCCAGCGCGAGGTGTCGAGCAGCGTGTCGATGTCGAGCCCCGTCTCGATGCCCATGCGGTTGAAGACATAGACGAGGTCCTCGGTCGCGACATTGCCGGTGGCGGCGGGCGCGAAGGGACAGCCGCCGACACCGCCGGTGGAGGCATCGAGGAAGTCGACGCCCGCCTCCACCGCGGCGATGGAATTGGCGACGCCGGTGTTGCGGGTGTCGTGGAAATGGCAGCGCCACTTGACGGTGGAGGACAGCGCCTTCGCCCGCCGCAGCATGTCGGTGACCTGCGGGGGCACGGCGCAGCCGATGGTGTCGGCGAAACCGATGTCGAAGGGGTCGCTCTTCAGGAGCTCCTCGACGATGGCCATGACGCGCTCCACCGGCACCTCGCCGTCGAAGGGGCAGCCGAAGGAGGTGGCAAGCGAAATGGACATGGGCACGCCGGCCGCGCGGGCGATGGCGGCGACCTCCTTCGTGCCGTTCACGAGGTCGACGACGGAGGCGTTCTGGTTGCGGTTGGCGAAGGTCTCGGAGGCGACGACCACATAGTTGATCTGGGTGCACTTCGCCGCCACCGCGCGGTCGGCGCCTCGGGCGTTGAGAGCGAGGCCGATCAGGTTGCGATCGGCGTAGCGGCCGGACAGTCCGGCCATGACGGCCTCCGCATCGGCCATCTGCGGCACGCGCTTCGGATTGGCGAAGGACACCGCCTCGACATGGCGGAAACCGGCGGCGAAGGAGCGCTCGACGAGCGAGATCTTGTCCTCGGTCGAGACCATGACCTTCTCGTTCTGCAGGCCGTCGCGCGGGGCGACCTCGATGATCTCGACGGAACGTGGCGTTTGGGTCATGGCATCCTCCGGGCGGCAGTTGTCGGCAATGACGGGAACCATGGCAAGACGGCCGGATGGCGGCAGGTCCCGCGCCATGGCATAGCTTCGCCCTCCGCCACCGGCGGCAAGAACGGCACGACGAGGGAGACCCGGTCCATGGCAAAGGCACGCGCAGTCCAGCTTCACGCTTTCGGCGAGCCGGAGGTGATGAAGATCGAGACCCTCGACCTGCCGCCGCCCGGCCCCGGCGAGGTGCAACTGCGCCAGACCGCCATCGGCTTCAACTTCATCGACGTCTACCAGCGCCGCGGCACCTATCCGCTGCCGACCCCGACCGGCCTCGGTCACGAGGCGGCGGGCGTGGTGGAGGCCGTCGGCCCCGGTGTCGGCGCACTGAAGCCCGGCGACCGCGTCGCCTACATCAATGCCGGCATCGGCGCCTATGCCGACCGCCGGAACGTTCCGGCCGAGAGGCTGGTGGTGCTGCCGGAGACGGTGAGCGACGAGGCGGCGGCGACCCTCATCTTCAAGGGCCTGACCGCGCAATATCTCATTCGCAAGACGCACCGGGTGGCCCCCGGAGACCTCATCCTCGTGCATTCGGCGGCCGGAGGCGTCGGCCAGATCCTCGTGCGCTGGGCCAAGGCGCTGGGCGCCGAGGTGATCGCCACCGCCGGAGGACCGGAGAAATGCGCGCTGGCGAAGCGCATCGGCGCCGACCACGCCATCGACTACCTGGAGGCCGACTGGCCGGCGGCGGTGCTCGCCGCGACCGGCGGCCGCAAGGCGCGCGTCGTCTATGACGCGGTGGGCAAGGACACCTTCCTGAAGTCGCTCGACTGCATCCAGCCCTTCGGCCTCATGGTCGTCTATGGCGCGGCGTCGGGCCCGGCTCCTGACATCAATCCGGAACTGCTCAACAAGAAGGGCTGTCTCTTCCTGACGCGCCCCTCGGTCTTCCCGCACAATGCCGATCCCGGTGTCTTCCGCGAGAACGCCGCCGAGCTCTTTGCCGCCATCGCGGCAGGGCACGTGGCGGTCGACATCGGTGCGCGCTTCCGGCTGGACGAGATCGCGGCAGCCCATCGGGCGGCCGAGGCGCGGGCGACGACCGGAGCGATCCTCATCACGCCCTAGCGAGGTACGTGCGGGCTCTCACGTCCCCCGTGGCTTCGCGCGATGCGTCGCCGCCGCGGCGGCCGGATCATCCGGCCAGGGGTGGCGGGGATAGCGCCCCTTCATTTCGCTCTTCACCGCCTGGTATGAGCCCTTCCAGAAGCCCGGCAGGTCGCGCGTCACCTGAACCGGCCGGTGCGCCGGTGAGAGCAGCTCGACCACCAGCGGGATCTTGCCGCGCGCTACGCTCGGATGGACCGCAAGTCCGAACAGCTCCTGCACGCGGATCGAGAGAACCGGCTCCTCGCCCTCATAGTCGATGGGGTGGCGCTGGCCCGACGGGGCGTCGAAATGGCTCGGCAGGTCCTGTTCGATGCGCCGCTTCACGTCCCAGGGCACCAGCCCTTCGAGCGCATTGCCGAGATCGTCGGCACCGATCTGCGACAGCGCAGTCCTGCCGGTGATGTGCGGCGCCAGCCAGTCGGCGACCGTCGCGCCGAGGGCCGGATCGGAGAGATCCGGAAAGCTCTCGTCGACGCGCCGGAGGAAGGCGATGCGGTGACGCAGCGCCAGCTGCGCCTTCGTCCAGGGCAGGCGGTGAATGCCGAGCTGCGCGATCCCCTCCGCGAGGATGCGGGCGCTGGCTGCGTCGGGTGGGACAGGCAGCGTCTGTTCGCCGAGGCTTACTGCGCCGATACGGCGCGAGCGCCGCGCCCTCAGCGCCGCTGCCGTCTTGTCGAAGCCAACCTCCTCGCGCATCTCGATCCGGTCAGCGAAGGCCTCCTCGATCTCGGCGAGGCTGATCGGCGCCGCTGACAGGATCCGCGCCCGCGCCGCGACGCCGCCGATCTCGGCGACCGCAAGGAAGGTCTCACGTGCCAGCGGCGAGACCGGATCGACCGAGCCGCCGCGGCCATTGGCGAGGACGAAGTCGCCGTCCTTGCCGCGGGCGCGGGCGATGCGGTCGGGATAGGCCAGTGCCAGCACGGCCCCGGCTCGCTCCGGGCCCGAACCGATGTCGGGCGCTGCCGTGATCTCGCGCAGCCAGCCGGCTGCCATCCGCCGCGCATCCTCGGCCCGGCGCGAGCGCTCCGAGCGGAAGCGGTCGAGCCGGTGGCCGAGGTGGATGTCGTCGCCGCCGAGGCCACGCTCGGAAACGAGCAGCGCGAGGTCGGTCGCGAGCCGCCCCTCGCCGCGGCGCGCCGCGTCCACCACCATGCGGGCGAGGCGGGGGCCGAGTGGCAGGCCGCGCAGCAGTTTGCCTTCCCCGGTGATGCGACCGGCATCGTCCAGCGCACCGAGGGTTTCCAGGAGCGTCCGCGCCTCGGCGAGCGCCGGTTTCGGCGGCGGGTCGAGGAAGGACAGGCTCGCCGGATCGGTGACGCCCCAGGCGGCGCAGTCGAGCATCAGCGACGACAGGTCGGCGGCGAGGATTTCCGGCGTGGCGTAGGCCGGGAACGCGCCCTCCTGCGCTTCCTCCCAGAGGCGGTAGCAGACTCCAGGCTCCGTACGGCCGGCGCGGCCGCGCCGCTGGTCGGCGGCGGCGCGGGAGACCCGCACCGTCTCGAGCCGCGTCAGGCCGAGATCGGGCTCGAAATGCGGCACGCGGGCGAGGCCACAGTCGACGACGATGCGCACCCCCTCGATGGTCAGCGACGTCTCGGCGATGGAGGTCGCCAGCACCACCTTGCGGCGGCCCGCAGGGGCGGGCTCGATGGCGCGGTCCTGTTCCGCCCGGTCGAGCGCACCGAAGAGCTGGACGATGTCGACGGCGGGGTCCTTCACCGTCGCGGCGAGGAGATCGGCGGTCCGGCGGATCTCGGCCGCGCCGGGCAGGAAGACCAGCGTCGAGCCCGTCTCCTCCGCGAGTGCGCGGCGCACCACCCGCGCCACTTCCTCCTCCAGCCGCGCGGCAGGATCGCGGCCGACATGGTGTGTCACCACGGGAAAGGCGCGCCCGGCGCTCTCGACCACCGGTGCATCCGCGAGAAGCTTCGCCACCCGCGCGCCATCGAGCGTCGCCGACATCACGAGAATACGCAGGTCCTCGCGCAGGGCACCTTGCGCGTCGAGGGCGAGCGCCAGGCCGAGATCGGCATCGAGGCTGCGCTCGTGGAACTCGTCGAAGAGCACGGCGGCGACGCCGGTCAGCGCCGGGTCGTCGAGGATCATGCGGGTGAAGATTCCCTCGGTGACCACCTCGACACGGGTGCGGGACGAGACCTTCGAGCCGAAACGGACCCGCAGGCCCACCTGCCCGCCGACCTCCTCGCCGAGCGTCCGCGCCATGCGGTCGGCGACCGCCCGCGCGGCGATGCGGCGCGGCTCGAGAACGAGGATCTTCCCCGTCCCGCTCCAGGACTCGGCCATCAGCACCAGGGGGACGCGGGTGGACTTGCCGGCGCCGGGCGGCGCTACCAGCACCGCCCGCGGCGATGCCGCGAGGGCGGCCTTCAGGGCCGGCAGGGCCTCGTCGATGGGGAGCGCGGAAAGGGACACGCGGGGCGTTTACGGTTCCTTCACCCCGTCCGCAAGCGGGACAGGGCGAACTGGCACAAAACCCGCGTCCGGGCCTCCCCCTTGCGATGTCTCCGGCAAGGGCCGACGGATGTTCCGGAATGGGACGGCGGCGCGCCCGCCGGGATGTGGACGCATCCCGGCACAGCATCCGTCCGGACGAGGCCGCCGCCATCCAAGAGCGGCGCCGCCGGGCGGCGGGGCGGCCAGTCCCCAATGCTCCTCATGGCCGCCCTCATGGAACGGCCCGCGGGCACCGCCGCGGGCCGTTCTCATGTCCGGCGACAGTCGGGCACAGTCGATGCGGCTTGCGGAGCCGGGGGTGGTTTGGCTATGGTCCGGCCGCCGAGCGGGTGTAGTTCAATGGTAGAACGGCAGCTTCCCAAGCTGCATACGAGGGTTCGATTCCCTTCACCCGCTCCAGTCCCCCTCAGCGCTGGGCCGTGTTCGCCTCGTCGCCCTCGGGCGTGGTATCGGCGCCGCCTTCGCGCGCTTCCGCCTTCAGCGGCGTCAGCCATTTCAAGGTCACCACGGTGAACACCGCGATCATCGTCGCGACACCGTAGGAGCCGAGCCCGACGGCCGTGCCGATCGCACCCGTCGCCCAGAGGCTCGCCGCCGTCGCCGTGCCCTTCACCGAGGCGCCCTGCTTGAGGATGGCACCGCCGCCGATGAAGCCGATGCCGGTGATGAGACCCTCGACGATCTTGCCCATGGCGTCGGGGTGGGCGCCGTACTTGGCCTCGGCCGCCTGCACGAAGCCGCAGCAGGCGATGGCCACCAGCGGAAAGGTCCTGAGGCCGGCGCTGCGGTCCTCCTGCTCGCGGTCCCAGCCGATCGGCAGGGCCAGCGCATAGGCGATGGCGAGCGCCGTCAGATGCGGCAGGACGTCGGCCCGCAGCGTGGCGATCAGCATGTCGAGCATCGGAGTCCTCCGGGCAGCCGCGTGGTAACGCGGCGCGCCCGCAGGCAGTTCCCCCCGCGCCCTACGCCGCCGGCGCGGCCTTTTCGCTCCGATAGGCCGCAAGCTGCGCCAGCCCGGCCGGAACCGCGATGGCGATGCCGATCAGGCTGGCGGTCAGGTTCGGCGCCATCAGCAACAGGCCTGAGAGGCCGAGCGACAGGCGCTGCCAGAGAGGCGTCCGGACGATGGCGTAGCCGGTCAGAGCCGCCGCCAGGATGAAGACCCCGAGCGCGCAGGTGGCTGCCGTGACGAAGAAGTCCGTCCAGGTGAAGCCCTTGGTGACGATCAGCAACGCCGGCCCGTAGACGAAGACGAAGGGCACCAGCGCCTTGGCGAGGCCGAGGCGGAAGGCGGTGTTGCCGGTCTTGAACGGGTCCGCACCGGCCATGCTCGCCGCGGCATAGGCGGCGAGCGCCACCGGTGGCGTGATGTCGGCAAGGACGCCGTAATAGAAGACGAAGAAGTGGGCGACGATGGGCTCGACGCCGAGCAGCGCCAGCGAAGGCGCCGCCACGGTGACCATGATGATGTAGTTGGCCGTGGTCGGCACGCCGGTGCCGAGCAGGATGCAGACCACCGCCGTCATCACCAGGGTGAAGAACAGCGTCATGCCCTTGGCGTCGAAGGCCCAGGCCGGCAGGATCGAGCCGGTGATGGCGGCAAGCTGGCCGGCGAAGCTGGTGACGATGTTGGAGATCTTGAAACCGACGCCGGTCAGCGTCACCACGCCGACGATGATGCCGACGGTCGCCGCCGCCGCACCGACCGCGATGGCGTATTTGGCGCCAACGACGAAGGCGTCGACCATGTCGGCGGTGAGGAACTTGCCCTCGGGATCGCGCAGGGCGAAGGCGACGCACACGGCCGCGACGCCGAGAGCGATGGCGACGGTCGCCCACCCCTCGGACAGCAGGCCCGCGGCGATCGCCGCGATCATCACCGCAAGGAAGCCGACCGCGACGACCGGATTGCGCTTGGTGAAGCCGACCAGCACGCAGGCGGTGATGCCCCAGAAGGCGGCGAGATAGGGCGTGAAGCCGGAGAACAGCACCATCAGCAGGACGACGAGCGGAATGGCGGCCGGCCAGTCGCGGGCGATGACCTCGCGCGCCTTCGGAAGGTCGGCGACCGGAATGCCCTTCAGGCCGTTCTTGCGGGCCTCGAAATGCACCTGCCAGAACACGCCGAAGAAGTGCATGGACGCCGGGATGAGCGCCGCCAGGACGATCGACTGGTAGGGCAGGTTGAGGAACTCGATCATCAGGAAGGCCGCCGCGCCCATGATCGGCGGGGTGATCTGGCCGCCGGTGGAGGCGGTGGATTCGATCGCCGCCGCCATGTGGCGCGGATAGCCGAGGCGCATCATGGCGGGGATCGTCAGCGATCCGACCGTCACGGTGTTGGCGATGGACGAGCCGGAGATCATGCCGAACATGGCCGAGCCGAAGATCGACACCTTGGCGGGGCCACCGGAATAGCGGCCGGCAAGCGCTGTCGCGAGGTCGATGAAGAGACGGCCGAGGCCGATGCGCGTCGCCAGAACGCCGAACAGGACGTAGTGGAAGACGTAGGTCGCGACGACACCCAGCGCGATGCCGTAGATGCCGTTGCTGGTGAGGTAGAGGTGGTTGACCACCGATTTCCAGGTGTTGCCGGGATGGGCCAGGATGCCGGGCAGCGACTGGCCGTACATGGCGTAGATCATCAGCGTGATGGCGATGATCGGCAGTGGCCAGCCGACGCTGCGGCGTGTCGCTTCCAGCAGGACGATGATGGCGATCGAGGCCATGGCGACGTCCAGCGGCTCGGGATTGCCGACGCGGAAGGCGAGGTCGTCGTAGATCCACGGCATGTAGAGGCTGGCGACCACCGCGCCCGCCGCCATCACCCAGTCGTAGAGGGCGATGCCTCCGGGCGCCAGGACACCGGCCTTCGGCGGGGTGTGGTGGTCGCGCTTCAGCAGCGGGAAGACGAGGAAGATCAGCCCCAGCACGAAGGCCATGTGGATGCCGCGATGCGTCGCCTCGCGCAGCAGGCCGAAGCCGGCGGTGTAGTAGTGGAACACCGAGAGGGCGAAGAGCAGGCCGGCGACGACCCAGGCGGTCATCGGCAGCAACGGCCGGAAGCGAACTTCCGAATCGAACTCCTCCTCCAGCTTCTGGAGGGCGTTCGGGTCCATCGCCTCGATCTTCATCGGCCGTCTCGCGGTTCTTGGGGGGTCGTCAGGAACGAGAAGGCCGCGCGGTAACCGCGCGGCCCATCGTGGTCAAGGCCGAAAGGCCCTTTGCGATCAGCGCAGGAGGCCTGCTTCCTTGTAGAAGCGGGCGGCGCCGTCGTGCAGGGGAATGCCGAGGCCCTGCAGCGCCGTCTCCTTGCGGATCGCCTTGCCCTTGGCGTGGCCGGCATCGAGCAGGGCGCGGGTCTTGTCGCTCCACAGCGCCTTGGTGACTTCATAGACAAGGTCGGCGCTCATCTTGGTCGAGGTCACCCACTGGGCGCCGACGGCGAGGGTCTTCACGCCCTTGACGTCCTTGTAGGCGCCGTCCGGGATCGCGTCCTCGGCGAAGAACTTGAACTCGGCCATGATCTTCTTCGCCGGCTCGCCCTCGATCGGCAGCAGTTCGATGCCGGTGGTGGTGGCAAGCTCGGTCAGGGCGGCGGTCGGCCAGCCGGTCGTCATGAAGAAGGCATCGAGGCCGCCGTCCTTCAGCTTCTCGGCCGAGGGACCCGGCTTCAGGTTCTCGGCGCGATAGTCTCCGTCACGGATGCCGTAGCCGGCGAGGATCGCCTTGGCGTTGATGATCGAGCCCGAGCCCGGCTCGTCGATGGAAATGCGCTTGCCCTTCAGGTCGGCGATCGAGCGGACGTTGAGCCCCTTCTTGACCACGACATGCAGCGATTCCGGGTAGAGATTGGCGATGGCGCGCAGGATCTCGACCTTGGGGCGCCCCTGGTAGACACCCGTTCCGGAATGGGCCCAGCTGGCGACGTCCGACTGGCTGAAGCCCGACTCCATGGCGCCGCCGACGATGCCGTTGACGTTGGCGACGGAGCCGTTGGTGGCGACCGCCGAGGCGTCGATCGTCGCGCCCGAGATGGCGTTCGCGATCAGGCCGCCGATCGGATAGTAGGTGCCCGCCGTGCCACCGGTGCCGATGCGAAAGAACTGCTTGGCCTGGGCGAGCGCTGCCCCCGGCGCCAGCAGGGAGGCGAGGCCGGTAGCGCCGGCAAGCGCCGTGAACTGCCTGCGGTCGATGGTCATGGTGAAATCTCCACACGTCTTGAACTGCTCTCCCGCGATGCTGGATGGCCTCCGCGGAAAGCGCGCATGTGACCACATCGTGGGCAACGATGCCAGCGCCGCCCTCCATTCTGGGGACGAGGCGGCCATGCACGCAGGAAAATGCTTGCCCGGCGGCCTCACCCGTGGCGGCATGGCGGCAAGGCGCCGGTGAGAGCGCGAGCGGAGGAACGCATGAAGCGGGTGCAGGTCGTCATCATCGGGTCAGGGCCGTCGGGCCTGATGCTCGGGCACATCCTCCACCGCGCCGGCATCGAGGCCATGATCCTCGAGAACCGCAGCCAGGACTATGTGCTGGCGAGAGTGCGCGCCGGCCTCCTCGAACAGGGTACCGTCGACCTGCTGCGCGACAACGGCCTTGCCGGCCGCCTCGAGCGCGAGGGCCTCGTCCACCGCGGCATGGCGCTGGCCTTCGACGGCGAGAGGCACCGCATCGACCTCGCCGGCCTGTCCGGCGGCAAGCTCGTCACCATCTACGGCCAGACCGAGGTGACCAAGGACCTGATGGATGCGCGCGCGGCACTGGGCGCACCGACGGTCTACGAGGCGCAGGACGTGACGCCGCACGACTTCGATGGCCCGAACCCGCGGGTGACCTATGTGAAGGATGGCGTCACCCACGAGATCGCCTGCGACTTCATCGCCGGCTGCGACGGCTATCATGGCGTCTCACGAGCCAGCGTGCCGGCCGGCGCCATCGCCACCTACGAGCGGGTCTATCCCTTCGGCTGGCTCGGCATTCTCGCCGAGGTGCCGCCGGTGGATCACGAACTTATCTACGCCAACTCGCCCCGCGGCTTCGCGCTCTGCACCATGCGATCGAACACGCGCAGCCGATACTATGTGCAATGCCCCATCGACGATCGCGTCGAGGACTGGCCGGACGAGCGCTTCTGGGACGAGATTCGTCGCCGCGTCGACGCGCCGACCGCCGAGGCCATGACGATCGGACCCTCCTTCGAGAAGTCCGTCGCGCCTCTCCGCAGCTTCGTCGCCGAACCGTTGCGCTTCGGCCGGCTGTTCCTCGTCGGCGATGCCGCCCATATCGTGCCGCCGACCGGTGCCAAGGGTCTGAACCTCGCCATGAGCGATGTGCGCTATCTCTCCGAGGGGCTGATCGAGCACTATCGCGAGAAGTCGTCGCGCGGCCTCGACGCCTATTCCGGCCGCGCCCTCGACCGCATCTGGAAGGCCGTGCGCTTCTCCTGGTGGATGACCACCATGCTGCACCGCTTCCCCGATGCGACCGCGTTCGACCAGCGCATCCAGGAGGCCGACCTCGCCTATCTCGTCTCGTCGCGGGCGGCGATGACCTCTCTGGCGGAGAACTATGTCGGTCTGCCCCACTGAGAGCCGGTCCGCCGGGCAGAAGCGGGAACATTGACCCCGCAGCCGGGGACGCTTAACTCAGGCGAAAATCCCGCTTCTCCGATCCAAGACCCCTTTCATGGCCCTGCGCGAGATCATCGTCATTCCCGATCCGCGGCTGAAGCTCGTCTCCGAGCCGGTCGCCACCGTCGACAGCCGGGTGCGCAAGCTCGCCGACGACATGCTGGAGACGATGTACGACGCGCCCGGCATCGGCCTCGCCGCCATCCAGATCGCCGAGCCGCAGCGGATCGTCACCATCGATCTCGCCCGCAAGGAAGAGCCGAAGAAGCCGGTGGTGCTGATCAACCCGGAGATCGTCTGGCGCTCCGACGAGGTCTCCGTCTACGAGGAAGGCTGCCTCTCCATCCCCGAATATTACGAGGAGGTGGAGCGCCCGGCGAAGTGTCGCGTCCGCTATCTCGACCTCGACGGCAAGGCGCAGGAACTCGACTGCGAGGGCCTGATGGCCACCTGCGTCCAGCATGAGGTCGATCACCTCAACGGCGTGCTGTTCATCGACTACCTGTCGCGGCTGAAGCGCGAACGGGTGATCAAGAAGTTCACCAAGGCCGCCAAGCGCGAGGCCCTCGCGTGAGCCTGCGCGTCGTCTTCATGGGCACGCCGGATTTCGCCGTGCCCACGCTCTCCGAGATCATCGGCCAGGGCCACGAGGTCGTCGCGGTCTATACGCGCGCGCCGAAGCCCGCCGGCCGCGGCATGGACGAGCAGAAGACGCCGGTGCATCGCCTCGCCGACCGCTTCGGCATCCCGGTCTTCACACCGCGCACCCTGCGCGAGGAACAGGCGCAACGCGACTTTGCCTCGCTCGGCGCCGATGTCGCCGTGGTCGTTGCCTATGGCCTGATCCTGCCGAAGCCGGTGCTGGACGCCCCCGCCCTCGGCTGCCTCAACCTGCACGGCTCGGTCCTGCCGCGCTGGCGCGGGGCGGCGCCCATCCAGCGCGCGATCATGGCGGGCGATGCCGAGACCGGCGTCATGGTGATGCAGATGGACGAGGGCCTCGATACCGGCCCCGTGGCCATGGTGGAGAAGCTCGTCATCGGCCCCGACATGACGGCGCAGGACCTGCACGACCGCATGGCGACGCTCGGCGCCGACCTCATGGTGCGGGCGCTCGCTGCCCTCGACCGGGGGTCCCTTTCCTTCGTGCCGCAGGCGGACGAGGGCGTCACCTACGCCGCCAAGATCGACAAGGCGGAAGCGCGCATCGACTGGTCGCGCCCCGCCGCCGAGATCCACAACAAGGTGCGCGGCCTCTCGCCCTTTCCCGGCGCCTGGTTCGAGGCCGATCTCGGCAAGGGTCCCGAGCGGGTGAAGGTGCTGCGCACGACGCTCGCCGCCGGCACCGGTGCGCCGGGCACGCTCGTCGACAATGACCTCACGGTCGCCTGTGGCGAGGGGGCCGTGCGGCTTGTCGAGGTGCAGCGCGCCGGGGCGAAGGCCATGAAGGCCGTCGACTTCCTCAACGGCGCCAAGGTCGGGCCTGGCGCGGTCTTCGGCTGATGCCGCGCTACAGGCTGACCATCGAATATGACGGCGGGGCTTATCTCGGCTGGCAGATGCAGGCCTCGAGCTACGGGAAGTCGGTGCAGGGTGAGCTCGTCCGCGCCGTAGCGGAGTTCTGCGGCGAGACGGTCACGGTGGCCGGCGCCGGGCGCACCGATGCCGGTGTCCATGCCACCGGTCAGGTCGCGCATGTCGACCTCACCCGCGATTGGCCGAACCGGGTCGTGCGCGACGCCATCAACCGCTACCTGAAGGACGAGGCGATCGCCGTGGTCGCGGCCGAGAAGATGCCGGGAGACTTCGACGCCCGTTTCTCCGCCATCCGCCGCCACTACCTCTACCGCATCATCGACCGGCGCCCGCCGCTGACCCTGGAGCGCGAGCGGGCCTGGTGGTCGCCGAAGCCGCTCGACGTCGCGCGCATGCAGGAGGCGGCGAACGTGCTGATCGGCCGGCACGACTTCACCACCTTCCGCTCGACCGAATGCCAGGCGAAGTCGCCGGTGAAGAACCTCGACCGCTTCGACATCCTCCGTACCCCGACGGGGATCGAATGCCGGCTGGATGCCCGCTCCTTCCTGCACAACCAGGTTCGCTCCATGGTCGGCACGGTCAAGCTCGCCGGCGAAGGCCTGTGGACCACCGACGACATGCGGGAGGCTCTGGCCGCGCGCGACCGCAAGGCCTGCGGCACTGTCGGCCCGGCCCATGCGCTCTACCTGACACAGGTCGACTACCCCGCCCACTGGCTGCCGCTGGCCGACACGCCCGAGACGTGAGGCCGCCTTCTGCCGGAGCGCCGGCGCGCCTATAGTCGCGCCATGTCCGACCGCCTGACGCCCGACACCGCCATCGACCGCCTCGAAACGCTCTATGAGGAGGCGACAGGCGCCCTGCGCGCCGCCCTCACCCGCTATCTCGACGGCGGACCGCCCCCCTCTCCCGAGGAACGCGCCCGCTTCGTCTATCCCGAGCTGGCGGTGACCTATGCCCCGGATCGCGCCGCCCCGCGCAACCGCCGCGCCTACGCCAAGTTCTCTGCACCCGGCCTCTACACGACGACGGTGACGCAGCCCGGCTTCTTCCGCCGTTACCTGCTCGACCAGCTGCGGCCGCTGACCGAGGAGTACGGCGCCACCCTCGACGTCCGCCCCTCGACGCAGGAAATCCCCTATCCCTATGTCCTCGACGGCATCGATGAACTGGCCGCTGGCGGCCGCATGCCCTCGGAACTGGCCCGCCATTTCCCGGTGCCGCTGCTCTCGCTCGTCGGCGACGAGATCGCCGACGGCATCTTCGATGGACTGCCGAACGGTGCCCGCCCGCTGTCACTCTTCGATGCGGTGCGCGTCGACTATTCGCTGCGACGCCTTGTCCACTACACCGGCACCGACTGGCGCGCGGTGCAGCCCTGGATCCTGCTCACCAACTACCACCGCTATGTCGACCAGTTCGTCGCATGGGCGGCGGAGGAGATCGCCGCAGGCCGCGCCGACCGGCTGGTGGCTCCCGGCGGCCAGACCATCACCCGCGACACGCTGGAGGGTGGAGCGGTCCGGATCACCTCGTCGCCGTGGCATCGGTTCCAGATGCCGGCCTATCACCTCGAGCGCAGCGGCACGTCCGGCGTCACCCTGGTCAACATCGGGGTCGGCCCCTCCAACGCCAAGAACATCACCGACCATCTCGCAGTGCTGCGTCCCCACTGCTGGCTGATGATCGGCCATTGCGGCGGCCTGAGGCAGGCGCAGGAGATCGGCGACTACGTGCTCGCCCACGCCTATCTCCGGCGCGACCGCATCCTCGACCAGCTCGTGCCGCCGGAGATTCCCATCCCCGCCCTCGCCGAGGTGCAGACGGCGCTTCAGGACTCCTGTGCCGTGGTCACCGGCATGTCCGGCGAGGCGCTGAAGCACCGCCTGAGGACCGGCACCGTCGTCACCAACGACGACCGCAACTGGGAGCTCCGCTACACGCAGGAGTCCCGTCTCTTCAATCTCTCCCGCGCCATCGCTGTCGACATGGAGAGCGGCACCATCGCCGCCCAGGGCTACCGGCTGCGCGTGCCCTACGGAACGCTTCTCTGTGTCTCGGACAAGCCGCTGCATGGCGAGATCAAGCTGCCTGGCGCTGCCAACGCCTTCTATGCCAGCGCAGTGGCGCAGCACCTGCTCGTCGGACTGGATGCTGTGGAGCGGCTCAAACGGATGGGTGGCACGATCCATTCGCGCAAGCTCAGGAGTTTCGACGAGCCGCCTTTCCGTTGAGGCGGCGAATCGGCGAGGCATGGGCTCTTTTGTTCCGCTCGCGCGTTATGTCGGGCCGGGATGGAACTTCCGGTGGCAGGAGCAACGATGCGCAGGTTCGACGATGTTGGTTTCGCGGCGCTGCTGATCATCGTCAGCCTGCTGTTCGCCTGGATTCTCTGGCCCTTCTTCGGCGCCATCCTGTGGGCGATCGTCACCGCCATCGTTTTCGCGCCGGTCAATGACCACGTCACACGGGCGATGCCGGGCAAGCCAGGCGTGGCGGCGCTGATCACCCTGGTGGCGATCCTCCTGATCGTCATCCTCCCCTTCCTCGCCGTCGGCGCCAGCCTCGTCTCGCAGGGCACCGAGGCCTATGCCGGCATCCAGGACGGCCGCATCGACCTCGGTGCGCTGATCCGGCGGATCATCGCCAGCCTGCCCACCTTCGTGACCGACTTCGCCGGACGCTACGGCATCTACGACGCGGCTGATGTGCAGCAGCGCCTCGCCGCCTGGGCCACGGCGAGCAGCCAGTCCATCGCCTCGCGGGCGGTCAGTATCGGGCAAGGCACCGCCGGCTTCGTCATCGACCTCGCCGTCATGCTCTACCTCCTGTTCTTCCTGCTCCGCGACGGCGGCCGGCTGATCCGCCGCATCGCCGAAAGGCTGCCGCTGCAACCGCACCGCCGCAGCGCCCTGCTCGACAAGTTCACCCTCGTGGTCCGGGCGACGGTCAAGGGCGGCATTCTCATCGCCCTGCTCCAGGGCGCGCTGGGCGGCCTGATCTTCTGGCTCCTCGGCCTCCCATCGCCGCTGCTCTGGGCCGCGCTCATGGCCTTCCTGTCGCTGGTGCCGGCGGTGGGCGCCGGCCTCGTCTGGGGGCCCGTCGCGCTCTATCTCCTCGCCACCGGCTCCATCTGGCAGGGCGTGGTGCTGATCGCCTTCGGCGTCATCGCCATCGGACTGGCGGACAACCTGCTGCGCCCCATGCTGGTGGGCAAGGACCTGAAGCTACCGGACTACCTCATCCTCATCTCGACGCTCGGCGGCATCGAGATCTTCGGCCTCAACGGTTTCGTTGTCGGGCCGCTCATCGCCGCCATGTTCGTGACGGTCTGGCAGCTCCTGGCCGAGGATCAGCCGGGGGCAGATCGCCCTGCCAGCACACGCGGCCCCTACCCATAGGCCTCCCTCCTTCGCAGCCTTTGCAGCGCAACACACAACCCGTTAGGGTCGCCGCCTCGCTGGAAGGCCCATTCCCATGCTTCACGGCAAACGTATTCTTCTGGTCATCGGCGGCGGCATCGCCGCCTACAAGTCGCTGGACCTGATCCGCCGCCTGCAGGATCGCGGGGCGAAGGTCCGCGCCATCCTGACCAAGGCGGGCACACAGTTCGTCACGCCGCTGTCAGTCGGCTCGCTCACCGGCGACAAGGTGTTCCAGGAGCTGTTCTCGCTGACCGACGAGAACGAGATGGGCCATATCGAGCTGTCGCGCGACGCCGACCTTCTGGTGGTGGCCCCCGCCACCGCCGACCTCATGGCCAAGATGGCCCACGGCCACGCCAATGACCTCGCCTCGACGGCCCTGCTCGCCACCGACAAGAGGGTCCTCGTCGCACCGGCGATGAACGTTCGGATGTGGCTGCACCCGGCAACGCAGCGCAACCTCGAAACCCTGCGCGCTGACGGCGTCGCTGTCGTCGGTCCCAACGAGGGCGGCATGGCTTGCGGCGAGTTCGGCCCCGGTCGCATGTCCGAGGTGCCGGAAATCATCGCGGCGATCGAGAAGGCGCTGGCGCCAGCCGCACGTCCGCTCGCCGGGCACCACGTCGTCGTCACCTCGGGTCCGACCCGAGAGGCCATCGATCCCGTGCGCTACATCTCGAACCATTCATCCGGAAAGCAGGGCCACGCCATCGCCCGCGCGGCGGCCGAAGCCGGCGCATCGGTGACGCTGGTCACCGGCCCCGTCGCCCTGCCGGACCCGCCGGGCGTGAAGACAATCCATGTCGAGAGTGCCCGCGACATGATGGCTGCCGTCGAGGCCGCACTGCCGGCATCCATCGCCATCTTCGCGGCAGCGGTCGCCGACTGGCGGGTCGCCGATATCGCCGGCGGCAAGATCAAGAAGGGCGCGGGCGGACCGCCGACCCTCGCCTTCGTGGAGAATCCCGACATCCTCGCGACCATCTCGCAGCGCACGACGGACCGGCCCCGCCTCGTCGTCGGCTTCGCGGCCGAAACGGAGAACGTCGTCGACAACGCCCGGGCGAAGCTCGCGCGGAAAGGCTGCGACCTGATCGTCGCCAACGATGTCGCCACCGGCACCGGGACCTTCGGAGGCGATTCGAACACCGTGCATCTGGTCACCGCCGACGGCGTCGAGACCTGGGAGCGTCAGTCCAAGGATGCGGTGGCCGCCGCGCTCGTCAGCCGGATCGCCGAAAGGATCGCCGCCCGATGACCGCACGTCTGCAGATCCCCGTTCGTCGCCTGCCTCACGGCGAGGGACTGCCTCTGCCCCGCGCGCAGACGGATGGCGCCGCCGGGATGGACCTTGTGGCCGCTCTGCCGGCAGACGCGCCGGTCACGCTCGCCCCGCGCGCCCGGGCGGCGATCCCGACGGGTCTCGAGCTGGCGATCCCGCCGGGCTATGAGGGTCAGGTCCGGCCCCGGTCGGGGCTGGCCATGAAGCATGGGCTGACCGTGGCCAATGCACCGGGCACGATCGACAGCGACTATCGCGGCGAGATCAAGGTCTTGTTGATCAATCTCGGCGACACGCCTGTATTGATCGCCCGCGGCGAGCGAATTGCCCAGCTTGTCATCGCTCCGGTCACGGTTGCGGACCTGATTACCGTCGACAAGCTGGATGAAACCACTCGTGGAATCGGTGGTTTCGGGTCGACAGGCAGATAAGAAGATTCTTCTCTGCGTTGCAGGCATTGGCCACATGCACGAAATGGTCTTCTACCTGTCCCATTGTCTGTGATTTGTTTGGCGAGGGAAGAAACGACGTCTTCCCTGCATTGAGGGACCCATGCCGATCCTGTCTCGTCGTGGCCGGCTGGCTATTGCCGCCGTTGTCGATATCGCTGTTCACGCGGTGGGCTCACCCGTGTCGGCCAAGGCGTTGGCCGCGCGCCACAATCTGCCCCCTCGCCATCTGGAGCCCCTGCTCCAGGCCCTCGTCCGGGCAGGGATCCTGAGGGGCCTTCGTGGCCCCCGGGGCGGCTACGACGTGGCCCGGGAACGGCACCTCATCAATTGCGCCGAGATCGTCCGCACGGCGGTGGGCACGATGACCGACGAGTTCGAATCGCTGTCGCCGCTGGTGGAGGCGGTGATCATCCCCGCCATGGCGGAAGCCGAGCGGGACTATTTCGACCGACTGGCGAAGATTTCGGTCGCGGATCTCTGCGAGAGGGCCACATCGGCCCGCTCCGGAGCCGGTGCAGTCCTCGAGACGGTCTGATCGCCTCACGCCGCCTTGGCGAAGACCCTCACCAGGCGATCAAGGGCGCCATTGAGCGTCTCGTCCTTCTTCGCGAAGCAGAATCGGACCACCGACGTCACCGGCGTCTCCGCATAGAAGGCCGAGACCGGAATGGCGGCAACGCCGTGGTCGCTGACGAGAGCCTTGCAGAAGGCGACATCGTCGGAAATGCCCGCCGCGGCCAGGTCCACGTTGATGAAGTAGGTGGCCGCGCTCGGCAACACCTGGAAGCCGGCGCCATCGAGCCCGGCATGGAACAGGTCGCGCGAGCGCTGCAGGTCGGCGCGCATGCCCTGGAAGTAGGCGTCGTCCTTGGAAAGGCCATAGGCAACGGCCGCCTGGAGGTTCGGCGGCGTGGTGAAGGTGAGGAACTGGTGCGCCTTCGACAGCACCTTCATGATCGCCGGGGCTGCCACGACGAAGCCGACCTTCCAGCCGGTCAGCGAGAAGATCTTGCCCGCCGAACCGATCTTCACCGCGCGCTGGCGCAGGGATTCGACGGCCAGCACCGACACGTGCCGGCGGCCGTCGAAAATCACGTGCTCCCAGACCTCGTCGGAAATGACGGTTGCACCGAACCTTTCGCAGAAGCGGCCGAGCAGTTCGAGATCCTCGGTCGGGAAGATGGAGGCCGCCGGATTGAGCGGATTGTTGAGGAGCACGACGCGGGTCTTGTCGGTGAAGACTTTGGCGAGATCCTCCTCGGTGAAGCGCCAGTGCGGGGGCCGCAGCGTCACGAACCGCGGCACGCCGCCGGCGCGGCGTACCAGAGGCAGGTAGGCGTCGTACATCGGCTGGAACAGCACGACCTCGTCGCCCGGCTCGATCAGCGAGAACAGCGCGCCGGCCAGGGCCTCGGTGGCGCCGGAGGTGATCATCACCTCCTGGTTCGCGTCCATCTCCAGACCCTGGTGATGGCGGTAGTGATCGGCCACCGCCTGGCGAAGCTCGGGCAGGCCCATCATCGGCGGATACTGGTTCCAGCCCGACACCACGGCTTCGGCCGCCTTCTGGCGCACGTCGAGAGGCCCCGGATCGTCGGGAAAGCCCTGGCCGAGATTGATCGCGCCCGTCTCGCGCGCGAGCTGCGACATGACCTCGAAGACGGTGGTGGGCAGATTGGCGAAGATCGGATTCATGGAGCCACCGTCACGCTTGCGTTCGGTTCAAAGAACGAGGTGATCGGTATGCCGAAATCGCCCCGACGAGTCAAACGACAGGGCGGCCGACAAAGGTCATGCGATGCGGGGTCAGGCCGAGATTGGGCCGGTGGCGGGTTGCCGTGAAAGCATGATCCGCCATCAGGGCAATCATCTCCGCTTCACCATAGGTGGCGAGGCCGATTTCGCTCCGCAGCTTGCGATAGGGCGAGACGGCGGTGGCCACCAGCCCCATCAGGGCGGCCGGCAGGTAACCGTTGGCGAGGGCGTTGCGCAGCAGCGACATGACATCCGCGACCATGCCGGCATCCGGTGGAATCACGTCGGCGATGACGAGCCGCCCGGAGGGCTTCAGCTTGGCGCGGAAGCGGTCGAGAAGGCCGGCGAGATCGTCACGCGAGAGATACTGGATCAGCGAGGAGACGACGATGAGGTCGGCCGAACCGTCGGCGAGCGCCTCGTCGAGGTCCTCCGGCAGGGCGAAGGCGATATTGGCGAGTTGGCCGAAGCGCTCGCGCAGCTTGGCAACGACCGACGGGGCGCCGTCGCAGAGCACCAGACGACCGACCGCGGAGGCCACGCGCGGGGCCTCCAGCGCCTCGCCACAGGCATAGTCGAGCACCACCGCGTCCCGGCCGGACCCCGTCGCCGCCACATGCGCGAGAATCCCGTCGGCAATTGCCCGATAGTGCACCGCCTTGTGCCGGTCGCTGACATAGATGGCGTGCTCGCCATCCCAGAAGGAGCGCCAGTCGCTCATCCGTGCTGGTGTCCCGAGAGCCGGTCGGTCAGCGCAAGCATGACGCCGGACACGACGAAGGTGACGTGGATGGCGACCAGCCACATCATCTCGCGGTCGCTCATGGCGCCGACATTCATGAAGCCCTTGAGCAGATGGATGGCGGAGATCGCGACGATCGAGGCGAGCAACTTCAGCTTCAGGGCCGAGAAATCGATCGAGCCCATCCACTCCGGCCGATCACGGCTGGTGATGTGCTCCATCTTGGAGACGAAGTTCTCGTAGCCCGAGAACACCACCATGATGACGAGATTGCCGGCCAGCGACAGGTCGATCAGCGTCAGGACCCCGAGGATGACGTCCGATTCCTTCGCCGTCGGCACCTTGATGATGAAGCCGACGAGATCGCGGATGAAGACGACCATCAGCGCCAGCAGCCCGATCATCAGGCCAACATAGAACGGTGCCATCAGCCAGCGGCTGGCGAACAACGCTCTTTCCAGGCCGCGCTCGAAGCGTTCGGAGGGTGAGTTCGGATCGGTGGAGTCGCTCATCGCGAGCCTCATCGCATGGGACCACAATACCGGCAAGCGGCGTTCTCGCCCCGCCTACTCTCCCTCGCCGAACTGGTCTGCGACCAGAGCCGACAACGCATCCACCGCCGCTGCGGCCTCCACTCCGGTCGCCCGCAAGGTGATGGAGGTTCCGATGCCGGCGGCCAGCATCATCAGTCCCATGATCGAACTCGCGTCGACCGTCTCGCCGCAGCGCGAGACCTTGATGGAGGCATCGAAGCGATCGGCGCAGGCGACGAACTTGGCGGAGGCTCGGGCGTGCAGCCCCCGCTTGTTGACGATCGCGAGTTCACGGACGATCTCGCCGTCGCGGGCAGGCGCTGCCGGAGGACAACCGACCTCATCATCCGACATGGCGAAGAGCCCCTCTCTCGACCGTCAGCGGCGCCCTGTTGCGGGACTGGTTGGGAATGCGGCGGCCTGCCGTCATTCTAGACATCGGATCTGTCCGATCTCAATGACCCGCGAGCACGCGGCTGGCGATGTTGATGTATTTGCGGCCCGCCTCCTGGGCGTGGAGGACCGCCTCGGCCAACGGCTTCTCCGCACGCACCGTAGCAAGCTTCACCAGCATTGGCAGGTTGATGCCTGCGATGACCTCTACCGGCCGCCCGCTCATCACCGAGATGGCCAGGTTGGAGGGCGTGCCACCGAACATGTCGGTGAGCACCGCGACGCCGTCGCCGGAGTCCACCTGTTCGACCGCCGCGATGATGTCGCGCCGTCGCTGGTCCATGTCGTCGCTGGGACCAATGGCAATGGTCTCCACCTGATTCTGGGGACCCACCACATGTTCCATGGCATGTCTGAATTCGACGGCCAGTTGGCCGTGCGTCACGATGACGAGACCGATCATCAGGCACTCCGCGCACCGCATAAGGCGCGCCAGATCAACAAAGAGGCGGATATGATCACCATGTGAGAGGGGAGCGCAAGGCCCCCGATGCCGCAGCCGCGACGATTCTGCTGCGGTGCAACGAGGTGGCCGGGACCCTATCGCAGGTCACGCAGCGCCGCGATGACGACGGGTAGTGCCGCTACTCCCGCAGCGATGCAAGTGCGCGGCAGAACCACGCCTTCGAGCACCACCTGCCCCGATGCCTCCTCCGGCAGGCGTGCCGCATCGGCGGCATCAAGATCGACAACGCGTCCGACGATGGCCATGGGCTCGTGGGGCAGCCTGAGAATGCCGTGACCACGTCGCTCGACAAGACCGGCGATCGCTTCCGGCGCCTGGACCAGCAGCCGGCCGTGATGCGCCGACAGGATCACCCGGTCGTCGGCAACGAGCCTTGCGAAGGGAAGGAGGCCGCTGTCGGCCGCCTCGAGAAGGCCGAGCACCAGCGCGCTCTTGCCCGAACCGGAGGGGCCCCGGATGAGCACGGCGCGGGGCCCGACAAGCACGGCAGATGCGTGGAGCGTAGTCACGACGCCCGCTCTAGGCCGCCGGCAGGCGGACGACGAAGCGCGCGCCCAGCACGCAGCGCTCGCCGTCGTCGCCGGGTGGGCCCATGCGATTCTCGGCCCAGATGCTGCCGCCGTGCGCCTCGATGATCTGCTTGGAGATCGACAGGCCGAGGCCCGAGTTCTGGCCGTAATCCTGGTGCGGCCGGTCGGTGTAGAAGCGCTCGAAGATGCGCTGCAGCGCGTCCTCGCGGATGCCGGGACCATCGTCGTCGACGAGGACCTCGATGATCCCCTTGAGCTTGCGGGCGGTGACGCGGACTTCACCGCCGGAGGGCGAGAACGAGCGCGCATTGTCGATCAGGTTGGTGAAGACCTGGCTGATGCGGCTGTCGTGTCCCGGCACTGCGAACTCGTTGGGCTTCCCCCCCTCGAAACTCAGGCGGACCGGCGCGTCGCCCTCCTTGCTGACCTCATTGGCGATGGTGACGATGGTCCCGAGCAACCGGGTCAGGTCGACCCGAGTCGATTCCTGGCGCTGGAGTTCGGCGTCGAGCCGGCTGGCATCGGAGATGTCGGTGATCAGCCGGTCGAGGCGCTTCACGTCGTGCTGGATGACCTCCAGCAACCGGGCTCTCGAGGTGTCGCTCTTCGCCAGCGGCAGGGTCTCGACGGCCGAGCGGAGTGACGTCAACGGGTTTTTCAGCTCGTGCGCGACGTCGGCCGCGAAGCGCTCGATCGCCTCGATCCGGGCGTAGAGCGCGTCGGTCATGTCGCGCAGCGATCGCGATAGATGGCCGATCTCGTCGCGGCGTTGGCTGAAGTCCGGGATCTCCTCGCGGGAGCGGTGCCTCCGGCGCACCTGATCGGCGCCCTCGGCCAGCTTGCGGACGGGACCGGCGATGGTCCGCGCCATCAGGATCGACAGCACGATCATCACCAGCGCCGCGACAAGGAAGACACGGAGCACCTGGAAGCGTTCCGCATCGAGCACGGCGTCGATCTCGCCGCCCTGTGTGTTGAGCAGGAGGACGCCGAGCACGCCTCGAAAACGCTGGACCGGGATGGCGACCGAGACGATCAGCTCGCCGCGGTCGTTGACCCGGACCATGCTGACCTTCTGCCCGGAGAGCGCCTGCGCCACTTCCGGATAGCTGCGCCCGTTGCGCATGCCGAGGTCGCGATAGATCGGAAAATTGCCGCCCCCACGCAGGAATCGGCGGATCTCGTTCCACCATTTCTCATAGAACGGCGGCTTGGCGCCGATGGGCGGAAGGTCGAGCGTCTGGATGTCGCCACGGCCGTAGAGGTTGCGGCTGTCGAGGATCAGATTGCCCTCGCGGTCATAGATCCGCGCCTGCGTCTCCGTCGGCCCGGTCAGTCGCCGGAGCACCGGCGCGACGCGCTCCGGATTGATCGGGAACTCCAGCAGCGCCGCCGGATCGTCGATCGCCGATCCCGTGCCGCCCAGCTGCAGCTCGAAGAGCTTGTCGGGGTCGATCGGGATGACCGAGCCGTCGACCGCTGCCGAGGCGGCAATGGCACCGGCGATGATCTCGCCCTGGACGAGAAGGCTCTGCTGGCGGGACTCGATCAGGCCGGCGCGGAACTGCGACAGCCAGAGAATGCCCGAGACCAGGGCCACCAGGCCGACGAGGTTGAGGAGGACGATGCGGCGCGTCAGGCTTGAGAACGAACGGTTGACGATGGCCCGCGTTGCCCGTGCCAGCACCAGCCCGAACCGCGTCCATGGCCGCACGGGGCGGGCAGGAGGCGGGGCTGCCGCCTCGCCCTCCCTCGCGGTATCGTCCTGCGTGCGATCCAGCATGGTCATGGCGAGGCTCGTGCGAGCCTCACTCCTTGAAGCGGTAGCCGACGCCGTAGAGCGTTTCGATCATCTCGAAGTCGTCGTCGACCACCTTGAACTTCTTGCGCAGCCGCTTGATGTGGCTGTCGATGGTGCGGTCGTCGACATAGACCTGATCGTCATAGGCCGCGTCCATCAGCGCGTTGCGGCTCTTCACGACGCCCGGACGCTGGGCCAGAGCCTGCAGGATGAGGAACTCGGTCACGGTGAGCGTCACCTGCTCGCCGTCCCAGGTGCAGGTATGGCGCTCGGGGTCCATGCGCAGCTTGCCGCGCTCCAGCACCTTGGCGTCGGACTTGGCGTCGGCGGCGGGGTCCTTGGCGGCGGCACGACGGAGAACCGCCTTGACGCGCTCGACCAGCAGCCGCTGGGAGAACGGCTTCCGGATGAAATCGTCGGCACCCATCTTCAGGCCGAACAGCTCGTCGATCTCCTCGTCCTTCGAGGTGAGGAAGATCACGGGCATATCCGTCTTCTGGCGGAGACGGCGCAGGAGCTCCATCCCGTCCATGCGGGGCATCTTGATGTCGAGGATCGCCAGGTCAGGCGGGGTCTGCTTGAAACCGTCGAGGGCGGACGCACCATCGTTGTAGGTGACGATACGATAGCCTTCGGCTTCGAGCGCGATGGCGACCGATGTGAGGATATTCCGGTCGTCGTCGACGAGAGCGATGGTCGGCATTTGCTTACCTTGTTGGGCGGGGCAATTGTGGCAGAGATGCCCCCGCCGTTCGAACGCGCCAAGCGTGGCAAAAATGGGACTGTCGCAGGATAACGCCGTGGCGGCGCAAAGATAAGAGGGCAAACGCGAAGTTTGTTCCCCTTCGACGTTGCTGCGGTCATCGCCCGACAGGGACGCCTGCAACGCAAAAGGCCGGGCAGTCGCCCGGCCTTTGAACCGTCTGACGGTGACGGTCTTACTTCGGAATGTCGACCGGGCTGTCCGACTGCTCGCGCAGATAGGCCAGGAGGTCGGCGCGCTGCTGCTCGGAGCGGATGCCGGCAAACGCCATGGTCGTTCCCGGAACGGCGGCGCGCGGGTTGGTGATGAAGGCGTAGATCTGCTCGAGCGACCAGGGCTCGCTCGCCTTCGCCTTCATGGCAGCCGAGTAGTTGAAGCCCGCGACGGCACCGTGATTGCGGCCGACGACACCGTGAAGGTTCGGACCGGCTCCGTTGGCGCCGCCCTTGTTGATGGTGTGGCAGGTGGCGCACTGGCGGAAGACAGCCTGGCCGTTGGCGGCATTCGCCGAAGCGAAGACTTCGGCCATCGACTTGGTCGGGGCTGCCGCGGCGGGTGCGGCCTGCTGGCCACCGGCGGGAGCGACGGCCACTTCATAGCCCGGCTTGGCCGGCTTGGCCGGCCGGAAAAGCTCGTTGGCCAGGAGACTGCCGCCCAGCGTGCCGGTTCCGACCAGCAGAACGGCCATCATGACCTTGTTGAATTCGAATCCGTCCATCGGGACCAGCTCCAGCGATCGGCGGCGCGCTTGACGACGGTGCGTGGGGGTAACGCGAGTTTTGCCCTGCCGATTTGGCGCGGACACTATCCAATTTGCGCCCTGTGAGGCAACCCGTATATGCACGCCTCTCACATGCTACTTTTTGCCGCCTCCAAACTGGCTCCGTGACTGGCATTCGGCCCCAATGACCGCCTCGATTGTTCTCGTTCCCGCGCGCATGAGCGCCTCGCGCCTTCCCGGCAAGCCCCTCGCCGACATCGGCGGCACGCCGATGATCGTCCATGTCATGCGTCGGGCCGAGGCCGCGGGGCTCGGGCCGGTGGTCGTCGCCACGGATTCGCGGGAGATTCTCGCGGCGGTCGAGGCGGCGGGCGGCCGCGCCGTCATGACCCGCGCCGACCATCCGACCGGCTCGGACCGCATCCAGGAAGCCGCCGACCTCGTCGACCCGGACAAACGCTACCAGCGCATCGTCAACGTGCAGGGTGACCTTCCCACCATCGAGCCCTCGATCGTCCGCGCCGCCGCCGATCTCCTCGACGATCCAGCCGTCGACATCGGCACGCTCACCGCCGTCATCACCCGGCAGGAAGAGATCACCAACCCCAACGTGGTCAAGGTGGTGGGCACGCCGCTCTCCGACAGGCGTCTGCGCGCCCTCTATTTCACCCGCGCCACGGCACCGACCGGCGAGGGGCCGCTCTATCATCACATCGGCCTCTACGCCTATCGCCGCGCCGCCCTCGAGCGCTTCGTCTCGCTGCCCCCCGCCCCGCTCGAGAAGCGTGAGCGGCTGGAGCAGTTGCGCGCTCTTGAGAACGGCATGCGGATCGACGTCGCGGTGGTCGACGCGGTGCCGCTGGGCGTCGACACGCCGGCCGACCTCGAGCGCGCCCGCGCCCTCATCGCCAAATCCTGATCCATCCGCTAAACAAGCCGCCCCATCGGAGTGACGCGTCCATGATCCTTGCGCCCAAGCGGATCGCCTTCCAGGGCGAACTCAGCGCCTTCTCGCACCAGGCGGCCAATGCGGTCTTCCCGCAGGCGGAGGTCATGCCCTGCCCGAGCTTCGAGGACGCCTTCGCGGCCATCCAGAACGGCGACGCCGATCTCGGCATGATCCCGATCGAGAACTCGATCGCCGGACGTGTCGGCGACGTGCACCACCTCTTGCCGACGGCCGGCCTCAACATCATCGGCGAATTCTTCCTGCCCATCCGTTTCCAGCTCATGGGCGTGAAGGGCTCATCGCTCGCCACCGTCAAGACTGCGCGCAGCCACATCATGGGCCTCGGCCAGTGCCGGCAGATCATCCGCAAGCTGGGCCTCAAGCCCATCGTCGCCGCCGATACGGCGGGATCGGCCCGCGAGGTCGCCGAGATGAACGATCCGAGCCAGGCGGCGATCGCGCCGCGGCTCGCGGCCGAGGTCTACGGCCTCGACATCCTCGCCGAGGACATCGAGGACGCCGCCAACA
>VFQR01000897.1_pt1 | contig 28573 bp, 24 predicted proteins | sample 3512321 | NCBI WGS metagenome assembly VFQR01 (sample SAMN10412374, study PRJNA504923) | tailings metagenome | isolation source: Relicate 3 Philex TSF1 revegetated site | place: Philippines: Tuba, Benguet | collected 2017-08-29 | reverse complement strand
TTAACAACTGCTTCTGGAGGTTTGTTTGTTTCTAATTCGGAAATTGAAGTTTCAACTGTTTGATTAACAACTGCTTCTGGAGGTTTGTTTGTTTCTAATTCGGAAATTGAAGTTTCAATTGTTTGATTAACAACTGCTTCTGGAGGTTGGTTTGCTTCTAATTCTTTGGGTAGTTCGGCCCGACTTTTAGCCGGATTCAAAACTAAAATAGCTATAATATCTAGCAATGAAAGTAGAAACAGTATGGATCTATAATTCCAGCGAAACTTGGACATGACTCTTTAACTCCTCAACCTGAAAACGAATAAGCTAGCTCAAAATTGCACAAAACAACACCATAATTTTCTGATGTCATGTTTGTGCTCAACCATTAAATAGTGGATTTAATCAAGGTTTCATTGATGAAAAATTTACAAATGTCAGATATTGAAACCACCACTAAAAGTTGTTCGATGTACAATCCAAATTTGCAGTAAATTGTTAATTTTCCTGCTTGAAAGGATAGTCAAGACGATGAAAAGAAAGTTGATGAATGCTAATCAGCTATATTTTGACAGCATCAATTAATTCCTTAAATCCGATAAAACGATAGACTTAGCGGATTTTATTTAGAAATATATTTGCATAGAGGTTGCTACAATGCAATACCTACTAGTCTGCCAACCCAAAAATGTTAGGTGGAGGTTGGGTAAAGGTTAAAGGGAAAAGGGGAAAGGATAAAAAACATGAGTCCCTTTCCCCTTGCCCCTTTAAAGAGCCAAGTCGCCTTGGCGTACTACTACCTGTGCTTTTTCATCATTATTATGATTTTATAGGTAGAAAGTTGTGTTTTGGAATACAGTCATCCAGACCACAAAAGTGGGAATATAAGAAATGCTAGCAATGCTATGTACTCATGTCTGCTCGCCATAAAGTCAGGCGGCAAACAAATATTTTTACCAATGGTTAAATTAGGGTTGATTTTTACGTAATATCGGGTAGAATTTCACCTATAAACTACGGTAAATCGATAGAAAAAGCGTAAATAAGGAATCTCATACCCTGATAAACATGCAAATTCTTTGGTTTATTCCTACTGGCTCTCGTGACGGACGCTATTTAGGCACAGATATAGGCTCTCGTGTTGCTACACCCGATTATTTGCAGCAAATTGCCCAAGCTGTAGATAGTCTGGGTTACACAGGTGCTTTGTTACCTACAGGGCGTTCTTGTGAAGATGCTTGGATTACTGCTGCGGCTTTCATATCTGTTACCAAGCAAATGAAATTTCTTGTAGCAATTCGACCAGGAATTACTTCTCCTGGTGCTGCGGCACGTATGGCCGCTACATTCGACCGAATTTCTAAAGGAAGATTGTTGATTAATGTGGTAACAGGTGGCGATCCCGTACACCTTGCAGGGGATGGTTTGCATCTGAGTCATGACGATCGCTACGATCTAACCGATGAATTTTTAAGTGTTTGGCGGGGTATTGTTAGTGGGGAAACAGTTGATTTTCAAGGAAAGTACCTTGATATCAAAGGTGGTAAACTCCTATTCCCACCAGTTCAAAAACCTTATCCGCCTTTGTGGTTTGGTGGTTCATCTGCTGCTGCTAAGCGGGTTGCTGCTAAACATATAGATGTGTACCTGACATGGGGAGAACCTCCACAACAGGTTGCACAAAAAATTGCTGAAGTTCGCCGACTAGCAGCAGAACAAGGTAGAACGGTACGTTTTGGTATTCGTTTGCACGTAATTGTGCGAGAAACCGAGTCTGCGGCTTGGGATGCAGCCAATGAGTTGATTAAGTATGTGGATGAAGAAGCGATCGCCACAGCTCAAAAAGACTTTGCTAGTTCTGATTCTGAAGGGCAACAGCGCATGAGTCAACTACACAATGGCTCAAGGCAAACCTTAGAAATCAGCCCCAACCTATGGGCAGGAATTGGATTAGTGCGGGGTGGTGCCGGTACTGCTTTGGTAGGAGATGCCGACACTATAATCGCTAGGATGCTGGAATATCAAGAGCTAGGAATAGAAACCTTTGTTTTTTCTGGATATCCGCATTTAGAAGAAGCATATCGCACCGCAGAATTATTATTTCCACATCTACCTTTGCAAAACCAATCTGCACTGCCGACACCAGAAGTTTTGAGTCATTTTAGCCAAACAGCTGCCAATGAAGAACTTGCTAAACAACTCACAGCTGCCTCATAGGAATGGCAATTTTAGATTTTAGATTTGGGATTTTGGATTAAAAACACCAAGTTTCCAGTCTAAAATCATGGGAATTTAGAATGTATCAAAATTCAAAAATATGATGGCATTTATTTTGAATTTTGAGTGCTGAATTCTTACCAAAAATTTACTAATTTCGCCTTCTAGATTTCTCGATAGGGAAAATCTAAAATCCAGAATCTAAAATCCAAAATACTACTATGACTATCACCCTCAAACACAGCAAAAGTAGTAATATATCCCTAAGTGGACTGTTAAACAACCCCCAATTCGATAAGATAATTCCTTGGATTGTGCCTATTCTCGTACTAGTACTTTGGGAACTTTCTTCGAGAATTGGCCTGCTTTCAACTAGAATTTTACCAGCCCCTAGTGGCGTAATTGGCACAGCATTTAAATTGGCTTCCACTGGAGAATTGTTTCAACACATAGGAATTAGTGCTGGGCGTGCTATATCTGGTTTTATAGTTGGTGGCAGCATCGGGTTTAGTTTGGGTTTGCTCAATGGCTTTTCTCGTACAGCAGAAAAGTTACTAGATAGTTCACTGCAAATGCTCCGCACAATCCCTAACTTGGCATTAATTCCGCTAGTAATTCTTTGGTTTGGTATTGGCGACCAAGCGAGATTATTTCTAGTATCTATGGGGGTATTTTTTCCATTGTATCTCAATACATTTCATGGCATTCGTAGTGTCGATCCCGGATTGATTGAGATGGGAAGAGTATATGGATTGAAAACACCACAACTTTTGTGGCAAATCATTTTCCCTGGGGCTTTATCTTCAATTCTTGTTGGCGTCCGTTTTTCCTTGGGGATTATGTGGCTAACATTAATTGTTGCAGAAACCATTGCAGCAGATTCCGGACTGGGATACATGGCGATGAACGCTCGTGAATTTATGCAAACTGACGTTGTGGTATTGAGTATTGTTATTTATGCCTTGCTAGGCAAATTAGCAGATGCCACCGCCAGAGCATTAGAAAGAAAGTTTTTAGCTTGGAATCCTAATTACCAAAGCGCATAGTTTTCAGTCTTAAGTCAAATACTGAAAATTATCGCTTTTTGGAAATCATGACAAAAATTGGATATTCAAGATGCGTTTGTTCGCAATCAAAATTGTAGCTACTGTGTAAATACAAGGAGGTTTTTCGAGTGAGTTCAAATGTACAAGGTACACAACTAAGTATTTTAGATCTGACAAAAGATTTTGGCAAAAAAAATGTTTTAAATTCATTGAATTTAGAAGTTGCACCAGGTGAGTTTGTTGCCATTGTGGGACGTAGTGGTTGCGGTAAGAGTACCTTATTGCGTCTTGTGTCAGCATTAGATAAACCAACTTCAGGGGGAATACTACTAGATGGAGAACCACTGCGGAAACTCAATAGGTCTGTAACCGTGATGTTTCAAGATCCTCGTTTACTACCTTGGAAGCGAGTTATTGAAAATGTGGGATTAGGTTTACAAGGTAATTGGCGTGAAAGAGCTAAATGGGCGCTTCAGAAAGTAGGACTTGAGGATAGAGCTGAAGAATGGCCTTACGTATTATCTGGTGGACAACGCCAACGGGTATCATTAGCAAGAGCATTAGTGAGTCAGCCACGTTTATTATTGTTAGATGAACCTTTGGGAGCCTTGGATGCTCTCACTCGCTTAGAAATGCAAAATCTGATTGAAACCTTGTGGCAAGAGCGCAGATTTACTGCATTTTTAGTTACTCATGATGTAGAAGAAGCAGTAGCATTAGCAGACAGAGTGATCCTGATTGAAGCAGGACAAATTACTTTAGATTTACCTGTGAAACTTTCACGCCCGCGAGATAGAAGTCATGAACTGTTTATTAATATTAGAGAAACAGTTCTAGAACGAGTAATGAGCAATGAAAATACTCAAATAAGCAACCAACTATTACAGCTGAGTAGCTGAAGTATAAGCTTTTTGTAGCCAATCAATATTCAACTTGAGGTAGCTGCGGTAAATAGGCTACTTCGAGATTAGAAGTTACTTTGAAAAAGCAGATACAGCAATCAAAAATTGTTTGTAAACAATCAAAATTTATCTCTCAATTTTCTTATGTGAGCCTTTGGGTGATTTTTTTATATTCACGACATAGATAAACTAGAACGCGATAATTATTATTATTATTATTTATTAATTGATATTAATAGAATATTTATTATTTTATTTAATGAAAATTAGAAAATTAACAAAGTACGATGCAGAAAATTATAGACAAATTAGATTAGAGGCTTTATATAAAAATCCAGAATCATTTGGCACAACGTATCATGAAGAAGTAATTAAGACGATAGAACAATTTCGGGATAGAATCTCAGTCGATAACAATAAGTTTATTTTGGGCTGCTATGACGATATAAAGTTAATTGGAATAGTCGCATTTCAACAAGAATCAAGAATAAAACTCAGGCATAAAGCATATATTACTAGTATGTATGTTCAACAAGAATATCGAGGAAAAGGTATAGGTAAATTATTAGTAAATGAAGTAATTGAAAAAGCAAAAGCTCTTAACGACGTAGAAATCCTATTACTGGATGTTGTTAAAATTAATTTTTTAGCAAAACACCTTTATTTATCATTGGGATTTCAAATATATGGAATAGAAAAAATGGCGTATAAATTTAATAATCAATATTTTGATTTGGAGTTGATGGGTTTACAGATTAAATAATAACTCAATTTTTATGAAATATTATAATTTGTGCCAAGGACAATGGCACTTAATTTGTTAATGAAACACAGGTAATTTTTAGAAATGATCCTGTAAATAAAGAAGAGGTAATCTACCATGAAGCTCATTTTGCCCCTTGATTTGGTTGCTGACATTGAGCCACATCTACCACCAAATACAGAAATTGTCAGAGTAGATATTGATGGTAATTTAGATGGCGATGCTAGCGATGCTGAAGTTTATTTCAGCTGGTTTTTATCCAGAAGTAATGTACTGCATAAAATACTAGAAGCTGCACCTGCACTGCGTTGGCATCATGCCCCGAATGCAGGAATAAATCACATTCTGACGCCAACTTATTTAGAAAGAGATATTATCCTCACAAATGGAGCAGGGGTGCATGGAATTCCCATTGCCGAATTTGTAATTACTTACATACTTGCTCATGCTAAGCATTTACCAGAATTATATAGTCTACAAACACAACGTCACTGGAAAAGAGGGTTTGCCATCAAAGAATTAACAGATGCAACTTTGTTAATTATTGGTGCTGGTGGTATCGGTCAAGAAATAGCCGCCCGTGCTAAACCCTTCGGCTTGAAAATTATTGGCAGTCGCCGTCATCCCCAAGAGCTACCCAATTTTGATAAAGTAGTGGGTGCTGATGAATGGCGATCGCTCCTCCCCACAGTAGACTATGTAGTAATTGCAACGCCACTGACACACGAAACTAAAGAATTTATTGATGAATCTGTGTTGCGCTTACTTCCTCCCCATGCATACTTAATTAATATTGCTCGTGGTGGGGTCATCGATGAATCAGCATTAATCAAAGCACTCACAGAAGGCTGGATTGCAGGTGCAGCATTAGATACTGTCAGCACCGAACCCCTACCACCAGAAAGTCCTTTATGGTCGCTACCAAACATCTTCATCACACCCCATACTTCCGGTCATTCACCAAAAAGTAAACAGCGTTCAATAGCCTTATTTATTGATAATCTCCAACGCTACCAAGCTGGCAAACCGTTACGAAATGTAGTAGACAAAGAAGCAGGGTATTAGGGATTGAGGACTGGGGAATGGGTAGACAAGGTAGACAAGGGAGACAAGGGAGAAAGATTGCTACCTTGTCCCCCTTGTCCCCCTTGTCCTCTTCTCATGCCCAATGCCCAATCCCTTTAAAATCAGGTAATAGGAAATATCGTGAAACTAATTTTACCGGATCATTTGATTGCTGAGATTCAGCCACTATTACCAGCTGATGTAGAGTTTGTGGTGGTGGATAGTGAAGGCAACATCGATGGCGATGCTAGTGATGCAGAAGTTTATGTCAATGGATTTTATCTCAAGGCCTCTACCCTTGACAAAGTATTAGCAGCTGCACCAGTTTTGCGTTGGCAACAGTCGCCGAGTGCTGGGGTGAATCATATCCTAACGCCTAACTTTTTGCAAAGGGATATTATCCTGACAAATGGCGCAGGAGTTCACGCGATTCCAATTTCGGAATTTGTCTTGGCGTTCATGCTTTATCACGCTAAAAATCTGCGGAAATTACAAACTTTGCAAGATGAACACACTTGGGTAAGAGGAGTGTTTCTCGAAGAGTTGGCAGATGCGACATTATTAATTATTGGCACAGGAAATATCGGTCAAGCGATCGCATCTCGCGCTCAAGCTTTTGGTGTTCGAGTTTGGGGTAGTCGCCGCCATCCCGAACCTTCACCCCATTTTGACAAAATTGTCGGTGCAGATCAATGGCGATCGCTGCTTCCAGAAGCAGATTATGTAGTTATTGCTACACCTCTTACCCCAGAAACCGTAGGCTTAATCGATGAAGCTGCATTGCGTTCTATGCGTCCATCCGCTTACTTAATCAACATTGCTCGTGGTGCAATAGTAGATGAAGATGCATTAATCACCGCCCTCCGCGAAGGATGGATTGCTGGTGCGGGATTAGACACTGTGGCCACAGAACCTCTGCCGCCACAAAGTCCGTTATGGTCGCTACCCAATGCTTTTATCACGCCCCATTGTTCAGCACTATCACCACGACTGAGAGAACGCATAGCAGCATTGTTCATTGACAATCTTAAACGCTACCAAGCCGGTCAACCATTGCGGAATGTGGTGGATAAGAAAGCAGGGTATTAGGGGAATGAGGGGCAGGGGAGAACAATAGACCTCTTGCAAAAGTGCAAAAAGCACTTTTGTGAGAAAAGGGAAAAGGTTAAAAACCTTGCTCTACTGGTGGGGATGTAGAAACCCCACCCTCAACGAAGGTAGGGTGGGGTAGTTCATTAATAATCAGTTGTCTGCTTCACCCAATTGATAACAGTGTTGTGATTAACGCCTATGGCTCGTTCAATAGCACGAAAACTCATGCCTTTAAAATAGAGTTCTAGACAATACTTTTTGATAGAATCTCGATATCCCAAAGTATTGTAAGACTCTAGAAATTGACGACCACAGTGACGGCAGATATAACTCTGCTTGCCACGGCGATGTCCGTTTTTGCTAATTTTGGTAGCTTCACAATTAGGACACTTCATAATGCTTTGATTGGTATTGGTATTGGTATTGGTATTGGGTATCGGGCATTGGGCAAAGGGCAAAGGGCAAAGGGTAAAGGGTAAAGGGTAAAGGGCAAAGGGCAAAGGGTAAAGGGCAAAGGGTAAAGGGCAAAGGGCATTGGGAAGAAACTCCAGTGGCGGGGGGCAGAGGGAAAAAACTCTTCTCCCCTGCTTCCCTACCTCCCCTGCTTCCCTACCTCCCCATCTCCCTACCTCCCCATCTCCCCATCTTCCCCATCTCCCCATCTTCCCCATCTCCCCATCTCCCCATCTCCCCAGTCCCCATTCCCCAATCACTTAACTTTTAGTGCAGATTTTCCTAAAGACTGGCAAATGACATCATTTTGCGGTGTATGGATACGGCTGCACAAAACGTCACGGTAGTGTCGCTCTAAGGGGTTCTTTTTTAACATACCAGGATTACCAGTTAGTTCCAAGGCAATTTCTACAGCACGAATGGAGTTAGTGGTAGTTAAATATTTAACGCTTTGTGCCTGTAATCCTACGTTGAGTTCGTACTGGCCACGATCGCAATCTTGAGCTAAGCCATAAATCAATCTGCGGTTTGCAAATAGCAGTGCTTCTATTTCACCCACAGCTGCTTGAAAACGTGGTAATTTGGCTAGTGGCTCTCCTAAATTAGATGGCGATCGCTCCCAAAGATAGTTAATCAACCAGTCTCGCGCAGCAGTGGCAACGCCGAGATACAAGGCGCTGATTGTTAAACTTCCCCAAGTGGAAATCAATGGATCGACAGAAGGCATAGCAGAGATGGGACGAATATCAATGGCATATTCTGGGGGAATTAAGACATTTTCTAAGATGAGGTCGTGACTACCAGTGGCTCTCATCCCCAAGTGATCCCAAGTTTCTACTATTCGCAAGCCAGGTAAATCGCGGGGAACGAGAAAATTTCCAACTTGCGGTTCATCTTCTGTTGTCCTTGCCCAAACAACAAAGTAGCTGAGGATGGGACTACCTGTGGTGTATTGTTTGTGACCCGTTAAACGCCAGCCTTCTGTTGTCCGTTGGGCAATGGTGGCAGGTAATCCACCTCTGGCTGGTGTGCCTAATTCTGGTTCCACACGGGCAGCATTTAGTAGCGCAATGCCTTCCATTGACTCACGACATACCCGTTTATATACTTGTGCAGGCCAACGACGACTACGAGCTGCGTGGGCATGTTGGAGATAGTGCATTGTCAGTACCAATGCAGTGGAAGCATCGCCCTGCGCTATGCCTTCAATCACTCGACAGACAGTCTCTAAGCCCAAATCCTCACCACCAAATTCGCGGGGGATGGTGAGGTTAAGCAATCCAGCCTCATGCAAAGCTGTAAAATTCTCAAAAGCAAAGGAAGCTTCTTTATCGTGTATTCCTGCACGACGGGCAAAGTCCTTAGCCAAAGCTTCAACTTGCTGAAAAATATTTGGGGTAGTTTCTAAGCTTTTGGCTATTAAAGTGTCTGGCGGGTCTTGTTGCAACTGTGACATAATATACTCCTTGCCGAAGGTAAACTTAAATCTTCTAAAGACGACCAGACATTCGTCCTGCGAAAAAAAAGTTGATGTTACTGCCAACTTGGGACGCTTTTATTATAAATTTGGCGATCGCAATTATTTCTACGTCAGTTCTTAACCTCGAATCCTAGATTTCTAGTGAATGTGATGAATAATACTAGAACTCGACTTGAATATTGTAATTATTTCAATTGAATAAGTATGACATAAACAGCTTTAAGACAGCAAGCTGACTATAGATAAGCTATTCGGCTTTTAATACTAAGTTGCAATTATATGTAGTATTTCTCCCCCTGCCTCCCCTGCTCCCCCTGCTTTCAATACGGCGTACCGTCTTTATGGGTAAACTGCCATTTACCTTCCACAAGCAAGGCTAGAAGATCGTCATCGGGATAAATTGCTTCGTCTCCTGGGGTGCGATCGCCGATTTCTAGGTACACAACCTCCTCTGAGGTCTCATTAATCAGGTTGTGTCCGTTCCCAGTCCCTGCCTTGAAACCTGCACACATACCAGGGGAGAGTTGAGTCCGACCTTCGTCAGTTTGCAGCGTAGGTTTTCCCTTCAAGATGTAGATAAACTCATCTTGTTTGGAATAAGCATGACGGAGAGCAGAAATCGCGTTTGGAGCTAATCTTGTTAGGTTGACACCAAAGTTTGTTAGACCAAACAGATCTCCCAGTGGTCGTTTCTCCCTGCCCGTTATGCGAGACGCAAACGGTTCTGGATAGTTTGTTGGCTTGGTACGCAGAGGTGCTTCAGCCGCATCGATAGCGATTGGGTTTGTTGGTACTTGCATAGAAGAGCTAATTTAAATGCTAACACCTTTAAATACTAACTCTATGAAGGCTTGCAGGATAGCTGTATGGAACATCCTGCCCGCCCGGACGGGTGAGGACACCCATCCCACAATAAAATTTATTGCAACATTTTAGTCTTGTCACGCCAGTACCGCACCAGTTAACTATTTAGGTGCGTTAGGCTACGCCATAACACACGCTACAGATACTAGAGCCGACGCTGCCAGAAATTGCCAAGATTTTTACAAGGCAAAAGCTCTTACAAGGAAGGCAAAAGCTCTTACAGGCTGCGCGTAATACTGAAACCTCAAGGCAGAAGCTCTTGCAAGGAAGGCAGAAGCTCTTACAGGCTGCGCGTAATACTTAAACGTCAAGGCAGAAGCTCTTACAAGGAAGGCAGAAGCTCTTGCAGGCTGCGCGTAATACTGAAACGTCAAGGCAGAAGCTCTTACAAGGAAGGCGGAAGCTCTTACAAGGAAGGCAGAAGCTCTTACAAGGAAGGCGGAAGCTAAATAAATGTGATTGCATATTACGAAAATATGCTGCATTTACCGTAGTATGCTTTAATATATAGAACCCTGTAGATTGCTTGTCACAGCAATATTATTGACGATTTGAATTTTCAGGCGATCGCTTTTTGGCGATCGTAGCTACACATTGTTATTGGCACTCATTACCCAGTCCCCAATCCCCAGTCCCTTTTACCCAAGGTAAAAAAGTAGAGTCAAGACGTTGATTAAGTTTTCTCCCACTCAATTGCTCAGTATTGTCATACCTGCGGTGAACAAAACCATCGCTTTGTTTAAGAAATGCAAGCAGCAACGAATTTACACTTTTTCCCTAATGTTTACACTGGGACTTGGTTTAACATTAACTGTCTTTGCGTGTTCTCCAACCACGAGCAACAGTGGAACTACACCAACAACCCAGGCATCAAACAACACCGTAGTTCGTATTGGTTATCAGAAAGCATCAACTATTCTTTATGCACTCAAAGCACAAGGAAGTTTAGAAAAAGCCTTTGCAGCCTCCGGTGCTTCCGTAACTTGGTCGGAATTTCCTGCGGGCCCTCCAATGTTGGAAGCATTAAACGCAGGTAGCATTGACTTTGGCTATACCGGAGAATCACCACCAATATTTGCCCAAGCAGGGGGCATTCCTTTAGTTTATGTTGCTTACGATCCCTGGAGTCCCAAAGCAGAAGCTATTATAGTTCCTAAAGATTCATCCATTAAAAGTGTAGCTGAACTCAAAGGTAAAAGAGTCGCCTTTGCCAAAGGCTCAAATGCTAACTATTTATTAGTCAAAGCTTTAGAAAAAGCAGGACTACAATACAGCGATATTCAACCCAAAACCTTAGCACCAGCCGATGCTCGTGCTGCTTTTGAAGGTAAGAACGTCGAAGCTTGGTCAATTTGGGATCCTTACTTAGCCGCAGCAGAAGCCGCAACAGGCGCACGTATTTTAACAGACGCAACGGGATTAGCTCCCAATCGTGGTTATTATCTAGCAGCGAAGTCTTTTGTTGACACCAAACCAAATGCTGTAAAAACAATTTTAGACGAAGTTAAAAAAGCCAGTGATTGGGCGAAAAACAATCCCAGCGAAGTTGCAAAACTTATTTCTCCAGCATTAGGTATTGATGTTCCCGTGTTAGAGATAGCTGAAAAACGGCGTGAGTATGATGTACTTCCACTCACAGATGAAGTCATTAACAAACAACAAGAAGTTGCAGATACATTTTATCAAATCAAATTGATACCCAAGGAAATTAAAGTTAAAGAAATTGTTTGGCAAGGAAATTAATTGAGAATTCAGGAGTCAGAATTCAGAATTCAGGAGTCAGAATTCAGAATTCAGGAGTCAGAATTCAGGAGTCAGGAGTCAGGAGTCAGGAGTCAGGAGTCAGGAGTCAGAATTCAGAATTCAGAATTCAGGAGTTAGGAGTTAGGAGTTAGGAGTTAGGAGTTAGGAGTTAGGAGTCAGAATTTAGTTATGGTCTGTGTTTTTGCATGAGATGAAAAATATATGCAAAAGACTCGATAAACACAGTCCATAAAAAAAGAATAAAAATATCTCTTTCCTATTCTCCATTCCCCATTTTCAACCCAAGTTTAATCCAAAATTGTATGGCTAACATAAACACACAGTGGATCAAAACAGATGTCCTGGTCATTGGCGGTGGTACGGCGGGGACAATGGCTGCAATTAAAGCCAAACAAGCCAATGGTGACGCCCAAGTGTTGATTTTGGAAAAAGCAAATATTCGTCGCAGTGGTGCGATCGCTATGGGAATGGATGGCGTAAACACGGCCGTCATCCCCGGACATTCCACCGCAGAACAGTATGTGCGTGAAGTCACCATTGCCAATGATGGCATTCTCCACCAAAAAGCTGTTTACCAAACAGGAAAGCTAGGTTACGAAACCATACAAGAGTTGGAAAGTTGGGGCGTTAAGTTCCAAAAAGACCCCCAAGGTAATTATGACCTCAAACAAGTGCATCGGGTGGGTAAATATGTGTTGCCCATGCCAGAAGGTAAAGACCTCAAGCAAATTCTCACCCGACAGGTGAAGCGCCATCAAGTTAAGGTCACTAACCGTGTAATGGCTACGAGAGTGCTAGTTAAAAATGGTAGAGCAATAGGCGCAGTTGGATTTGACGTGCGCGCTGGCGATTTTGTTGTCATCCTTGCCAAAGCCGTCATCCTGTGTACTGGAGCCTGTGGACGTTTGGGACTACCTGCATCTGGTTATCTTTACGGTACTTACGAAAATCCTACTAATGCTGGCGATGGCTACTCAATGGCTTACCATGCAGGAGCAGAATTAAGCAACATCGAATGTTTTCAAATTAATCCACTGATAAAAGATTATAACGGCCCTGCCTGTGCTTATGTTGCCGGGCCATTTGGAGCATATACAGCCAACGCCGAAGGACACCGCTTTATTAATTGTGATTATTGGAGCGGTCAAATGATGTTAGAAATTTGGAAGGAATTAAACTCAGGTAAAGGCCCCATTCAAATGAAAATGAATCATTTAGATGGGGATACAATTTCAGAAATTGAGTCTATTTTATGGGCAAATGAGCGTCCTAGTAGAGGACGTTTTCATCAAGGTAGAGGAGAAGACTACCGCACTCACGGCGTTGAAATGAACATTTCCGAAATAGGGTTATGTAGCGGACATAGTGCATCTGGTGTTTGGGTGAACGAAAAAGCAGAAACCACAGTCCCAGGACTTTACGCCGCCGGAGATATGGCTAGTGTCCCCCATAATTACATGATTGGTGCATTTGTCTTTGGAAGATTGGCAGGAGAAAATGCAATTACATATATTCAAAATTTAGAACATTTAGAACCAGACGCAGATGTTTTAGAAGCTGAAAAATCTAGGATTTATGCACCATTAAATCAGCCAAATGGCATTCCCCATACTCAAGTAGAATACAAGTTACGCCGATTTGTGAATGATTATTTGCAACCGCCAAAATCTGCCAACAAAATGGAAATCGGCTTACATAACTTTGTGCGCTATCAAGAAACACTAGCGCAAATGGGAGCGCGAGATCCTCACGAATTAATGCGCTGTATGGAAGTGCATTTTATCCGCGATTGTGCAGAAATGGCAGCACGCGCTTCTTTATATCGTCGTGAAAGCCGCTGGGGTTTATATCATTATCGTTTGGATTATCCAGAAAAGAATAATCAAGAATGGTTTTGTCACGTCAATTTGCAAAAGAATGACACTGGCGAAATGGTAATTTTTAAACGTCTAGTGGAGCCTTACATAATTGACGTAGATTTACAAAAGGAATCTTACGATGTAGCAGTGCGATAAAAAACGAACCACAGAGGACGCAGAGTTCACAGAGAAATGAGAGTTTGAGAAAATTTTGGTATTTTAAATCATCAATTAAGCATTTCTCCTTTCTCTCTGCGTTCTCTGCGCCTCTGCGGTTCGTTAAAAATTAACTCAATCTAATTCATAAATAATTTCAACAAGCAGGTAAAATATGGCTTTAATCACACAAAGAGTAGATGTCCCAGTCATCGTCGATGAATCTAAATGTTTAGAAAAATGCGTGGCTTGCATTGAAGTTTGTCCCTTAGATGTATTAGCAAAAAATCCAGAAACGGGAAAAGCTTATATGAAATACGATGAATGTTGGTTTTGTCTACCTTGTGAAAAAGAATGCCCAACTAATGCAATTACCGTGCAAATTCCCTTTTTGCTGCGTTGAGATGAAAAAATGACTGAAAATACAAAAAATACAAGCCTCTGAATTTCTGGACATTGGAGTAAAGCAACGTGAGTGCGGATATAGATTCGGAATTAAATCAATGGTTGGAAATGTTGCGATCGCCTGATGTCAGCGATCGGTTAGTGGCTGTCAAATCTTTACAACACTTGGGCGAAGATACCGCAGTTGAGGCCTTAATTACCGCCCTAGAAGATGAAAACACAACAGTACAAAAAATCGCTGTCTCTGCACTTTGGGAAATTGCTAATCCTGCTGCTGTTCCGGCTTTACTAAAATGTCTCGCTTCTCCCGACGCAGAAATTCGCACTGAGGCGTTATCAGCTTTAGGGGAATTAGTGACTCCAGATCATCTGTTGTTACTGCTAGATGCTTTACATCAAAAAGATATTAATGTCAATCTTAACGTACTCATTTTGTTACGCAAGATTCATGATGTTCAATCTCTACCTGCGATATTGTCCTTTTTAGAATCAGAAAATAGCCAGCTGCGGGAAGCTGCTGTCACAACCGTTCGTTATTTAAATCAAGTGGAGATATGCCCGCCCGTTTTATCCTTAATGAAAGATGCTGATAATAATGTGCGTCGTGCAGCCACTTTAACATTAGGTCATTTAGCAGATAAAGAAGCAGTGGAATTACTCACTCAAGCATTGACTTTAGATGCTGATTGGCAAGTGCGAAGAAATGCCGCCAAATCTTTAGCAATTCACGCCGATAATCAAGCAATTCCAGCTTTAAAATTTGCCCTGAAAGATGAAAATTGGCAAGTGCGAAAATTTGCCATTCAAGTATTACAAAAAACCCCAGATGCCAACTTGCTTCCTACATTAATTGAAGCCTTAACAGATGAATATTCTGATGTGCGAAAAGAAGCAGCGATCGCCCTGGGGAATTTAGGTAATGCCAATGCTGTAAATGCCCTCAAACAAGCACTAGATGACCCAGACCGGGATGTGTCCATTTACGCACAACGGGCAATTGACAAGATTCAACAACAGAAATGATTGCACTGGCATACACAAAATTATGGCGCACAATTCCATATCATTACATCAACAAATACAACCTTCTCCTGCCGATCCCCTAATCATTGGTCGCCAGCAACAAGTCGTGCAATTTCTCAAGCAAATCATCGAACCCAACCTGAAAAATGACATCGTTAGCTTAGGAATGGTGCGAAATCTGCGTATTGTTGATGACTACGTTTACCTACGCCTTTATATCGGTTCCCACCAACAGCAATTACAAACAGAAATTCAAAAAATATTATCCCAGTTATCTTGGTGCAAAAAAGCCTACATTCAACCTTGCACCATTCCAGGGGTAAAAACCACCTTAGCAATTTCCAGTGGCAAAGGGGGAGTTGGTAAATCTACAACCGCAGTTAATTTAGCCACCGCCTTGAGATTAGCTGGTGCTAAAGTTGGTTTACTCGATGCTGATGTCTACGGCCCAAACGTTCCCCAAATGTTGGGACTAGGTAAATCGGAAGTTGAAATTATTGATACTCCCGAAGGCCAGAGATTTTTACCTTTGTCAGCTTACGGCATTAAAGTCATGTCTGTGGGACTGTTAGCAGAACCGCATCGTCCCCTAGCATGGCGCGGCCCAATCTTGCACAAAATTATCACCCAGTTTATTCACGAAGTCCAATGGGGAGAGCTAGATTATTTATTAATAGACCTTCCTCCCGGTACTGGCGATGCTCAAATCACCATTGTGCAAGAAAGTCCAATTTGTGGAGCAATTTTAGTAACAACTCCCCAACAAGTTGCCATTTCCGATGTCCGCCGTAGCATTTATATGTTTCGCCAAGTGGGGGTTCCCGTTCTTGGTATTATCGAGAATATGAGCTATTTCATCAACAGTAATGGCGAACAAACATCGATTTTCGGTACTGGTGGCGGTCAAAAATTGGCAGATGAACTCAAAGCACCCCTTTTAGGAGAAATTCCCATAGATCCCCGCATTTGTAGTGGAGGGGATACAGGTAAACCCCTAACACTTGCTGACCCCAACTCCACAACCAGCCAAGCATTTGTCCAAATCGCCGCAGCCTTGGATACAACTTTTTTCTCCGTGTCAAATGCCCAAATGGCCTAACTCAACTAAATCAAATCAGTGACGCTGTAATCCGTGGCTAGCGTCAAAAAACTTACCCTCTTCTCCAAATTCCTCAATACATCAGTCCAAAAACTTTGCGTTACTCTGCGTTTACCTTTGCGTTCCTCTGCGTTAAAAAATATATAACCCCGATACTAACAGATTGGATATGAGAAGTTTTTTTCCCTAAGTCCTGACTTTATCTGTGCATTTCATGGTAACATCAATAATACACCGGTAAAACGACCAGTTTTTAGATATATGCAATAAATAGAATCAGCAGACAAGGGAGAAAAGATAGACAACGTAGATGCAGCAGAGGGGCAGGGGAGAATAATAACTTCCCAGTCAACAGTCAACAGTCAACACTCCCCACTTCCTATTCCCAGGAAAAACTATGCCAGTGGAATTTATTGGATTAATTCGGACAAAACCTGTTTCAGAATTAAATAGTACAACAAGTACTCTCGGCGATGACATTATCGATGCGGCTTATGTTCGTGAATTTGCTAAAGCCCACGAACAAGCAGGCTTTGATAAAGTATTAATTGGCTATAGTTCTAGTAGCCCTGATGGTTTTACTGTAGCGAGTTTTGCCGCAGCTGCAACGGAGCGATTGGGCTTTTTGATTGCCCACAGACCAGGGTTTGTGGCACCAACTTTAGCAGCCCGCAAGGCGGCTACCCTTGACCATTTCACCAACGGTCGGATAGCAATACATATCATTACTGGTGGTAGCGATATCGACCAACAAAAAGACGGTGACTGGTTAGATCATGATAACCGCTACCGCCGCACTGATGAATATTTAGAAATTGTCCGTCGCACTTGGACGAGTGATACTCCCTTTGATTATGAAGGCGAATTCTACCGTGTCAAGGATGCTTTCTCTGCAATCAAGCCGCTACAAAAACCCCATATTCCCCTTTACTTTGGTGGTGCATCCAGTCCAGCAGTGAAAGTGGGAGCAAAACACAGTAATGTTTATGCTTTGTGGGGCGAACCAATCGCCGCAGTGAAAGAACGCATCGCGGAAGTTCGCGCCGCTTTACCACCGGGTGGTTCCATTCGGTTTAGCGTCTCCCTGCGACCGATCCTTGGTGCTACAGAACAAGAAGCTTGGGAAAAGGCGCATAGTATTTTGGCGAGAATTCAAGAGTTGCGAGGAGGGGCGAAAATAGCTTCCACAGCTAGACCCCAGGCGGTGGGGTCGCAACGTCTGTTGGATTTTGCAGCCAAAAATGAGGTTTACGATAAACGCCTATGGACACCCATCGCCGCAGCTACAGGTGCAGCAGGTAACACCACAGCATTAGTGGGTACGCCAGAACAAGTTGCAGAAGCTTTAGTTGATTACTACGATGCTGGGGTAACTACCTTGTTGATTCGGGGTTTCGATCCTTTGGAAGATGCGATCGCCTATGGTCGTGATGTAATTCCTTTAGTACGAAAACAAGTAGCACAACGAGACCAGCAAGCAGTGGCAGCTAAAAGTTAACCATTAGGTTAATACACTAAAATTGAAAATTTATAAATCCCTAGCCATACGCTCACCAAACTACCAAGATATTGTTAGTATTTGGTGAGTTTCTTTTATCCTCAAAAATAATGTAAATTTTCTCTAGTTATCAGGTAAATCATAATGATTAGTGGAATTTTTGAAAATTGTGTCGGCTCAAAGGATATTGAAGCTACTCTAAAATATTGGAATGAATTTGGTTATCGAGAGGTCAACAGAGGAGAATTTTCCGCACAACAGGCAAAATTACTCTACGGTCATGCCTCAGATTTAACATCACTGCGATTACAAAATGGCAACTCATCAGCTCATGGATTGGTGCGGGTAATGTGGTGGAAACAACCGCGCAATCAAGGTTTAGGTGATACCTTGCCAGTGGTGGAGGGTAGCCGCTGGTTTGCTTCTTTGACTCAAGATATTTATGCCATCGCCGATGCTTTTGCCGACGATAAAGCCAACGGTGGAGAGTGGATTTATACTGAACCAGTGCGGGGAATTGAGTTTATTGGTAACGTAGGAACAGGATTATATAACCGCTTTATTGGTGTCCGAGAAATGTTTGTCATTGGCCAAGAAACGCGACAAGCATTTTTTCAGCGATATAACTACGATCGCCCTGGCTACGGTACTATTAATCGCGATTCTGGGCTATTAGTTAGTGAAGGAACTCATTCAAGTTTCATTACTTCCGACCATAGCCTCACCTCATTTTACACAGAGGTTTTTGGACTCATACCGTCAGAGAATAACCCCAAATTATCTGGTTATAAAAACCCCTCAACCAAGCAGATTTTGATGCTTGAAGAAGGCCAAGAATTTTATCTTTCAGTTTTTGCTTCCCCAAAGACCAACGTCGGAGTTTTTCAAGTTTATAGCCCACTTTATCCTACAAGCGATCGCCGCGAATACGCTCAACCAGGTTCCTTAGGCATAAGCCTTTTCACTTATCAAGTTGACGATATTGCAGCTTTTCATCAACGCGTCATCGCCAGCAACGCCACCAACGTTACACCCATCGTCCCCAACGAATTTAGCGAACCTTCCTTTGGATTAATTGCCCCAGATGGGATGTACTGGGTAATTGTTGGCTAGTGTGTTGACTGTTGATTGTTGACTGTTGACTGGGGAGATGAGGGAGACAAGAAAGCAGGGGAAAAGGTTAAAGGGAAAAGGGAAAAGGAATAAATTTAATGTCTCCCCATCTCCCCATCTCCCCATCTCCCCATCTCCCAATGCCCCATGCCCCATACCCAAATTAAACCTCTCTACCCCCTGTATGCGAGGAATTAAAGGTCAATATGTAGCCATCTGGCCCAGTCAAGGTAAATGAACTGTGGATTCTCCCTGGTTCGATTTCGGAAACAGTGAGTCCCTGCTGTGTTAAAGCATCTCTAGTGGCAAAAACATCATCTACCATCAAGTCAAAAGGTGCTTTGGTTCCAAAAGTAATTGGCTCTGGTGTTGTTCTCAAAACTAAGTGCGTTCCTCCCCGTAGTTCTAAAACAGCTACATGTTCTGATTGTGTAATTAGCCGCAGCCCTATTTTGACAAAAAATTCGCTAGCCTCAGGCACATTACTCACATAGAATCTCACATGACCAATGGCCACAGGAGGACGAGTATCTTTTTCTTTAGCAATAGTTTCTGGTAGTGGCATGGATTCGATCCAAAATATTTACTTAATACTCGGTATGCCATCTCCCAAATCAGCTTGGTCAAATTCAGCAGTTTTGGGCAAATTTATCTCAACATCTGACAGAGTATCAATCTCTACTTTAGCATTTTGAAACTGCCCATCTAAAATATGTCCTCCAGTTTTCCGATTTGCAGTTAAAAAATGAAAATGATATCCCCTGACATTCATTCCTTCCATATATTTGGGTGTACGAAATCCTACTAAAGTGCCATTTACGTTCCTTAACTCGAACACTGATTGTTCTTTGAGGGCATCTGCCAAAGGTCGGTAGGGCGGGGTTTGCTTGGGAACGCTTCTAAATTTTACATAAGGAAAATTACCTTGAATACGAATTGCATAAGGATAATTTTTAGTGGATAGGTGCTGATCCAAAGATGATTGCAATTGCTGATAAGTCATCTGTCCTTCTAAACGAATTAATTTTTCTGGTTTAAAAAAGGTAATTGTGGCAAAAGGACTGGCAACGTCATCAGGAATAACAGAGGCAACACCGTCAGCTTTAACTTGGTAAAACTTACCATCTAATCCAATCATTTCTCCATCAAGATAATTGACTGTACCCAAACCAAAATCACCGTATTTTTTCAACTGCTGAAAATTAGTTTTTCCCTCATAAATTCCTACTGACAAGGCGCTAATTGTAGATGTTTGAAATAGTGTATTGGATGATGTATGCGCCTGAGTTTTTTCTGATATCATCACGCCTAGTAAGGTAATGATGGTTAAAATAGCTATCCAAAAATAACGCTTGAGTTTCATAAAATAAAACAGATAAAGGGTATTGGGCATGGGGCATTAAAAAGTCACGCATTTAAAAGTCAAAAGTTCTTGAATGCGTGAATTTTGTTAGAGCCACGATTCGCCGTGTCCGCGAGCGTTATGCAAGAATTTTGAATTGATTTGTCTCCCCATCCCCCTGATATGCTTGTTCTGCGATAATTGTCGTTCCTTAACAGACATGATATGATGCTTATTCACCGTGTATTAATTGTTTGAGTGACTTTTTTTCAGCAGATACTAAGGATGCAAACTTTCTGTTAATCTAACATTAAGCAAAGTTAACTATTGCTTGGGACTTGTAATGTACAAGGGTAGCTGACCTTTATCAAAAACATTCTTTCTGAGGACTTTGTATAAGTCTTCGAGATTCCTCATGTTGCTGATAACAAGAGGATAAAATTGTTGTCTTTTTATTGGGAAGACTATAAAAGCTAGGACTTACGCAAGAACTCTCTCAAACTCTTATAACTTCGTGCCCTTTGCACGGCAGTTGCTTCAAGTCGGGGAACCCGCCCAACGCACTGCCTCGTCTTTGCGGTTAGTTTATTCATACTTTTGCGTAAGTCCTAAAAGCATTGGGTAATGCATCTTGGATTGATGATGCATCTATATCAATCTTGGATTAGTTGTAGAAAAACATGGTTAGAAACATTGTCAAACAGGGAAAAGCTGATGTTACCAAGTAATAGAGAAAAATTTTCAAAAGACAAATTAAAATTTGTGTCTTTTGAACTTCCACCGGCTCTAAAATCTCCGAATGTTGCTTGTTTTGTTATTGGTGAGAGCTTATCTTTTTTTGGCTCTTGGATGACACAAATTGCTTTAGTATGGTTAGTTTACCAATTAACTAATTCAGCTATCTTAGTAGGTATCGCAGGATTTACAAATCAAGCTATGGGATTGATTATTACACCTATAGTAGGAGTCCTATTGGATCGTTGGAACTTAAGATATGTTTTACTTACTACTCAGCTAACATCTATTGTTTTATCTTCTACATTAACGTTTTTAACTATTAGCGATCGCATTAATGTCACCTGGATTATTATCATTGGTACTCTTCAAGGAACAGTGAAAGCTTTTGATTTGCCAGCACGTCAGGTAATTATTCCCAGACTGGTGGATAAAAAAGCAGATATTTACAGTGCTATGGCCTCTCATTCCTTTTTAATTAACACTGCTAAGTTTGTCAGTCCCATGATTGGGGGTTTACTAATTGCAACTTCTGGAGCAGCTTCCTGCTTTTTGGTGGATAGTATTAGCTATTTGCCGTTTTTATCTGCTATTTTAACCATCCAAGTCAAGCCTGTTCTCAACAAACTATCAGATCGCAAAGCTAAAATCTGGCAAAATCTCAAAGAAGGCTTTGTTTTTGCGTATGATTTTTTTCCTATAAAAGCTGTATTAGGATTACAAATCGTCATTTGTTTTATGGCAATGACACATGTAAATCTAATGCCTATATTTGCTAAAGAAATTTTGCATGGCGATGCTAAAACTATGGGGTTTTTGATGACAGCTTCAGCACTTGGTTCTATAATTTCAGGATTTTATTTAGTTTTCCGAAAACAAGCCATAGGTTTAGAAAATATTGTCGCCCGATCGGCGGCAATTTTAGGATTATCTTTAATCATATTTTCCCGCATCCAAAATTTAGAAACTTGTCTAATATTTATGTTTATTATAGGGATGAATACTAGTTTAACTCTAGCTTCAATTAGTAATTTTATCCAACTAGTTATTGTTGATGAAAATAAAAGAGGTAGAGTCACAAGTATATTTACAACAGGTTTTTTAGGAATTCTACCTTTTGGTAATTTATTCTTTGGAGGACTGGCCGATCGCATCGGTGTAACTAATGCTTTATTATTTGGTGGTGCTTGTTGTATTATCGGAGCGTATTTCTTTAGTAGGAAACTCGACACCATTAAAAGAATAGTACATCCAATTTATGTAGATATGGGCATAGTTAGTTAGTCAAAGACAATGCTTCTTGCAGAAGTCGGGAAAAGGGGAAGGGGAAAGGGGGAAAGGTTTGGTATTTTGCCTTTCCCCAATAAAGATGCATCCCTTTTTCCACAAGAGTGCAAAAAGCAATTGATTGCAATAGGTCTAATAGGCAATAGGTAATGGGCAATAGGCAATGGTTAATCGCCTGTTACCTGTTGCCTTTTGGCTTAAAAAACAACTTGACTTTTCAAGAAAACTCAAATTACTAGCTAAATTGTTGTCAAAACTACTTGATTTTCACAGGTGTTTGTGAGAAAGTCTGATTTAACAACTACAAACATCTGTAAATCGATAGTTTTACAGTATATTAGCAATTTAACTGGAAAAAATTGTGGTTTGAACTGTGCGATCGCTGCAATAGTTCAACCACAGCGTATGCTATTGATTCCATGAAAGCTGTAGGTGTAAAAGTTATGCCATCGATTGTTGAATAGCATAACTAAAGACTCAAAGTCATAACTAAGAGTGCAAATTACTTTCTAGTAAAGTGGCTCTAGGTTTGATAAGTAATTCACTAAAACTATTCTCTCCTTAAATTGGTGAGTGTTTCAAATACAACAGATTTCAACTTAGTCAAATTACAGCATTAGGGAACTCCAAAAAATAAATTGTTCCGATTTAGGTCGTTGACTGCTGACTGTCAACGGTCAACGGTCAACAGTCTTCTGCGGAATATTTTTTTATTTGGAAGTCCCTTAAGTGTGTTTTATTTCTGAATTCTCATTTCTGTTGTATACCACCTGAAACTAATCATTGGTTCGCTCACGGCTGAATTTTTGTGCTGAATTTTTGTATTGTTTTTGCCAGTGGAGATATCTTCTAATGCAACTAGATCCCAATTCCGATCAAAATTTTGGTCAAGATGGTCAAACTCAAAGTGAAATCAAGCAGCCTCAGGAATCCAAACTAGGTCGCACAAGACGCTTCTTTTTTAGCCGTAGTAGACGTTCATTTCTTGGTCGCGTCGGTTTATTTACAGTCGCCAGCACCGTTGGAGGAGTTTTAGGTTCAACAGTGTCCTCCAAAAAAGTAGGAGACATTGCCCAAGCCACTAATCCTTCTGATGGAAAACTAAACTTCAACTATCAGAAGTTTGTTAATAAAGCTTTTCAAGTGCGTGTTGAAGCAGCAAGGCTAGAAAATAGTATTCCCATTCCGCCGCATCCCACCAATGGTGATGAGAGGCGATATGCCAACAAAATTGGCTCCGACAGTAGGGGACTACCCCACGATGCACGGGGTGAAGTCAAATTGGATGCTTACAACTCTTTGACTAAAGCACTGACAACGCTAAATCCAGATGATTTTGAAAAAATTATCTTGGGTGGCACCAGAAAACTAGTAAATCCCCAAGGGCCTCTAGCAATTAGCTTGGAAGGTATCAATGCAGCTCAGATAGCAGTACCACCACCACCAGCTTTACTTAGCGCACAAAGAGCTGCTGAAGCTGTTGAAATCTATTGGCAAGCCTTACTGCGTGATGTACCTTATTCCAAGTTTCAAAACAATACAGACGACCCAAAAGTTTTGGCAGCTGTGGCAGACCTCAATAAGCTTTCGGCGTTCCGAGGCCCAAAACAAAATGGCCTTGTGACTCCTCAAACTTTATTTCGTGGTAGCGTCAACTATGTCGATCGCAGTGATAGCTCTGGTAAAAAGATCAAATATGTAACTCCCCCAGGAGTACTAGACGGCCCTTACATATCACAATTTCTCCTGCGGACTATTGTTTGGGGAACTCAGTTTGTTTCTCCACTAATTCGTACCGCCCTTCCTGGCAATGACTTTCTGATTGATTTCAATGAATGGCTGACTGTGCAAAATGGAGGTAGTTCAGGGAAATCAATTAACTACGATCCTGTTAGCCGTTACATAGTCACGGTTCGCGATTTAGGTGAATATGCTCATATTGGCGGCCCTACCTACCTGGGAGCCTCCTTGATTCTTGGTAGTATCGGCACACCATTGAATCCAGGCAATCCCTACGTTAATTCCTTGACGCAAGTTGGTTCTGCTGCCACCTTTGCTGTTGGACAAATACAAGCCTTGCTCAACTTGGGTACTTCCCGTGCCATTAGAGCATCATACTGGCAGAAGTATTATGTACACCGCATTCTCCGCCCAGAAGCCTATGGTGGGCTAGTTTACAACAATATTGTCAATAATACTCAGTATCCTATTCATCCTGAAGTCTTAAATTCCCAAGCTTTAGCTTCCACCTTCAGAACCTTCGGTACTTATTTGTTACCTCAAGCATATCCAGAAGCAGCACCATTCCATTCCTCCTATACGGGTGGTGCTGCGGTTACTGCTGCTGTCAATATCACACTCCTAAAAGCATTCTTTGACGAGAACTATGTTATTCCCAACCCAGTCATACCCGACCCCAATGACCCTACAAAAGTAATTTCCTACACTGGCGCGCCTTTGACCGTAGGCGGTGAGTTAAATAAACTAGCAACAAACTATGCCATTGGTCGTGGTAATGGCGGTATTCATTGGCGTTCCGATGGTTCAGCTGCCTTAGCTTTGGGAGAAGAAGTTGCTATTAGCCTGCTTCGGGATGAAAGACTCGGTTACAACGAAAGATTTAGGGGATTTACCTTTACTAAATTTGACGGGACAAAGGTCACGGTGTAGGGGGAGTGATGAGTGATGTAGTAGACCTCTTGTAAAAGTTACTTTTGCAAGAGGGGGGAAAGGGAAAAGGGAAAAGGTTAAAGGGAAAAGGTTAAAGGGTTGATTTGCCCTTTCCCCTTTACCCCTTACCCTTTTCCCCACTTCTAAGAGAAGTGTAGTGATGACTGGGAGTTATTCGCCTTATTTCTTTGTCTACTCTGTCCCCTGCTCCTTTTCCTCTTCGTTCACAGTCAACAGTCAACATACTTGCAAATCTTTTTGTCAGATGCTTGATTGTTATAGGTTTCTGTGATAATTTTCCTTTTACGTACTAAAAACTACGGTTAATCGATATATTTATTGTAGTTTTAGATATGATTGGCCTAGTTGCAGAAATTTAAAGCGAAGAAAAAATAAGTAACCTATCAAGTCAATCTGTCGATGTATTGCAAGCGCTAAATTGGAACCAACGATCTAGAAATTAACCTCTAAGCCAGGGGAACCTTATGAGCAAAATACGTGCTGTAATTGTTGACCCCAATGTGCCAGGGCGTTTGGCACTCAGTGAAGTGACTGCACCACAGCCTGCTTCAGATGAAGCTTTAGTACGGGTAGCAGCAATTTCCTTGAATAGGGGTGAGGTAAAGCGTTCAACCACTGCTGAAGCTGGCTGGCAACCTGGCTGGGATTTGGCTGGCGTTATTGAAACTCCTGCCATTGATGGGTCTGGGCCTCCCCAAGGAGCGCGTGTAGTTGGCTTACGTCGTAGCGGTGCTTGGGCAGAACTTGTGTCTGTTCCTACCAGCGCTCTAGCAGAAGTACCCCCATCAGTATCCTTTACTGAAGCTGCCACATTGCCCGTAGCAGGTTTAACTGCGTATCATGCCGTACTCAAAGGCGGTTCAGTTTTAGCTAGGCCTGTTTTGGTTACAGGTGCATCCGGAGGCGTTGGTTACTTCGCTATCCAATTGGCACGATTATCAGGGGCGCAAGTCGTGGCACACATTCGTCAAGCTGGCTATGAAACTTTAGTCAGAAAAGCAGGGGCACAGTCAGTGGTGATTGGTGAAGACCTTTCACCGGCAAGGGAATACGGCCCTTATCATCTGATTGTAGAGTCCGTAGGTGGCAAGACTTTGGGTATAGCCCTTGGCCTATTGGCTCAGGATGGAAAAACTGTGCTGTATGGAGTATCAGGGGGAGCGGAAGTAACCTTTAACGCCGCTCAATTTTTCGGGACTGGTGGCGTGAGTTTGTATGGTTTACGTCTGTTCGATGAACTGAGATTTGAATCAGCAGCAGTGGGTCTAAAACGGCTTTTGAGTTTAGTAGAAGCAGGTCAGTTGCGTCCTCACATTGATTTAGAAGCTTCTTGGACAGAAATAGCTGACGTAGCCCAAAAATTACTCGATCGCAGTTTTCCTGGTAAAGCTGTATTGCACATTTCCAATTGAGAATTAGCGAATAATTCCTAATGGGCTACGCTAACGTAATTCGTAATTATTTTCTTTGCTTAGAACTAAATTCATGTATGGAGTAATAATTATGAGTTACGAATTAGCAATTAATAATTCTGCTGATTTTTGGTTAAAACTAGACCAGCTTGTAACTACTAGTAAGCTGAAGATAGATCGTCCAAAAGGTACATCACATCCGCACTATCCATCCTTAATTTATCCATTGGATTATGGATACTTGGAAGATACTCGTTCTGGAGATCGAGATAACATAGATGTCTGGCTAGGAAGCCTGTCTGGCAAAGCAGTCACCGCCTTCATCTGTAGTGTTGATTTAGAAAAGCGAGATACAGAAATCAAGATACTTGTAGGCTGTACATACCAAGAAAGTCGAGAAATTTTGAACATTCATAATATAGGTTTTCAATCAGCAATATTATTGGTTCGGGATGAGGTAGTTGCAGTTTAGAAAATAGTTGATTTGATAAAATCACAACTTCTGAGTCTGAAAAAGGATTCTAAAAAAATTACTAAACCAAAATTTACCAATCCGATACCAAATATAAAATCCAAAATCTAAAATCCAAAATCCAAAATCGTATGAGTTTAGAACTAAAACTATCAGGTAAAACAGCAATCGTTACAGGAGGAAGTGCGGGGATTGGCTTAGCGATCGCCAAAGCTTTGTATAGTGAAGGTGTAAATGTGGCGATCGCAGCTCGTAACCCAGAACGACTAGAAAATGCCGTTAGTGCCATCCAATCCTTACCCACCACAGGGGCAAAAGTCATCTCCATCAGTGCTGATTTGACTCAGGCCGAAGATGTAGAAAAAGTTGTGTCAACAACTCTGGCACAGTTTGGTCAGATTGATATTTTGATCAATAACGCCGGTTCAGCCCGTGCCGGCTCATTCCTCGAACTGAGCGACGATGTATTGTTGGACGCTTGGAACTTAAAACTATTGGGCTATATTCGCTTAGTCAGAGCCGTTGTACCCCATCAAAAAAATCGAGGTGATGGACGCATAGTCAACATCATCGGTGGTGCAGGACGGACACCTCGCCCTGGCTTTGTTCCTGGTGGTACCACCAACGCCGCCCTACTCAACTTTACGAGAGGAATTTCTAAAGAGTTAGCCCAATACAACATCCGAATCAATGCCATTTCACCTGGTGCTACCGCCACAGAAAGAGCCGAACGCTTGGCACAACAAAACGCCCAAGCACGTGGCATCACCGTAGAACAAGCCAAGGCAGAAACCATTCAAGGCATTCCATTAAAGAGAATTGCTCAACCAGAAGAAATTGCATCCTTGGCTCTATTTTTAGTTTCAGACCTTGCGGCATCGATTACAGGAGCAGAAATTCTTGTTGATGGTGGTTCTACGCCTGGTGTTTAGGGACATGGGGAGATGGGGAGACAAGGGAGAGGGGGAAGACAAGGAGAGAAGTCTGAGCGCCGGTTTCCGGCGCTCAGAACTTCGGAGAGAAAGATTCCTACCTTGTCCCCCTTGTCTTCCTTGTCCTCTTTCCATGCCCAATGCCCAATACCCTTTAATAACAAATTAGGAGAAAAAAACAGATGAGTTCCGAATACTTTGACATCAAACCAGTTACCGGACGTATCGGTGCCGAAATCATTGGTGTGAATTTGAGTAACAACCTCAGCGATGAAGTTATCAGCGATATTCGCAAGACTTTAGTTGAATACAAAGTAATTTTCTTCCGAGATCAACATCAACTCGATGCCAATGGACAAGTAGCTTTCGCTCGCCGCTTTGGTGAAGTTACTACAGCTCATCCTACCGTTCCCTCACTTCCAGATCATCCAGAAGTCCTGGATTTGAATTACGGCAAAACCACTTCCCGTGCTAACAGTTGGCACACTGATGTCACATTTGTAGACCGTCCTCCCCTTGGCTCTATTTTGCGGGCACTGGTTATTCCTCCAGTTGGCGGCGATACTATCTGGGCAAACTCTGTAACTGCATACCAAGATTTACCAAATCATTTGCGTAGTCTTGCAGATGAACTCTGGGCAGTACATAGCAACGCCTTTGATTATGCAACTGGATTTGACCTGCCTGAAGACGTGAAAGCTTACCGAGCAGTTTTCACCTCGACGGTATATGAGACCCTTCATCCAGTAGTACGGGTTCATCCTGAATCTGGGGAACGTGGGTTATTTATTGGTGGCTTTGTTCGCCAGTTCCGCGGCCTATCAACAACTGAATCGGACGATATTTTAAGACTGTTGCAAGCTTACGTAACCCGTCCCGAAAATACAGTTCGTTGGCGTTGGCAAGTTGGTGATGTGGCAT
>VFQR01000896.1_pt1 | contig 28637 bp, 26 predicted proteins | sample 3512321 | NCBI WGS metagenome assembly VFQR01 (sample SAMN10412374, study PRJNA504923) | tailings metagenome | isolation source: Relicate 3 Philex TSF1 revegetated site | place: Philippines: Tuba, Benguet | collected 2017-08-29 | reverse complement strand
CGGCCGGCTGGGCCGTGGTGTCGGAGGTCGCGGTGGCGCTGTTGCCGTCCTTGAGGAACAGGTACCAGACCCCACCGATCGCGGCGACGAGGGCGATCGCGACCAGGGCGACCACGCCCGCGGTGCGGAGCTGCCCGCCCGAGGGGCCGCGCCCCTCGGAGACGCGCTGACGCGCCTGCAGCTCGGCGATGCGCTGCAGGGGGGCGTCGACGGCGGCATCGCCCGAACGCGCGAGACGCTCCTCCAGGCGCCGGATCGCCCGCCCCTGTCGGATGGCGACGACCACGAGGGCCACCACCCCGAAGAGAGCGAGGATCGCCGCGGAAGGGACGACCAGATCGAGCCACTCCATCGGCGCGCCACGCTAGCAGGTGGCCCCACGGAACTGGCGGTTCTCAGGCCCCCGGAGTGACCCGGTAGGCGTCGAATACCGACTCCACCTGGCGCAACCCGCTGATGCACGACTTGAGGGTCTCGACGTCGCCCACCTGGACCACGAAACGGTCGTGGACCATCTGGTCCTCCATCGAGCAGTTGGCCGAGACGATGTTGACGCCCGCCTCGGCGAACGCCCGCGAGAGGTCCTCGAGCAAACGGGAACGGTCCCAGGCGTCGACGGCGATCTCTACGCGAAAGGACTGCTGGTTGGCGCCGCCCCAGGAGACCGGGGTGAAGCGCTCGGGGTTCTTCTTCAGGGCCTTGGCGTTGGGGCAGTCCTCGCGGTGGATCGTGATGCCGCGGCCCAGCGAGATGTAGCCCAGGATCGGGTCGCCCGGGACCGGCTTGCAGCACTTGGCGAGCCGCACGAGCACGTCGGCGAGGCCGTCGATCTCGATGCCGAGGTCGCTGGAGGCGGCCGATGTGTGCGGCCGGCGCCCGCGGGGCGCGACGGGCGGGGCGTCGTCGGCGACCCCCTGCCCCGCCTTGAGGCGGTGGAGGATCTTGTTGACGACGACCTGGACCGAGGTCTTGCCGAGGCCGAGGGAGATGTAGAACTCGTCGGCCTTCTTGAAGCCCATCTCCTGGATGACCTCCAGGAGCAGCGGCGACCCGGCGAGGCGCTGGGACGGCAGGCCCGACTTGCGGAGCTGGTCCTGCAGGGCCTCGCGGCCCTTGTGCTCGGCGTCCTCGCGCCGCTCCCGGCGGAAGAACTGGCTGATCTTGGAGCGCGCCTTGGTCGTCGTGACGAGCTGGAGCCAGTCGCGCGACGGGCCGCGGGGCGCCTTCGAGGTGAGGATCTCGACGAAGTCGCCGGACTGCAGGGTGTACGTGAGCGGCACGATGCGCCCGTTGACCTTCGCGCCCACGCAGCGGTGGCCGACGTCGGTGTGGACGTCGTAGGCGAAGTCGAGCGGGGTGGCGCCGGCGGGCAGGTCGCGGACCTCGCCCTTCGGCGTGAAGACGTAGACCTCGTCGGAGTAGAGGTCGGACCGCAGGGCCTCGAGGAACTCGCCCGGGTCGTGCGTCTCCTTCTGCCAGTCCATCATGCGCGACACCCACGCCGGCTGGTCGCCCCCGCCCTCCTTGTAGAGCCAGTGGGCGGCGACGCCGAACTCGGCGGTGGCGTGCATCGCGTACGTCCGGATCTGGATCTCCAGCGGCTTGCCGCCGGGCCCGATCACCGTCGTGTGCAAGCTCTGGTACATGTTGAGCTTGGGCATCGCGATGTAGTCCTTGAAGCGCCCGGGCAGGGGCTTCCAGAGCGAGTGGATGATCCCCACCGCCCCGTAGCAGTCCTTCACCGAGTCGACCAGCACGCGCATCGCGGTGAGGTCGTAGATCTCGTTGAACTCCTTGCCCTTGCGGGTCATCTTCTCGTAGATCGAGTAGAAGTGCTTCGCGCGACCGGTGATCTCGACGCCGGTGATGCCCACGGCCTCGAGCTCGACGGCCAGGATCTGCCCGGCCTCGGTGATGAAGGCCTCGCGGTCCGGCCTGCGCTGGTTGACCATCTGCTGGATCTCGCTGTACCGGCGGGGGTGCAGCGCGGCGAAGGCGAGGTCCTCCAGCTCCCACTTGAGGGAGTGGATACCGAGGCGGTGGGCCAGCGGCGCGTAGACCTCGAGGGTCTCCTTCGCCTTCTGGATCTGCTTCGGCTTGGTCATGTAGGCCAGCGTCCGCATGTTGTGGAGGCGGTCGGCGAGCTTGACCACCAGCACGCGGATGTCGCTCGACATCGAGACGATCAGCTTGCGGTAGTTCTCGGCCTGGTGCTCCTCCTGGCTCTCGAAGTGGATCTTCGAGAGCTTGGTGACGCCGTCCACGAGGGACGCGACCTCGGCGCCGAACGTCGTCTCGATCTCCTCGAGGGTGGCGCTCGTGTCCTCGACGGTGTCGTGCAGCAGGGCCGCGGTGACGGCCGTGCCGTCGAGGCCGAGGCCGGCGCAGATGCGCGCGCAGCCGAGCGGGTGCGTGATGAACGGCTCACCCGAGTTGCGGAGCTGCTCGCGGTGGTGGCGCTCGGCGAAGGCGTAGGCACGGCGGATGGCGTCGCGGTCCACGTCGGGGTGGTGGTCCGCGACCTCCGTGATGACCTGCTCCAGCTCCGGCACCGCCGGAGCGAGCGCGAGATCCAGGTCTGCGAGGTCCTTCGCCATGCATGAACGATACCGCCCCTGTCCACGGAGGCGGCACCGGTCAGCCCTCCGGCGGGTCCTCCATGGCGTCCCGGACGACCATCGCGGCGGCGATGGCGCCGGCCGCGATGGCGGTGGAGACCTGGGGCATGTGGGGCGCCACGTCGCCGGCCGCGTAGAGGCCCGGGACGTCCGTGCGGCGCATGGCGTCGACGCCCACGCCCTTCACGGGCTCGGCCGACGCGCCCAGCGCGACCGCGAGGGCGTCGTTCGGGACCATCGCCGTGGCGATCATCACGCCGTCGCGGGGCAGGCGCGTGCCGTCGTCGAGGAGCACGGCCGCCAGGACGGGGCGGCCGTGGGGCCCTGGCGTGGACTCGAGGCGGGCGACGCGGCGGGTCTCGACGGCGATGCCGCGTGCGGCGAGGCGCTCGCGGTCGGCCGGCGCCGGCTCGCGGCCGTCGGTGAGGAGCACGAGGTCGTCGGTCCACCGGCGCAGCAGCAGGGCGCGCTCGGCGAGGGGCTCCTCGGCGCCGACGAGGACCGCCAGCGGGCGGCCGTGGACCTCGTGGCCGTGACAGAAGGGGCAGTGGAAGGCGGTGTCGCCCCACAGCTCGGCCAGGCCGGGGATCTCCGGGGGCGTGTAGGCCATCCCGGTGGCCAGGATGACGCGGCGGGCCCGGACCTCCCGGCCCGAGGCGAGGGTGAGGGTGAAGCTGTCGTCGTCCCGCTTTCCCCCGGTGACCTCGTCCGTGACCCGGTCGACGTCGTCGAGTGCGTCCAATTGGGCGGTGCCGGCGGCGTAGAGGTCCGCCGGCGAGCCGGTGAAGCCCAGCAGGCCGCCCACCGCGTGGGCCGGCAGGTTGCTCTGGCGTCCCGCGTCGACCACGAGGGTCGGCATGAGGGCCCGTCCCAGCACGAGGGCCGCGCTCAGGCCGGCGGCCCCGCCGCCGACGATGACGCATCCGTAGGTGTTCCCGTTCGTCTCCATGCCCTCATGGTGGGCCGCGCGGGCGCTGGTGGCAAGGGTGCATGCCGATCTGGCAAAGTGTGCCCATGGAGATGCAGGACGAGGTGCGCTCGCGGCTGCGGGCGATCCGCCGCGCGCGCGGCCTGACGCTCGCCGAGGTGGCCGACCGCGCCGGGATGGCGGTCTCCACCCTGAGCCGCCTGGAGACCGGGGCCCGCCGCATCGCGCTCGACCACCTCCCCCCGCTGGCCGCCGCGCTCGGGGTGAGCGCCGACGACCTGCTCGGCGCCCGTGCCCCGGATCCCCGCGTGCGCCACCAGCCGCCGCACGAGCACGACGGGATCACGTTCTGGCCGCTCACCGCCACCACCCCGCCGGGCACCCCGCGGGCGTTCAAGATGAGGATCAGCGCGACCCGGACCCCCGACCCGAACCCCCGCACCCACGAGGGCCACGAGTGGCTCTACGTGCTGTCCGGGCGTGTGCGCCTGATCCTCGGGGACGCCGAGGTGGAGGCCGGCCCCGGCGAGGCGCTCGAGTTCAGCACCCTCACCCCCCACTGGATCGGGGCGATCGGCGGCGACGCCGAGGCGATCGGGATCTTCGGTCCCCACGGCGAACGGGTCCACATGCACGAGACCCCCTGAGGGGCTCAGAACCCCTTCGCGGAGGGGTTCAGACCGGTCGGACCTGCCCCCCGGGGCCAAGTGGACCTCGGACGACGGAGCGCACCCGAGGACGCCGGGTGAACCATCCGATCTCCGTCAGAACCCCTTCATGGAGGGGTTCAGGCCGGTCGGATCTGCCGTCCGGGTAAAAGTGGACCTCGGGCGACGGAGCGCACCTCGGTGGGCCGGCTGGGGGCCCAGCGAACCCTCATCGGACCCCTTCATGGATGGGTTCAGACCGCTCGGACCTGCCGTCGGAGGCCAAGTGGACCTCGGGCGACGGAGCGCACCGAACGAGCCGAGATCCCGCTGTCCATCACGTTCCCGCCCCGGGGGGCGGGGGAAGGTCAGGGCAGCGCCAGGGCCCGTTCCTCGGGGGCGGTGACGGGGGCGGCGGCGAGGGGGTCCAGGGTGGGCGCCAGGGCGAGGTAGGCGCGGGCCTCCTCCAGGCGCTCCTTGGCGGCGCGGGCGCGGGGGGCGTCGTCCAGGTCGCGGCGGCCGGCGTCCGGGATCATCCTCACCCCGTCCTCCCCCACCTCGGCCAGGCCCACCTCGGCCAGGGCGGCCAGCGCGCGCGCGACGGCGCGGGGCGGGCGGGATGACGGGCCGTCGCCCAGGAGGGCCCCCTCGAGGTCCCCGCCCCACGGCCGGAGGGCCCCGTCGCGCAGGGCGGTCCACACTGCGGCGGCCACCGGGCGCAGGTCGTTCTCGTCCTCGGCGACCCTCAGGGCGAGCTCGATCTCGGCCTCGCCCCACGCCAGGTGGAGCCACCGTCCCGCGGCGCGGTGGACGGCCCATGCCAGGTCCGTGTGGGACGCGGGCGGATCGACCAGGACCACGTGGACGTCGTCGGGGAGGTCGATCGCCGGGAGGGCGCCGTACTCGACCATCGCGAGGGCGGGGACGCCGCGGGCCTGGGCGAGGCGGAGGGTGAGCGCGCCGGGGTCGCAGCGGGAGCCGCCGAGCACCGCCACCTCGACACCCAGCCGGGCGGGCTCCAGCGCGCTCTCCAGCGCGGCGCGGCGGCGGACGACGTCGCTCACGACCGCGACGACGCCCCGGTCGGCCCCGGCCAGCGACACGAGGACGGCCAGGGACGCGTTCTCGCGACGGCGGTCGCGGACACCGGCGGGCGCGGCGGCGCCGGGCGGTGGCGGGGCCGGGGTCGTGGGCTCGTCCTCGACGAGCGCCCTCAGGTCGGTCAGGCCGAGCCGCTGCGGGCACGCGACGTCGCAGGCCTGGGCGCACTGGCCGGGCAGGGGGTCCGCCGGGGCGACGACGGGCTCGAGCGCCTCCAGCGACACGCGCGGCGACACGAGCCCCTGCCAGCGCTCGATCTCCAGCGCGCACACCACGTCGTGGCGGGCCTCGACGTCGATGCCCGCCGCGCGGCGGCCCATGCGCCACCCCACGCCGCGGGCGTGGACGCCCCCGGACCGCAGCCGCACCTGCAGGTGCGCCCCCTGCCCCACCGTCCCCGGCGACTCCACCTGCGCCCCCGGCACCACGAACCGCACGGGCGGGTTGCCGCGCCCGAACGGTGCGAGCGCCTCGACCTGCTCGGCCGTTTCGAGTTTCAGGTCGCGCCCCCCGGCGACCGCGTCGACCACCTTCACCCGCGCCCGGGCGATCGCAGCCCGCGCGCCCTCGGCGGCCAGCATGAGCTCATCGCGGAACCCGGCGATCGCGGACGCCGGCAGCTCCAGCCCCACCGCGCCCGGATGACCGCCCCAGCGCGTCAGCGATCCGGACGCCGCCCCCACGAGGGCATGGAGGTCGACCCCGGGCAGGCTGCGCCCGGAGCCCTTCGCCGTCTCGCCCTGCCGCGACAGGACGAGCGCGGGCCGCTCGAACCGCTCCACGAGCCGCGACGCGACGATGCCGACGACGCCCTCGTGCCAGCCGTCGCCGGCGGCGACGACGATGCCGGCCGCCTGGATGTGGTCCGGCTCGGCCTCGACCATCGCGATCGCCTGCTCGACGATGTCGCGCTCCACCTCGCGGCGCTCGCTGTTGAGCGTCCAGAGCTCCTGCCCGATCGGCGTCGCCGTGTCCTCGTCCGGCGCGAGGAGCAGGTCGAGGGCCCGGTCGGGGTGGGCGAGGCGCCCGGCGGCGTTGATGCAGGGGGCCAGGGTGAACCCCAGGGCCCGCGCGCTGACGGTGCGCGGCTCCATGCCGGCCGCCGCGCAGAGCGCCGCGATGCCCGGCCGGGGGCGCTCGCGCATCGCCCGCAGTCCCTGGGCGACCCGGCGGCGGTTGTCCCCCACCAGCGGCACCGCGTCGGCCACGGTGGCGAGGGCGACGAGGTCGATGCACTCGTCGGGGTCGGGCGCCAGGCCGGCGCCGTCGAGACGCGTCGCCAGGGCCCGCACCAGCATGTGGACCACGCCGGCCGCGGCGGGCAGGTCCTCGGGCGGACGTCCCAGGGCGGGGTTGGCCAGGATGCCCGGCGGGCGGTGGCCGCCGGCGAGGTGGTGGTCGGCGACGATCGGGTCCATCCCGAGGTCGACCGCCCGCGTGAGGGCCTCCCCCGCCGACGTCCCGCAGTCGACGCACACGAGGACGCGGGCGCCGCGGCCGGCCAGGTCCTCCACGGACGAGACCGCGACCCCGTAGCCCTCCGCGAACCTGCTCGGCAGGAACGGCACCACGTCGGCGCCACGCCCGCGCAGCGCCGAGACCAGGATCGCGGTGGAGCAGACGCCGTCGCAGTCGTAGTCGCCGTGGACCGCGATGCGCTCACCGCCGCGCACGGCCCGCGCCAGGCGGTCGGCCGCCTCGGCGATGCCGGGGAGGTCCTCGGCCGGGGCGAGCGGGCCGTCGGAGGCCATGAACTCGCGGGCGGCCCCGGGGTCGGCCAGGCCGCGCCGCACGAGGGCCCAGGCCACCGGCTCCGGGATCTCCAGCGCCTCCTGCACCCGCGCCACGTCGGCGAAGGCCACGCGTGACGCGCGCCAGCTCACCAGCGGCCCGACCGGAAGATGCCCAGGCAGAGCCACACGACGATCACGAGGGCGATGATCGCGCTGGGGATCGCGATGAGCGACAGGCCCGCGATGCCGGTGGAGCGCGCGAAGACCGCGATGACCGCGGAGCTCAGGATGAGCGCCGAGGCCACGAGCGCCATGACGAGCCGGTTCGCGCCCGCCTGCAGCTTGTCGACCGCCTCCGAGAACCCCTCGGGGCGGACGGTGATCTCGATCTCGCCGTCCTTGAACTCGTCGAGGAGCTCGGAGACCTGGAACGGGTAGTCGAGGAACGCCTCGGCGTAGCGGCCCATGTCGATGCGCACCCGGTCGGCCACGTGATCGGGCCGGAAGCGGGACGCCGCCAGCCGGGCCGCGTAGGGGCGCGCGACGTCGAAGACGTTGAAGCCCGGATGGATCTCGAGCGCGACGCCGGCGAGGGTCGCGAGGGTCTTGTCGAGCATGACCCAGCGCGCCGGGAGCGTGATGTCCAGGCGGTAGATCGTCTGGAAGATCTCCCGCAGCACCTCGCGCGCGTCGATGTCGCCGATCGCGCTGGCGCCGTAGCGCTGAAGGATGACCCCGAGGCGGTCGCCGAGCTCCTCCTCCATCGCCCGCGGGTACCGGATGCCCAGGGCCCGCAGCCGCCGCGGCAGCCGCTCGGCGTTGCCGTCGAGGATGTCGAGCAGCAGGCGCACCGCGGCCTCGCGGTCGCGCTGCGTGAGCTGCTCGGTCATCCCGAAGTCGACCAGGCTGATGTGGTCCGGGTCGCGCACGAGCATGTTCGCCGGGTGCGGGTCGGCGTGGAAGAACCCGTGGACGAAGAGCATCTGCATCCACGTCTCGGTGATCCGGTTCGCCAGCTTCTTCCGGTCCTCCGGGGACCACGAGCCGAGGTCGACGTGGCTCAGGACCGTGCCCTCCACGCGCTCCATCGTGAGCACGCGGGCGGTGGTGTACCTCCAGTAGACCTTCGGGACCGCCACCCGGTCGTCGCCGGCGAAGTTCCGCCGGAAGACCTCGGCGTTCCGCGCCTCGACGCCGTAGTCGAGCTCCCGGCGCACCGTGCGCGCGAACTCGTCCACCGTCCCCACGAGGTCGATGAACTGGAGCTTGCGCACCCGCTCCCGGGCGACGCGCGCGGCCTGGTACAGGAGCTGGATGTCGGCGGAGATCTGCCGCTCGGCGTCCGGCCGCTGGACCTTGACCACGACCTCCTGGCCGCTCGGCAGCCGCGCCCGGTGCACCTGGCCGATGGAGGCCGCCGCGATCGGCTCGTCGTCGAACTCGGTGAAGATGCGCTCGACGGTGAGCCCGAGCTCGGACTCGATGACCGCCCGGATGCGCTCGACCGGCTCGGGACGGGCGTCGTCCTGCAGGCCGCGCAGCTCCGCGAGGATGTCCGGCGGCACGATGTCCGGCCGGGTGGAGAGCAGCTGGCCGAACTTGACGAAGGTCGGGCCGAGCTCGTCGAGCATGTCCCGCATGCGGCGCCCGCGGCTGCGGCCGCCGTCGTTCATGCCGGCCTCGTCGGCCTCCTTGCGGCCGAAGGCGTACCCGAATCCGTGGCGGGCCGCCACCTGGGCGATCTCGCCGAGACGCGCCAGGTTCTGCCGCCGTTCGCCACGCGCCATGCGGGCCAAGGTAGCAGCGCGCGCGGACGGGGCGGGCGGCCGCCCCGGGCCGCCCTCGCGGGGCGGCCCGGGGCGCCGTGGATCAGCGGACCCGGAAGGTGCCGCTGGCGGCGAACGGGCCGGGGGCCCCCGCCGCGACGCGGACCGTGAAGCCCTGCGCGGTCGGGGCGAAGCCCGGCTCCGCGACGACCTCCAGGTCCTCCGGGGTGCAGTTGATCGCGCCGTCGAGGGTCAGCTCGACGTCGGCGGCCTGCGGGGCGTCGGCCAGCGGCTCGCGGAACGAGACGCCGCCGAGGGCCTGCTGGCCCGGCTGCATCGCGAACCCGCCGAGGGCGAAGCGGCCCGTGCGGGCGGCGTCGTCCACGAACGGCTCCGGCGCGACCTCGACGGCGACGGTCTCGGCCTCCCAGGCGACTGGCTCGACCTCGACCTCCACCTCGACCTCGGGCTCCGGCTCCCAGGCGACGGGCTCCGGCGCGACCTCGACCTCGGGCTCGAAGGCGACGGGCTCGGGCTCGAAGGTGACCTCGGGCTCCGGCTCGAAGGCCACCGGCTCGGGCTCGAAGGTGACCTCGGGCTCCGGCGCGAACGCGACCTCGGGCTCGGCCTCGAAGGCGACCTCCGGCTCGGGCTCCCAGGCGACGGCCTCGGGCTCGACGGCCGGGAACTCGCCCGTGAGGGCCTCCGGCTCGACCTCGACGGCGGCCGGCGCATCCCAGACGGGCTCCTCGGCGACATCCGCCGGCGGCTCCCATGTGGGGGCCTCGGGGGCGGCGGTCGCCGCGACCTCGGGCTCCGGCGACCAGGTGGGCATGGCCTCCTCGGCGGCCTCGGCCGGCGGGGACCACTGCGGGATCTCCTCGGAGGCGGGCTCCTCGGACAGCCACTCCAGGCCCTCGGCGGCCGGCGGCGCGGTGGCCGCGGCCTGCTCGGCGTAGGCGACGGCCGGCGGCTCCATGGCGATCGGCTCCTGGGTCGCCGGCGGCGTCCAGGACATGTCGACCTCACCCGGCATCGGCCAGCCGGGCTCCGTGACGATCTCGTCCTCGGGCCAGGCGGGGGCGGCCGGCGCCTCGGGGGCGGCCGGGGCGGGGGCGGCGGCGACCGGCTCGGCGACCGGGGCCGGGGCGGCCACGGGCTCGTCGGCGGGCGGCCAGCCGACCGGCTCGTCGTCCACGGGCGGCCACGCGGCGGCCGGGGGCTCCGGCGACGCCTCGGCGGCCGGCGGCCACGACGGCTCGGCGGACGCGAGGCCGCCACCGGCGGCGGCGGCGAGCGGCATGGGCTCCGGCGGGGCCGGGGGGGCGTCCTTGCGGCCGCGACGGCCGCGACGGCCCTTCTCGCGCTTCGGCGAGGAGCTCTTCTTCGAGGCCGCGGGCGCACCGGCCTTCCTGTCGCGCTGCATCTTGACCAGCAGGAGCAGCAGTAGAACGACGCCACCGACGATGGCGATGTTCATGGTCGACATGTCCCGCGTCCTCCTCGGGTCTGCGGCATGGCGCCGCACTCGGGCAACTTGGTCACTCGGGCGGCCGCCGCGGTCGACGGCCCCATCACTTCATCGGCCGGGCGGCCGGATGGTTGAGCCGGTCAGGCGGCGACGCGCTCCCAGCGGCCGGTCGCGGCGAACGCGCCCGGGCCGGCGGCGGCGACGACGAGCGTGAAGCCCTCGGCGTCCGGGGCGAACCCGGCGTCGCCGAGCACCAGGAGGCCGCCCTCGGCGACGTTGGCCTCGGCGTCCGGCACCAGGCGGATGTCGCCCTCGGCCACCGGGTGGTCCAGGCGCTCGCGGAAGGTGACGCCGCAGAGGGCCATGTCCCCCGCCTGCGCGGCCCAGCCGCCCAGGGAGAAGCGGCCGTCCTCGTCGACCCGGACCTCGACCACGGGGGCGGGGACCGTCTCGGGGACGGGCGTCGTGGCGGCCACGACGGCCGTGGACCACTCGGACAGCGAGGAGAGGTCGGTGCCCTCGGCGGCCGGGCGCGGCGTGGTGCGCGGGGCGCGCGCGGCGGCGAACGGGAACTCGGGGACGTCCCAGGCGAGCGGCCCGACGGCGGGCGGCGCGACCGGCGGCGGCGGGGCCAGGGTGGCGGCCACCTCGGCGGCGGCGGGGAGGGCCGGCTCCTCGGCGACGACGGGCTCCGGCACGACGACCGGCTCCTCGACGGCCACGGCCACGGGCTCCGGCACCGGCACCGGCACCGGCACGGCCACGACGGGCGCGGGGCGCTCGACGCGCTCGCCGGTCAGCTCGAAGGCGTCGGCGGCCTCGGCCTCGGCGCGCAGGCGCACGTCGTCCGACAGCTCGCACGCGCGGGACGCCACGGGGCGCACGGCGACGGCGGCGTCGCGCCGCCCCTTCGCGTATGCGGCGGCCACCAGGAGGGCCGCGGGGATGACGAGTCGGATGCGCACCGGGGACTCCGTTTCCGCACAGGGCTGGGGCGGGCGGGCGCCCCGGCGGTCCGGGGGCCTCCCCTGCGGTATCGGGAGGCGGCGCCGAGGCTTTAGCCCCGGCGCGCGGCGCGCTCAGCCGGCGGGGGTGTCCTCCGACGCCTTCTCGAGCAGCCCGATGCGGTGCTCCAGCTCCATCAGGCGGAGCTGGACGTCCTCCAGCTCGGCGCGCGTGACGACCCCGAACTCGCGCAGGACGCCCTGCACACCGCCCTCGAGGCGCCCGACGAGGCCCTCACCGGGAGAGCCCTCGCCGCGCACCTTCGCGAGCAGACGGTCCACGACCGCGGCGCCCTCGTCGGAGCCGACCTGGCCCTTGCGGACCATCTCGGCCACGACCGCCTCGGCCTTCTCGCGCGTGAGGGCGGCCGCCCCGATCGAGAGGAGGACGGCCTGCTCCAGCCCCTCACGCACGCTGGTCATCGGCGGCGCTTGCGCTGGACGTTGCGGTGGCGCCGCACCCTGTCCGGATCCGTCGCCCGCGGGCGCTTGGACCGGCCGGGCGTGGCGGCCGCGTCGCCGTCGCCGTCGCCGTTCGCGTCGGCCTCCGGCACGTCGCCGTCGGCCTCGGCCACCGGCGCGTCGTCCGGCGCCTCCGCGTCGGGCTCGTCCGGTTCCGACTCGGCGTCCTCCTCGGCCTCGGCGTCGACGTCGTCCTCGGGTTCGGGCTCGGTGTCGGGCTCCGGCTCGTCGTCCGCCTCGGCGGTCGTGGCCGGCAGCTCGCGCACCTCGTCCTCGTCCTCGTCGTCCAGGCCGTCGTCGAGCAGGGGCCGGCCCTCCTCGAGCCGGATCTCGGCGTCGAGTGCGGCCTCGGCGCGCGCCATCGCCTCCAGGTCGACCACGTCGGAGTCGGTCGCGATGACCGAGGCCCGCCGCTGCGCCTTGACGGACCGCCGCTTGTTCTCCGGTTCGCGCTCCTTCCAGAGCGCGGCCAGCGGCGCGGCGATCGCGATGGACGACAGACCGCCGGACAGGATGCCCACGAGCAGGGCGAACGCGAAGTCCTTGAGGGTGTCGCCGCCGAAGAAGTACAGGCAGATGATCGGCACGAGCGTGGTGATCTGGGTGATGACCGTCCGCGTCAGCACCTCGTGCAGCGAGATGTTGACGACCTCGCGGTACGTGTTCTTACGCAGGATCGGGACGTTCTCCCGGATGCGGTCGAACACGATCACCACGTCGTACAACGAGTATCCGAGGATGGTCAGCAACGCGGCCACGGTCGCGCTCGTCACCTCGCGCCCGGTGACCGAGTAGATCGCGATCGACAACCAGACGTCGTGGACGACCGAGAGCAGCGCCGGCAGGGCGAGCTTGTACTCGAAGCGGATCGTGAGGTACGCGATGATCACCGCGAACGAGAGCAGGATCGCCCAGATCGCGTTGCGGATGATCTGCTCGCCGAAGGTGGCGCCGACGGTGTCCGACTGCAGGGTCGACTGGTCGATGCCGAACGCGTCGTCGAGCGCCCGGGTCAGCTCGCGCTGCTCCGGCGTCGTGAGCGTCTCGGTCTGCATCTGGAAGCCCAGGACCTGCTCGCCGTCGATCGTCTCGCTCGTCGTCTGGATCTTGGCGTCCGGGTACCCGAGGTCGGCGAACACCTCGCGCACCTCGCCCTCCGTCGGCTGTCGCTCGAAGGACGTGGTGATGCGTGTGCCGCTCTCGAAGTCGAGACCCAGGTTGAGGCCGTTGATCCCGATGTAGACCGCGCCGATGGCGAGCGGGACGAACGAGATCGCCATCCACAGCTTCCACTTGCCGACGAAGTCCATCTTCCAGCGCACCTCGCGCTGGTGGAGGCCCATGTAGCGGTCGTCGCGCAGGAAGCGGGTCTCGGCCAGGGCGTTGAACGCCGCCCGGGTCGCGACCACGGCCGTGAACAGGGAGAGCAGGACGCCGACACCGAGGGTGAAGGCGAAGCCCTTGACCCCGGACGTGGCGAACAGGAAGAGGATGACGGCGGTCGCGAACGTGACGACGTTCGCGTCGATGATCGCCGTGATGCCCTTCTTGTAGCCCGCCAGGATGGCCGCGCGCGGGGATTTGCCCGCGCGCGCCTCTTCTCGCACGCGTTCGAAGATGACGACGTTGGCGTCGGACGCCACTCCGATCGTCAGGATGATTCCCGCGATTCCTGGGAGTGTGAGTGTGATGGGTACGAGCACCACCACGGCCCACAGGAAGATCGCGTAGACCAGGAGGGCCAGGGCGGCGATGACGCCCAGGAAGCGGTAGTACGCGATCAGGAAGAGGATGACGAGCACGAGGCCCGCGACGCCGGCGATGAGGCCCTCGCGGAGGGACTCCTTGCCGAGCGTGGCGCCGACCTGCTTGCGCGAGATGACCTCGAGCTGGATCGGCAGGGCGCCGGAGTTGATCTGGGTGGCGAGGGTGTCGGCCTCGTCCTGGCTGAAGTCGCCCTCGATGACGGCGCCGTTGCGGCCGTCGATGCCGGTGGGCAGGCGCTCGTAGTCGATCGTCGGGTTCGAGACGATGCGGCCGTCGAGGATGATCGCGAAGCGCTGGAGCTCGCCCTTCAGGGCGCCGTCCTGGGCCAGCTCGCGGGTGATGTCCGCGAACTTCTGCCGCCCGGCGTCCGTGAACTGGAGCTGCACGACCCGCTCGCGGCCACCGAGGCCGCCGGTCTGCAGGATCGAGCTCGCCTCGGTGACGTCCGCGCCGCGCAGGCCCGGGTTGTTCTGGAAGACGTAGTAGGTCCGCTGGGTGCCCGCGTCGCGGGTCTGGAGGACCTGGCTCTCCTCGTAGGCGATGAACAGGCCGCGCGGCACGCGCTCGATGCGCACGCCCTCGGGCAGCTCGTCGTCGGGGAAGGACTCCACGACCGCCGCCCGCTCGTTCGACGGCTGGATGCCGGGAACCGGCTTGTTGTCCGCGTCGAACGCGTAGAACGTCGGCAGGCCGCGCCGGTTCTCCGGCGTGGTGCGCTGGGCGAGCTGCACCGCCTCCCAGAGGTCCGTCGTGCCCTGCGGGTCCACGACGTTCCGCTCGAAGTTGATGAACATGAGCTGCGCCGGCTGGATGAGGTCCGCGACCACCTGGTCGGGGTTCTCCGCACCCGGCAGCGCGACCACGATCTGGTCGTCGCCCTGGGTCTGGATCTCGGGCTCCGCGACACCGAACGAGTCGACGCGGTTCCGGATGATCTCGACGGACCGCTCGATGGCGGCGTCGGTGACCTGGCTCTCCTCGGTGGGCTTGCCCTGCAGCACCACCTCGACGCCGCCCTGCAGGTCGAGGCCGAGGACGGCCGGCTTGAGTGAGATCGCCGCGATCGACCCGGCCAGCAGGCCGAGCACGAGGAGCAGCAGGAGGAGGGAGCGCCTCATGAGCGGTGGGCCCGGGGGCTAGGAGGCGGGCACGTCGTCGGCGGCGACGGGCGCCTCGACGGCGTCGTTGCCGGAGATGACGCGCTGCACCGCCGCCTTGGCGATGCGGATGTCCACGTCCTCGGCGACCTCCAGGAGGAGCGTCTCACCGTCCTCCACCTCCGTGACCGTCCCGTAGATCCCGGAGACCGTCACGATCTCGGCGCCCGGCTGCAGGCTGCCCATGATGCGTTCGAGCTCCTGGCGCCGCTTCTTCTGCGGACGCACGCCGAACACGTAGATCAGCCCGATGAAGATCAGGATGTAGAGCGGGAGCAGTAGACCCATGCTCGGGAGGCACCTTCTGGAGGCGGCGGGACGCGGCCGGCGAACCGCGTCCGGCGCTGGCGACGATAGCAAAGGGCACGGCTGCTCCCGGGAGGGGTCGGGTCGCGTCCGGGATCGGCGCGGCGCCGTGCTAGCTTGAGCCGCCGTGACGGTCGCCGCACGCCCTTCGCCACTCGCGCGCGCATGGTCGGCCAGGTGGCCGATCGCGGCCGAGCTCCTCCTCTTCCTCGTGCTCATGGCCGTGTACGAGCTGATCCGCGACTTCGTCGCGGTGGAGGATCCGGAGCGGCCGCTGCAGCACGCGGTGGACGTCGTGAACCTCGAGAAGGACCTCGGGTTGTTCGTCGAGGTGGACCTGCACGAATGGGTGCAGTCGATCGGTGCGCTCGAGTTCGCGACGACCTGGTTCTACACGCTGGCCCACACGACGGGCTTCGCGATCATGTTCTTCTGGGTCTGGTTCCGGCGGCGCGACTTCTACGCCATGTTCCGCAACTGGTTCTGGATCGCGAACGGGCTCGCCCTCGTGGGCTTCTGGCTCTACCCCCTGGCCCCGCCGCGGCTGACCGACCTGGGCCTCGCCGACCCCACGAAGGAGAGCCTGGAGCTCGGCGGCGCGCTCACCTGGTTCCAGCCGTTCCGCAACGAGTTCGCGGCGATGCCGTCGATGCACTGCGGCTACACGATCCTGTTCGCCCTCACGATCTTCTGGCTCAACCGCGGCTCGCCGTGGCGGTGGCTCGCGTTCGCCTGGCCGGCCGTGATGATCTTCGTGGTGATGGCGACGGCGAACCACTGGTGGCTCGACGCCGCCGGCGGCCTGGGCGCCGTGCTGCTCGCGCTGCTCATCGCCGACCGGCTGGCCGGCGACCTGCCGCGCCCCTGGCGGCGGCCCGCCCCCGCGTGAGGGTCGCGATGGTCACCGAGTACGCCTACCCCGTGCTGGGGGGCGTGCCGGAGCACGTCCACAACCTCTCCCGCGAGCTCGTCCGCCGCGGCCACGAGGTCACCGTCGTCACGGCCAACGCGCCGTACTCCCTGCGCCGGCGCGCGCGGTCGGTCGACTCGGAGAACCTGCACGAGCACGGCTACCGCACGGTCCGGCTCGGCACCTCCGTGCCCGTGAAGGGCAACGGGTCGGTCGCCCGGGTGGCGTTCGGGCTCGGGCTCAAGGCCCGCGTCGCGAAGGCGCTCGACGGCATGGACGTCGTCCACTCCCAGGGCATGGCGCACCCGTCCATCTGCCTCTGGGCGAACCGGGTGGCCGCGGGCCCGGTCAACGTCGGGACGTTCCACACGTACTTCGAGGGCGGCCACTGGGGCTACCGCTACCTCTTCGCCTACGTCCGCAGCACGGTCGCGCGCATGGACCGGCTCATCGCGGTGTCGGAGGCCTGCATCACGGCGCTGCGCCCCTACTTCCGCGACCAGCCGTTCCAGATCATCCCGAACGGCGTGGACACGGACCTCTACCGCCCGCGCGCCGAGGACGAGCCGCGCCCGCCCGGCCCGCCGCGCATCCTGTTCGTGGGCCGCCTGGACCCGCGCAACGACCTGCGCACCCTGCTCAACGCGGCGCGCGTCCTACAGGACGAGGGGCGCGACTTCACGATCCAGGTGGTCGGCGACGGGGCCGGGCGCGACGAGTCGGAGGCGCTCGCGCGGGACCTGGGCATCGCCCACCGGGTCGAGTGGCTCGGCACCCGCGACAAGGACCGCCCGCGCCTCTACCGCGAGGCCGACGTCTTCGCCTGCCCCTGCGTGCTCGCCTCGTTCGGGGTCGTCCTGCTGGAGGCCCTTGCGAGCGGCACGCCGGTCGTCTGCGCCGACAACATCGGCTTCAACCAGGTCATCCGGGACGGGATGCCGGGCCGCTTCCACACCCCCCACGACCCGCGGAGCCTCGCGGCCGGCATCGGTGAGCTGCTGGACGACGCGGACAAGCGGCGCGCCTGGGGGACGATGGGCCGGCGCCTCACCGAGCAGCGCTACGCCTGGCCCGAGGTCGCCGCCCGGGTCGAGGCCGTCTACCAGGAGATCTACGACGCGAAGGGCGGCGTGCCGAGCGACCTGCCGCCCGTCGGCCTGCGGTACAACCTGCGTCGCAACCCCGGGGAGCTCATCCGCGGCATCCCCGGCGCGCTCCGGGCCGGGCGGCCGGACGAGGAGCGCGGGGCCTAGGCCCCCTCAGCCCCCGCGGGCGGGCGGGACGGCGCCGAGGGCGGCGACTCCCGAGAGGACGCCGACGACGTCCCGCATGTTGAGGACGCCGACGAGGGCGCCGTCCTCGGACACGAGCAGGTGGCGCACGCCGCGCTCGATCATGAGGTCGCAGGCGTCGCCGAGCGGCGTCGAGGAGCCGACCGCGATGGGGTCGGCGGTCATGTGATCGGCGACCCGGGCGGTGTCGAGATCCGTGCGCTCCGCGATCGCGCGGAGCACGTCGCGCTCGGTGATGACGCCGCCGCCCTCGGTCTCCACCACCGCCAGACCGGTGCGCGCCGCCGCCAGCTCGACGGCCGCGGCCCGCAGCGTCGCCTCCGGGGCGAGCCGCACCTTCACGTCGGCCATCACGTCGCGCACGAGGCGGTCCATGGCGCGACTATACCCCGCCGTCCCGGCCCGTCAGCCTCTCGGTCGCGTCGTCGTGCTGCGGCTGCGCCCGGCCGAGGTTGCGGGCCACCAGCAGGGTGCGGCGCGCCTTGAGGCCCCAGCCCTCGCCCTCGCGGGGCCGGAGGTCCGTGGCGGCCACCCTGCCGACGTCGGTCAGGGCCGCGCGCGGGGGCCGCGCCCAGAACGGGCTCGTCCACCGCCCGAGGTGGTTCTCCAGCACCGTCGCGTCCCGGGCGCCGCGCAGGCCGCGCGCCCAGGTGAGCAGCGGGACCGGGGCGGGGCCCTCGGGGCGGATGAGCCAGTCGGCCGCGCGCCGGGTGGTCGCCCAGACGCGGCCGAGGCCGTGACCACGGGCCAGGGCGGCCACCAGCGCCGGGTCCGCCTCGCGGGCCACCCGGTGGACGTCGATGAGGTCGCGCAGGCGCCGCAGCGGCATGTTCGACCACGAGTGGGCGGCCAGGATGAGCGCGTGGTGCTCCGGCGCCGGGCGCAGGATCCCCTCCACGCCGCTGCGCCCGGGCAGGGCCGCCTCGGCCAGCTCGTCGATGCCCGGGGCGGGCGCCCACGGGACCCACTTGGGGTGGTGGTGCACCTCCACCAGCACGGGCAGCCCGGGACGTTGCAGCGGACGCAGGTGGTGGAGCCCCACGTAGTCGGCGGGGTCCCCCACCTCCACGAAGCCCGCCGCGATGAGGCGCGCCTGTGCGGCGGGGGCGTCCCGCACGATGACGTCCACGTCGCCGAAGCCGGCCCGCGTCGCGGGGACCGGGTAGACCGCGGCGGCCTCGAGGCCCTTCATCAGGATCACCGGGCCGTCGACCGCGGCGCGCACGTCCTGCAGCACCCTCGGCGCGGTGGCCGCGAGCACCTGGGCGTCGCGCTCGTCGATGGCGAACTCCTCGGGCACCGCGCGCCCGGTCTCGCGCAGGCGATGCGCCACGAGGAGGCCGATGCGGTGGTCCTCGAGCGCGTCGAGGTCGGCGTCCGCGGCGATCCAGCGGTCGACCGCGGCCGTGAGCATGAGGTCGTCGGCCGCGCTCATCCGTACCGCGCCATCGCCAGGTTGGCCCCGCGGCCGGGCGGCGGGCCCACGTCCTCACCGGCCAGCTCCACCCAGGCGTGGGCGCGGTGGTCGCCGGACCGTTCGGGCAGGCCGATCACGAGCTCCGGCACGTCGCCCTGGCGGCGCAGCAGCCGGTAGAGCGTGAGCGAGGTGAAGAGGCAGCGCGGCGGGGGCCCGACCGGCCAGAGGCAGCCGTCGACCGCCCGCGCCAGGCGCTCGGGCGAGCGCCACGGGGCCGGCCGGCGGGGCGCGGCGCCGATGCGGGCCACGGCGTCGGTGAGCGGCAGGCGGCGCTCCAGCAGCCGCACGCGGGCGTACGCGCGCCAGACCTCCAGGGCCAGGCGGGCCTTCGCGACCCGGCCGAGGGGCGGCTCAGGCACGGGCGCCCACGAGGCCGGCGATCCGGTCGACCACGGCGGGCAGGCTCTCCACCGACAGAGGGCGGCGCAGCCGCCAGACCGGCACGCGCCCGGTGAGGTCGGCCATCGCGGCGAACGAGCGGGCGTCGTCGGCCGGGCGCGACAGGTGGAAGCTCAGCTCCCAGAGGTCGCGGATGGCCTCCACCGGCTCCACCGGCTCGGCGGTCACCTCGTCGCTCTCCTCGCCCAGCAGCACGACGCCGCGCAGGGGCACCGGGGCGCAGTCGCCCAGCCGGTCGCCGCCGAGCACGACGCGCACGCGGCCGCCCAGGTCGATCACCTCGTCCTCGTCGTCCACGCCGAGGCGCGCCGCCATGTCGGGGCGCAGCCGCAGCAGGGCCGGGCCCGGGATGACCGACGGCTCCTCCCCCACCCGCACGCAGGCGAGGTCGTCGCCCAGCACCCGGTGGCCCGCGCGCCAGAACGCGGCGGCGAGCGTCGTCTTGCCGAAGGTGCTCGGCGCCCCCACCACGAGCGCGCCGTCGCCCACCTGCACCACGGCCGCGTGGAGCGGCAGGTCGCCGCGATGCAGGAAGCACAGCAGCACCGGGAGACCCCAGAGGCGCTCCTCACGGCGGACCGGGTCCTCCCCCACCGGCACGCCGATCGACGGCTCGACGGGGTCGATGTGGTACCAGCCGGCCTCCTCGATCCACACCCGCCAGCGCGTCCCGCACTCGTAGAGGCGCACGCGGATGGGCACGATCTCGTCCGGCTCGTACTCCTCGAACAGCACGGCGTCCGGGCCCGGCCCCTCCTCGGCGTGCTCGTACACGCGCAGGGGCTCGCCACCCGGCGCGCGCAGGAAGCGCAGCGGCAGGCGGCCGGTCACCTCGTAGCCGTAGCAGGACCCGCCGGCGTCGCTCACGCCGCGGCGGGCTCCAGCACCACCAGCTCGCGGCCCGCGAGGTCGTCCACGAAGGCCGTGACCTCGTCGGCGAGGGCCGGCGGGGCGCCCGTCACGCGGGCGTCTACGGCGTCGACCAGCTCGGACACCGTCGGGTTCTCCGCCAGCAGGCCCCAGATGAGCGCGCCGAGCGTGTTGACCTCGTGGTAGCCGGAGGTCTCGAGCTGCAGCAGCACCGCGCCCTGGTCGCCGCCCAGCTCGCGGAAGACGGCCTGGGGATGGGGGCGCACGCGCGTGGTGGGTCCGGGGGTCATGGCGCTCTCTCTCCTAGTAGTCGCCGAGGGTCCCGCGGCGCAGCTCGCGGCGCAGCGCGCGGACGTACAGGTAGTAGCCGATGGCCAGCGACGCGGCGGCCATGGGCGCGAGCAGCAGCACCGCGCTGCCGACGTCGCTCCAGCCGGCGCCGCCGAGGATGGCGTCGCGCATCGACTCCAGGGCGATCGCGAACGGGTTGGCCTCGGCCAGGGTCTGCAGCCAGCCGGGCAGCAGGTCGAGCGGGAAGTAGGCGCCGGAGGCGATGGTGAGCAAGGTGGCGCCCAGGCCGACGGCGCCCTCGCCGCGGCGGAAGGTGAGGACCGCCGCCGCCGACGCGACGCCCAGCCCCCACACGAACGGGATCACGAACAGCAGCACGACCATCGCCGGGAGCATCCCGCCGAGGTCGAAGTCGAGGCCGAAGCCGGCGGCCACGATGAGCAGGAACAGCACGGTGCGCACCGGCACGTAGATGAGCTCGTAGACCAGGGTCCCGAGCTGGATCGTGAGGGTCCGGGTGGGCGTGAGCAGCAGGGTCTCCAGGGTCCCCTGGAACTGCTCCTCGCGCAGGGCGCCCGCCACCTGGCTCAGGGCGAGCTGCACGAACATGCCGAGCGCGATGCCGATGGCCACGAACTCGAGGTAGCTCGTCGGGCTCCCGCCGAACTCCGGGAGGACCGACGGATCGACCATGAGGCCGATGAAGTAGAACATGAAGACCTGGACGAACAGCCCGGCGATGTCCGAGAAGAAGTCGACCCGGTAGCTCCAGGCGACGAGCAGGTCGCGGCGCAGGAAGGCGCCGAGCTTGCCGATCTCGGCGCCGATGCCGAGGCGCGGGGCGCGGGCGCTCACGCGTCGGCCGATCCGGTGAGCGAGCGGAACGCCTCCTCCAGCGCCGACCGCTCCTCGGTGCACGAGGTCACGGGCGCGCCGGCGGCGGCCAGGGTGGCGAGGACCGTGCCGAGCACGGCGCCGTCCGCCAGGCGCAGCGCGTGGTGCGCGCCGCCCTCCGTGGCGCCGACGAGCTCGGCCACGTCGCCGAGGGCGTCCTGCAGGCGCCGGACGTCGTCTGGGCCGAGGTCCCACTCGAAGCGAACGAGGTAACCGCGCAGGCGGGCGTGGTCCATCAGCGCGGGGACCGGGCCGGTGAAGCAGACCTCGCCGCGCCGCAGCAGCACGACGCCGTCGGCCAGGCCGCGGATCTCCTCGATGCGCTGGGTCGTCCAGACGACCGCCGCGCCGTCGTCGGCGGCCGCGCGGATGAGCGCGCGCACCTGGTCGGCGGCCTCGGGGTCGAGGTCGTGGGTGGCCTCGTCGACGAGCAGCACCTCGGGCCGGGTGAGCAGCGCCCGGGCCACCGACAGGCGCTTCTGCATGCCGTGCGAGTAGCCGCTCACGGGCCGCCGCGCGGCGTCCGTGAGCCCGACCGACTCGATGACCTCGAGGGAGCGCGCCACCGCCTCCCCCTTCCGCATCCCTGCGAGGCGGGCATAGAAGCGCAGGTTCTCGAGCCCGGAGATCCTCAGGTAGAGGGAGCGGTCACCGGACGGGATGAAGGCCACGCGGCGCCGCAGCGCCAGCGGGCGTTCCCCGGGATCCATCCCGAGCATGCGGATCTCCCCCGCGTCGGGCACGAGCAGGCCCATGAGCGAGCGGAGGAGCGTGGTCTTGCCGGCCCCGTTCGGGCCGAGCAGCGCGAGGATGTCCCCCGCCCGGACCCCCAGGTCGACGCCCCGGAGGGCGTCCGCCCGGCCGAACCGGTGGGCGACGCCCCGCGCCTCGACCGCGGGGGCCGAGACGCGGGGTGTCGCTCCGGCCTCCACGGTGATGGTGGTGGTACCCATCGACCGACGAGCCGACGTGCGGCTCTAGAAGGTGGAGGTGCCGGGGTGGTGCTTCTTGCGGCGCTTGCGGCGACGCCCGTGGAACGTGTGGTCGGCGATCGACCCGTGATCACGGATGACCGGGGTCTGATAGGCGACCTGGGTCGCGTTCGCGCCGTTCTGAGTGGACAACGGCGTTCCTCCTCTCCCTCTCCGGGTTTGTGGACCGCTCACACGTGCCGCGGCCCGCATCAAAGTTCCTTGATGGGCCGCGGGCGGGGAACCGGGACGGGTCCAGCCTGACCCCTCCCCGGACGGGTGGTCCGTACCTGGACCGCTACCCATCTCGGGGGGATGTGACCACCCACCGGCGATTTCGGCGCTTACGCGACTAGAAAAGACCGGGCTGCGCGACCTCGGCCGGCGGAGAGAGCCCGAGGTGGCGATACGCACGGGCGGTGGCGACCCGCCCGCGCGGCGTGCGCTTGAGGAGCCCCTCCTGGAGCAGGAAGGGCTCGTAGACGTCCTCGATGGTGTCGGCCGCCTCGCCCACGCTGTCGGCCAGCGTGCCGAGCCCGACGGGCCGGCCCTCGAAGGTCTCCGCCAGGCGCCGCAGGATCTGCCGGTCGAGCTCCTCCAGGCCGAGCGCGTCGACCTCCAGCAGCTCCAGGGCCTCCTCGGCCACTGCGCGGTCCACCATGGGGCGTCCGCGCACCTGGGCGACGTCCCGGACCCGGCGGAGCAGGCGGTTGGCGATGCGCGGCGTGCCCCGGGCGCGGGCCGCGAGCGCGGCGGCGCCCTCGTCGTCGATCGCCACGTCCAGCAGGCGGGCCGACCGGGTGACGATGGCGGCGAGATCCGAGGCGGCGTAGTAGTCGAGCCGGTGGAAGACGCCGAAGCGGGCGCGGAGCGGCGTGGTCAGCAGGCCGGTGCGCGTGGTGGCCCCGATGAGGGTGAAGCGCGGCAGGTCGAGCCGCAGCGTGCGGGCCGACGGGCCCTGCCCCAGCACGACGTCGAGCTGGAAGTCCTCCATCGCCGGGTAGAGGACCTCCTCGATCGCCCGGTTGAGCCGGTGGATCTCGTCGATGAAGAGGACGTCGTGGGGCTCGAGCGCGGTGAGCACCGCGGCGAGGTCCCCCTTGCGCTCCAGGACCGGGCCGCTCGTGACGTGGAAGCCCACGCCCAGCTCCCCCGCCACGATGCCCGCGAGGGAGGTCTTGCCCAGCCCCGGGGGCCCCGCCAGGAGGACGTGGTCGAGGGCCTCCTCCCGCTGGCGGGCGGCCTCGAGGAAGATCGAGAGCTGCTGGCGGACGCCGTCCTGCCCGATGAAGTCGGCGAGGCGGCGGGGCCGCAGGGAGCGGTCGAGCTCGTCCTCCGCACCGAGCGGCGCGGGCGCGCCCAGGCGCTCGCCGTCCGCGGGACCGGCGTCGTCGGGGTCGGTGCCCCAGGCACCCGAGAGCTCGTCGCTCACCGGCGCCTCAGGCGGGCCAGGCCGTGGCGCACGAGCTCCTCGGCGCCGAGGTCGGCGGGCGCGTCGGTGAGCGCGGCGTCGGCCTCCTCGGGCCGGAAGCCGAGGGCCACGAGGCCGTCGCGCGCGGCGATGTGGTGGTCGGCCGCCGACCCGTTGGTGGCGACGGCGGCGCCGTCGAGGGTGCCGAGCCGGTCCCGCAGCTCCAGCACGAGGCGCTCGGCGGTGCGCTTGCCGACGCCGACGGCGGTCTGCAGGCGGGCGCTGTCACCACGGGCGACGGCCAGGTGGAGCTCGTCGGGCGTGCCGGTCGAGCAGACGGCGAGCGCCAGGCGCGGCCCGACGCCGCTGACGGAGGTGAACGCCTCGAACAGGGTGCGCTCGGCGGGCGTCGCGAAGCCGTAGAGGTCGAGGGACTCCTCCCGCACCACGAGCACCGTGGAGAGGGCGGCCTCGCCCCCCGCCGCCGGCAGGCTGCCCGCCGTGGTGGCCGAGACGCGCACCAGCAGGCCGACGCCGCCGACCTCGATCACGGGGCCGTCGGGCTCGTGCGCCAGCACGCGCCCCCTGATGGAGCGGATCATCCCGAGGAAACTAGCGCGCCCTGCGGATGGCGCCGCGGAGCGGGGCGGAGCTCATGTGGCAGATGGCCGCGGCGAGGGCGTCGGCGGCGTGGTCCGTCTCGGGCGCGGCCCCGGTGAGCCGGGAGACCATGGCCCGCACCTGGGCCTTGTCGGCCCCGCCCGAGCCGGTCACGGACTGCTTGATGGTGTTGGGCGAGTACTCGACGACCTCCACCCCGGCGATCGCCAGCGCCACGATGATCGCGCCGCGCGCCTCGGCCATCGCCATGGCCGAGCGGCTCATGGGGTGGATGAACCAGGACTCGATGGCCGCCGCCTCGACGGCGTGGGCGCCGACGAGCTGGGCGATGGAGTCGTGGAGCGTCCGCAGGCGCTCGGGGTGCGGGGTGCGCGGGGACGTCTTCACGGTCCCCACCGCGACCGGCCGCGGCCGCGACGGGGGTCCGGCCAGGACGGCGTACCCGGTCGACGCGAGACCGGGGTCGACCCCGATCACCACGGCGCCACCACGCCCACCGCTTCGCGGCGGACGACCCCGTTCCTCCGCCGGTCCGGTCTCCACGGGGTCCAAGTGAACCGATCCCATCGGACGGACCGTGACACCCCTCCCCCGAGGGGGTGACACGGGCGACGCCTCCGACATAGGTTGGCGCACCGCCCACCCCCAGGACCCAGGACGCCCCCGTTGCCCCGTCGTCGGATCATCCGCCTCATCCTCGCGCTCGGAGTCGTCGGCGCAGCCCTCGCGCTCGCCGGCTGCGTGAACATCAAGAGCACCGCAGGGTCACAGCAGTCCGTCTTCGACGACCCCCTGCTCACCGTGGTCGTCTGCCGGTCCGGCGCCTCGGGCTGCGCCGGGGGCGGCAACTCCGGGCAGAGCCCCGCTCCCGACGCGAACGTCGACGTGCAGCTGCTCCTGGCGTACCGCGTCACGGCGGGCTCGCGTGCCCCGGCCCAGATCCGCTTCTTCGACGACGGCGGTGTCGGCCCGCTCTTCACGCCCAGCCCGAGCTACACGGCCGAGCTGCAGAGCCGGAGCCCGGCGCCCGGTGGGCAGCAGTGGTTCGGCTACCTCTCGACGCCGTTCACCTCGACGCCCGCCTTCACCGAGGCGGCCATCGTCACCCAGTTCGGGATGCCCGTCGCGGCGGACGGCACGCCCCAGACGAGCTTCGTCTACCGGATCGTGGTCGGGTCCCGCGAGGCGAACGGGCAGAGCGGCGGTCCGTCCCGGCCCGTCCGGTGCAACAACGGCCTGTTCAACATCGACATCGACACGATCTGCATCGACTCCCCGAGCGCGGGGACGGTCACCACGTGGCAGAGCATCGGGGTGACCGACCTCGGCATCGTGGCCGGACCCTCGGCGCCCGTCACGGCCGGCGGCATCGCGACGGTGCCGTTCACCTTCCGGACGACGACCGGTGTCCCGGCCGGCACGACCCTGAACCTCACCGCGACGACCTCCGTGCCGGGTGGGGTCGCCACCACGCCGCCGTCCCTGCCGGTCACGTCCAGCGCGACGACGGGCTCGTCGGTGAGCGTCGCCGTCCCGGCCGGCACCCCGGCCGGCTCCTATCCGGTCACGCTCAGCGCCAGGGTCGGCAACGACACCCGCACGGCGCAGGGCATCGTGACGGTGGTCGGCACCCCCGGCGGCGGGGGCGGCCCCGGTGGCGGCGGTGGCGGCGGCGGCGCGGCCACGCTGCCGACCCTCCGCGCGAGCGTCGCCCCGAAGACCGTCGGGCGCACCCGGCGCGCCGGCCCGGCGATCGTGACCGCCGTGCTGTCGGCCCCGGGCAACGTCCGGATGGCCATCGCCCGCTCGGCCCCCGGCCGCCGCAAGGCCAACGGGGTCTGCGCCGCGCCCACCCGGAAGCTCATCCGCAACGGCGCCCGCAAGTGCATCCGGTTCGTCCCCGTGGGCGCCGTCGCCCGGCCGAACCTGGCCGCCGGGGCCCGCACCGTGCTCTTCTCGGGCCGTGGGCGCCTGCCCGGCACCTACCGGCTGTCGCTGACGCTCCGCTCCGGCGGCGTGCTGAGCACCCCCGCGGTGGTGACCGTCAAGGTCCGCTGATCGACCGGCCGTGACCCCGGGGGGTGCCCGGGGTCACGGCCTGCGGGTACATGACGGCCTGGTGAGCACCCACCTCGCGCTCGCGCTGGCCGCCCTCGCCGCCACCATGGCGTGCGCCGTCCTGCGCCCCCGCGGGATCCCCGAGGCGGCGGTGGCCGTCGCGGGCGCCGCCCTCGTGGTCGTCACGGGCGGCCTGGGCCCCTCCGCGGCGCTCGACGAGGCCCGGGACCTGGGGCCCACCCTCGCCTTCCTCGCGGCGATCCTCGTGATGGGCGCGATGGCCGAGCGCGACGGGCTGTTCCGGGCCGCGGGAGGCCTGCTGGCGCGGCGCGCGGGGCGGAGCCCCACGCGGCTGCTGGGGCTGGTGGTGGTCGTCGCGTCGCTGGTCACGGCCGTCCTGTCCCTCGACGCGACCGTCGTGCTGCTGACGCCGGTCGTCGTCGCCACGACGGCCGCGCTCGCGATGGCGCCGCGGCCCCACACCCACGCGTGCGTGCACCTCGCCAACTCGGCGTCGCTGCTGCTGCCCGTCTCGAACCTCTCCAACCTGCTCGCGCTGCGCGCCAGCGGGCTCTCCTTCCCCCGCTTCGCGGCGCTGATGGCGCTGCCGTGGATGGCCGCCATCGCCGTGGAGTGGGTGGGCCTGCGCCGCCTGTTCGCCCGCGACCTCGCCGCCCCCGCCGGGGACGCGCCCGCCGGGGACGGCGCCCGGGCCCCCGTCCCCCGCTTCGCGCTGCTCGTGATCGCGCTGACGCTCGCCGGCTTCCTCGTGGAGGGGCCGCTCGGCATCGACCCGGCCGTCGTCGCGGCGGCCGGGGCGCTCGCCCTCGCCGTGCCGGCGCTGCGCCGGGGCCGCGCCCGGCCCACGGACGTCGTGCGGGCGGCCGCCCCGTCGCTGCTGCTGTTCGTGCTGGGCCTGGGGATCGTCGTGCGCGCCGCCGGGGCGGCCGGCCTGGACGACGCCGTCGCCGCCGTCGTGCCGTCCGGGGACTCCCTCGCGGCCCTGGTGGGGATCGCGGCGGCCGCCGCCCTGCTGGCGAACCTCGTCAACAACCTGCCGGCGATCCTCATCCTGCTGCCCGCCCTCGCCGGGCAGGGCCCCGGCCCCGTGCTCGCCGCCCTCATCGGGGTCAACGTGGGGGCCAACCTGACCTACGTGGGCTCGCTGGCGACGTTGCTGTGGCGGCGGGTGCTGGACGGCGGACCCGGCGGGGCGACGGACCTCGCGGTCTTCACGCGCCTCGGCGTCGCGACGGTCCTGCCGGGCGTGCTGCTCGCCACGCTTGCGTTGTGGGCGTCGTTGCGCCTGTGGGGCCCCTGAGACGTACCCGCCCGGGTGCCGTGGCGGCGGCCGCGGCCGTAGGGTCGCCGCGTCCGTCCCCGTCCCAGGAGCACCGGTGAAGCGCTACCTCCTCCACCCCGGCACGATCCTCGCCGTCGTCGTCCTCGTGGCCGCAACCTGCGGGTCGCTCTACGCGGCCTCGCGGGAGGACCAGGTCCGCAAGGTCGGCACGGCCCAGCTCAAGAACGGCTCCGTGACCCTCGTCAAGATCGCGCCGAAGGCGCGGAAGGCCCTCAAGGCGCCGTCCCGCGGCCCGCGCGGCGCCACGGGCGCCCGGGGTCCCAAGGGCGCGAAGGGCGACCGCGGCCTGCGCGGCTACCGCGGCACGACCGGCGCACGCGGCACCACCGGTCCCGCGGGGTCGGCCGGCCCGGCCGGCGCGCCCGGCACCGCCCGCGGCTACCTGCGGGTCACGGCCGACGGCGGCGTGGTGACGTCCCGCTCGTCCGGCCTCACGGTGAACAAGCTCCAGGGCCTCGGCGCCGGCATGTACTGCGTGCTGCCCGCCTCGGGCTCCGGCATCTCGGCGGGCAACCGCCCGCTCGTGGTGACCCCGGCCCGGTCCTCCGGCGACGCGCGCGGGATGGCCGAGGTGCTCATCGACAACCAGATCGACTGCCCGACGACCACCGGGTGGCCGATCTCCACGAGCACGTGGAACGGCACGACCTGGGTCGCGGCGGACGTCGGCTTCACGGCCATCGTCCCCTAGGGACGGGGCCCCGAGGGGGCCCGGGGGCCGCGCGGGGACTACCCCGCGACGGCCTCCAGGACCTCCTCGGAGATGTCGAAGTTCGCGTAGACGTCCTGGACGTCGTCGTTGTCCTCGAGCTGGTCCACCATCCGCAGGATCTGACGCGCCTCGCTCTCGCTGGGCGCCACGGTGGACTTCGGGACCATGGTGAGCTCGGCGTTCGAGAACGTGATGCCGGCCTCCTCGAGCGCCCCGCGGACGGCCATGAAGTCGCCGGGGTCCGTCGTGATGGACCAGGTCGTCCCGTCCTCCGAGACGTCCTCGGCGCCGCCCTCGAGGGCCGCCTCCATCACCGCGTCCTCGTCCACGCCGTCACGGTCGACCGTGATGAGGCCCTTGCGGTCGAACTGCCAGGCGACGCTGCCGGGGGTGCCCAGGGAGCCGCCG
>VFQR01000895.1_pt1 | contig 28658 bp, 20 predicted proteins | sample 3512321 | NCBI WGS metagenome assembly VFQR01 (sample SAMN10412374, study PRJNA504923) | tailings metagenome | isolation source: Relicate 3 Philex TSF1 revegetated site | place: Philippines: Tuba, Benguet | collected 2017-08-29 | reverse complement strand
CATTCGCTTGAACGACATGAGAGTTAACAGCGATCAAGCCTAAACACAGGAACTGGATCCAACGCCATAAACAGTTCTCTTGCGACACAACATTTTCCAATGAAGCAAACGATTCTTTTGTTAAAATAAATATCTGGAGAGCGTATCACACAAAGATCCAAAGCGCGAACAAAACTGGCAGCAACTTTTCTTTGATCGACTAATACTTTGGAAAGATTGCTGGCGTCGGAAAGCGATCTTCGTGATTGAGCGAACCATCTCCCAGATACTCTTCGCGCGGAATATCGACCAGTGGCCAGTTGCCGGGCCGAACACGCACAACGCGTCCGGGCCTGATGCCTTCAATAATCAGATCCGTTTCAAAACGAATCTGAACGCCACTACTGCCGACTGGCGGATGGGGCGATGTGTTCACTTCCAGAATGGTTCCACGCGAGGCCATGTGAGCTGGGCCATAAGAACCGCCCGCATGCTTGAGGGTATTCTCTGCGGCATTCATCATGGCGCTGGTTCCCTTCTGAAAATCGGCATACAACGCGGGGTCCATTCCTCCAAAGAGTGTGGCAGTCACTGTCGCCCGGCCGAATTTTCCATACTCCACGGCATCGACATAGGCGGGCATCCAGCGTGTGCGAATGAATGCTTTATGAACCTCCGCCTGATGACGGGCCGCATGCTGAATTGAGGCTTCATCGAGCCAGATGTCCGAAATATGAAACCTGGTAAAGATCCCATCGGGCGTGGGTTTCCAGGTGATACCTAACTGCACGGCCATGCCTGCCAGCGATTTCTTGCCACTCGCAGGCCATACGCCTGCAGCAATCAGATCGGCCACTTCCAGACGTTCTTTGCCACGCCAGATCCGGGTCGCCCCGTCGAAGGTCAACTTCTCCTCTGGAATTTGAGTTTCGGAATTCTGCGCTACGCCCTGACTGGACTTCGGTTCGCAAGTCGCGACGATCATCCCTTCGTGATTCTGCATCTCGATTTCTTTGAGCTTCCAGATTTTGCCTTCGCGAAGGCAATGGCTCAATTCATCTTCGAGCAGCAGCACATGATTCTCAGCCGGAGCGATTCCCGCTCCACGATTATGATTTCCGTCAATCGCTTTATTATTCACAGGCAATACAGGAACTGCCGACGTTTTCGGGTCGGGCGGCAAAAACGCATAGACGTGCAGGACCGTTCCCAGCGGTATATCTCTCAAGTCCGCAGGGGCATTGTGATAGCGAATTTCTGCATAAGGCAGCATCGCCACCGGGTGGGGATCGTTGCGAAAAAACATGCCCGACGCCTGCACACGAATACTTCCCCGGCGGTTGGGATGATCGACAAACACGAGTTCTCCCCGATATTTATAGGCCTTTTCCAACGGTGGGAACTTGCCGACTTCGGGTCGAAATGGTTCTTCTCCAATAAGGGACTCAGTAAAAACACAATTGAGACCCAGGCCAAAAATCATCAACCAGAATGCCAGACTTTGACTGATAATTTTTGAGCTCAATCGATCGGATGGGGTATTTATCATCGAGAGATCTTTATTGGCAAATAGTCATAATTAGCGTGATTTCATTCTCGAAGTCACGACCTGGAGATCAGCAGCTAGAGAGCAATGACTTGATTGCTGTCGCCAAATTTATCTGTTTCGACCCCCATCCGCTGAGCCATCAGCAGCAACAGATTGCTCATGTGAGCATTTGGATTCGCGGGACGGCTGCAGAGCGAATAGTGTTCGCCGGGTTTATCGAGTCGATATCCACTGAAATGCCCCTGATTAAAATCGAGATGGCTGCCATGCTTAAGCCCCAGATCTGAACCACCTGCCAGCACCAGCGGTAAATTGGCATTTCCATGGCTATGTCCATACGACATTCCACTTCCAAAAAGGGCCATTGTCGTCCCCAGGAGTGGTTTGCCGTTGAGATCTTTCGTCTCTGCCAACCTTGTCAGGAAGTAACTGAATTGTTCGATCGCAAAGGTATCGTACTTGGTCAGTTTTTCCATGTAGCCCGCATCACCACCGTGATGACTGAGTTGATGCCGTGATTCGGTAATACCAATTTCAGGAATCGAAAAGGCATCCCCTTCACCTCCCAGGCTGAATGTTGCCACGCGGGTGACATCCGTCTGAAAAGCCAGCACCATCAGATCGTAGACAGTGCGGAAATAGTCACCGGCCATTGTGGCCGCGACATCGCGGTTGGTGCGTTTGCGATCTTCTTCAGAAAGTGCTGGTAAAGGTGTATCCAGCCAGGCATCTGCCCTCTTCGTGCGGATTTCGGCTTCGCGTACCGAAGTCAAATACTGGTCGAGACGGCCTTTATCGGCAGCTCCCATGGCCTGCTCCAACTGTCGCACCTCCATCAGATTGGCATCCAGGACACTCGCTTTGCGTCGTAAAGCTCTGCGCTGAGTGGCTGTTCCACCCTTGGGTTCGGCAAACAGAGAAGCGAAAATCTCGCTGCAGCGCCACATGGAAGGTAAGCGGACTCCGTCAGCCGTCCATCCGAGTGACTCACCGGTTAAAGCCACTTCCATGGATGGATAACGCGTATGAGGCGCGGTGATTTCAGCGATCTTCTGATCCACTGAAATCGTATTGCGATCCGAAGGCCCCAGCTTGCCTCCCGTCAGCCAGACGGAAATACAATTGTGATGATGACTCAGAGCTCCGGGATGATGCAGACCACTGATCGGAGTGATCACCTCTCGATGTTTCTCCAGAGGTTTCAGCGAACGTGAAAACTGATAATCCTTCCCAGGCGTCGTAATCTGATAGTTCAGTGAATGCACCCCATTGGCAAGATAAATAAATGCACTTCGCCTGGGTGTGGCTGTCGCTCCTTCGGCAGCTTTCAAGGGAACCATACACTCCAAAAACGGCAGCGAGATGCAGGTCCCGAGCGCACGAAGTGCATGCCGCCGGTCGATCAACCAGGATTGCGAAAGAAAGTTGCTCATCGAGAGATCACCTTTAGCGGATAATTTTCTATACTGAGAAACTGCAGCATTTTTCTATCAATGCGATTCAACAAAGGGCGACCTACCGCTTTCGGATCATTCCAGAAAGTGCGACGGCTCGAATGATGTCTTTCACGCGGTAATCACTTTTCTTCGCTTCGATTTCAATCGCCTTCAAATCGTCCTGATCATCAACGGTCAAAACCCTGCGAAGGGCATATGTACAAAGATGCTCAATAAAGGCTTTGGCTACTTTATCTCGATCTTCCAGCAGCAGCTTGCGGAACTCGACAGCATCGGCGAAAGATCGACCATCAGGGAGAACGCCAGAAGGATCAATCGGTGGATCTTCACCGACCCCCTTTTCAACTCTTTCACGGGTGCGCCATTGTCCAATGGCGTCGTAATTATCCCAGGCCAGACCCAGTGGATCGATCTTGGCGTGACAAGCTGCACAACTGGCATGGTTGCGATGCGCTTCGATCTTCTGACGCAATGTCGCTTTGGGACTCTCTGGAGGACTGGGCTCAATGGCACTCACATTGGCTGGAGGTGGAGGGGGTGTTCTGGCAAAAATCGCTTCACTTAACCACACACCTCGATGCACGGGACGATGGCGGGTTCCGTCAGATGTCAAACTCAGAATTGCCCCCATTGTCAGCAGGCCGCCGCGATGATCTTCCGGTTGGAGTGTAACACGTTGAAAGCCTCCCTCTCTGGGCTCTGGCAATCCGTAAAAATCACAAAGCCTGGCATTCGCCATGGTCCAGTCTGATTGAATGAACTCGTCAATCGGGAGATTTTTGGAGAACATCTCACGGAAGTATTCCACCGGCTCGGCCCGCATACTTTCTTCCAGCCAGTCGTCATAGTTCTTATAGAGTTTTTTGTCGGGTGGAAACATTCCTAACTTATGTAATTGCAGCCATTGGCGAGTGAAGTCATCAACAAAACGGTTGGCTTTACTATCTGCCAGGAGACGATCAACCTCTTTGCCTAAAACCTCTCCCTGTAGCTGATCATTTCGAGCGGCTGTCAATAACTCCTCGTCGGGCATTGAGCTCCAGAGAAAATAGGAGAGTCGCGAAGCGAGCTCGGCATGAGTGAGCTGTTCTCTAGGCGTGGGAGATCCTTCGACAAGGTAAATAAAATGCCGTGATGTCAATATTCCTTGCAAAGCGACTCGATAGGCTTCAAATGTCTTTTCTCCAGCAGCCAGTTCTTCCAAATATGATTGAAGATATTGTTCGAGTTCTTCCGGTTTGACTGGTCGCCGCCAGGCTTTTTCGGCAAAGCGCTGCAGATATTCGGCGACAACCTGCGGAGAGGCACCATCGGGTGGTATGAGATTGTTGCGACGCGATTTTTCGGCTTCGGTAACCAGCGGCCCTTCCCACTCGATCCAGTCGAGCAATACGGTCGAAAACAGACCATTTCCTTGACCATCGAACATCTGGGGAGCGTTGGGGTTTAACAGCCGGGTCTCGCTACTGTGGGTAAACATATAGGAGGGGCTGGCCAGTGCATTGCGGAATGCAGCACCGGCTCGGCGATCAATCACATCAGTCGCCACCACGCAGAAATCCAGACTGATGGGCATCTCCAGAAAGACTTCAAACTCGAAGACCTGCGGGCTGTCTTCAGAAGCAGTCAGATCGAATTCGATGAGGCCATCAACGGTTTCTTCCCCAGTGGCTTTGCCAATGCTCAAATGTGCGGGTTGACCCCCTGGCGGCCTGATGCCGCTGGCCTGCAGGCGTAAGCGATACAAGCCACTGTGTTCTGGGCCTGTTTTTCCAAACCAGTTCGGCGAGAGTGCATTTTCGACACGTCCCGGGAAAAGCAGGTATCGCAGCGGCCTTTGGATGCCCAGTCGATCCATCGCTGCCTGCTGCTCTTTCCCGCCGCGATATCGAAGATCGACAGCCGTTTTGCGAACTTTTCGTGCTTCGACTGTGGTCGCAGGAAATGCACGATCAAGAACCGTTCCGGCCGCCTTGTAATAGCGGTCGATATGCGAAGGTGACAGAGTCAGTTCTGATCCGATCCTCTCGAAACCGTGCCATAACGTATCTTCGTTAAGTTCTTGCGGCTTCGCTGGGTCATAGCGCACGCCCAAAAGATCGTAGACCGTGTTCTGGTACTCTTTGCGACTCAACCGGTAATGCGTGACAGCGGCCCGGGCAGCCATGCGTGAAGCTCGACCTTCTTTCAGTCGTCCATCAAGAGCGGTGATAAAGGCTGCAATCTCGGCCTGAGTCGGCTGAGGCTCCTCTTTGGGGGGCATTTCGCCGGTATTCACCTTATCCAGGGCTTCTGCCCAATGGTGAGAATCCAGCCCTGCTTTAAAATCCCGAGAGAGCTGATCGATCCGAATATCTCCCTCTTCCTTCTGTGGGCCATGACATCGAATGCAGTGCTGTGCAATAAAACTTTCGATGGCATCGGCCGCTTGAATCGATCCCTGAGTTTCGAAACTCAACACAATCGTCATCACGAATGAAAGGAGAGCGGGATTGAAAGTGAATACCGACTTCATGAGCTGTCTCGAATTGGCGATCTCGTTTGCAATGGCAATCACCACTCCAGCGTATCGGAGATCATTTATGGATGCGAGACAGATCCTGCCACTTCAGCACGATATTTCCGTCCAGATTCTCGGAAAAAACGATCCCACGAGGAGAAACACCTACATCAACACGGCTTCTGGAAAGTCAAATCCCGTGTGATGTTTTGCCATGACTCTCGCAAGGCAAATTGAAGCAGACACAATGGGCGGGGAGCATCGCCAGACAATCGAACAACAAGCTGAGTTCAGCCTGGCAGTACGGCTTGTAAGACTCGCTTTCCGAGAGGGTACTACCAGCAAGCTCGAAATCAGAAACCCAATGATCAATGCATTTTGTCTATGGTTTCTCAGCATGATTTCACATGATCATCAGAGAAATTACAGCGTCCCAGCAGGAGAGGTTCTTTTCTCATGAGTCAGTTATTCAGCCCTTATCAACTCAAGGATGTCAGTTTCCGCAATCGGATTGCGGTCTCGCCAATGTGTCAGTACTCATCTCATGATGGACATGCGGATGACTGGCATCTGGTGCATCTGGGTGCGCGGGCGGTGGGTGGTGCCGGTCTGATTGTCGCTGAGGCGACGGCGGTTTCACCTGAGGGCCGAATTTCTCCGGGTGATGCTGGCCTATGGACAGATTCGCAAATTGAACCGCTGGCTCGTATCAATCGATTTATTAAAGCGCATGGTGCTGTTGCCGGCATACAGATTGCCCATGCAGGACGAAAAGCCAGTGCTGATCTTCCCTGGCAAGGTGGTGGACATCTTGCGAATGATCAGGGTGGGTGGGATGTGATCGCGCCATCGGCAGAAGCCTTCGGAGACAATCTGACAAAAGTTCCTCAGGCGCTGTCAATCGAGGAAATTCATCAGGTGCAGAGACATTTCGTCGCTGCGGCCAAACGAGCGATCGAGGCTGGTTATCAACTCCTCGAGCTTCATTTTGCCCATGGTTATCTGGCTCATGAATTCTGGTCACCACTCTCCAATCATCGGACGGATCAATATGGTGGTTCGTGGGAAAACCGGGCCCGCTTTCTCGTAGAAACACTTGATGCCGTACGTGCCGTATGGCCTGAACATCTTCCCTTGATTGCGAGACTTTCTGTCACTGACTGGGTGGATGGTGGTGTGACTGTGGATGAATCGATCGAACTCGCCGCCGTATTGAAGAAGCGAGGACTCGACCTGCTTGATGTCAGCCATGGGTTTGTGACACCAGATATTTCCCATGTTCCGTGGGGGCCAGGCTTCATGGTACCGATTGCCGAAAAGATTCGTCGAGCTGCTGAGATTCCTGTGGCTGTGGGCTGGATGATTACCGAAGCTCAGCAGGCGGAAGGGATCATTGCCAAGGGCCAGGCTGATTTCATCATGCTGGCAAGAGCTTCATTGGCCAATCCCCACTGGCCTTATGTGGCTGCCCGAGAACTGGGTGTCGAGCGCCCCATGAATGTGTTACCCATCCAGTACGCCAGCGCATTGAGAAGATAAGTACTGACAAGATAAACATTGAGAAGATAATTCTGACTGGAATGCCTTGAAACAGGTTTTGCTGCCCACTTTGATCCATTGAGCAATCGACCATGCATGACATCGATGTTTTTGAATATGCACCCACGGCAGACAAGTACCGCCTCGAGCGTAAGCGTCGACCGGTGGCAAAACTGGGTATTCATCAGGTGCGAGTGGCTGTCAAAGCCGCCTCTTTGAACTATCGGGATCATATCGCATTGCACAACCTGGCTCGCCGGCAGGTGGGTGGCCGCATTCCCTGTTCGGATGGTGCAGGTGTTGTGGCAGAAGTTGGCGAAGGTGTCACACGCTGGAAAGTGGGCGACCGTGTGATGGGGAGTTTCTTTGCGACCTGGGAGGCGGGTCCTTTCCAGATGACTCACCACCAGCATGACCTGGGTGGCACTGTGGATGGGATGCTCGGAAGCTTTGTGACGCTGGACGAAACGGCTCTCGTGGCCACTCCCGGGTACCTCTCGGATCTGGAAGCCTCAACGTTACCTTGTGCCGCATTAACGGCCTACCATGCGCTATTTGTGCGGGGTGGGCTCTCGGCCGGACAAACAGTTCTGTGCCTGGGGACGGGAGGGGTTTCTGTCTTTGCGTTGCAGTTCGCTGCGGCAGCGGGTGCACAAGTTCTGATCACGTCCAGCAGTGATGAGAAACTGGCACGTGCTGTGGAACTGGGAGCAACTCACACCATCAACTATCGCTCACATGCCGAATGGCAAAAAGTGGTTTATGAGCTGACGGCTCACCGGGGCGTGGATCATGTTGTCGAAGTGGGTGGGCCGGGAACGTTTGATCGCTCGATGCAGTCTGTGACCGCTGGAGGACATATTGCGTTAATCGGAGTGCTCACGGGGTTCGGGCCACCTACCGGCAGTCTCTTTCCACTCGTGGCCCGTAACATTCGATTGAATGGGATCTATGTCGGCAGCCAGGAAATGTTTAAAGAAATGAATCAATTCCTGGAGTCGCACCAACTGCATCCGGTGATTGACCGTGTGTTTTCTTACGATCGATCCCCCCAAGCCTTTGAGTGGCTGGCATCGGGCCATCATTTTGGCAAAGTCGTCATCGACCTTTCAGGAACTCACTGAAGCTGTGGCGGCGCGAAGCTGACGTTTTCGCAAGTTTTTTTGAAATTCTCTGGACAACATCGGCAGGAATGGCCGGTTTCACCTTTTCTCAACTTCTCATATTCCTTAAAACGGGCATGTCATTCCGCAGGATTCGGGCTGGAAATGCAGTGGAAAATCTTCGTTTTCCATCCATGAATCCGGAATGTCAGATCGTCATCTCAAAAACATTCTTGAAGGTGTTGGACGATATCTCTTCCTCCAACCAGAGAATGGTGGCAACCAGGGAATGGTGGGAATCGTGTCATCGATTCGAGAGCAGGATGCACCTCGGAAAAGCCAGGATGCACGGCGACAAAGACTGAGTGCACGTCAAGAAAGACTGTGCCGATCACTGGAGACGAACGCAGCGATCGCTCCTTCCACCGATCGTTTGAACCATGCTTTCGGACCTCAGCCAGTCGCTAGCCGCCGCCAGAATCCGCTGATCCAGTGGCTGGTGACACTCACCAGACAACCACTGGCTTACTGGATCCTGGCGACAGTCTTGATCGGGATCTCGCTGCGATTTCTTCGTTTTGCCATGGTTCGCCCTCTCTGGTGCGATGAAGCGTATCTGGCGACTTCAATCCTTTCCCGTGATTTCAAAACTCTCTTTTCGCCACTCGAATATGGCCAGATCGCTCCCAGTGGATTCCTGCTGGGGACATGGCTGAATGTGGCCACCTGGGGTGCTTCGGAAGTTTCATTGCGTGCTCCCGCAATCATCATGGGGGTGGCGGCACTGGCTTTTTTCCCGTGGGCGATCCGTCCATTAGCCAAACGGGAAGTCTCCTGGGTCGCAACCGTTCTTCTGGCTGTCAGTATTTTTCCCGTTCGCCTCGCCAGCGAGCTCAAGCCTTATTCCATCGATCTCTGTCTTTCAGTACTGCTTCTCGGTTGTGCCGCCCGGTCACTTACTGATTCGTCAGCCAAACGGACCTTGTTTGATCGGCAGAACAAAGGCCACCATGCCTGGCTCTGGTTTGGTCTCTTTCTGCTCTTGTGTGTCGCTACACCCTGGATCTCATTCCCGGGCGTTTTTGTCGCCGGTGGAATGATCGCAGGACGCTTCTTCTGGCAGTTGTCGCCACCACTTCCAAGACTTCCGGCCGGCTTGCTCTTGCAGATTCCCGTCAATGATCGATCTACCATTACGCGTATTCTGCCTTATCAATTTGAATCCTGTTCTCTTCGCCTTCACAGGGCTCTGATCGGCGGTTTTCTGGTTGGAATCCCCCTGGTACTCAGTACGCTTTTCATGTGGAACTGCTTCGGAAAGTCGGCTTATGAGCATGGTAACCAGGTCATGAACCTCAAGGTCTTCTGGCAGGATGCGATGCCCCGCAGTTTCTCTGCTCAAGAAATTCTGCGCTGGCTGGCAGAAGCTCACACAGGGAGCATGGTCGCGTATCCTGTGGGTGCAGAGCATGGTGGGAGTGCAGCGACCACGATCTTTCTGGTGCTCGGAATCGTGCTGCTGGCATTTCGCCAACGGCAGATTCTTTTTCTGCTTGTTTCGCCGTTTCTACTGACAGCACTGGCCGCTGCACTTCAGAAGTATCCGTATGGGGGATCAGCCCGCATTGCCCAGCACCTGGCCCCGATGATTTGCCTGCTGGTCGCGTGGGGTGTGATCGCTCTATTCCCGAGAAAGACGATTTCAGGGAGACGACTTTGCCGCCTGCTGGTGGCTGTGATCGGCCTGGGTTTTGTTGTCGGACAAGGGATTTATTTCATTCAGAAGCCGGCGAAAGATCCCAACGATACTTCGATGAGAGAAACGTTGGCCTCAATCTACATGCAGACTCCCCTCACGCAATCAATCCGTTGTGCCGCTGATGATCATCATGTGGCTTATGCAGAGCATCAACTCTGTTCCGAGCAAGGAGCCAAGTTCAGGGCCAACCGCCTGCTCGAAGAGGCCAAACGCAGGCAGCAGTTGCGTTCCGTCATTACCACCAGTGAAAAAGTGCTTTTCTTCAGCCATCAGCCGATCCATGAACTCTCTCCCGAGATTCAGCTCGAGTTAGCAAAAGCCTTTCCATCGACAGTCTATTCGCAATCCCGGACCTACCCTCTGGTGCATTCGAATCGAGATGGTCGGCATGCCGGTTATCTCTTCACTTTTGAAAGAGCACTTGCTGATCCGCATCCGCCTGCCGTCGATCCGCCAATGCCTGAAAGCCACCCAACGTCTGAGCGAGACGGCCTGGACTTTGTCAGCAACAGTCACTTCCCCCGTTTGCCCTAACGTACTCTGTGGAATCGAGTTGGGATTGACCTTCGCCTGCATGTTCTGCTATTGAGCCTGCTGCTGGAATCGATTTCTCGGGCACGGATTTTCTCCTGACTGGTCATGTCTTTGATGATGGCCCGCAGGTGCTTTTGCAGGTATCAACGGAATGAACCTCACCGGTCAATGCTCTCCTGCTGGTGGTCAAACCAGTCAGATGCGTCGCTTTCCTGATTGGCTGAGGGAATGGCCGCTGTATCTGCTGCTGGCGATCGTCGGGATCGTCTACTTCAGTCGCATTGAGTATCCCCCGCTTCGTGGTGAAGAAACCCGCCGCGCGCTGGTGGCGATCAATATGCAGACTTCGGGCGATTGGGTTGTTCCCCGCATGCAGGGCACACCCTATTTTATGAGCAGTCGCCCGCCCGTTCATAACTGGATGATCGCCGGAAGTATGGCCCTAAGAGGTTCCGAAGACATCACATCGATTCGGCTGCCATGCCTGCTCGCGGTCGCATTGCTTTCGATCATTTTATACGGGTATGCCCGGCAATCGTTATCGCGTGTCGGTGCCTTCGCGACTGGGCTGGCTTATGTCACCATGATTCAAGTCATGGAACTGGGCCGTACGGGAGAAACAGATCTTCCTTTCACGTTGTTTCTCTCATCGGCTCTGCTCTTCTGGCATACTGGCTGGCAGAAACAATGGTCGGCATGGATCATCTGGCCTGTGGCTTACCTGCTGCTGACTGGTGCCATTATGACCAAAGGCCCGCAAGCTCCTGTCTACTTCGCAGCGACGATCGGGCTGTATCTGCTGATCAATGGCCGTGCCCGATTCGCACTCTCCTGGGCCCACGTATCTGGCATTGCTCTATGTGCCAGCCTGATTGCGATGTGGCTCGTACCCTTTTATCTGCAATTAGGTGTTCCTGGTCTTCGCCATGTCTTTACAGGTGATGTGGTTCTTTATGGTGGTGATCGAACAATTTTTACCTATCTGAAACATCTGACGGAATTCCCGATCTCTCTGGTGGTCGGTTGCTGGGCTCCCTGGTCGTTGTTGCTGATTAATCTGTGCTCAAAACCATTGCGTCAACGTATGGTGCCTTACCATCAGGTGATGCTGTTTGCCGGGTTAGCTCTGGTCACATCGTTTCCGACAGTCTGGCTGATTACCGGCACTCGCACACGCTTTTTAATGTCTGTCTACCCCTTGGCAGCAGTGCTGATCGGTGTGACGGTCGAAACGCTCTATCAGTGGGTCAAAGCCTCAAAAGCCATTGAACCATCTTTAGCCTCTGCGTCATCGAATCGACAGGATCGTATCAGCTTCATCCCTGCACCAATTCTGCCGCTCTCCAGGTTTATCGGCACCTTTGCCATCCTCGCGTGGATTGCTGGTGGCGTGATGGCTGTATTGACGGTGGCGACGGTGCTCTCGTTCCCTTTAGGAAATCTGTCGGTCCCACCTGTGTATGGCGTTTTCCTGATGATGGCTGCGGCCCTACTGGGCAGAACCATGTGGGTGTGCCGCTCGACAACCACCGAAACGCGGTGTATTCAAGGTCTTGCGGCCTTGGGCTTGTTCGTGGGTGGAACATTTGTGACGGCTGTGGTCGACGATTACACACGCCGGAGTTCGCGTATCGATCTGGCAGTCGAGAAGTTGCTTAAAGATCTGCCCGAAGGGGCGGAACTCGTCAGCCTGGGCGAGGTTCACCACAATTTTGAATACCAGTACTATCGACGAACTGGTCGCTTTATCCGACGGATCGATCCTGTACCTGTTCAACCTCGATCCCCGTCGAACAGCGATGAATCAGCAGATGGTGGGGCTTCGATCGATGACAATCAGCGATCGATCACTTCCCGTTTCTCACTTGAACAACTCTCAGGGCTGACCTATCTCTGCACTTCGTACCCCAGGTATCTGGAGAGTGAGTACCTGCCAGTCGCCTGTGAGCAAGTTTGCGTTGTGGCCTGCGGTCGTTTTCTTGGTAAAGACCCGGACATGGGAGTTGTGGTGGCCCGTTTGCCGGCCGAGCATCAACTTGCCCGGGAATCGCAGAACGGCACTGGCTTACCAGTGCAGAATCAGGGTAGCTCGCCGCCATCAGGAGCGATCCGCGAACCTGGGGTGATTCTGCCAGTCTCTGCGACTGAAGAATCCATCCCCGAATAGGCGTTGCCTTACTGAAGAGTTGGCAGAATGTCTGGACGCTCGCTGAAAGACGATGGCACTCGAAAGAGGTTCGATTTAACGCAGTGACCGTTGAATCGAGACATAGGGCTCACACCAAGTTTCCTCCTCTGAGCCCGGTGTTGCGATCGCCTGAACGACTTCGAGTGGACTCACCATTAAGTCGACGGCGACCCGGCTCTCTAACGGGACAGGAGACCCGTCGGCAGTCTGTACGACTTCGATAATCGGCCGGTCATATTGATTCCCATTCCGGCGAATCACCTGTGCGACGCTCCCATCATTGAGTGCCACCAGACTCCCGATCGGAAAGAGCGACATGACCTTGAGCAAGGAGCGTGTCACATCGGGATCGACATCGCGAGTTCGAGCCATCCTCAAGATGGTTTCCATCGCTGCATACGGTGTTAATGCCGGTCGCCAGGCACGGGGTGAGGTGAGTGCCGTGTAAGTGTCGGCGACATTTAAAATTCGGGAGCAGATGTTGATTCGTTCACTGGTGCGCTGCTTAGGATAACCACGACCATTCGGCCGCTCGTGAACCTGGTAAGCGATGACGGCTGTCTGGCTGGGCAATCCTGTCGTGCGGTCCAGAATTTCTGCTGTGTACTGAGAATGTTTCTGGATTTGCAGATGATCACCGACACTCAGGATGCGATCGGCGTTGAGCAGTTCGTCGGGGAGTTTGTACATGCCCCAATCGCAAACCAGACCCGTGACGCAGAGTCGGCGGCTATTATCTTCGTCGAGTCCCATCTCGATACCAATCGCCATGGCCAGTACAGCCATTTTCAGTGCATGGTCGGCAAGATCGGGCTTCTTGGCAGCTTCCAGCACTACTGAGAGCACGCAATCGGTATCTTCGGTCGATTGAGCCAGAAACTGAGCGGCCATCTGAGCGACGGCACCACCCGTATCATTGCGCCCCTGCAAGGCTTCTTTAACGAGATTTGAGAGTTCGGCCTGTGTTTCGCTGCGCAGCTCCGAAACATCTTTTTGAAGTTCTCGATCAAAAGATGTCGCCCCATGCTGACGCACTCGATCACGAACTGCAGGTCCGCTGTTCTGGATCTGAAAGAGACCCTGTTCAACCACATGATCCAGCTTGGCGGAAATTTCATCGTGGCTGGCCAGGCTCGAAGCAGAACGGAGTTCGACCTGATTCAGATTTTGAATCATGGAATCCGCGGCATGGGCACAGACACGATTCACACCCAGGCTTTTCAGACGACGTTTGGCAGATCCAGTCAGTTCCTGCCCGGCTGCCAGAAGTAACCGTCCGCGTGTATCGTTGACGGGGAATACCAGTGGCCGGCCGACAATCAGGTCGTCAATCGAGACTTCCCGTGTCTGATCTTCATCGGGCGGGGCGGCTTCGGGGGCTGAGGCCGTAATCACGTGGGAACTCCAACTCCGGGTTTGTCAGCAGGCCGTACCTGCACAAAATGACCATAACTAGTCATTATCAAAACATACCTTGCAAAAGGCGGGCAATAACGAACAAGGCTCCCGCTTTCAGAGATTTGAGGTGTTCGACTCTTCCAGATCATTCCGCCTTTAACGATTATGACCAGAATTTTGCACAGCAGTTTTCTCTGTCGGAGAGTTCAGTCACAGTGAGGAATCCGCTACGCTTTCCCCGACAGGATTCCTCTGGGGAATCTGTAACAACCTATCGCCGACTCGACATTGCGAGCCGGCGGATGCAGGCAGGCTGAACGCATGAAATTTGATGTTTACGGTGTGGGCAATGCGATCACAGATATCCAGGCCCGAATCTCGGATGAACTGCTGGAAAAAATCGGCTTTACCAAAGGGGTGATGACTCTGGTTGACTCCGATAAGCAAGGCCATGTCCTCGCCAGTCTGGAAGGTCATCCGGTGAATCGCTGCGCGGGGGGTTCTGCCTCGAACACGATTGCCGGGATTGCCGATTTTGGCGGAACTGCGGCTTATGCGGGCAAGCTGGCAGATGATGAGATCGGACGCTTCTGGCTGAGTGACATGCAGGCCCTGGGAGTCACTGTCGACACACCGCTTGGCACGGGTGTTTCGGGGACGTCAGTCATTCTGATTACAGAAGATGCCCAGCGGACGATGCTCACTCACCTGGGAATTTCGGCCACACTCGGGCCCGAAGACCTGAGTGAAGAACAGATTGCGGCATCGCAATACGTCTATGTCGAGGGGTATCTGTTCACGGGGGAAAGTACACGAGCAGCCGCTTATCGAGCGATTGAACTGGCGAAAAAACATCAGGTGAAAGTGGCATTCACGGTTTCCGATCCGTTTTTGATTCATCTCTTTCGAGATGAGTTTCTCAAGTTGATCGCAGGCCCTGTGGACCTCTTGTTCTGCAATCTCGAAGAAGCGCGCAGTCTTACTGGGAAGACCGAGCCCGTCGATTGTGCCCAGCAACTGCATCATCTGGCCGCTGATGTGGCACTCACACTGGGTGGTGATGGCTCACTGATTTTGCGGGACAATCAGGTGATTCCTATTGAAGCGACTCCCGTTCGCCCGATTGATACAACTGGGGCCGGCGATATGTATGCGGCTGGCATCCTGTATGGATTGACCAACGGTCTTTCGTATCGGCAGGCCGGCCATCTGGCTTCGCAGGCGGCTGGTCGAGTTGTCTCGCAACTGGGGGCACGATTGTCGCGGAAATTCACACCTCAAGAAGTGGCTCGCTTTGCCAGTCTGTAGAACAAAAGATTTTCCCCTCAGTGGATCCTGAGGCAGTGAGTCACACTTCCTCAGGATCTACAAGAAGTTTGCAGATGGGTGCTTGCTTCTCAACTCGTGGCGGAGTTTACTGCGAGGAATGAGTGGTGAGTTCCAGCACGAAAGATTGTGCGAGAAAGGAATCTCGTCGTGAAGGGTGCTTCTTTCGATTTCTGCCAAGCCATCAGGCGACTTTGTGACGACCTCACAATCCGCCTGCCAGAGTTTCGGCATATCGATATGGACCAGGTGGCCATTGGTTTTGCCCAGGCCAGGCGAAGTGTGCCTTATGGTCTGCAGGCCAAGCTTACACCCATGCGGTTTGAAAATGGCAATCTCGTCACTCGACGCGGGCGGCACAACTGGACGATTCGCCGCCTCTTCGCGGGCGAGCAGGAAATCCTGTACATTCTCACGTTCTATCTGCCCCGTTTTCAGGAGCAGACGTTCCGTGAGAAACTGATCACGATCTGCCACGAACTGTATCACATCAGTGCGGATTTTAATGGAGACATCCGCCGGTTAAGTGGTCGTTATCATGTGCACAGCCATAGTCAGAATGAATATGACCGTCAGATGGGTGAGTTTGTCGATCAGTATCTGAAGCTCAATCCTCCGAAAGAACTTTGCCACTTCCTGAATTTCAATTTCCGACAGCTCGAACAGGAGTATGGTTCAGTCGTCGGACTCAAGATCCCCATTCCCAAAATGTTGAGAATTCCCGACCTGCGCACCGCCTGATCGCTGGCAGCAAGATTTGTTAATGAGAAAGAGTTTCTGCATGACCAACCCCCAGCCGACTGTTGCCATTATTGGAGCGAGTGCTGACCGCACGAAGTATGGCAACAAGTCACTCCGCGCACATCTGGCGCAGGGTTTTCAGGTATTTCCCGTCAATCCTAAAGGTGGCGAGATTGAGGGTCTGAAGGTGTATTCCAAACTGAGTGAGTTACCCGGGCCTGTTGATCGAGTTTCGATGTATGTCCCGCCAGTTGTCGGACTTTCGATGATTGACGAAATCGCCCGGCTCAAGCCTCAGGAGTTATGGCTCAATCCCGGAAGTGAAAGTGACGAACTCTACGAGAAAGCCACCGCCCTGGGGCTGAATGTCATCATCGCCTGCAGCATTATCGACATCGGCACCACACCTACGGCGTTTGGCGATGCTTGATTCATAATGGTCACAATTCAGCACGGTTTCCTGGCTTCAGCAGGTCAGGCAGGCAATGAGGTGCCAAGTTTTTCTGCTGGATCGCTGACGAGTTCGGGCGTTTTCGATCGCTGGCGGAATCCCAACAGCCGCCACCGCTCCGAAAGAATGGCCAGATCATCCCAGATCGAATAGGCGACAGGGGTCAGCAGCAACGTCAACAGGAGTGACAAAGCCTGACCTCCCAGAATGACTTTCGCCATCCCGGCTCGAGCGGCAGCTCCCGGACCTTCCCCCAGAGCCATCGGAATCATCGCGGCGACTAACATCACGGTGGTCATCATGATCGGACGCAGCCGCGTTCGATTCGCCTCAATGATCGCTTCATCGCGCGGCATACCCTGTGCTCTGAGCACATTGGTATAGTCCACCTGGAGAATCCCGTTTTTCTTGACAATCCCAAAGAGCATGAACAAACCAAACATCGCGTAGATATCCAGGTTTGTCCCTAACAGTATTAATGAAAGAATCGCAAACGGGATTGTGAGCGGCAGTGATAGCAAAATTGTAATCGGGTGGATAAAGCTTTCGAATTGAGCCGCCAGAATCATATACATAAAGATAATTGAGAGGATAAATGCAATAAAGAAGTATCCCATCGCGTCGCTCATATCACGCGCCTGACCAATAAACTCCCAGCGATAATCGGCGGGGAGATCCATTGATTTCACGAATGCCGTCAATTCATCCACCGCTTTTCCCAGGGCAAAACCTTCGAGGTTCGCCATAACGACGACTTGCCGCTGGCGGGAAAATCGTTCAATCGTGCTGGGGCCAAAGGCCTCTTCAAACCGGGCGACGTTCGCCAGTTCGACAACACCGGTCGATGTTTTGGTGGAAGGGACTGTCAATCGCCCAATTTCCGCAGCACTGGAGCGATGATCCCGCTCGGCTCTCAGCCAGACATCGTATTGCTGATCGGCTTCTTTGTATTTGGAAACCGGCAGGCCACCGACGAGGACGTTCCCTGTCGTCGAGATTGCCGCCACAGAGACACCCAGTTCTGAAGACCGTTCTCTGAGTGGAATCACGCGCAGTTCGGGCTTTCGAAATGAAAGACTGGTATCCACATCGACATAATGCTTACGCTCTTTCATCCAGGCGATGATGCGATCGGAATACTCCTGCAGCTTCTCCATGTCCGGGCCGCGCAGATTCAGGTCAATGGCCACCTGCCGGATCCCGGTTGCCTGTATGACCGCCACATCCTGCACGGCGGCCCTTAGATCCGGGTATTGAACGAGCAGTTTTCGGGCATCACTCATTACATCAAACTGAGAATAATCTCGCTCGGCAATGGGGAGTATTCGATAGTAAATCGTCGCCTTATTGACCTCACCCTGGCCTTTGGTAATCCGCCCGGTCGTATCGCCAATGGTGGTAAATGAATCGGTAATTCCCGGTAACTGGCGAATGCGCAGGTCAAGTTCCGTCAACACTTCATCGGCCCGCTGCAGCGTATAGTCTTCTGGAAGATTGACTGAGACTTCAAACTCGCTCTGGTCATCTTTGGGCACAAAGTCTTTCCCGACCGCCACAAAGAGGACTGGTGTCGAAAAGAGCACCAGAAGAGATGACCCCACAATCACCCAGCGATGTCTCATCGACCAGCGGAGAATGGCTATGTAAGCAGCCACAACCTTTCGCCAGAACCAGCCTCCCTCTCCATGATGACCGGTTTCCAGCTTCAAAAAGCGGGAGCAGAGCATGGGTGTCATGGTGAATGAAATGAGCATACTCATCAGAATAGAGAAACCCACGACATAACCGAAGCTGGAGAAAAATCGCCCCACGATCCCGCCCATAAAGATCACCGGGAGAAAGATCACCAGCAGCGACATGGTTGTCGCAACAACAGCCAGTGCAATCTCTGCGGTGGCTGATCGAGCCGCCTCCATGGCTGAGAGTTGATACTCCTGCATATGGCGAAAAATGTTCTCGTGAACGACCACCGCATCATCGACCACAATTCCGACTGCGAGAATTAACCCCAGCATCGTGATGTTGTTGACGGTAAAGCCCATAAAATTCATGAAGGCAAATGTCGCCACCATCGAGGTCGGAATCGAGAGTGCGGCAATCAAGGTCGTTCGCCAGTCCCGCATAAAGAGCAAAATCGTCAGGCTGACAAGAACCGCCGCCAGAACCAGGTGCACCTGCACTTCGTGCATCGAGTTTTCGATGAATCGGGACTGATCACGAATCACCTTGAGCTGAATATCCGCGGGCAAAATGGCCTGCAGTTCAGCGATTCTCTCTTTAATCTCATGCACCACTTTGACGGTGTTCGTGCCGGATTGCTTTTGAATGATCAGGCTGACGGCTGCATCGCCGGGTTGAGAAACATTTTTTCCATCGGCTGATCGCGTCCACAATCGACTGAGCCCCCGTGGTTCTTCAATGGAGTCTTCCACACGCCCGACATCGCTGATGCGGACAGGCTGACCACCGCGATTGGCGATGATCAGGCTCTCAAACTCCTGGGGAGTGGCCATACGGGCCATGGTTCTCAAGACGACTTCGCTTGTGCCGCGATCAACACGCCCGCCCGGTTGTTCCTGATTTTCGCGTAGCAATGCCAGTCGCACATCTTCAATCGTCAGATTCGGGAACTTCTGCAATCGATCAGGGTCGATCCAGATATTGATTGCTCGTTGTCGGCTGCCCACCATCGCGACGGAGCCCACTCCCGGCACTGTCTCCAGGATTTCCTTCACCTGCCGGCGGGCAATTTCGGTGATTTCTCGCTCATCGCGTCTGCCAGAAATCGCGACCGTCAGCACGGGTGTCGCATCGACGGCGAATTTGTCGATGATCGGCGCGTCGGTTCCTTCGGGCAATTGCGACAGAATCGTGCGAACCTTGGCATCGACTTCTTGAGCAGCAATATCGCCGTTTTTATCGAGATCAAAGGCGATCACGACCTGAGAAGAGCCTTCTTTGGTTGTTGACTTCAACTCATCGATGCCGGCGACCGTGTTGACGATTTCTTCAATCGGCTTGGTAACCCCGGTCTCCATCTCTTCCACACTCGCTCCGCGAAGCGTGGTGGTGATCGTGACCATGGGGACATCCACATTCGGAAACAGCTCGACACCCAACCTGGGATAGGCGGCTAACCCCAGAATGACCGGTGCGGAAACCAGCATCGTGGTAAAGATCGGACGGCGAATACAAAGTTCCCAGATGGTCACTGGTGGGCTCCTTTCGCTGGAGCAGCAGTGGCCTCAGAATTCGCATTCGGTGCAGGCTCACGCAGTCTGATGGCGATGCCATCGACCAGTTGTGACTGACCGGATGTCACAACGGTCTCACCTGGCTGGAGTTCACCCGTCACTTCCACGTAGGGGACGCTTTTGCCATTCACCGGCTGCTCGATACGTTCGCCAAGAGTGACGAGAACTTCCCGCACTGTGTTCTGAGGAGTCACTTTGAAAAGCTTGACGACCCCGGCAAACCTGACAATCGCTGATTCAGGAACCACGACAGCCGTCGGACGGTGATCGGTCAGTATCTGGGCCACTGCAAATGAACCCGATTTCAGGCGGCGATCCTCATTGGGGATCGCCACTTCAATTTCAAACGTCCGGCTGCTTCTCTGAATGGTCGGGTTCACGCGCTTCACCTCGCCAGTGAAGACTTCACCAGGGTAGGCTTCAATTGTGACCCGTACCTTTTGCCCGGTCTTGACCTGCCCCATAACTCTTTCAGGAAGTGAGACCTTCAACTTTAAAGGATGTTCGATCACCAGAAGAAAGACCGGTGAAATCTGAGTCACGACGACGTTCTCACCTTCCGAAGCGTGACGCTCGGCGACCGTCAATTGTGGCGAACAGGGAACTTTGAGATCGCCTTCGAGGCAGGTTAATGTCGGGACCACCACCCGCGTATCTTGCAGTCGCTTTTCAGCCGTTTTTAGAAGTGCAATTTTCTGGCGAATGGCGGCTATCGTTTCTCCAGCCAGCAATCGTTGCTGGCGAGCCTCGACCTTGGCCACTTCGTAATTTGTTTCGGCTCGTTCCAGGTCGTCCTGAGTCGTGACTTTTTGCGAGGCGAGTTGCCGCACCCGCTCCAGAGTGCGAAGAGAGTTCAGTTCCAGCAACATGGCCTTCTGGACGGCCGGGACAGCCTCGACGTTAAAGTTTTGCTCCGGTGGTTCTTTTAAACCGAGTTTCGAAAGTTCCAGATCCAAGGCACTCTGGCATTCCTTGACTGTCAGCAGGGCATCCTGAGGATCAATCTCCATGAGGAGATCACCTGGTGCGACAAGATCACCCACTTCTTTGTGGATGGCCAGAATTCTCCCACCAACTTGCGGGCTGAGGCTGATTTCCTCAAATCCTTCGAGCGTGCCCACCGCTTTGAGCATGCGCTGCACATTGGCCACCTCGGCTGGGCTGGTCGTGACAATCACGGCTGGTTTGGCCTTCGCGGCCAGATCAGGTGAATCCTGCGATTTTGATTCTGAAGATGCAGCCAGCGCGTGATTACCTTCCCCTTCACTGTGGCTGGGTTCTTGAGTCGCCAATGACGCTTGAGAATCCCCTGGAGTTGTCGTCTTCCCCGAGACAAACTGTTTTTGCCAAAACCAGTATCCCACCAGCGAGACGACAGCCAGCGTTATGACAATCACGATGCCCCGGGTCAGAGACAATCCCGGCTTTGCGGGAGTTGCCGGGTGAATCGTAGCGGGCGGAGGATTCGGATCGGTGATCTGGGCAGTCGCGGTCACGTCAATTTCCAAACAGTGTGGCAATGAATGAGGAGACTTAGTTTCTATGTGAGGCTGGCGTTGAATTCGCAGATTGTTCGTGATCATTCAGGCGACGTATTGAGCCGAGAGAGTTCATGTGAGTCTTCCAGACCTCCCATCCTTCGCCAGTCAGTAAGCCTCCGTAGAGCAGATCCATAATTTCTAGAGCCTGCTCCTGGGGATTGGCGATTCTTCCTGCCATGTAATTGGAAAACATGGTTCCATAGATGAGATCTCCCACGACCCGCCGAACTTTTTCGAGAGGCATGGAGCGCATGATCTCTTGTTCCATAAGTGCTGAAACAAGTGCATCCCAGCGGGCACAGGAAGGATCGTCTTCGAGATCGAAGTAAGTGGGTCGTCGATGCTTGAAGTGTGATCTTTCAATCACCATCAGTTCGACGACATCCGGATTCTGCTGAAAGAACTGCAGGTAAGCTTCGATGACGAGGGACATCTGCTCAATGAGAGGAGCGTCGCGTGGTACCATGCTTTCGAGTGTCGTTGTGAATCTCGTAATCTCATGCTTCACCGTCGCGAGAAAGAGGTCCTGCTTCGTGGGGAAGTAGCGGTAGACCGTCCCCTTACCGACACCCAACCGCTGAGCAAGTTCCTGTAAATCGGTCGGTGCGTATCCTTTTTCCGCGAAGAGCCTGGCCGCAGCGCGAAGAATCTCCTCTTCACGCTGCTTGCGCAAGTTAGGATTTGCGGGGCGGCCGGGCCTGGTGGGTGAGTTCATAGGCACACAGACGGGGAGGAAACGGACGGACAATTATTAAACGGACTCGTCCGTCACATAATATCGGCCATTCGATTCCCGTCAATAGGTTGTGAACTGGCCGGTCGCTCTCCATGGGATTTCATCGGCAACAGAGATTGACCATCAAGAAGAGCCAGGAATTCGCGAAAAGCTGGAGAGATCGTCGGAACTTCTATCAGCGACCCGTGTTTGACAAAGAGAGCCTTGGCCAACAGCAGATGTGGCTCGCAACAAGCATGGCGCTGGTTTCTCTGATGATTTGTGTGAATCGTCAGTCAAAAAGCAGGTTTCAAGTCAGGTTCTTCACAGGTTTTCGGGGAGTGAGTGATGTTGAAGATTGAACAAGTTTTGAAGTCAGCGGGCCGCGTTGCCGTAGCAGTGGCTGCAGTGAGCTGTCTGTGGATTTCCACAGCTTCAGCACAGCCTCCCGGCGGTGGTCAGCGTGGTGGTTTTCAGGGTGGCATGGGTGGGGGAATGGGTGGCGGCCCGATGGGTCTGCTCATGATGCCCGAAGTTCAGACCGAACTGAAGATTACCGATGACCAGAAGACCAAATTCCGTGAAACGATGCAGGGGATGCGGGAAGGCATGGGAAATCTTCGCGATATGAGCCGCGAAGAACGCGAAAAGGCGATGACTGAACAGACCAAAAAGATGACGGATTCCGTCAAGTCGATCCTTACACCCGAGCAGTTCACCCGCCTCGAACAACTTCAGGTTCAGCGTGCTGGAGTCGAAGCCCTCATGATTCCATCGGTGGCTGAAAAGCTGGCACTGACTGCAGATCAGAAGACCAAGCTCGAAGAAATTCGCACCGCATCGCGCCCAAATATCGAAGGCATGCGCGATATGAGCCGCGAAGAACGCACCAAAATGATGGAAGAAATGCGTACGAAACGCACAGAAGCTCAGGCCAAAATGATGGAAGTTCTCACAGCCGAGCAGAAGACAAAACTCGAAGAGCTCAAGGGTGCTTCATTCACCTTCCCCGAAAACCCTGGCTTTGGTGGTCGTGGTGGTGCTCCCGGGCAGCCAGGTCAGCGTGGTCAGGGTCGCCCCGGTGGTAATCGCCCAGCTCCTGCGGCGGCACCTGCCGATGATCTCTAAGAATTCATGGATTTTCTCTTCGCTTACCGACTGAGCGACAACCTGAAGCCAGTGGTTTCTCTGACAGAGAGACCACTGGCTTTCTCTTTTCACTCATGATCAACACGATCATTCATAACCAGGCTATTAATAACAAACCTATCGATAAGCTGATAAATGCCAGCAGGCATTAATGATCAGCCAATAGCGTCATCAAAAGTTCTTTCAATGCTCCTTGCGAACTCGAGGTTAAATCGCTCTAGTCTGGATGTCACAAACTCAAGTCGCTCAAGATTCGTAAATCGTCGCTTCTCGGATCTTAACCCCGTCATTTTCTACGGGACTATTCGATCAGTCTTCAGCGATGTTTACCCTTGGTCGTCCACGAGAGCTTCTGGCATTCTGATCACCGGGTAATGATTCTAAGGACACGTGATGCGACATCGAGCGACTCTACTGATGATGTTATTGACTCTGGTATTCGCGATGACTTCAGCTTCCGCAGAGCAGCGAGGACGCGGTGGGGAAGGCGGCGGCGGAGATAAGTCGGGTGGGGGCCGCCCGGGTGGATCAGGCTCTTCTGCAGAGAAATCTGGCAGTAAGCCGCCGGGTGGGGCCTGGTCTTCACCTTCAGGAAAAAAGCCTGGCACCAGCCAGGGAGATCTACCGGGCAATGAGGACAAGAAAAATCCTTTCAATGCCAATAACCCGCAGGGAGCTGCGGCAGCCGCGAACAAGAATAAGTCGTCCAATCCGAGTGGTGCTGAGGATGCTGCGGCTGGTGCTGCAGTTTCGCGCCGAAATCAGCCGACCGTGTCGGGAGCGGAAGGCGCTGCCGCTGGTGCGGCTGCTGCCAATAAAAATCAGCCGACAATGTCTGGTGCCCAAGGGGCGGCTGTTGGTGCTACAGCGGCTAAGAACAATCAGCCTGCGGTCTCTGGAGCAGCAGGCTATGCAGCGGTCAGGGATTCCTTCGATCATCCCAGTCTTTACAGCCCCGAATGGCATGGAGACAACCAGGCGGCATGGACAGCGTCGAACTGGCCAGCCAATGCCGCCTATACCAATGCCAGCCACGCGGCAGTGGCAGCGCACTGTGGCTATCAGACGAACGCTGCCGTTTCCTATGGATACGGAGACAATGTTAACTATGAAAACCAGATGGTCGTTGTAAATGGACAGGTGGCGGGGAGTGCTGCGGCATATAGTCAGCAGGCAGCACAAATGGCCAACAATGGACGAAACGCTACGACGACACCTGCTGATGACTGGTTGCCGCTGGGCGTCTTTGCTCTGGTCCCTTCTGAAGACCAGCAGCCTCAGTTGACTGTGCAACTGGCGATCAACAAGCAGGGAGTATTACGAGGAAACTATACAGAACTCGTTTCCGACCACACTCAACTGATTCATGGAATGGTTGATCCACAAACACAGCGGGCTGCATGGACTGTCGGTGATTCCGAGGGTTTCTATATGGAAGCGGGCCTCAAGAATCTGACCGACGGTGATGCTCCCGTTCTCATTCATCGACGTGGCAAGACGGAACGATGGGTGCTCGTCAGTTTGCCTCAACCGCAAAGTGCAGCAGCCAATTCCAACAATCAGGGAAATGGGAACTGAGTAGCCAGCATGTCGAACGTCCGGCCAGACCATAAAGCCTCTCACCGACTGACGACTTATTGAATTCTCGATCCGAAAAATCCATCTCCCGGCACCCAACTTTGCGTGGCTGCCGGGAGTTTTTCGTTTCTAGCATTCCCGGGCAGCAGAGCGTCTTTTGCACAGCATTCGGCCGATCAATGTGTGAAATGGCAGCCAGCCCCTTCCCATGGCCCAAAGAACTGCCCAGCTCTCATCACAGGCCTCACCCCAGCGTTGCTCAACGAGCGTCTCCTGGCCAAACCGGCCTTAAATGGCCGACAAAAAACTAAGCATCAAACTCGATTCCGCATTCGCTATGACCGCGATCAGCAGATCATCCACGCCGGAACCATCCGCCACTCGTCACCGTCTGCTATCGCGTGCTGGTCAGTCAACCCGCCTAAACGGTTAATCAGCAACCCGGCTTTTCCTAGGTTCTAAGCGACCCTGCGGGGGAATCTCATCGCGGGAAGAGGTGCATTTCGTCGGAACTTCATGCACCCTACCTGGCTACACAATCATCCACCTCACTCTCAAGTAAACGAAGTGTAGGGTATGTTATAATTTGTGGTCAATAATCCAACTACGTATGTGTTGAAACCCCGAAGCCTTGATAAAACCATCGGAGAAAGGATTAAAGTATTCACGGTCATTAATTTGATCTCGCTCGTGAATCCACTTTCTTATGATAGCCATTGTTTCCTCTGGAAGTAGCGTCAATTCATTAAGATCTATCTCTTCAGAGCGATCTACCACCACTAACGCTAATTCTGTGGTTGTTGTAGCCCCCTTTCGGTGACCATTTAGAAGTCTCAACAATAAAGACATGAGTGTCCTCCGCAATTTCAAGAAGTTCTTATAGATTTTAGTAGGAAACAGATAAGCAAAGTGCAAATTGGCTACAAGGAGGTTGTGTGGTGATGCAAAGACTGCTGCGTTGGGTCAAAAGATCTCTGGGCAATCTATTTTAGACCTCGACAAAAAACTAAGCACCAAAAGCACCCGACAAATGGCACGGCATTTGCGCAAGGAAGTGGAAGTACCACCTTCTACTCCTTCTGGAGCCGATCATGGATGCTCATTTGCCGGATGCGATTTGTCAGTCTGTCATGATCATGCTGCCCGAGCAATCCCCATCGGGACGCTCTCCAGTAATCTTTCGGGAGGCGGCGACCTCCCATCTCGCGTGAAAATGTCCTCTGAGTCATCTGGTTCGTGCTCACCACCGGCTGCAGTTGGCGCAAACTGCCAGCAGGCATGGGCGACTCTGGCGAGACCGCTCGGACACGATTGGCTCATTGGCAAGACCTGGGAATCTGGCAGCGATTGCATGTCAGCATTCTGGAAAAGCTCCATCGGAAGCAAGGGTTGAATCTGGCAGTGGTCATCCTCGATTCCGCATTCGCTACGACCGCGATCAGCAGATCATCCACGCCCGCAACCACCCGGCACTCGCTGCCCTCTCCTACGGCAAGCTGATCAGGCAACCCGCCTAAACGATTAATCAGCAATGCGGCTTTTTCGTCAGGCCTTGTGGAATCGCGTACTTCTGACTCTGTCGGTTTACTCCCAACGCCATGGTTCGATCACACCGGCAGCCAGCAGACCACCGATCAGTGCAAAGCTCATGGCAATCAGGCGGACAGTCATCACGGCTCGATCCTCACCCAGACGACTCTTCAGCCATTGTCCCTTTCGGGTTTCCGCCACAATCCAGACCGCCCGCTGCAGGAAAAAGAGGCTCATCCCGATCAGTGCCAGACCCATCGCCAGTTCTTGAGAAATCACGCGGTCACCTTTCCGGGATTCTGCTGCTCCGATTACCATATTCGAGGGCAATCCGTTAATCTTCACGTATATCTTGCGCTATTTGATGTGGATCCGTCATCCATCGACAGTCGCCTTCATTCGGAATTGAAATATGAACATCGAGGATCTCCAAAAGCTCTTTTGCGAGTTCCCCTTGCGGCGTATTGCAGTTCTGGGAGATTTCTTTCTCGATAAGTACCTTGAGATTGATTCCGGCCTGCTGGAAACAAGTCAGGAAACAGGTCGCAAAGCCCATCAGGTGGTGGGAGTCCGCCGTAGCCCCAGTGCTGCGGGGACAGTGATCAACAACCTGGCCGCTCTAGGTGCCGGGGAACTTTATGCCCTGGGAGCCATTGGTGATGATGGTGAAGGGTACGATCTCCATCAAGGGTTGAGGAAGCTGGGTTGTTCGACAGATGGCCTGCTGCGTTGCCCTGAAATCCGCACTCCCACCAGCATCAAGCCAACTGAAATTCATATCCCGGGGCTGCAGGGAGAAATGCACCGTTACGATGTGCGAAATCGTCATCCCACACCGCAATCGGTCATTGCACAACTTACGGCGGCACTCACACACATTTTGCCGCGAGTCGATGCGCTGATCATTATGGATCAGGTGGAAATTCAGAACACGGGCGTTATTACATCGTCGATGCGAGATGTCCTGGCTGAGTTGGCACTACGGTTTCCCAAAGTGACTTTCTGGGCCGATAGCCGACGGAATGTGCGCCACTTCCGCAATATCATCATCAAGCCCAATCAGTTCGAAGCGGTCGGACGATTCAAGCCACTTCCTGGCGACGAGCTTGATGAGAAGGATCTGATTCCGGTCGTCCCTCGCTTGCGGGCCGAAACCGGTGCGACGGTCTTTGTGACCTTGGGCGAAAAAGGGATCATCGTCAGTGATCCCAAACAGCAGCTCATCCCGGGGTTGAAGGTCACAGGTCCGGTTGATCCCACGGGCGCGGGGGATGGAGCCACCGCCGGTGCCGTGCTGACTCTGGCTTCTGGTGGTTCTGTCATTGATGCCGCCATTGTGGCCAATCTGGTGGCGGGAGTGACTGTCCAGCAATTGGGAGCCACAGGAACCGCAACTCCTGCACAGGTTCTCGCAGCATTTCGTCAATGGCAGGAGCAACACGGCTCACTTTCGTTTGAATAATTTGGATTCGCGACCCGCTGGTTGTCATACTTTGACTGGTCAAAAGCGTTCTTTGCCGTTTGTACGATGGAAATCGGCAGGTTCGCTCATATTGAAACATCACCAGGGAATACCCGCATGCCAGAGAACCTCCCCATTTCTTCCCGCCGGCAGTTTTTTGGCGATTTCACACAAGGTTTGACAGTCGCTGCGGCAACCGCGGCTGGCTTGTCTGCATCATCAGGTTCACTCCTGGCCAGCGAACCTGCGGTCCCCGCCAATGAGCTGCTCAAGAAGAAGACCCGCTTGTCGCTGGCGGCATACTCCTGGAATGCCCGTCTCGCGAAAGCCTGGGATGAAAAGACTCCTCCCAAGGGCGCGACGATCCCGACTTTCATCGACTACTGCGCTTCGCTCGGCCTCGATGGCTGCGAATTGACAAGCTACTACTTCCCCAAGGATGTCTCGCCTGAGTACCTCTACGCCTGTAAAAACCGGGCATTCCGTAAAGGCCTTGATATCACAGGGACAGCCATTGGGAACGATTTCTGCCTTCCCGAAGGCCCGGCTCTCGACGCCCAGATGGCGATGACAAAGCAGTGGATCGATAACGCGGTTCTGTTGGGGGCACCCGTGATTCGTATCTTCGCCGGGAAAGTTGCTAAAGGAGACACCGAGGAAATTGCCTTCGAACGCTGCGTGAAAGGGATCACCAAAGCGGTCGAATATGCTGCCAGCAAAGGGGTTTGCCTGGCACTGGAGAATCATGGCGGGATCACTGCCACACCCGAACAACTCCTCAAAATCTACCACGCTGTTCCCGCTTCTCCTTTCTTTGGAATCAATTTTGACAGCGGGAACTTTCGGACGGCGGATCCTTATACCGATCTTGAAAAAATTGCCCCCTTCGCCATCAATGCGCAGCT
>VFQR01000894.1_pt1 | contig 28704 bp, 27 predicted proteins | sample 3512321 | NCBI WGS metagenome assembly VFQR01 (sample SAMN10412374, study PRJNA504923) | tailings metagenome | isolation source: Relicate 3 Philex TSF1 revegetated site | place: Philippines: Tuba, Benguet | collected 2017-08-29 | reverse complement strand
ATTATCCAGCAGCTTAAAAAATCCTTTACTGTCAGATCAAGTCTTGACTATTACAGTAAACTGGCCTTTTCTACTTGAACCTTTCTTGTGTCTTGTCTGCCTGTTTCTTGAACCTTACAACTCAAGTTTGTGTCTGGCTTCATAATCAAAAGGAATGGTTTTGAAGAATCCTGCTTTACCTACTCTTGTGGTTCCTTTTACATGCAATAATACTTCGCGGTTGAAAAGAACGGTTAGTGCATTCTTGAAAATGCCGCGCATATCTACCTGAATACGGGATGGGAGTACAAATTCTGCCTTACGTTGGATATGCATTAAAGTATCCAATTGGTATTTACCTAGATAATGATTATCGATATAAATGTCTGCCTCAACCTTCCTTAGGTCAACGCCAAATGCATTCGGGTTGTAGTATACCAAATCCATGCTGAGGGTAGACTTCTCAAAACCCAATTTTTCCAGTTTAACGTTTTTCACATTCCGGTAGTCAAAAGCCTGGGGTTTCTGACAGGCGAATAAAATGAAGCTGGTCAAGAAAATGAATAGGAGATACTTCACAATTTCAATTTGGTGCAAATTAGCGGATTGTAGGATTAGGGGCTTGCCATTTATCAATCTGCTAAATAGGGGTTGTGGGGAGAATGTGAATCGAAGAAAATATTACTGAGTTATCTTTATCAAAGAAAAAGTCATTGAATTGTTTCGGAAGGAGCGAAGGTGACTTTTTTGGTAACGATATACTACTTACCACAAGCCTTCATAACTTATTATCAGTTAGTTATTCTACGTATTATCTCTATTTCTACGCTTTACGATTTTTTATAACGATACGATTGGGTTCGTATGACAACTAGAAAAACACCCGAAATAGCCTATTTCGGGTGTTAAAATGATTAAAGAAATTCTTTAATACATTTGATTACGTAATAACCGATTTTCAGGATTTCAGCAACCCTTTTCAAAATGATCGATATGAAATTACTTCGTTTCATATCAGTAAGTATGTAAACTGTAAATCGGGTCGGGAATAATTATAAATGATTGATTATTAAATGTTTGTTCAAAACAACATTATTATGTTTTGTTAAACAAACATGACATTCTTACAATTTTTAATGTTTGGGTACGTTTATTGGTAGTATTGTATTTGTAAGAGATACCTAAAAGTATCTTACCATTAGTACAAATAATTGTACTAATTCGTAAATTTGTACTACCATTACACTATGCAAACCATGGACGCACATATCAAAATTTCCAGAAATGGAGACAAGATTACTTCTATTTCTGTCCTAACACCTATTTGGAACAAAATATCAGAACATGGCAATTTGATTGTTAGCATACCCATGTTAGGTATTGAGACAATTGCCAAAAATGATGATGATGCTGAAATTGCTATAAAAGAGGCAATTACTTCTTTTTGCATTATTTCCGAGAAATTTGGACAAGGATTGGAGAAAGAATTACAAGCATTGGGTTGGATTGCAATTGACCAAGAAAGCGGTGAGCCTCTTTTAGGTTATAATATTGAAGATACCGATTCCCTTCTTCAACGCATTATGCAAACTGGGGAGGAATATTTAAATCCCCATTTAGAGATTGCATAACTATGCCTGATAACTTTTATCCTTCGGTAGATATTAACTTTATTAATGATCAAGTTTCAAACAGTGGTAAACTTGCAAAAGACGGTATTGTTAAAATTGGCTCTACCACAACCTATGTTATTGAAGGCACTCAGGCAATATTTAAAAGAACAATTTCAGCAAGAGAACTTGAAACAGGCTCTATTTGCTTAGAACAAGCAACTGCAATTGCCCTACGATTTGGATTTTTAGGGCAACTTTTAGAATGGCTTGAAAATAATAGGAACTGGAAAGACGGTGGTTACATAAAAAAATAAACAAAAAGGGCTAAGATTATTTCTTAGCCCTTTTAATTGTATCGGTGGTAACGTAAAAAATAACAATATCTCCTTCATCGGTAACAGTTGTATCTTTTTCTCCCATTTCATATTTACCTTCTAAGGATTTTTCATAATCATCTTCAATACGTTTATTTTCTTGTATTAAGTCTGCCACGGCTTCGGTTTCACTACCATCATTGGGGTCATAGCTATAACCTTCACGAGTAGCGACAGCGTAAACAATTATAGCAATTACCAAAAGTCCAATTAGTAGTCTAATTATTTTCTTCGTCATTTCTTTTTTGACTTTTTATTTGTATTTGCCTTCTTTAGTGGGGTCGAAAGAGCCTTTTTCATGGCTTCCTCAAAAGTCATATTCAATTTTACAGGTGTCTTTTCCTTATCTTTCTTAGGTAACTTCATTACTCTAAGATAAAATATTTATGGAAGTTCTAATTACTATCATGCTAGCTGTATTATCTGGTTTAGCTTTCATTATCTATAAGAAACCTGAAATAGCATTTAGCCTTCTTCATAGAGCTTTTTACATTTGGGGTATAATATGTTTTTGCGTTTTGTTTAGGTTCAAGTTAAATTCTTTTGAATTACAGAGCGTAATAAGAAGTATTGAAGGCTTATCTACAGAGTCGGTAATGGATAAATTTGGAGCGGATAAGTCTATCAAAATAATAAGAGACAAAATTGACTCTTATGAAAGATTGTATGTTATTTGGTTTTCATCCGTTTTTATTTTTGCTGCGGGACTGATAGGTCTATATTTTTTTTCAACCTTCATGTTAGCGCATAAGAAAGAAGCAAATAAGGCAGAAGACGAGACCGTATAAGAAGCCTCTTATAAATAATATTAGGATATAATTTCTCTTCACTTTTTTTCAATTAATTGATTGTAAGTAAGCCTTCCTTTTGTATTAGAAATAGCCATCTCGAACCTTTCAGCATCGGTCATTTTACGGCTGTTAAAACGGTAGGAGGTTTCAGCACAATAGCGGTGCAGGTGCTTAGGGCTAACTTGGTGGTATGTGCCGAATATGGTACGCTTAAAAACAGAGAAGAAACCTTCCACGCTATTTGTATAAGCTATTCCTCGTCTAAATTCTTGGGCTAAGTGGTTAACTGCTTCATGTGTAGGCTCTTGGTTAAGTCCTACATAGCCACTATGTGAATCAGTAATAACCACAGCAGAAGGGGCTACGTGTTGCCTAACTACTTCTTTAAAGGTATTTGTACCTATTACAGTTAGTTTGGCTTTACCATCCCTTTCTAATAGCCCCATAACTGCTACTTTGTTATCCTTGCCGCTTTCTTGGTGCTTCTTACGTCTTGAACGGGTCATTTTATCCCATTTGCCACCTACATAGGTTTCATCTACTTCCACTACGTTATCCATAGCCACATCTGGTTCAGGATCACCCATAAGTAGCCTAATACGATGCTCAACAAACCATGCTGTTTTCTGTGTCACTCCTAAGTCTCTGGCTAATTGGTGAGAAGAAACACCTTTCTTGTGTCCGGTACATAGATATAGAGCCGCCATCCAAACAGATAGTTTAACCTTTGAGTTTTCAAAGACAGTTCCAACGGTTACCGTGAAATTCCTTTTACATTGGCTATCTTTACAACGGTATCTTTTCCCGTCTTTCAGCTTATAGGGTTTATTCATGCCACAGAACGGGCAGGTAGGGTTACCACCCCAACGCATCTGCTCCATGTATTCCCGACATTTTGCTTCGTCAGAATACACAGCCATCATTTCTCTTAAATTCTTAAATTCTTCCATATGTCTTTGAATTATCGAAGGGGTTTATTAGTATTATGTTTTACTTTTTTCTTACAACCAAAACTTAACTGTTCATGCTCACTCATTCCGAAGCGTTATGGCTTCAAATAATAACCGTATGCGGTACAGTTACCGCCCCAATAATTGCCGTTCTTATTACTATTTGGTATCAGAGAAGACAAGCCCTAATTGACGCTAAAACAAGCATTTTCATGGATTTGGTTTCTTTTCGGTATTATCAGCCGATACCGTGGCAATTTTCGGTCGCCTTAAACCGTATAGACGTAGTTTATCATAAGGAGGAATCAATTTGCCGTCTTTATCACGAATACTACGATTTAATAAATAGGGATTTGAGTCAAGCTGTTGAATCTGATTGGACAAGGATTGATGAAAAGAAGGTTGCTTTGATAACGGCAATGGCTCGCCATCTTGGTTACAATCAGATTGACCAGATTTACCTTCAACGCTACTATCAGCCGAAAGGGGTATATGATGACTATTTAGGGGACGTCCAGTTAAAAACGACGGCATATCAGTATTTTCAATCGGGGAAGGAAATGAACTCCCGCATAATTGCCCGAATGGACGAGAATGAAGAGGACTCGGATAATTTAACCCGAACATCCGATTAATAAGGCTATCTATAAATTTCATTATTTAGGATTTAAAAGTGAAGGAGGAGAGAACTAAAAAGAGTAGCAAAATGACTTAAAGTAAAATTTGAAGTCTCTTAACATTATGGAGGAAAGAAAGAAGATAAAACTAAAGCCCTTAGATTTGGCTTGTGGTAACTTGTATATTGTAGCCACTTTTTTTATAAAATCGATTCCTAAATAATTTAGTTTTTCCATAAAATGTATGGCAACTCTTATTCGCTATTTTATTTAGACTTTATGTAATTAAACAACTAATTGATAAACAATTTATTATATTTCTTAATTAAATTAGTAAATGATATTAATTTGTACTCATTTGCAATCATTTATGCTCATTTTTGATTTTTGTTAGTTTTATATTATGCATACTAATTTATTAATTGAATATCAATATTTTGGAAGTATTAACTACATTAATACTTTGTTTCATTTTTCAAATATTGAATTTGAAGTATATGAAAGCTTCCAAAAAATGAGTTTTCGCAATAGAATGGTGTTGGCGGGTAGTAATGGGCTGGTTACCTTATCTGTTCCGTTGGAAAAAGGGCGTGACCAAAAGCAGCCCATTCGAGATGTTCGTATCAGTTACTCACTGCCCTGGCAAAAACAACATTGGCGGACTATCGAGTCTTGTTATAACCGGTCTCCTTTTTATGAATTCTATCGGGATGGGTTGGAAAGGATCTTTACTTCCAGACCTGTGTACCTGCTCGACCTGAATCGGGATATCCAACAGTGGTTATGGAAAGTGTTGAAAGTACCGGCGGACTTTTCTGAAACCTCATCTTTTCAAACCCAAATGCAGGAAAACAACTTTGATGCACGGAACCGATGGATACCCAAAAACTTCCAATCAGATAATTGTTCCATCCGCTATCGGCAGGTATTTGAAGACAGAATCGGCTTTCAACCCAATCTCAGCATCTTGGACCTCTTATTTTGTATGGGTCCTTCGGCTCATTCGCTCCTGAAAGGCAACGTTTTATCCATTTAAATAATCTTAGGTCAGAATAGGGCTGAAGCCTTAATTTTAAACCTTTGTAACCCATTGTTGTCAATGTAGTGTTTGTGTTGAGTTCCCTACTAATGAATACTAGAAAATTACTACTCTTAATGCTGCTTTTTTGCAGTGCCGGCGCTTTATACGCGCAAGAGTTCTCTAATAAGGGAAAAGAGTTCTGGATTGCGTATCCGGCACATATTAATGGAAGTATCAATGCTAATAGTTCTGTGATGGGACTTTATATTACCTCTACTGTTAATACAACAGGCTCAATCAAGTTAGGAGGAGGAAATACTATTAATATCACTGTTACTGCCAATCAGGTTACAAAAGTCTTTTTAGGTTCTATCGCTAATATGGATGCCAGTAGTAATGATGTTTACCTAAATATGGCCGATGGTGTTAAAAGTAATGCAGCTATAAAAATTACTACAGTTGATCCTGTTGTTGTTTATTCACATATCATTCAAAATCGAAGAAGTGGAGCTACATTGACATTACCAACACCTGTTTTAGGAAATGAGTACATCGTTCCAAATATGAATTCAGTTGGTACAGCAAACCAGAAGCAGAATAATGGTAGTGACGGTGGAATAGGTGAATTGGTTGTAGTAGCGACGCAAGCCAATACTGTTGTAGAGATTACGCCAACAGTCCAAGGTTTTTCAGGAAGACCCGCGGGACAACCCTTCCAAGTCACTCTTTTAAATCCGGGCGATTGTTATCAGTTTCAATCAGTATTGAATGGTGATATTTCTGGTACCAAAGTGCGTTCGATCTCCTCAGGTCAAGGTGGGTGTAAACCCATTGCTGTTTTTTCAGCTTCAACATGGAGTGCTTTTGATTGTACGATGCCTGACGCTTCCGGTGGAGATAATCTTTTTCAACAAGTCTTCCCCACAAGATCTTGGGGAAAACAATTTGTTACGGCTCCCTTTATTAATCGTCAAGAAGATATTTATAGAATATTTGTCCAAAACAGTAACGCCGTTGTTCAAGTTCAAAACAATGGGGTAGTTACTACCTTAACAAGCAGTTCTTTCAATAGTAATGGTAACTTTTATACTTACAGAAGTGCTAATCCTATTATTATTAATGCTTCAGACCCCATACAGGTTGTACAATATATAACATCTCAAACCTGTAAAACAGGTTGTGCGATCGCCATCAATAATCCGGCTTGTCAGGCAGACCCTGAAATGGTGATATTGAATCCAGTAGAGCAAACATTGAATGATATCACTTTTTTTTCAGCCCATCAGAATTTTGTTCCCTCAGGTCAAACTAATGTTACGCAGCACTATGTCAATGTGATTATCAGTAAATCTTTTAAGAACTCTGTCAAAATTGATAACGCTCCCCCTGTTGGTCAGTTTATCGATATTCCCAATAGCAACTATTCTTATTTGCAGGAAAATCTAACAAGCTCATCGGGTGTTAATCCGGTTCATAGGATCACAGCTGATTCTAGTTTTTCTGCGATTGTGTATGGTTATGGGGAAGTAGAGTCATACGGCTACAATGGAGGTACCAACGTTAAAGATTTCAGTCGGCAAGCCTCTTTTAATAATCCTTACTCTCGTATCGATTCAGCGGTCACCTGTATCAATACTCCGGTTCAATTTTCTGTTCCACTTGGGTTTCAACCTACCACCTTAAGGTGGGATTTTAGTACCGCACCTAATATCGCTCCCAATTCCGGTATTGGTCCAATAAATGCCCCCGTTGCAGATAGTACGCCACTTGTAAGCGGACAACGTTTATATTATTTTAGTACCGGTAAGACATTTCAGTTTTCTTCTGCCAATACCAATTCATTAAGAGATACTATCAAATTATATACCACTTCAGCTACACCTGATGGTTGTGGTAGTACTGATCAGGTATTTACCATTCCGGTTAAAGTGAATAACAAACCCATTGCTGATTTTACTATCACATCTACAGGTTGTGTTGCTGATGTGGTTAGTTACAACACGCCCAAGTCATCCGGAGTAAGATGGCTTTGGGATTTGGGTAATGGTAGCAATCTGGATCTAACCACAGAAACACATGGAGTTGTGTATGCCCAACCTGGAAATTACAATGTAAAACTTCGCACGATTTCAGATATTGGTTGTATATCGGAAGAAACCACCAAAGTTTTAACCATCACCACGAAACCAGTTGCCAATTTTAATTTCTCTGCCGTACGTTGTACGGATACAGATATCACTTTTACAGATGCTTCTACCAGTCAGGCAGGTGCCATTACTAAATGGACTTGGGATTTAGGTGATGGAAAGGGAAACATTGTAGCCACCACCAATGCACAACAAACCACAAAATATACTACCACCGGTGGTAAGACTGTTAGTTTGCAAGTAGAAACATCATCCGGTTGTAAAAGTGATGTCTTTATTCCTGCCACACTTCCCTTTGTTCATCCATTACCTCAACCGGGATTCATTTTACCTGAAGTCTGTTTGAACGATGCCAGCGCACAGTTTACAGATACCAGTAAAATTTCCGATGGCTCTGAAGCTCAGTTCACTTATCTATGGAATTTCAATGCAGGAACACCTGCGGTAAGTCCAGCGCCGAATATTACCAGCAGTACACTCAAGAATCCACAGGTGAAATACAATAAATCCGATAATTATTCGGTATCACTAAGGGTCACTTCAAAAGATGGATGCGTGAACACCATCACTCAAAATTTCACCGTTAACGGGTCTATTCCGAAAGCAGATTTTGAAGTACAAATGAATAATGTACTCTGTGCTAAAACCCCGGTTGTTATACTGAACAAGTCTACGGTTGATTTTGGCTTTGTCACCAAATCTGAAATTTATTGGGATCGGGTGAATAATCCTGCCGTATTTCAAACGGATGAAACACCGGCTATGAATAAAGCATACAATTACAAGTATGCGGTGTCCAATACTGCCGGACAAAACTTCAATATCCGCATGGTGTCTTATTCGGGTGGTAATACTTGTGTGAGTGAAGTAACAAAAACCATTACAGTACATCCCAATCCATTAGCTGCATTCACCGTATCGGCGGCGGATGTATGTTTTGATGAACCGGTATCATTCATCGATCAAAGTGCTGTGAGATCGGCGGTATTACCCACCAGATGGGTCTGGGATCTGGGGAAAGGCAATACTTCATCTATTCAGAATCCGGTACGTGCCTATAAAGATTCCGGTTCATTCAACACCACCTTACATGTGTATAGTGCTGCCGGTTGTGGTAGTGATACGGCAAGTGTTACGCTAACCATTTATCCGCTTCCGGTATTAAGCATGGGAACACAACGGGTAACGGTACTGGAAGGCGGCCAAATTAAACTGAATCCGGCTTTCGTTTATGGAAATGATCTCAGTTATTTATGGACACCTTCATCCTTTTTGAGCAGCGATACCGTATATTCTCCTGTCTCCAAGCCGGTAGATGATATTCGCTATACATTTACGGTTATGGGTGAGGGGGGATGTTCAGTCAGTGATACGCTTTTTATCAAAGTGTTAAAATCGCCGGAAATACCCAATGCATTTTCACCCAATGGTGATGGCATCAATGATACCTGGGATATTAAGTATCTTGAAAGCTATCCCGGTGCAACCGTTGATGTATTTAACCGGTATGGACAAATTGTTTTTCGTTCTTTTGGATATAACAGACCTTGGGACGGTAGGTCAAACGGTCAGGTATTACCCATTGGAACGTACTATTATATCATTAATCCCAAAAATGGAAAACCGATGTATACCGGTTCCATAACGATTATTCGATAACATGAAGCGATTGAAAATATATGGATTGATAACGGGGTTTTGTTTGACTGTTGTTGCAAATGCGCAACAGCGTCCATACTATACCCAATACATCATGAATAATTATATCATTAATCCTGCTGTTGCAGGGATTGAAAATTATTGGGATGTAAAAGCTTCTCACCGAATGCAGTGGGTAGGTGTTCAGGATGCACCGGTAACGACTTATATCACCATGCATGGACCTTTGAAGAAAAATGATTTCGGGTGGGAAACTGCTACCAGTATGCGTGCCAGGGGTGAGAATCCACGCGGACAAGCTTATTGGCAAAGTTATCAGTCTGCTGAGCCACATCACGGTATCGGATTTACCATGTTGAATGATAAGACCGGACCTTTAAATCGGTTTGCTGCATTTGGTACTTATTCATATCACTTGGGTATTTCTCCTACAACCAGTTTGTCTGCAGGTGTTTCAGCAGGTATCAGTAATATGAGTCTGGATGCTTCCAAACTCAATTTTGGTTCTACCACAGTGGACCCTGCAGTTGCCGGAAGTGGATTGATCAATCAGATCAGACCTGATATTGGTGCCGGATTATGGTTGTACTCCAAAGATTACTTTGTGGGCGTATCCGCACAACAAATCGTTCCGCAAAATGTAGCTTTCTCGAATAATACGGTGTATGTAGAGAAAGGGAAACTCGTACCACACTTGTTTTTTAGTGCCGGTTATCGGATGCAGTTATCAAGGGATGTCAGTTTATTGCCTTCCACGCTTATTCGCTATGTATCTCCTTTGCCCATTGGTTTTGATATGAACGCAAAGTTTATGTACCAGGATCTTTTATGGTTGGGAGGTTCTTATCGTTATCAAGATGGATTTGCAGGGATGGTAGGATTGAATGTCAGTCATAATATCAACATTGGATATTCTTATGACCTGCAAACTTCAAGACTCAATACGGTGAGTAAGGGTACCCACGAAATTTTGATTGGCTTTCAGTTGGGAAATAAATATGGAGATTGGTGTCCACGTAATCTTTGGTAAGATTAGAGCCTTGCTTTCTTCAAAATTTTTATAGTAACATCATTGTGTTGCATCCATTGTTGGAGTAATTGTTGGCGGTACCAATCTATCAGTATTCTTTTCTTTACCCATACAGAATCATGCTCATTGAAAGCAGCAGGGTAGGTCAACGGATCGTTTTTTAAGACCGGGATCATTAAGCGATCCAGTATCGCCAAAATTTCAGTCGGGTCTTTTATAATGATCTTTGTCTCTTGTTCATTATGCTCTTTTTCTTTTCTTTTTTCTTCAACGATCGTTTTTTTGAATTTGGGTTTTCCAGGAGTTGGCGGCTGAACAGGTTTTATTTTTTTATCCAGCTTTTCAAAAGCCGCTATCATTTTTTCCAATGATTCCAGACTGGCAGGAATGATTTGCTGTAGATTTAATTCCTCGACAGTTTTGATGGCCATTTCTACATCTTTGCTGATTTTTTCCTGCTCTGTTTTACTCAATAAACTGGCTTTCATCTCCTTCGCAATGGTCAGCTTTGCTTCTTGCAAATCTTTTTCCATACGTTGCATGTCCTTTTCGTATTCCTCCTTGAACGGTTTGCGGACATAAGCAGGCATGGCGCTAGTGTCTAGTGTTTTATATGCCTGTTTCATTTCCTGTTCTGCTTTGTCTATTTTAACCAGTTCATTTTTCCAGTCAGACAGTTCCCAATTTTTTTCTGTTTGTATTTTTTGAAAAGCACCTTGTAATGTGGCTGGTATCTGTTGAATCGCTTCTCTTACTTCTTTGCTATTTAATGATGCTTCTATTTCTCTTGATGCCAGCTCCAGATTTTCACTCATTTCTTTTTTCAAAGAATTGGATAAAAAGAAAGCGGGATTGAATAGGGGATTGGTCACTTTTACAGCCATAGGTTCTATGGCAACGGGTTGCACTTCTCTTACCCGATTCAGGATGGTTGTGTCTGCAACTTTGGGGGAGGTCTCAGCAGTGGTCTTTTTCGACTGCGTTGGATGAAACCATGCAACCGAACTTAAAATGCCGGTTACCAATAAAAAAGATAAGAGCTGTTTCTTGTAGGTAAATCTGTTTTCATGGGCACCGATCATTCGCTTCACCCTGTTCAACAGTTCATTTTGGTGAGAACCTGCGGCAGCCATCACAAATGCAGGCGTGGCTTGCATTTGCGCCATTCTCAACAAAGCTTCAGCATAGGTAGAAGCACTGTATTGAAATTGCAATACCCAATCATCGCAACTATTCTCTCTTTCTTTACGGATATGGGTTGAAAATAATCTGGTAAATGGATTAAAGAACAAACTGATCTCTGCAACGGATAACAAAATATTGACGAGATAATCGTATCGTTTGATATGTGCCAGCTCGTGTAATAAAATGGCTTCCAGTTGCGCCACTGTTAAATGATTGATACTGGCTACGGGGACCAATATCAGGGGTTTCAAAAAACCGATCGTAAGTGGAGAAGCAATTTTCTCGGATAAAAAAATGCGCACTTCTCTTGTAATGCCTAATTGTCGGGCAGTGTCTTGTACAAACACCCGCCAGTTAGCAGGCATTTTTACCAGTCCTTCTTTTCTGATCTGTAGTGTATACCGATAACCAATGACCCATTTGACAGATAAGAAGATCATCAGAATTAAATAGGCAGCGGATAGATAGGGCAATAATTGTTCTGCCCATATCATCAATTTCAGGATGGTGGATCGAAAGCCGGTTCCCGGTGGTACAACGGTAGTAATGGTTCCGGAACCTGTTCCGTCAGCAACGGGTGTCCATTCTTGATAGGCGCTGTAATAAAAAAATAAAGTGATGATGAACCAGATAAAACCGATGCTTTGTAAAATAACGGCCAAGCTATATTTTACAGATGCTCTGGGTTTTGTGAGTGAGATAATCAGAAGATAGAACAACCACAAAATGGCCATTTGCCATAGACTATTCGCGATGGCATAACCCAAAGATTGTAGAAAAATCGATTGAAAAACAGGGAGCATTTTATTGCTTTTTCAAGTTATCCAATAGCTTCTGGATCTCTTCCAATTCTTCTTTATTCGGTGTTTGGTTACCCAATGCCTGCATCACCAGTTGACTGGAAGATCCCCCAAACAATGAGTTGATCATCTTACCAACGATCTGTTGCTGTGTGCTTTCGCGACTAATATTGGCGCGGTAAATATGTGTCTTACTACTGTCGTCTCTTTTCACAATACCCTTTTCAAACATGATCTGCATGAGTTTAAGGGTAGTGGTATATCCCGCATCTTTATGTTCACTCAATATTTCATGTACTTCACGAACAGTAGCAGTTCCTTTATCCCATAAAACCCGGAGTATTTCCAGCTCACTTTCTGTGGGCTTAATGTTCTTAGCCATGCTTTACGATTTAATTCGTAAGCAATTTACGAGGTTAATCGTAAATGAGCAAGAAAAGTTATGTTAAGAGTCGACGGTCCATGGACCATGGACTATGGTCTATTGACTAACGTAACCCCAACCCCATAAGCCGCAATCTTTCTAAAGCGGAGTTGTTCTTTTTGAATATTGGCTCGATAATACGGTTTGAAAACGCCTTTGTTATCCAAAAAACCAATGGTGCAGGAGTAGGGTAGACTGTCTTTTTTGATTGCTACAATGGGTTCTTTTCCCAAATTGGGGATGTTGATAGAGTCGGTGATGCGCAATTCTTTGTATTGCATTCGTACCGTATAATGAAAACGGCGTTCTGTTTCATACAGATATACTGCAAATTTCCAGTCGTTGAATTCATCCGGTACTTTTTGCTGGTGAGATGCAACAGCTTCTTTGCGAACAGTAGACCGTAGTTCCGCTATAGAGTCGGCAGGTATCACCACTGTTGTTGCTGACGGTGTTTTCGATTGTTCAGCATTGTTGTTACATCCCATATGAATGATGCTCAACAACAGAAAGAAGCCAATAGTATTTTTCACGATAAATGTGTAATTATTTAAATAAGAAGAAAATTAATATGTTTTTCTTGAATTTATCAAAATAGAGCTATACTTTTAATTCTCCCCCACACTTGTCCCCTTGTTTTATTGTTTTCTAGTTCGTAGAGAAGATTGTTATTGATTCATTCTTGAAAACCATTTGTTATGCCTTCTAAAGTCATTTTTACTCGTCCGAATGCGGATGCCATTACACTTTCTCTGGATCTTCATGGATTAAAAGGGAATACGCGATTAAAATTAGCTGGTCTGCTGATCGCAGATATTAGCGACAATTTTTCTGATCAATTCATCGGCACGAATCAGGATCTGAAATCCAAAGAAATGAACATGACCATTATTGTACCTAGTTTGTTGGGGTATGAACATGCTATGATCAGTTATACTTTATCTGGAGCAACTGCTCCTTATAGTAATACTGTTACGCTTCCGTTTGATTCAATTACGGGACTTGCAACACATCGAATGAATTTCATTTTTAAATAATCCAATATCACTGTTATGAAACATAAACTTCTGATAGCTATGATCAGTGCGTTGGTGGTGTGCAGTATAGCTATTGCTCAATCAGATACTGCTATTCAATTGGATCAGCTTCAGGTGCCATCATCCCCGGCATTTGTATTACTGGGAGTAGCACCGAATAGTATTGAAAGACCCAAAAATCCAACCGATTTTACTTTTGCATTGGCCAACGCCACAAATGGATTTACTTCTCTCCCTAAGAATTTTTCTTTGGAAGTAGCTCCATTCTGGCTGTTTTCAAAGAAGAAACCTTCTTTGTCTTCTTTTATCTCTGATAAACCCAAATATAGTATTCCGCAAACATTGGTCTTATCTGTTGGTACCCATACTGCAAGGTCTGCTTTTGACTCAACTGAATTCACGCAAGTTGCGGTTGGGTTTAGTCTCTCCATTATGAGAGGTAAAGTAGGAAAGGAGTATAAAAATTGGAGTGATAGTTTGTCGATGATCCTAAAAAAAGAAAATCAAACGGTAGAAGCATGGTATGATAAATATGAGAATGAGGATATTGAACTAAAACGATTAAAAAGCAGACTTGACAATGCAAATGCAAACAATGCTTTGATCTTATTACTGGAAGATAGTATTAACAAGCGCACTGAAAAATTACATGCACTCGCAGAAAAAGAATATCAGAACGATCTGGTTAAAAGAACGACTGATCTGGCTACGATCAAAAGACTTGCCAGCACTACAGATTTTAGACGGTATGGATTTAAAATGGATTTCGCTGCTGGAGTTGTGATGGATTATCCTGTTAACACCTTTCAACAAGCCTATCTTTCCAAAGCAGGTGCCTGGTTAACAATGGGGCTCGAGGATAAGCCCAATGAACTGAATTTTTTAGCATTGGTTCGGTTCACCGGACAATTTGATTATGCTTTAAAAAATCAAATAGGTATGAAAGTATCCAATCTCGACCATAGCGCATTTGATATAGGATTTCGGTTGTACAAAGACTTCAATGATAAATTCACTTTATCTTATGAGCTGATACGTAGATTGGTATCCTATAACAAAGAGAAATTTATAGCATCCGATGTAATTCCTCCTGATAACTCAAATCGTTCAGCATTTTCCATCAATTATAAAATTGGGAAAAACCAAAATCTGTCATTTTCTTTTGGAAAGGATTTTCTTCAACCATTCTTACAAAAAGATAATCTGATCACTTCATTAAGTTTTCTTTCCGGATTAGGCTCTTTGAGACCGATCGGAAGTCTTAAATAAGCTGTTAGTATGAAAACAAAAATGCCCCTGTTCAGAGGGGCATTTTTTATAAACAAACTTGATTATTTTTTATCCTTTTTCAAATCAACTTTCACACTCACATTCTCTTTGCCATCTAAATACATGGAGAATTGTTTTGCAACATCTTCAGAGAGTTCTTGTCCGTTAATAATGATCTTACCATCTTTTACTTCAACCGATACATTATCATCTGAAGTCAGACCTGCATGTTTTAGCTCATTGATCAGGCCATCCACATTGATCTCTTCTCCATTTACAGTCATAGAGGCACTGTTGTTTCCATCTGTAGCTTTGATCTCGATTCTCTTCTCCACTAATTGTTTATTAGTATCCGCACCATGCAATTGAGCAAGGGTAGGCGCAATTACCAGAGAAACAATCGACATCAATTTGATGAGGATATTCATGGATGGACCAGAAGTATCTTTAAATGGATCACCAACAGTATCGCCGGTTACAGATGCTTTATGGGGTTCAGATTTTTTGTAGTACATCTCGCCATTGATCTCAACACCTTTTTCAAATGATTTCTTGGCATTGTCCCAAGCACCACCGGCATTATTTTGGAACATACCCATCAGTACGCCACTTACAGTAGCACCTGCCAGGAATCCACCCAATGCTTCAGCACCCAGTAAGAAACCAATGATCAATGGAGATATGATCGCGATAGCACCCGGCAACATCATTTTTTTGATCGATGCTTCGGTTGAAATAGCTACACATTTATCGTATTCAGGCTTACCGGTTCCTTCCATGATACCGGGAATTGTACGGAATTGACGACGTACTTCTTCCACCATCGACATGGCAGCTTGTCCAACCGCACGAATGGCTAATGAAGAGAAGATAAAAGGAATCATGGCACCTACAAATAAAGAAGCCAATACTTTTGCTTTATAGATATCAATACCATTAATGCCTGCAACACCCACAAACGCTGCGAACAATGCCAATGCAGTCAATGCAGCCGAAGCAATCGCAAAACCTTTACCGGTAGCAGCGGTTGTATTACCTACAGCATCCAATACGTCTGTTTTTTCACGTACTTCTTTTGGCAATTCACTCATTTCAGCAATACCACCCGCATTATCTGCGATCGGACCAAATGCATCAATGGCTAATTGCATCGCTGTAGTGGCCATCATACCGGCAGCTGCGATCGCCACACCGTATAATCCTGCACACTCATAAGAACCCCATATACCACCTGCCAATACCAGGATCGGTAAGAAAGTAGATTCCATACCTACCGCCAAACCACCGATCACGTTGGTAGCATGTCCGGTAGAAGACTGACGAATGATCGACATGACCGGACGCTTACCCATTGCGGTGTAATATTCGGTAATGATACTCATCAAAGTACCTACAGCCAAACCTACCACAATAGCGCCCAATACACCATCACGTGTAAACTCAAGACCACGAAGTGTCATGGTTTCAGGTAATATATAATATACCAAACCTGCACAAGCAGCGGCAGTTAAAATGATTGAACCCCAGTTTCCCATATTCAGGGCTTTCTGAACATTGGCGGTATTGATACCGGCTGCATCGCTTACACGAACAAACCAAGTACCTACGATAGAGAATAAAATACCTACACCTGCAATCAGCATCGGCAATAGGATAGGAGCATAACCACCAAAATTATCTATTGAAACCGTTTCTTGTCCCAATACCATCGTTGCCAATACAGTAGCTACATAAGAACCAAACAAATCTGCACCCATACCTGCTACATCACCCACGTTATCACCTACGTTATCAGCAATGGTGGCAGGGTTACGAGGATCATCTTCCGGAATACCGGCTTCTACTTTACCTACTAAGTCAGCACCAACGTCGGCAGCTTTGGTATAAATACCACCACCCACACGTGCAAACAAGGCAATAGATTCAGCACCTAAAGAAAAACCCGTTAATACTTCAATGGTCTGAAGCATTTCAGCAGAATTCGCTGCTGCTTCTGGAGCAAATACCTGCTTTAAAATCAGGTAAACACCACCCAAACCTAATACAGCTAAACCGGCAACACCCAGTCCCATAACTGCACCACCGGTAAATGATACATTTAAGGCTTTTGAAAGACTGGTTCTGGCTGCCTGCGCAGTACGAACATTGGCCTTGGTAGCCACTTTCATACCAATATAGCCGGCAACAGCACTACATACAGCGCCCAGCACAAAAGCCAAAGAAATGGACCAATGTGAATGTGGATTGCTGCTGGCCATCACGCCCAATAATAGGGCAACAATTACAACGAAATAAGTCAGTATTTTCCATTCAGCTCTGAGAAAAGCCATCGCACCTTCAGCAATATAATTGCTGATTTCTTTCATACGGTCATTACCCGCGTCCTGCTTGGATACCCAATTAAACTTCAATAATGTGTAGAGGAGACCTACAACTCCCATCGCCGGAACGGCATAAAACAAGATTTTGTCCATAATACAGTGTGTCTGGTAAGTTTATGTTAATTGAAAGTCTGCAAAAATAGGGGGAAAAGGCTAAAAACAACGGTTAGGCTGCTTTGTGTTGAGAATATATCCTATTGAAAAAACTTATTCCTCCAATTCAGTACTATCTGTTCTTCCTGTAAAGGCAGAAGAAAGCGCTTTTGCCTTATAAATATTACGGTTGTAACGGTTTCCTAGAACGATGATAGTAGCAGAATCTTTAATGTATCTGGTGAAAACGGTATTATTGCCATGCCACCAGCCATTGTGGTATACAATTTCTTCTGTGGGAGAATTCAATAAACGCCAACCCAATCCATAGTTATGAAATGATTTGTTCTCGAAACTATAAGGTTGATAAGCAAGTTCTTGTGAAGCTTTACTCACATAAGCTCCTTCAGTCAGTGCTCTGTCCCACAATAACAGATCCCTTACAGTTGAATACACATTTTTGTCTCCATAAATGCAATCCAACTTCTCAATACCATAAGGAACGTTATTGTTACGATAAGATGGAACATAATTACCCGTATCAGACACACTAAAAACATAAGAATCATGCATACCCAAGGGCGTAAATAAACTGTCTTTCATGTAGGCGGGAAAGGACTGTCCCGTTACTTTTTCAATGATCAAAGCCAGTAGTGCATAATTGGTATTGCTATACCTGAAAGCCCGGTCGGGTGCAAAGAGTGGGGCCGGACGATGTTTCATCATATGATCCAACACATCCTGATTGGTGAGGAGTCCCGCTTTCAGAGCAGGCATCTTAATGGTACGTGTTCTTCTGACCCAACGTCCTTTATTATTTTTTACACGATAAGTTTCTACTTTTCTGTCCACCATGAAATAGACATAATTATTCAATCCACTGCGATGATTGAGTAGTTGTTGTACTGTAATATTTTGATAAGGGAATCCGGGAAAAAATTCATCAACCTTATCATCCAGGTCTAGCTTGCCTTGCTCTCTGAGTTTGAGAATGGCCATGCCGGTAAAAGTCTTGGATACCGATGCCAAATGAAAAGTGGTATTGGGTGTGATGGGAGCTTTTGTTTTGAAATTGCTATATCCTTTATAATCTTCAAATAAGATCTCTCCATTTTTAGCAACCAGTATGCTTCCATTAAATCCACGACTGCCCAATAACTGTTGATACTGCTTTTCAATTTCAGCAGCATACATTGCTTTTGTAGCAGAAGGGATAGCGGTATATGCATTTCCTTCCGTAGCAGAATCCCTCTCTGCAGGTTGTGCATTACAGGCCTGGAATAACCCCATCAAAATAGCGATACCAAAGACTCTTACGATCATCTGTTAGTTTTTCTTCGCGGCGAAAATAAACAACAATGTGTTAGTGAAATGGTTAAAACGGGAAAGATTATCCAGAAAATAAAAACATTATTTTCGTTCCATGAGCAAGACCAGTTACCCCAAAGAGCGGATCAATATTTTATTTCTTGAAAACATCAGTGATAAAGCTGTTCAATATTTTAAACAGCAAGGCTATGCCAATGTCAAAAAAATAGCGGGTGCATTGAGTGAAGAAGAATTGGTGAAAGAAGTGAAAGATGTGCATTTATTAGGTATTCGTTCCAAAACACAGATCACTCCCAAGGTTTTAGAAGCTGCTAAAAAATTACAAGCCATCGGGTGTTTTTGTATTGGGGTAAATCAGGTAGACTTAAAAGCCGCTACTAAAAAAGGTGTGGTGGTATTTAATGCGCCTTATAGTAATACCAGAAGTGTAGCAGAATTGGTGATCGGTATTTCTGTGATGTTGATCAGAAAAATAGTAGACAAAAACATCGCTGCCCATAAAGGTATCTGGATGAAAGATGCCAAAGGTAGTTATGAACTGCGTGGTAAAACCATGGGTATTATTGGTTATGGCAATATCGGATCACAGGTCAGTGTATTGTGTGAGGCCTTGGGTATGAAAGTGTTGTTTTATGATACGGAAACAAAACTGCCTTTGGGTAATGCAGTAGCCGCCAAAAACATGAAAGAAGTATTGATGAATAGTGATATTGTTTCTTTACATGTTCCCGAAACACCACAAACAAAAAATCTCATCAACAGAAATAATATCAAGCTCTTTAAAAAAGGATCGATCTTATTGAACTATGCAAGGGGAGAAGTAGTAGACCTCAAAGCATTGAGTGAAGCCATTAAGGAAGGGGTTATTGCCGGTGCAGGGATTGATGTGTATCCATGGGAGCCTGAGAAAAATGGCGATCATTTCGATACTCCTTTACAAGGATTACCCAATGTGATTCTCACTCCACATATCGGTGGCTCTACAGAAGAAGCGCAACAAAATATTGGTGAAGATGTGAGCGTTAAATTATTTCAATACCTCGAACGTGGTATCACCAATGGATCGCATACGGTTCCTGCTATTGGACTGCCGCCTGTGGATGGCGCACATCGTATTTTGCATGTACATAAAAATGTGCCGGGTGTATTGAGTGCTATTAATACGGCGCTTTCCAAAAATAATATCAACATTGTTGGACAATACCTCAAAACCAATGAAGAGATTGGATATGTGGTATTGGATGTAGATAAGAAACTTTCTAAAAGAGCTGCGGAGTTGTTGAAAGAAGTGAAAGAGACGATTAAGGTGAGAATGTTATATTGATGTTGGATGTCTAATGTCGGATGTCTGATATAAAAACTCCGTAAACCTCTGTGCCGTTACTCTGTGTATCTCTGTGGTAAAAATAACCACCAAGTTTTACACGGAGTGGGTTTGATGGGCCGCGGATTTTTATGATTTTTTATGATTGATGATAATGAATCATAAAAATCTGCGGACTATTAACTTCTTTGTTTACAGCAGGTTTTTTATTCTTCTAATTTCATCAGCATTCGTAAAATCCCTACTAAAATCTTCCGGCATAGCAGGATTCATGTATTCACTCAATGAAGGAATTAAGATGCGTGCAGAAGTATGAAATTCGGGAGCGCCGGTATAGGCTTTCATTGCTGCAATATTGCTGCTGTTGATACCACTACCCGGCATGATGATAATTCTTCCATCCGCTTGTTCAACCAACTGCTTGATCAACTCTTTTCCATCCGGGGCTTTGGGTTGTTGTCCACTGGTGAGTATTCTTGTACAACCACATTGAATGATGGTCTCCAAAGCCTGCAATGGATCTTTACAACGATCAAAGGCCCGATGAAATGTGACATCCAACGGATATGCCAGTTCTGTTAAACGAGCGGTATTGTCTGCATCAATGGTGCCATCTTCTTTCAGGAGTCCAAATACCACTCCTTCAAATCCTAACTCTTTACAAAGCAGAATATCTTTTCGGATGATCTCCAGTTCTTCTTCACTGTGGAAATAGTCACCACCACGCGGACGAATCATGGGAAAAATAGGAATGGATACTTTTTCACGTGTCGTTTTTAAATAACCATACGATGGGGTAGTACCACCATTGGCATAGTTCTCACATAACTCAATTCTATCGGCACCTGCATTCATGGCCTCAATGGCAGTAGCGGTATTGAATACACAGATTTCTAATGGTAATGACATAAATTAGATCAATGGTTTGGCGTCTACTAGAAAATTTTTATCATCGGCGTGACAAACAGCAAAGTTGAATCCTTTTTGTAAAGCATAGCCACCGTATTCGCCCGATTTACTGATAGCAATAAAACCTGCCTGAATAGCTTTGGCTTTATCGATTCCTTTTACTTTCAATAATCTTTCCATGGCTTTTTTACAAGCTGTTTCCGGATCCATTCCCTGACGCATCAACTCCACAATGGTATGAGCCCCACAAATACGAATGATGTCTTCTCCTTGTCCGGTAGCCACTGCAGCACCTACTTCATTGTCTACAAACAATCCGGCGCCAATGATCGGAGAGTCGCCGATGCGCCCACGCATTTTAAAACCCATGCCGCTGGTGGTACAACTGCCACTTAAATTCCCTTTTGCATCTAAAGCGATCATGCCAATGGTATCATGGTTCCAATCACCATTTTCTAATTTTGTAGGAACAAAAGCTGCTTGTCGCTTTGAGTTTTCAATATTGATCACGGGTTTGTACTCACTTTTCTTCAACCAGTTTTGATAGGCTTTTTTGGCGTCATCAGACAATTCACCTGACTCTAAGGGGAATCCTTCTGCCACTGCAAATTGTTGTGCGCCTGAACCGGCGAGCATTACATGTGGTGTTTTTTCCATGACCCTTCGGGCTACAGAGATGGGATGTTTTATTTTTTCCAGGAATAACACACTACCACAATTGAAGTTTTCATCCATAATGCAAGCATCGAGTGTTACATAACCATCGCGGTCAGGGTTTGCGCCTAATCCTACACAACAGTTCAAGGAGGCTTCTGTAACCCTAACGCCTTGTTCTACTGCATCCAATGCTCTTCCACCATTGCGTAAAATTTGCCAGGCAGCTTTGTTGGCAGTGATACCGGCATCCCAAGTAGACAATACCAATGGTTTTTGAGCAGTCATTTTTCCACGAAAAGAAGAAAAGGTAAGAGCCGATAATCCCAACGACCCCAATTGAAGAAAATGTCGACGATGCAGCATGATAATTTATTTCGTCGAATGTAAGAAGATATGTCGGATGTAGGATGGCGGATTTGGGGAATGAAATCAAAAGTCAAAATTAAAAAGTCAAAAGGGAAAGATGAATGCAAAGTTCTTTTTTTACTTTTTACTTTTTACTTATAGACAGTTTTCGAATCATTTCATCGCTTAACGCATCACTGTATGCTCCATAGGCATTGATAAGGGTTCCTTTCATGCTATGATCTAGCGATTCTATTACGTATAAAATACTTGAATTGGATGGATCGGTATCCCCCTCAAAACGATGATGGGCTACAATAGTGAATTGAGAAGGGAGTAGACAAATACCCGTACTGCTACACTTGATCTGATCAAAAGCCAGGTTGAAATCTGTGGTATATCCCTGCTGCTTCAAATCAGCCAATGCATCTACCAGATTGTCGTAAGATTTCATAATAGAAAGATAGTAAGAAATTTCGGATGTAGGATCGCGGATGTCTGATATAAAAAACTCTGTGAAACACCGTGCCGTACTCCGTTAACTCAGGGTTATTTTACCACAGGGTAACACAGAGTTCGGCACGGAGTTGCACAGAGTGGTTTTCGTATTTCAAATCAGACATCCAACATCAGACATCAGCCATTGCTTTATCCCCCAATTCTGCTTTGCTCTTCTGTTGCACTTCCGGTGCTGCGTTTATTGGTTTTGAAGCTTTTGCCAAAACGGTAGTTGAAACTCAGGTTTAGGATACTGTTTTCCCATCTGCTGTTAATGGTAGCATCCACTGTTGCATATTTCGCCGTTCCATTAAAACGCTGGATCTTAAATGGATCACGATAGTTTAAGCTGATACGCCCTTTATTGTTCATTACCGATTTGGATACCGCTACCGTGAACATTCCCATGCCCTTATAGATCATTACACCATCAACACCTTTGGTATTGTAGAAACCATTGATCTCTGCATCCCATCCTTTACCCAATTTACTTTGTAATGCTCCGCTGAAATTTCCTGAGTTCACACTGATATCGATCAGGGAATCATTTACAATGCCTTTGAACTGATTATTGAATAAGTTCGCATTCACACTTACGGTCAACCATTTTGTCACCGGCTTATAAAAATTGAAAGCAATACCATATTGTTTGCGCGTAGCAATATTTTTTCTGATCAAAAATGTTTCTTTCGTGGTTTCATTCTGCTCAATCACTTCTGAAATCACACCACTGGTATGAGAATAATTCAATGTGGTGGTCAATGCACCGGCATATGTATGCGTTAACTCGATGTTGTTGCTGAATTGCGGCTGCAGATTCGGATTTCCTTTTTGATAAGTATACCTGTCTACAATGAATACAAACGGATTCAGGTTTCTGTATTGTGGACGCATGATCCTGCGACCAAAATTCGCACCCAGCATATGTTTTTCATTGAGATTATAACTCAGGTAAAGGGTAGGGAAGAGCTGTCCGTAAGTATTTTTAAATTGAATATTACTGGTCACCTGATCACCCCTTGCATCAGTGTATTCGTAACGAAGTCCGGCTTGCATCGATAATTTTGTACTCAAAGGTGTATTGAGGTTTACATAGGCCGCATATACATTCTCTTTGTAAATAAAATAATTAGATCTGGTTAAATCCGGAACCCGGTTACCATTGATGATGCTGTCGAAACGAATATTGTTATCGCTGTTCACAAAACTCACTTTCGCACCTGCTTCAAATCTTCCTTTATTTTTCAAGGGTTGAGCGTAATCCAATTTCCCGGCATACACATCAAAGCCGGATGGGAGATAACCTACCAGACTATCTGCTTTGCCTACCAGGTTATTATTGGCATCATAAATACTGTTGATGAAACGCTGGCGATGTTTGTCTTTGTACTGGATATAATCAGCATCAAAACTCAATTCCCTGCCGACAGAATCAAACTGGTGACGGAAATTCAGGTTGCCACTGTAGTTGGTTACATTAGGAGTCATGTTGGTACCACCATAGATAGTAGATTGTAAACTACCTACCGCATCTGTCAACTTACTAATACTGTTGTTATTGAATTCCATCTTGGTTCCAAAACCATTCAAGGTCAATGCAGCAGAAGTTCTTTTGGAGAAAGTATAATCCAAGCCCAGTTTTCCTGAATGTGAATTGCGACTATCCGGCATATATGCACGTTGATCAAAAGTGCCGGTGATATTTTTAGTGGATGGATTGATAAAGTTTCTTAAGATGCTGAATTGTTGAAATGCTTCTCTATAACTGTAATTATAATTACCAAACAGATTCAGTTTGTTGATACGATAGTTCAGATTGGTACCCACACTTGCTTTTGGATATACACCTTGCGCATAACTCGTATTCACGTTACCATTGAAACCTTTGGTCTTGATTTTCTTAGTGCGAATATTGATCACCCCTGAATTGCCAGATGCGTCAAAACGTGCAGGCGGATTGGTCATGATCTCGATCTGATCCAATTGATTTGCGTTCATACCACGCAACATATTGGCCAGGTCTTCGCTGCTCATGAATGTTTGACGACCATCCAATAAAACAATCACACCTTGTTTGCCTTTCAGGCTGATATTGCCATCTCTATCCACAGCTACACCCGGAGATTTTTCCAATACTTCTAAAGCCGTATTACCGGCATTGGAAGGAGAAGCATCTACGTTCACCACCATTTTATCGGCTTTCATTTCCAGAAAAGGTTTTTTACTGGTAACGGTTACTTCACCCAATGAATTGTCCAGCGCTTTTAAGGATAACGCACCTAGGTTCAAGCTGCTATTATTAGCAGATAAAATGATGGTATTGGAATAAAAACGCTCATACCCAACACTGCTCACACTTAAGAGGTAATTTCCAAAAGCGATGTTTTCAAAACTGAAAATGCCATTCTTATCAGATACAGCTGCTTTTACCAGACTGGAATCTTTTTGTCTGAGCAGGGTTACTGAAGCGCTTTCGATCGTGCGGCCGCTGCCTGTAAGTGTACCGGTGAGGGTACCTGATTGCTGTGCATATGCCGACACAATTGTAGTAGTGATCAAAAGAATGAGGAGGGTAAAATACCTTTTCATATGGTGGTTGAGTTTTGCGATTTACAGTGTAAAACTGTTCTACAAAACCCATGTATTCAACCGCATAAATATGTGTGTAGGGACGAGTGGTGAATGGAGAAGATAAAGGGTTGACCAGAGTTATCAAAAGCCTTTTCATGTAAATAGTTCACATGAACCCCTGTGATTTAGGGTAGAATCTTTGTTGAGAGGGTGTGTTCGGGAATTTTAGTCAGGAATACTTGTTTTTTGTTTTGTAATGAAAACATCATCCTGCCATAGGCCTTCCATTTTCAGCCTTCCATTTTTTCGGAAAAGCTTTCCTTCACCATCACGTTTATCATTTTTCCAGAAGCCTTTATAGTATTCTCCATTACGCCAGGTGTATATCCCAAAGCCATTTCTTTTATCGTCATCATAGTTTCCTTCATAGCGTTCTCCATCTTTCCAGATGAATAATCCGTTACCATTTCTGAAATTGTTTTTCCAGTTTCCTTTATATATACTTCCGGTTTCGTATAGTCCAATTCCATAACCGTTAGCCTGACCCTTTTGTACAATACCGGCATATTCCAGTGGTATATTATTTTTACTGAGGAGTTGTAATACACCGGATGATTCATTCATTTCTTTTCGAAGCGTTGAACGTTCTTCATGTTGAACAGGTTGTTGAGCGGTAGAGTCAAATAAGTCGGGCGTGATATTTATAACCGAAGAATCGGGCAGGGGAGCAATCGGTGAAATGGTTTGATATTGTTTGGTAGACTGACCGTTATTGCTTGCAGAAGCTAAAGCATCTTTTTTATTTGAAAAGTCATTGGTATCATTGGAAGAATCAGAAGATTGACTTGTAAGCGTTGTATCTTCTTTTTTCGCAGATGAAATCCATATTCCGGTAACTACACCGGCTCCAAAAATCAGGATCCATAAAATATATTTAGTGTATGTATGCATAATGACTGAGTTTAGTCTACAAATCTGACTTGTGGATTTTTTTCTTTTCCTAAACCGGTAATTTGATCAATATAAAAGCTAACCATAAGTCCACGACCATGATCAAATTCAAAGCCGGTAGCGCCTCTGGTTCTGAATCGATTTACATATCTAAGTTCAGCCCTTGCTGTTTGCAGGAAGCGATAACCGACCCCCAAATACAAACGATTTTGATTGAATGTATTCCACACGACATTTTTACCCAGATTTAATCCGATTTCATTAGAAGCAGCCGCATAAAGGGTATTGTTTTCATAAAAGTCATTGCCGGTGATCATATAGCGTAATCGATACCGCATACGAAAGCGGGTAAAAAAGCGGTAATTATTATTCGCAGATTGTTCCTGCCATCTTAATTCATACCGGTAACGCCAGGTATGCATCCATTTTCCGTTGCCTGATTTATTATGGTGAAAGAACTGTAATGTAGTTCGCCATTCATTATAGGATGGACGAGTGATATCTTCCGGCTTACCTATGTATTCATTTGTATGCATATAACCTATGGGAGATAGCGACAATCGGGCATACTCTGAAAACTGATAATGGACCCATGGACGAATACTGGTTCTTAAATGGGCGTTAAACATACTGCCCGTATTTAACTCGTTTTTTGTTCTATATACAAAGTCGAGACCGGCGCCCCATTTATTGGGAAAAATTTCATTGATATCTGTCTTATGCCAGAAAACATGATGCGGATAAATCACCTTATTATTTTGGCTATATGCAGTGCTGAGTAATCCTAAAAAAATGATCAGTAGTTTTCTTTTCATCCGCAATTCATTAAGTCTTGTAAAGTCGATACTTAGTTAACAATGATCATGCCGTTTGATTAAATAGAAGTAACTCTGTAAATTAAATTATTCATAATCAAGCAATTAGAATCTTATCCAATGCTAATAGACCTATCATTTTCAAATTTAGTATATTTCCTATAATTAATATTATGTTAAATCGCACACAGCGAAAAGTAGAAAGAAAAAAGCCAACGCTTCTGTTTTTTGAACGTAGCGAAGATGGAAAATTAGTAGCTACTAAGGTTGGTATATATACTCTTACTATATTAGGTCTTACGGTTGGTCACCTAATAGCAAAGACACTAATTTTTCTATACCATAAGTAAGTAATCCCCCAATTAATGCAGATATTATAGTCCACCAAACATAATGTCTTTGCGCCCAATTTTGCTCAGCCATTTTTATTTGAGCTTTTTTAGCATCTGCATTCAGTTTGATATTTTCATCTATACTTCTCTGTATTTCAATTGCAATATCATCATGTCCCATAATAATTAGTTTTCCTACAATATACACCAACTGCTCGCTACTCTCGCTTCCCTGTTCCTTTTTTCTTTCTACTTTTCTGCCCACACCGTGGCAATGCAGCTAAAGCAAATTAGCATTGCCCCTACTCAGAGGCTAACGAAGTAACATAATATTGAGTTATAATTGTTTTTCAATAGTCTGTCTATTTGTGCGCACGAACGCACGATTGGGGGTCGGTTATTGCGATTTTACCGTCAGTAGTATAGGAAGACGGTGGATAAAATCGCAATAACCGACCCCAAGGCATTGAAAAACACTTATAACTAACTTTTATGTTAAATGCTGCACGGAACAGGGAAGAAAAAAGCCAACGCTTCTGTTTTTGATTGGTGCGAGTATAAAAGTGGCTTATTCCAATGATAGACTAAAGGCGGCGCAGTTGTGTAGCTCTTAGGGATAAGCCTATTGCATATCCCCAAATGCATTAACATACATGCGAATTTTTTTATCAATCTCTTTTATTTGTAAATCATCATATAATACAGGTATAGTTTTCTTTTCAAATTTTAAAAACTGAATACCTCCTAACTTCATTTTTTCAACCCCATCATCAGATGTATCTAATAAAAAATGTGCAAACACATTTCTATGTGTAATTATATCAGTTATGTCCTTTTTGTAATTAGGATACTTTTCATCAAATTCAGGATAATGATTATCAATAATAAATTTTGCAACAGCTAATTTAGAATCAAAAGTTATCCTTTTTGTAGACATTAAAGACTCTAAAAGTTCTACTTTTTTATTTTCTTCAGAGCAAAAATGCCTACATATAAATTCATCAATAACTCTTTCTAATAAAATCGTATCATTAATAAAAGATCCTCTTAGATAAGCCGCTTTTACTAGTATGTTCTGTATATCACTCATACAACAATATACAAAAAATGTGTTATTTGATTATGGGAATATGCTCCGCATCTTTAGCTAAGACGTGTTATATGTTATGAAGAAAATAGTTTGGAATACAGACCTTATCGTTTTATTACTGTCTTGTTTTGTCTTTATCTTTTGGATGATCAGTTTATCCATCAATAATGTGTATGACTACATGGTTACCGGTGCATTGTATGAAATGCTGGCTTTACCTACCCTTGCATTGGGTATTGTACTTCCGATCATTATTGTATACCGTATGTTTAGGAGATCCTTTAAAAGCTTGTTGATCCCTATCCTGTCACTCCTATTTTTATTGGTGACGTTTTTTATGATCTATTTTAAAGATTAATAAAATCCAAACCACAAAGTCGCACAGAGTTTGGCGCAGAGGTACACAGAGGCTTATAATTCTAAAAAACGCTGTGTAACTCCGTTCTATACTCTGCGTAACTCCTATGTTTACAAAGTAATGAAAACAGGGGTATAAAAGTTCTTTGGAATAAG
>VFQR01000893.1_pt1 | contig 28718 bp, 26 predicted proteins | sample 3512321 | NCBI WGS metagenome assembly VFQR01 (sample SAMN10412374, study PRJNA504923) | tailings metagenome | isolation source: Relicate 3 Philex TSF1 revegetated site | place: Philippines: Tuba, Benguet | collected 2017-08-29 | reverse complement strand
CAGCGCGCGCGGAGGGACGGCGATCGCCGGGACGGCCGGCGCGATGGTGCGGTTCTATGGCCTGGTGTTCCTCGGCCGCCCCCGCACGCCGCGCGCCGCTGGCGCCGAGGACGCCGGCCCCGCCCCGCGCGCCGCGCTGCTGCTCGCCGCCGCGCTGACCGTGCTGTTCGGCCTCATTCCAGGCCCGCTGCTCGGCCTCGCTGCCGGTGCGCAGGCGACCCTGGTGGGCGAGACCATGGCGGCGCGCAGCGGCCTTCTCGCGATCGGCGTCGGCGACGGCGCCGCGAGCTACGCGCCGCTCGGCCTCGCGCTGCTGCTGGCGCTGGCGGGCGCCGCGCTCTGGTTCGGCGTGAAGCGCCCCGCCCGCACCGAGCCGGCGCGCGGCCCGGCCTGGGATTGCGGCTTTCGCGCGCCGCCCGCGCATCTGCCCTTCGGCGATCCGCTGACCCAGCCGTCGCCCGGCGGGCTAGGCCAGCCGATCCGCCGCATGCTCGCCTCGCCCCTGCTGGCGGCCCATGAATCCGCCCGCCTGCCCGAGCCAGGCACGACCGCGCCCGCGCGCATCGAGGCCGGGTTCGGCGATCCCTCCTTCCCGCTGCTGCTGGCGCCGCTGGCGCGCTGGCGCGACGCGGTGGTGGAGCGGATCGAGAAGTTGCGCGACCTCAGCATCCGCCAGGCGCTGATGCTGCCCTTCGGCACGCTGGTGGCGCTGCTGGTGCTGGTGGCCTGGCTCGAAGGCAGCCGGCCGTGACGTTCCTCGCGGGCATCCTGACGCAAGCGCTGCATCTCGCGCTGGTGCTCGCCGCGGCGCCGCTGGTGCTGGGCGGCATCCGTTGGCTGAAGGCGCGGATGATGGGCCGCGTCGGCGCGCATCCCCTCCAGCCGCTGCGGGACCTCGTGAAGCTGCTGCGCAAGCGCCCCGTGCTGGCCGAGAATGCGAGCTGGATCAGCCGCGTCGCGCCCTATCTCGGCGCCGCCGCGGCGCTCGCGGCGCTCGCGCTGGTCCCAAGCTTTTCGCGCGGCATGCTCTTCGCGCCGCTCGGCGACCTGATCCTGATCGCGGGGCTGCTGGCGCTGGGGCGCGTGGCGCTGGCGCTCGCCGGCCTCGATGTCGGCACCGCCTTCGGCGGGCTCGGCGCGGCTCGGGAGATGTCCTTCGCGGCGCTGGCGGAGCCGGCGCTGCTGCTCGCGGTGCTGATCCTCTCCATGCTCGCGGGCTCGACAGGCCTGGAGACCATCGCCGCGACCTTCCAGGAGGGCGGCGTCGGGCTGCGCGTCTCGCTCGCGCTCGCGCTGATCGCGCTGCTGGCCGTCGCGGTCGCGGAGAATGCGCGCATCCCGGTGGACAACCCTGCGACGCATCTGGAACTGACGATGGTGCATGAGGCGATGATCCTCGAAGCCTCCGGCCGGCATCTCGCGCTGTGGGAGGCTGCCAGCGCGCTGCGCCTGACCTTGTGGCTCGCGCTGATCGCGGCAGTGTTCTTCCCCTTCGGCACCGCGCCGGCCGGCTTCGCGCCGCTCGGCTGGATCATCGGCATTCCCCTCTGGATCGCGAAGATGGCGCTGCTGTGCCTGGCGCTCGCCGCTTTCGAGAGCGCGATCGCGAAGATGCGCGTCTTCCGCGTGCCGGAATTCCTGGGGGTCGCGGTCCTGCTCGGATTGCTGGGCGCGATCCTTCTCTTCGTCTCGACGAGGCTCGCGTGATGGGCTTCGGCTCGCCGGCCTACGACGTCTCGCATCTGCTCGGCGGCGGGGTGCTGCTGCTGTCCTTCGTGCTGCTCTACCAGCGGCGCATCGGCGCGGTGATCAACGGCTTCGCCATCCAGGGCGCGCTGCTGGCGCTCGCCGCCGCGTGGCAGGCCCATGTGCAGGGCGCGCCCGGCCTCTACCTCACCGCCGTCATCGCCTTCGGCGCCAAGGCCGTCGCCATTCCCGTGGCGCTGCGGCTCTTGGTGGGGCGGCTCGGCAGCCACAAGGAAGTGGAGACGGCGCTCGGCATCGGCGCCTCGCTGCTCGCGGCGATCGGGCTGGTGGGGCTTTCGGTGCTGGTCGTGCTGCCGGTCACCGCAAGCGGCGCGACGCCGTTGGCGCGCGTGGACCTCACCATCGCGCTCTCGGTCGTGCTGCTGGGCATGCTCGCCATGATCGCTCGGCGCAACGCGATCAGCCAGGTGATCGGCCTGCTGAGCCTGGAGAACGGCCTGATCCTCGGCGCGGTCGGCGTTGCCGGCATGCCGCTGGTGGTGGAGCTTTCGACCGCCGCGCTGGTGCTGATGGTCGCGGTGGTCGGCGCCGTCGTCGTGTTCCAGATCAGGGAACGGCTCGACACGCTCGATACCTCGATCCTCGACCGCCAGCGGGGCGACGCGTGATGCCGCTGCCCTGGCTTCTCGTCTTCTTCCCCTGGCTCGGCGCGGTCGCGCTGGCGCTGATTCCGCCGCGGCTCGGCATCGGCCGCTTCGTCAATATCGGCATCGGCTTCGGCTCGCTCGTCATCGCCATCATGCTGCTCGGTCACCCCCAGGGCGAGCAAGGCTGGACGCGCACCGACGCGCTGAACCTGCCCTTCGTCGCGGTCTCCGCGCTGGTCGGCCTCACCACCGCCATCTTCTCCGCCGCGTCGCTGGATTCGGAGCGCTTCGACAGCCTCCGCATCCGCGCCTATCACGTCGCCTTCCAGGTCTTCATGGGCGCGCAGTTCCTCGCGCTGGTCTCCGACAATCTCGGCGTGATGTGGGTGGCGATCGAGATCGCGACGCTCGCCTCCGTCCTCATGGTGGGCGTGCATGGCACGCCGGCGGCGATGGAGGCCGCGTGGAAGTTTTTCATTTTGTGCGGCGTCGGCATCGCGCTCGCGCTGTTCGGCACCATCCTGCTATATCTCGCCGCGCAGCCTGTCGTGGGCAGCGGCGATCCGGGCCTTTCCTGGGCCGCGCTGCGCGCCGTCGCGGCGCGCTGCGATCCGGGCCTGCTCTCGCTCGCCTTCGTCTTCCTCCTGGTCGGCTACGGTACCAAGGCGGGGCTCGTGCCGCTGCATTCCTGGCTGCCGGACGCCGAGGCCGAGGGCCCGCTGCCGATCTGCGCCGTGCTCTCGGGCCTGCTGCTTAACGCCGCGGTGATCGCCATCCTGCGCGCCCAGGCGATCGTCGGCGCACATCCCGCCGCCCTGCCGCCCGGGCCCTTCCTGATCGGCTTCGGCCTGCTCACGCTTCTCGTCGCCGCCTTCTCGCTGTGGCGCCGGCGCGATGCGCGGCGGCTCTTCGCCTGGTCCTCCATCGAGCACGTCGGCCTCGCGACCATCGCCTTCGGGATCGGCGGCGCGGTCGCCAACCTCGCCGGGATCATCCATCTGCTCGGCCACGCGCTCGTGAAGAGCGCGGTGTTCTTCGCCGTTGGCGCGGCGGCGCAGCTCAAGGGCAGCCAGAAGATCGCCGACATCTCGGGCCTCGTCGCGAGCCATCCCGCGCTGGGCTGGGGCCTCGCGCTCGGTATCGCGGGGCTCGCGGGCATGCCGCCCTTCGCGCTGTTCCTCTCGGAGTTCCACCTGGTCGCCGAGGCCGCCGCGCGCTCCCCCTGGCTGATCCCGCCGCTCGCGCTCGGCCTCGTCGTCGCGGCGGCGGCGCTGGTGCGGGTGATGCAGGCGCTCTGCCTCGGCCCCGCCACGCCGGATCACCGCCTGCCCGGTTCCTTCGCGCCGCCGGGCGGGCTGCTCTGGGCCACCGGCCCGGTCTGGCTGCATCTCGCGCTCGCCGCCGCGCTCGCCTTTGCGCTGCCCGGGAACCTCGCCGCGATGCTGCGCGCCGGCGCGGGGATGCTGCCATGAGCGCGGCGCTGATCCGCGGCGGCACGCCGCAGGGCTGCGCGCCCTTCGAGCGTTTTCTCCTGCCGCCCGCCCGCTTCGCCGAGGCCGCTTCCGACCCTTCGCTCGCGCTGCTGTCACTGTGGGCGGAGCCCGCCATGGTCCACGCGGCCTATCACGACGAGGCAGCGGGCGGCCTGCTGATCGCCAGCTGCGCCGCGACCGAAGGCCGCTACCCCGCGCTCTCGCCCCTGCGGCCCGGTGCCGTGCTGTTCGAGCGCATGATCCGCGACCTCTGGGGCCTCGAAGCCGAGGGCGCCACCGATCTCCGCCCCTGGCTCGACCATGGACGCTGGCCGCAGCATGCGCCGCTCTCGGCAAGACCCGTCGCCAACACCGGCGCCGCCCCGCAGCCCGATTTCCTGCCGGTGGAGGGCGAGGGCTGGCACGAGATTCCCGTCGGCCCCGTGCATGCCGGCGTGATCGAGCCCGGCCATTTCCGCTTCCGCGTGCAGGGCGAACTCGTGGTTCGGCTGGAGGCGCGGCTCGGCTATGTCCACAAGGGCACGCTCGGGCTGATGCAGAACAAATCGCCGCGCGCCGCCGCCCGCTTCGCGGCGCGGCTCTCGGGCGATGCCACCGTTGCCCATTCCCTCGCCTTCGCGCTCGCCGCCGAATCCGCCACCGGCGCCGCGGTGCCGCCGCGCGCGGTGCTGCTGCGCGCGCTCATGCTGGAGCTGGAGCGCATCGCCAACCACCTCAACGACTGGGGCTTCATCTGCAACGACGCGGCCTTCGCGTATCCGCATGCGCGCTGCGGCGTGCTGCGCGAGACGCTGCTGCGTGCGCAGGCCGCGGCCTTCGGCCACCGTCTGATGATGGACCGCGTCATCCCCGGCGGCCTGTCCGCCGACATGGCGCCGGAAGGCCCCGCCGCGCTGCGCGCCGCGCTCGACACGATCGCGGGCGAACTGCCCGAGCTCGTCCGCATCTACGAGACGCATGCCAGCCTGCAGGATCGTGTCGTCGGCACTGGCTTCCTGAAGCCCGACTACGCCGCGCGCTTCGCCGCCGGCGGTTTCGTTGGGCGCGCCTCCGGCCGCGCCTTCGATGCGCGCGCCGCGCTGCCGCACGCGCCCTATGACGAGTTGCGCGTCACCCCCATCGTCCTCCCCGAAGGCGACGTGGACGCCCGCGCGCGGCTGCGCATCGCCGAGGCCGGCGCCAGCATCGCGCTCGTGCGCCGCATCCTCGGCCTGCTCGAACCCGGCGAGATCCATGCGCCGCTGCCGCAGAAGGGCGGCGAGGGCATCGCCGCGGTGGAAGGCTTTCGTGGCGAGATCATCACCTGGATGGCGCTCGACGATGGTGGGCTGATCCGTGCCGTCTTCCTGCGCGACCCCTCCTGGCTGCAATGGCCGCTGCTGGAGGCGGCGATCGAGGGGAACATCGTCGCCGATTTCCCTCTCTGCAACAAATCCTTCAACTGCTCCTACAGCGGGGTGGATCTGTGAACGCCCCCGGCCCGCGCGGCGCAGGGCGCCATGGCTGAGCCCAACCCCGGCACGCGCGGCGCGGCCAGCGGCGCCAGCGGGATGCACACCATCTCCCTGATCCGGCCCGGCCCCGGCCGCCAGCTCATGGAGCATTGGGCCTATGACACGCGCGCGCAGGCGCTGGCGGAACTCGGCCTGATCGCCGAACGCGCGCCGCCCGGCACGGAACTCGTGCTGCGCGACCCCGAAGGCGTGGACCAGCTCCGCGTCGCGAAGCTGGCGTGAGGATAGCGCGATGCTCTGGCCGAAACTTGGAAAGCGCCTGGTCTCCCGCCCGCTTACCGATGCGGCGCCGGTGCCGCCCGACGAGGTCACCGCCGCGCTTGCCGCGCGATTGGAAGCCAGCGCCCGCGCGCGTCTCGGCCGCAGCCTCGCGATCCGCCAGGTGGATGCCGGCAGCTGCAACGGTTGCGAGCTCGAGATCCACGCCATGGCCGGCGTGCTCTACGACATGGAGCGCTTCGGCCTGCGCATCGTGGCGAGCCCCCGCCACGCCGATGTGCTGCTCGTCACCGGCCCCGTCACGCGCAACATGCGCGAGGCGGTGGAGCGTGTGCGCGCCTGCACGCCGGAGCCGGTCTGGATCGTCGCGGTCGGCGATTGCGCGGCCGATGGCGGCGTCTTCAAGGGCAGCCCGGCGATCGAGGGCGGGCTCGGCGACGTGCTGCCGGTGGATCTCGTGATTCCCGGCTGCCCTCCGGCGCCGCTGCAACTGCTCGAAGGGCTGCTCGCGCTGCTCGACGCGCAGGAGAAGCGGCCGGCGGGCGCCGCATGATGGAAAGCCCGTGATGAAGATCCTCGTCATAGACCCGCTCTTCGAGACCATCCCCGATGTGGAGGAGCAGGCGGCGGGGCCGGGCGTGGAACTCATCTATCGCCGCTCCGTGGATGGCACGCTGCCGGACGCGCGCGATTATGCCGGCGTGGATGGCGTGCTGAACTGCCGCAGCCGCCACCTTCTGCCGGCGGAGACCATCGCGAAGCTCGATCTTTGCCGCTGCATCGCGCAGGGTGGCGTGGGCTTCGGCCATGTGGATCTGAAGGCCGCCGGCGCGCTGGGCATTCCCGTGATCAACACGCCGGACTACGGCACGACGGAAGTGGCCGATCACGCGGTCGCGCTCGCGCTCTCGCTGCTGCGCGGCGTGCAGGCCTATGACCGGCGACTGCGCCGCTCCAACGAAAGCTGGGATGCGCGCATGTTGAAGACCGTGAAGCGGCTGCGCACGGTGCGCGTCGGCATCCTCGGCCTTGGCCGCATCGGCACCGCCGCGGCGCTGCGGTTCCAGGCCTTCGGGATGGAGGTCGGCTATCACGACCCCTACCTGCCGGTGGGCCACCACCTTGCCATGGGCTGGAAGCGATTCGACACGCTGGAGGCGCTGTTCGCCCGCAGCGACCTTGTCAGCATTCATTGCCCGCTGAACGAGGAGACGCAGGGCCTCGTTGATGCGCGCGCGCTCGCCGCGCTGCCCGAGGGCGCGGTGGTGGTGAACACGGCGCGCGGCGCGATCCTGGATTTCGATGCGCTGCACGACGCGCTGCGCAGCGGCCACCTCAACGCCGCCGGCATCGACGTCTTCGATCCGGAACCGCTCGACCGCGCGCATCCGCTGGTCCGCGCCTGGGCGGATGGCGAGGCATGGCTCGACGAGAAGCTGATCCTCACGCCGCACGCCGCCTTCTACAGCACGGCCAGCATCCTCGACATGCGGCGGCTCTCGATGACCTACCTGGTAGACTACCTTCGCCATGGCAGGCTGCGCACCTGCGTCAACGCGCAGTACCTGGCGGCGCGGCGGTAGGTCCGCGCGCCACCACCACCCAAGGCAGTCCGGAGAAGCGAGCGCATGGAGATCAACCACCCCGAGACCCTGGCGGAGGTCACCGCCGCCTTCCGGCGCTACGAGCAGGCGCTGGTGACCAACGACGTCGCCGTGCTGGACGAGCTCTTCTGGCAGTCGCCCCACACCATCCGCTATGGCGCCGCGGAAATCCTGCACGGCCACGCCGAAATCCAGGCCTTTCGGGCCGCGCGCCCCTCGGTGGGCCTCGCGCGCGATCTGCTGCGCACCGAGATCACCACCTTCGGCCGGGACTTCGCGACCGCCAACACCACCTTCCGCCGCGGCGGCCCGGACAAGACCGGCCGCCAGAGCCAGACCTGGGTGCGCATCCCGGGGCTTGGCTGGCGCGTGGTTTCCGCGCATGTCAGCGTCATCCCGACCCCGTGAAGGACAGGCGATGCCGCTCAAGATGGATGATCTCGTCACCGGCGAAGGCGCGATGGCGATCGCCGGCAAGACGGTCGAAGTGCACTACACCGGCTGGCTGTTCGACAAGGACGCGCCGGAGACCAAGGGGAAGAAGTTCGATTCCTCGCGCGACCGCGGCGATCCCTTCAGCTTCCCGCTGGGCGCGGGCCGCGTGATCGCGGGCTGGGATCGCGGCGTGGCCGGCATGCGCATCGGCGGCCAGCGCCGCCTGACGATCCCGCCCGACATGGGCTACGGCGCGCGCGGGGCAGGGGGCGTCATCCCGCCGAACGCGACGCTGGTCTTCGACGTGGAATTGCTGGGCGTCGAATAGCCTCTCCCTCCCCCGCAAGCGGGGGAGGGAGGCACTGACGCGGTGGAGGGCGCGCCTTCAGAACACGAACCGCGTCCCCACCACCAGGCTCCGCCCCGGGGTCACGAATCCGTTCGCCGGCTCGAAGCGGCTGCCGCCGACGTTCCGCCCTTCGGCAAATGCGGTGATCTGCGGCGTCACGCGGTAGCTGCCCGTCAGGTTCACCACCGTCCCCGATTTGTTGTAGCTCGGCGTGGTGATCGCGTTGCCCTGGTTGTCGTAGGCCGCGAAGGCGCCCTCCAGCGACGGGCCGGTGAACAGCAGCTCGGGTGCGATGACGAGCCCTCGCACCGGCTCCACCCGTGCCGAAACCGCCAGCACGTTGCGCGGCCGCCGCGGCAGCGGGCGGTTCGTCGCTTCGTCGAGCGTCTCGGTGATCGTCCAGGCCAGCGTCGCCTCCAGCCAATCCACCGGCCGCACGGTGGCGGAGAGCTCCACGCCGCGCGCCTTGGCGCGGTCAATGTTCTCCAATGAATCGAAGGCCGGGTTGAAGTTGATCAGCTGCCGGAAGCGCTGGTCGAAATAGGTCGCGCCGAAGGTCGCGAAATCCGGCCGCCCCGCCAGCGCGACATCCGTCTCGATCCCCGCTTCCCAGCTGAAGGATCGCTCCGGGCGCAGGTTCGGATTGCCGCGGAAGAAGCTGCCGATCACGCCGAAGCGCTGGAACAGCGAGGGCGCCTTGAACCCCGTGCCGGCCGAGGCGCGCAGCCGCGAGGCGATCTCCGGCACCGCCAGCACGCCCCCCGCGCGCCAGGAGGTGAAGCCGTCATAGCCGTCGGCGTCGTCATGCCGCAGGCCGAGGGAGAGATCGAGCCGCTCGAACAGCCGCCCCTGCAGCCCCGCATGGTAGGCCATGCTGTCCGCCCGCGCATCCGTGCTCGTCACCGTGCCGAAGGAGATCGAGCGGCTGTCGCTGGTCTCGCGCTGGTGCGTGACTCCGAAGGCGAGTCCCACATCGCTGAACGCCCCCACATCGCCAAGCCGGAGCTGGTTGCCCCAATCCACCGTGCGGCGCTCGCCGCGATAGGTATCGTCGGTGTCGCTGAAGTTCGCGACGTCCGGCTGGTTCACGTAGCGCCGCCGATCCTGCGTCACCGAGACGCGCAGCCCCGTGGTCCAGAAGCCCGCGATCGTCGTCTCCGCGCGCACCGAGCCCAGCCAGTTTCGGTCGCGCCCCCAGTAATCGGGGTCGTCAAGGCGCTGGAACGGCGCGTCATCCAGTTGCAGGTGATTCTGCCGCCAGCGGAACAGCGCCTCGACGCGCGTCGCCGCATCCAGCCGCACGCCGAAGCGCGCCGTCGCGGCCTTCGCGCGCAGCCCGTCGGCGTCGCCCGTATGCGTCGCCATGCGCCGTGGCACGATGTCCTGCCCGGCGCTGGAGAGCGCCTGGCCCGCCACCATCCAGTCGAAGCGGTCGGTGTTGCCGGCGGCGCCGAGCGTGCCGCGCGCCGTGCGGTCGCTGCCGCCGGCGACCTCGCCGAAACCCTGGATCGGCGTGTTCGGCGGCGCGCGCCGCGTGACCAGGTTGATCACGCCCCCCAGCGCGCCGGAGCCGTACAGCGAGGAGGCCGGCCCCCGCACGATCTCGATCCGCTCGATATCGCCCAGCAACTCGTTGCCGGCGTTGAAGGCGCCGTTCGGCTCGGACGCATCGTTGAGCGGCACCCCATCCAGCAGCACGAGCACGTGGCGGGAGGCCGCGCCGCGGATGAAGGCGCTGGCGTTCTGGCCGATGCCGCCGGACTGCACCAGGCGCATCCCCGGCACATGGCGCAACGCCTCGGCCAGCGTCTGCCAGCCATGGTCCTCGATCTCGGTGCGGGTGAGCACGGTGATGGCGGCCGGCACGCGCTCGGCCGGCGTCGGGATTCGCGTGGCGGAGACGATGGTCTCCGGTACGGCGTATTGGGCATGCGCTGGCAGTCCGGCCAGCAGCGCGGTGGAGAGCAACAGAAGGCGGCGCATCGGGTTCCTCCGAGCGACGTGACGACATGCCCCGCCTGGCGGACCAGGCAGGACGGCTGGCGTCGTCGCCGCAGGCGGAGGCGAGCGCGATCCATCGCGGATCGCTGTCGCTCCGTTGCGCCGGTGCACCCCGCCCGGCACGCGCGGGACGTCTCTGCGTCGGCCGGTCTCCTGGCTCGCGGCGTGCCCTTACGGGCGCCCTCTCCGCCTTCTCGGGTGTGACCCCAATGGCGTGTGGAGAGGGCTTGCGCCGCCTACAGTTGCGGGGGCAGCCGCGGATTGGGTGGGCCTCGGCCCGCCGTCGCGCGTTCCCGTTTCAGCCCTTTAGGGGCCACCGTCGCATGAAGACAGCCTATCGGCCGCCCTGGCGATTGACCAGGGCCCCCAGGGCCGCAAGGCGGCCCCGCGCACAGCGCACCATGGCCACAAGCGCACCAGCGCGTCGGCGCGAAGGCAAGGCCGCGGAGCGGCCGCCCGCCGTTTGAGGGCTAGAACATATAGTGCAGTGCCTCGTAGCCCAGCCAGCCGAGCACGATCAGAACCGTCGTCGCGAAGACGCAGCCGGCGATGGTCAGCCCCACGCCCCAGCCTGCCACCCGGCTGTCATGCTCGATCAGCCCGAGCGCCATGACGATGTTGCCGAAGGCCGGCGGCCCGTTCGTCCCGGGGCCGGGCAGGATCAGCATGATGGCGACATAGGCGGTCAGCCAGCCGATGATCCGCTCGCCCATCGGGCTGGTGAAGAAGCCCGGCCGCGGCTTCACGAATTTCTCGATCCGCTTCAGCCCCTTCGAGGAGGCGGAGGCGAGCCGCAGCAGGTCGGTGCGCTTGATGCTCTGCCGCTTCAGGATGCCGGGCAGCTTCGGCATGCGCAGCCCGAGCCCCATCTGCACGCCGAGGATCAGCAGCGGCAGGCCGAAGACGCTCGCCATGCCCGGCAGCAGGCCGGGCAGCAGCAGCAGCAGCGAGAGGATGCCGAAGGCCCGGTCGCCGAAGGCCTCCGCCATATCGCCCAGCGTGATCCGCTCGCCCGGGAAGGCGGCCGCCACCTCGGCCACGATACGCGAGATCGGGGCGGTATCCTCGGCATGCGGCACGGCGCCGGCCACCTGGTCCTCGGGACCGATCTGCCCATGCATCAGCGCGACGCCTCTCCTTGCCGACAAACGCGGCCATCCCATCCCTGGACGGAACGGGCGGCCCACCTCCCCAATGGCGTCACGGTTACGTGAATTCGCCGCGCCGGGCGAGCGTTTCCGGCGCGCACGACAAAAGTTTCATCAGCCTCACGGAAGCGGGGTTGCCTATTCGGGCTGGAAGTTCGCCAGGCGCAGAAGCTGTTCGCTGCGCTCGAAGTCCCGGCGGATGAAGCTGGCGAAATCCGCGCCGCTCTCCGCCTTCGGCGTGATGCCGAGCGTGGCGACGCGCGCCAGCACATCGGCCTCGAACATGCCGGTGCGCAGCACCTCCCCGATGCGGGCCGTGATCTCCGCCGGCACGCCGCGCGGCGCCCAGAGCGCCCACCAGGACTGGATGTCGAGCCCGGGCATCCCCGCCTCGGCGGCGGTCGGGATCTCGGGCGCCGCCTGGCTGCGCTGCGTCGCGGTGATGGCGAGCGGCTTCACGCGATTGTTGCGCACCTGTGGCAGCGTGGCGAGGATCGGGTCGAACATCAGCTGCACATTGCCGGCGACCACATCGGTCAGCGCCGGCGCGGTGCCCCGATAGGGCGCCTGGGTCAGCTCCACGCCGAGCTGGCGGACGAACTCGATGGTGGCGAGATGCCCCGCCGCGCCGAGCGAGGAGACGGCGAAGGCCCAGTCGCGCGGATTGGCGCGCGCCGCGGCCACCACCTCCGCCAGCGTGGTCTGCGGCCGGCTCGCCGTCATCACCAGCAGCAGCGGGCCCTCGCCCACGCGGGTCACCGGCAGCAGGTCGGCCACCGGGTCGTAGCCGGGATTGCGCATCACCAGCCGCGCCAGGATCTGGATCGAGGCGGAGAACAGGAACGTATAGCCATCCGCCGTCTCGCGCGCGACCTGCTGGCCGCCCACCGCGCCATTGGCACCGGGGCGGTTCTCCACCACGAAGGTCTGGCCCAGCTTCTCCTGGAGCTTCGCGGCGGTCACCCGCGCCATGCCATCGGTCGCGCCGCCCGGCGTGAAGGGCACGATCACCCGCACCGGTCGGTTGGGCCAGCTTCCCTGCGCCAGCGCGGGCATCGCCAGCAGCCCCGCCCCCGCCACCAGCCCACGACGTCCGATCATCATCCGGCCCCCCGCCTGTTCCGCTTTGAGATGGCGGGAATCCCGCCGCTTTGCAACAAAGCCCGCCATGGACCCCGCAATGGACCCAGTGGACGTCGCCCTCTGCCTCGCCATGGATTGCTCCGCGAGCGTGGATTTCGAGGAGTTCGCGCTGATGGCAGGCGGCACCGCGGCCGCGCTGCGCGACCCCGAGGTGCTGGCCGCCGCCACCTCCGGCCCGCGCGGCGCCGCGGCGGTCTGCCTGCTGCTCTGGTCCGGCGTGGGAGAGCAGGATGTCGCGGTGGGCTGGACGCGGCTGGATGGGGAGGAGAGTGCCGCGGGCCTCGCCGACGCCATCGAGAACACCCCGCGCATTCCCCGCCCCGGCGCGACGGCGCTGGGGGAAGGGATGGCGGCGGGGTTGGCGCTGCTCGGCCGCGTCCCGGCGGAGGCCACGCGGCTGGTGATGGATGTCTCGGGTGATGGCCGCCACAACCAGGGCAGGGCGCCCGGCCCGGTGCGGGACCTGGCCGTGGCGGCCGGCATCACGATCAACGGCCTCGCGATCCTGAACGAGGAGCCGGACCTGCTGGCCCATTATGGCGCCGAGGTGATCGGCGGCCCGGGCAGCTTCGCGATGACCTGCGCCGACTACGCCGATTTCGCCGATGCGATCCTGCTGAAGATCAGGCGCGAGCTGGGCGGCGCGCTGGTTGCCTCGATACCGGGCGCCGGCGCATAAGGCGCGCCATGCTGCTGCTCATTCCCGGTCCCGTGCAGACCCGCCCCGAAGTGCGCGCCGTGATGGCGGACGACATCGCCCCCTGGGACGACGATTTTCGCGCCGAGTATGCGGCGATGCGCCCGCGCATCGTCGCGATCGCCGGCGGCGTGGAGGGACAGCACGCCGCCCTGCCATTGCCCGGCTGCGGGCACATGGTGGTGGAAGCCGCGGTCCGCACCTTCGTCCCCGCCGGCGGGAAGCTGCTCGTCGTGCAGAATGGCAACTACGCCGACCGCCTGGTGCGGCTCGCGACCGAGGCCGGCCGGATCGTCGTGCCGCTCAAGGGCCCGGACACCGAGCCGATGGCGCCCGAGAGACTGGCTGCCGCGCTGCGCGACAATCCGGACTGCTCCCATGTCGCGGTGATCGTCAGCGAGACGGGCAGCGGCATCATCAACGATCCCAACGCGCTCGGCGCGGTGATCCGCGAGGCCGGGCGCCGCATGATCTGCGATGCCGTCTCCGGCTTCGGCGTGCTGCCCTTCCGCATGGCGGAGCACCCCGAATGCGACGTGGTGGTGTTCACCTCGAACAAGTGCCTTGAAGGCCTGCCCGGCATCGGCTTCGCCGTTGCGTCCATCGAGCGCGTCGAGAAGAGCCGTGGACAAGCCGGCTCCTGGCTGCTCGACCTCGCGGATGTCTATGACCACGCGCTCAAGAATGGCTGGGGCAGCTTCCGGTTCACGCCCGCCGTGCAGGCGCTGCGCGCCTTCCGGATCGCGATGGATTTCTACGACGCCGAGGGCGGCCAGGCCGCCCGCCTCGCGCGCTACGCCCGCAACGCCGATGTCCTGTATGACGGCCTCGTGGCGCTCGGCTTCACGCCCTATGTCGAGAAGCGCCACCAGGGCCCGATCATCGTCAACGTCCACCAGCCGCGCGATCCCAACTGGGATTTCCGGCGCTTCATCACGCTGCTGAAGGCGCGCGGCGTGCTGGTCAGCAATTTCTGGAACACCGAGGAGCCCACCATCCGCATCGCCTGCATCGGGCATGTGCACGAAGCCGATATCCGCTTCGCGCTGGCACAGATCGAGGCGACGCTGGCCGAGATGGGCGTGGGCCTGCGCCGCGCGGCGTGATCCCCGCGGGCGCAACCCCGCCTCCACCGCCCCGTTCACCTCCTGTCACCACTGGCTACAGGAGGACCTCACATGGCCATCACCAATCCGCGCACCGATGCGCGCCCCACCACCCGAGACATGACCGCACCCACGACGGGCAACCTGATCGCCGGCGGGCGGGTGGCGGGCACCTCCGTCTACAGCATGGACGCCGAGCATATCGGCAGCATCGAGGACGTGATGCTCGACAAGCTGACCGGCAAGGTCGCCTACGCCGTGCTGTCCTTCGGCGGCTTCCTGGGCATCGGCTCGAAGCACTATCCGCTGCCGTGGGACATGCTGCGGTATGACACCACGCTCGGCGGCTATGTCGTGAAGCTCGACAAGGCGCGGCTCGAGAACGCCCCGGCGGTCGAGGAGGGCTGGTACGATCGCCGCCGCGCGATCGACGACTACTGGGCCATGCCCCGGGTGTGACCTCGTGGCGCCCCGGGCCTTCGGGCCCGGGGCGTTCATCGTCGATTGACTAGCCAAGATCGCCCGGTTGAACTGCGTGAGCATCAGCAACGCAGGATCAACCGATGAAGCGAGCCCCGTCCTTGGCCGGGTCGCCGGCCAATCATGGCTGCACGACCGGCCGCCGCGCCCTCCTGGGAGCGCTGTCGAGCGCGGCGATCGTCCGCGACGCGGGCGCGCAGCGCGGCGATGTCATCAAGGTGATCGTCCCCTACGGCGCCGGCAACATCACGGACCAGGTCGGCCGCGTCTTCCTCGAGCGCGTCACCGCGCGAACGGGGCAGACCTTCGTCGTCGAGAACCAGCCCGCCGCCGGCGGCACGCTCGGCGCCTACACCATCGCGAACAGCCCCGCCGACGGCTCGGTGATGGGGATGGTGGCGGCCGCGGCGCTGACCATCGCGCCGCATGCGAACCGGCAGGCCGTGCGCTACGATCCCGTCGCCGATTTCCAACCGATCTGCGGCGCCTATCTCTCCAGCACCTATCTCGCGGTGCATGCCAGCCTGCCGGTGCGCACGCTGGAGGAACTCGCAGCTTACGCGAAGGCGCGGCCGGCGGACAATCCGCTCTTCTACTGCTCGCCCGGCAACGCGACCGTGCCGCACCTCAACATCGAGACGGTGTGCCGCGCCTTCGGCTTCACCATGCAGCACGTGCCCTACCGCACCAGCGCGGCCGCCAACACCGACCTGCTGGCCAACCGCGTGCAGGTCACGATGGATTCCGCGAGCATCACGGTCCCGCACATGCAGACCGGGCGCATCCGTCCGCTCGCCTTCAGCGGCCCCACGCGGAGCGCCGAGTTCCCGGACATCCCGACCTTCCGCGAGGCCGCGCCGCAGGCGCAGATGCTCAACGCCTGGGCAGGCTTCTTCATGCCGAAGGGGACGCCGGCGGCGGTGCTGGATCGCCTGGTCCCCGCCTTCCACGCGACCTCCTCCGACCCTGCCTTCATCGCGAAGCTCCCGCTCGGCGCCTCGGCGCTGGTGCTGACGCCGGCCGAACTGACGGCGCGTATCCGCTCGGAGAATGAGCGCCTCAGCAGCCTGATCGCCGCGCTTGGCCTGGCGCAGGGCTGAGGCGGCGATGACCCGAGAGATCATCACCTCCCCCCGCGTGACGCCGATGCGCTCGGCGGTCAATCATGCGGTGAAGGCGGGCGGCTTCGTCTTCGTCACGGGCGTCACGCCCTTCCGCGGCGCGGACCGCATGACGGCGGAGCTCGACAAGGGCGACCTCGTCGCGCAGATCCACCAGGTCATGCGGAACATGCAGGCGATCCTGGAGGAAGCCGGCACGTCGCTCGACCGCGCGGTGAAGATGAACATCGCGCTGACCGACATGACACGCTACGCCGAGTTCGACGCGACCTTCCGGACGTATTTCGCGGAGGGCAACTACCCCGCGCGGCAGACGACCGAATCCGCGCGTCTCGCGCATCCGGATTTTCTTGTCTCGATCGACTGCATCGCGGAGGCCTGAGCGGCGCCGGGGCTACCGCCCCAGCCCATCCCAGAACTCCTTCACCTTGGCGAAGAAGCCCTCGCGCTCGGGGCGCGACCGCCCGGATTGCTCCGCCGCGCGCTCGAACTCCGCGAGCAGTTCCTGCTGCCGCTTCGTCAGGTTCTGCGGCGTCTCCACGGTGACGTCCACATACATGTCGCCGCGCGCCGTGCTGCGCAGCACGGAGAAGCCCTTGCCGCGCAGGCGGAAACGGTCGCCGGCGCCGGTCCCTGCGGGGATCGTCACCTTGGCGCGGCCCCCATCCACGGTCGGCACTTCCACCTGCCCGCCGAGCGCGGCCTGCGTCATCCGCAGCGGGACGCGAACGAAGATGTTGGCGCCGTCGCGCTGGAAGATCGGGTGCGGGCGCACGCCGATATCCACGTAGAGATCGCCCGAGGGCGCGCCGCGCAACCCGGCCTCGCCCTCGCCGGTCAGGCGGATGCGCGTGCCGTCCTCGACGCCGGCGGGAATGGTCACGTTCAGCGTCTTGTCGCGCTGCACGCGGCCCTGGCCGGCGCAGACCTTGCAGGGGTTCTTCACCACGCGCCCCGCGCCGCCGCAGGTCGGGCAGGTGCGCTCGATCAGGAAGAAGCCCTGCTGCGCCCGGACCTTCCCCGATCCGCCGCAGGTGCCGCAGGTGGTCGCGGCCTGCGCGGCATTGCCCTCCGCGCCCGTGCCCTTGCAGGCCTCGCAGGCGACGGTGGTGGAGACGCGGATGTTCTTCTTCGCCCCGGCGAAAGCTTCCTCCAGCGTCACCTCGATGCCGGTGCGGAGGTCGTTGCCGCGCCCGACGGGGCCGCCGCCGCGCCGGCCGCGGGCACCCCCCAGGCCGCCGAACATCTGGTCGAAGATGTCGTTGAGATCCGCGCCGAAGGGATGATCGCCGCCGAAGCCGCCGGCGCCCGCGCCGGGCCCGCCGCCCTGCTCGAAGGCGGCATGGCCGAAGCGGTCATAGGCCGCCCGCTTCTCGGCATCCTTGAGGATGTCGTAGGCCTCGTTCAGTTCCTTGAACTTCGTCTCGGCCGTCTTGTCCCCCTGGTTGCGGTCGGGGTGGTACTGCATGGCGAGCTTGCGGTAGGCCTTCTTGAGCTCGTCCTCGCTCGCGCCCTTGGCGACGCCGAGCACCTCGTAATAGTCGCGCTTGGCCATGGGAGTCCTGCAACGAGAGGACGCCCGACCCCCTCTCGGAAGCCGGGCGCCTGGTTTCTACCCGATCAGCGAATCCGCCCTACGAAGGCTTCTTCTTGTTCGGGTCCACCTCCTCGAACTCGGCGTCCACCACCTTGTCGTTGGGGTTGGCGCCGCCCTGCTGGCCCGGCTGGGCGCCGGCCTGCTGCTCCGCCGCCTGCTGCGCCTTGTAGAGCGCCTCGCCCATCTTCATCGCCGCCTGGGAGAGTTTTTCGGCCGCTGCGCGAATGGAATCCGCGTCATTGCCCTCCATCGCGCCGCGCGCCTCGACCAGGGCGTTCTCGACCTCGGCCTTCTCCGCCGCGCCGACCTTGTCGCCGTTCTCCTTCAGCGTCTTGTCGGTGGAATGGATCAGCGCATCGAGGCCGTTGCGCGCCTCCACCGTCTCGCGCCGCTTCCTGTCGGCCTCGGCATTCGCCTCGGCGTCGCGGACCATCCGCTCGATGTCGGCATCCGAGAGGCCCGACTTCGCCTGGATCTTGATCTGCTGCTCCTTGCCGGTCGCCTTGTCCTTCGCGCTGACACTCACGATGCCGTTCGCGTCGATGTCGAAGGTGACCTCGATCTGCGGCACGCCGCGTGGCGCAGGGGGGATGCCCTGCAGGTCGAACTGGCCGAGCAGCTTGTTGTCCGCCGCCATCTCGCGCTCGCCCTGGAACACCTTGATGGTCACCGCCGACTGGTTGTCGTCCGCGGTGGAGAACACCTGGGACTTCTTGGTCGGGATGGTGGTGTTGCGGTCGATCAGGCGCGTGAAGACGCCGCCCAGCGTCTCGATGCCGAGCGACAGCGGCGTGACGTCGAGCAGCAGCACGTCCTTCACGTCGCCCTTGAGCACGCCGCCCTGGATCGCCGCGCCGATGGCCACGACCTCATCCGGGTTGACGTTGCGCGCAGGCTCCTTGCCGAAGAACTGCTTCACCGCGTCGATGACCTTGGGCATGCGGGTCATGCCGCCGACCAGGATCACCTCGTCCACCTCGTTCGCCGCGAGGCCCGCATCCTTCAGCGCCTGCCGGCAGGGCTCCAGCGTCTTCTGGATCAGGTCATCCACCAGCGCTTCGAGCTTCGAGCGCGTCAGCTGCAGCACGAGGTGCTTCGGGCCGGACGCGTCGGCCGTGATGAAGGGCAGGTTGATCTCGGTCTGCTTGCTGGACGAGAGCTCGATCTTCGCCTTCTCGGCGGCTTCCTTCAGCCGCTGCAGCGCGAGCTTGTCGCCGCGCAGGTCGATGCCCTGCTCCTTGCGGAACTCGTCCGCGAGGTAGTCGATCACGCGCGCGTCGAAATCCTCGCCGCCCAGGAAGGTGTCGCCATTGGTCGACTTCACCTCGAAGACGCCGTCGCCGATCTCCAGGATGGAGACGTCGAAGGTGCCGCCGCCGAGGTCATAGACCGCGATGGTGCCGCCCTTCTTCTGGTCCATGCCGTAGGCGAGCGCGGCCGCCGTCGGCTCGTTGATGATGCGCAGCACTTCGAGGCCCGCGATCGCGCCGGCTTCCTTGGTCGCCTGGCGCTGCGCATCGTTGAAGTAGGCGGGGACGGTGATGACCGCCTGCGAGACCTTCTCGCCGAGGAAGGCCTCGGCGGTCTCCTTCATCTTGGTCAGGATATGCGCGCTGATCTGCTGGGGCGCGTATTTCTTGCCCTCGACCTCGACCCAGGCATCGCCATTGTCGGCGCGCGTGATGGTGTAGGGAACGAGCCCCTTGTCCTTCGTCACCATCGGGTCGTCGAAGCGCCGGCCGATCAGGCGCTTGACGGCGTAGAGCGTGTTCATGGGGTTGGTGACGGCCTGGCGCTTGGCGGACTGGCCGACGAGGCGCTCGCCATTCTTGGCGAAGGCGACCATGGAGGGGGTGGTGCGGGCCCCCTCGGCGTTCTCGATCACCCTGACGTCCTTGCCTTCCATGATGGCGACGCAGGAATTGGTCGTGCCGAGGTCAATGCCGATGACCTTGCTCATCCGTATGCTCCTTGTTCGGCAGCCTGGGCGCGGCCCGTGAAGGCGCCGCCCCCGGCCCCTGCCGGATGGGTTGCTAGACGCGGTGTGACATATTCACCGCGGTGTGGCGCCGCAAGGGGGGCGGACCATGTCCCGGCGCATGCAGGGCTCGCGGCGCCAGGGTCACGCCTCCAGCGGCAGATCGAGGCGTCGGGCGAAGCCATGCGCCACATGCCGCGCCATCGACTCCGCGTTGTGCCGCCCGGCGGAGGGGACGGGGCCGGTCTGGGCTGCCCAGACCGGCACCGAGCGCTCCGGGTCGGGGTGCACCAGTTCCACCCACCACAGCGTCTCCCACTTCAGCAGCGGTTGGCGTGGCGGGCGATGGAACGTGCTGCGCGGCCGGCTTTCCATCGCATGCCGGTTGATGGTCCGGCGCGGCACGTGGCGCAGCGCGACGGCGGCGAACTCCGAGACAGGGGTGGTCCAGGCCCCGCCCGGCCCTTCGACGATCGCCTCGGTGTCCGACAGGCTGATCCTCACCCATTCCGGCCGGCGGCGGCGCTCCAGTTCCAGCATCGCCGCCGCGCCGAGGCAGCCGAGCGGCAGCAGCAAGAGCGGCGACATGGCGAGGCCCAGCAGATGGTCGAGGTAGTCGCGGGCGGTCTCATCCTCCAGCGGCGTGAATTCTCCCTCGGCCCAGGCGAAGGCGACCAGGCCCGCCAGCAGCGCGGCGGCGAGCCAAAGCAGGCGGCGGGTCCAGCGCCGCACATCCGCGGTCGGGCGCAGCTCCACGGTGGCCGGCAGCGCGGTCGGGTAGAGTGGCCTGCCGAGCGCCACCATCAGAGCCGCGCGCCCCGCCTGCCGGCGGGTCTCCCGGGCGTTCGGGGGGCGGCCGGCTTCCACCAGGTCAGGCGGCGGTGAGCCGCTCAAGAAACGCCTTCCCCCAGCTCGCCGCCGTCACCTCCCGCACCCGCGCCATCATCGCCTCCCAGCGCGCCTTCCGCTCGTCCAGGGGCATGGCGAGCGCCACGCCCAGCGCCTCGGCGATCTCCTCGGCGTCGTGCGGGTTGACCAGCAGCGCCTCCCGCAGCTCCATCGCCGCGCCGGCGAATTGGGACAGGATCAGCACCCCCGGATCGGCGGGGTCCTGGGCGGCGACGAACTCCTTCGCCACCAGGTTCATCCCGTCCCGCATCGGCGTCACCAGCCCGACGCGCGCGATCCGGAAGAAGCCCGCCAGCGTCGTCCGCGGCACGTCCCGCGTCATGTAGCGCAGCGGCATCCAGTCGAAATCGGCGTGCTCGCCGTTGATGCGGCCGGCGAGCTGGTCCAGCTCCCGCCGCAACGTCCGGTATTGCGCCACCTCCACCCGCGACCGCGCCGCCACCTGCAGATAGGTCACGCGCCGCCGCTGCGCGGGATTGCTGCGCAGCAGGTGATCGAAGCCGCGGAAGCGGTTGATCAGGCCCTTCGAGTAGTCCAGGCGGTCGGCCCCGATGATCAGGGCACGGTCGCCGAGGCTCTCGCGCATCTGCCGCACCGGTTTGCCCGTGGCCGCACGCACCGCCGTTCGGGCGAAGCCGCCGGCGTCAATCCCGATCGGGAAGGCACCCGTCGCCACGCGCCGGCCCTTGACGATCAGCGCATTGCCCTCCGTCTGCAGCCCCAGCATCCGCGCCGCGCCATGGAAGAAGTTGCCGCGATCCGTCTCGGTCTGGAAGCCGACCAGGTCGCATTCCAGCAGCGCCTCCAGCAGCACCGCGCCCTGCGGCAGCGAGACCCAGATGTCTCGCGGGGGGAAGGGCACGTGCAGGAAGAAGCCGATCCGCCCCGCGAAGCCGCGCTGCCGCAGCTCCGCGCCGAGCGTCATCAGCTGGTAGTCATGCACCCAGACGAGGTCGTCCGGCCGCAGCAGCGGCATCAGCGCCTCGGCCAGCGCCGCGTTGACGCGCCGATAGGCCGCGAAGGCCGCCCGGTCGAACTCCATCAGGCCGAGCCGGTAGTGCAGCAGCGGCCACAGCGTCGCGTTCGAGAAGCCGGCATAGAAGGGCCCGTGATCCGCGGTGGCGAGGTCCACGGTGGCGTAGGTGACGCCGCCGATCTCGCTGACTTCGGCCTTCCCGCTGGGCTCGGCGACGGTGTGGCCGCTCCATCCGAACCACAGCCCGCGCGACGCCTTCAGCGACTCCGCCAACCCCACCGCCAGCCCGCCCGCGCTCATGCCCTTCTTCGGAATGGCGACGCGGTAGGAGACATTCACGAGGCGCGCCAAAGTGCCTCCTCCCAGCTCCGGGAGAGCCGCATGGCCGAGAGGATCAGCCCGACCATCGAATAGGCCTGCGGGAAATTGCCCCAGAGCTGCCCGCTGCGCAGGTCGAAATCCTCGCTCAGCAGGCCGAGATGGTTGCGCCGCGCCAGCAGCTTCTCGAAGAGCGCCCGCGCCTCCTCCACGCGGCCCTGCGCGGCAAGCGCATCCACGTACCAGAAGGTGCAGACGGTGAAGGCGGTCTCCGGCTTGCCGAAATCGTCTTCCATGTCGTAGCGCAGCAGCACGCCGTCATGCGCCAGCCGCTCGTCGATGCGCTTCAGCGTGCCGACGAAGCGCGGATCGTCCGGCGCGATGAAGCCGATCTCCGGCAGCAGCAGCAGTGCGGCGTCCGTGCCCTCGCCCTCGAAGCTGTCCACGAAGCTGTTGAGATCCGGCCGCCAGGCCTCGCGCAGCACCACCGTGCGGATCCGCTGCGCCGCCTCGGACCAGTGCCGGCGCTCGGCCTCCAGCCCGAACCGCGCGGCGATGGCGGCGAGCCGGTTCAGCCCGGCCCAGCACATCGCCGCGGAGTAGGTGTGCACCCTGGCCCGCCCGCGATACTCCCAGAGCGAGGCATCCGGCGTCAGCGCCAGCCGCTCCGCCGACCGCCCCGCGCCTTCGAGCAGCCGGAACAGCGAGAGGTCGCCCGGCCGCGGCAGCCGCTGATCGAAGAAGGCCTGCGCGGCAGCCAGGATCACCTGGCCGTAGCTGTCATTCTGCACCTGGCTGACCGCCGCGTTGCCGACGCGCACGGGCCCGTCGCCGAGGAAGCCCGCCAGCCCCGTCTCGATCCGCTCCGCCGTGCCCATGCCCGGCGCCAGCGGATAGAGCGGCGCCAGCACCGAATCGGGCTCGGCGAGCACGATGTCGGTCAGGAAGCGGATGAACTCCTCCATGGTGCGCGTGGCACCCAGCCGGTTCAGCGCCTGGACGCAGAAATACGAATCGCGCAGCCAGCAGAAGCGGTAGTCCCAGGTGCGCCCCGAGCGCGGCGCCTCCGGGATCGAGGTGGTGAGCGCGGCCGCGATCGCGCCGGTTTCCTCGAAGGCGCAGAGCTTCAGCGTGATCGCCGCGCGGATCACCGCGTCCTGCCATTCGAAGGGGATCGAGAGGTAGCGCGTCCAGTCGAGCCAGTAGGCGTGCGTCTCGGCCTCGAAGTGGCGGGCGATCTCGCCCGGCGCCTCGGGGATGGTCTCGTCCTGGCCGAGGATCAGGCTGATCGGGCGGTCCACCACGAAGGGCGTCTCATGCGCGATGAAGCTCAGCGGCGCGTCGGTGGTGACGCGCAGCGCCATCTCGTTGCATTGCCAGCGGAGGTGGTTGCTGCCCTGGCGCCGATCCGGCTCGGCCGAGCCCCAGCTCGCGCGCGGGCGGATGCGGATGGCGCAGCGCGGGCGGCCCGCCACGGGCTCGATCCGGCGGACTACCTGGGCGGGCCGGAAGCTGCGGCCGAACCGCTTGAAGCGCGGCGCGAGATCCATGATGCGCAAGGCAGAGCCGTCGCCCGCCTCCAGCACCGTCTCCAGGATCGGCGTGTTGCGGATGTAGCGCTGCCGCGTCGCGACCTGGCCCGAGAGCACGACATCCATGAACCCGGTCTTCGGATCGGTTCCGTCGAGCAGGGCGCAGAAGACGGGGTCGCCATCCATCCGCGGCATGCAGAGCCAGTTCATCCGCGCCTGACGGTCCACCAGCGCGGCGATCTGGCAATTGCCGATGACGCCCAGATCCAACGGCGCGCCATCGGCGCGCTGATCCGGCGGCGCGGTCATGGCCGTACCGCCCGCGGCAGCGCCGCCAGCCAGGCCCGGACCTCCGCAGGCCCCGCCTCGCTGTCCCTGCCGAGCAGCACGCCCTGGCCGCCCAGCGCCGCCGCGGCGGCGATCCCGTCGAGGTCGGTGACGTCATCGCCGATGAAGATCGGCCGCCGCCCGGCGAAGGGCGAGGCGCCCATCAGCGTGCGCACCGCCATGCCCTTGTCGAAGCCGCGCGGCCGCAACTCGAAGGCGAGCACCGCCGGCATCAGCTCGAAATCCGGCCCGGCCTCCGCCAGCAGCGCCTCGGCGGCGTCGCGCGCCTCGCGCGCGCGTTCCGGCGTCGCGCGGTAGTGCAGGGCAAGGCCGCTCGGCTTTGTCTCCAGCAGCAGGCCGGAGGCGGCCGCGATCGCCTCGCCCGCGCCCAGCAGGCGCGGCGAGGGCGAGGGCACCATGCGCTGGGTCGGGCCCGCCGTCAGCACGCGGAGTTCGGCGCCGTGGCAGCCGGCGGCCGGCAATCGTGCCGGGGCGAGCAGCGTATCGATCACCGCCACCGGCCGGCCCGAGACGATCGCCACCGCCCCATCTAGCGCCTCGGCGGCCGCGAGAAGGGCATCCGGCAGCCCGGGCGGCGCGAAGGCGGCATCCGGGCGCGGCGCGAAATCAATCAGCGTGCCATCGAGGTCGAGGAAGAGCGCCCAATCGGGATCGGGCCGCGGCAAGCCGAGCGTGAGCCCGGGCGGCTGTGTATCCATACAAGACATGCCCCATCCTAGCCAATTGCGGAGACGCAAACGAGACTTGAATTCACGCCAACGGCATCCAACCACCAATAGACCGCCCCAACACGTCCGTGCCACGACTCAGGCGACTGTTGGAATGCGACATTATTCTTATTTTGCGGAAGGCTACCTCGCGTTTCAAACACCGGGCGCCCGCGCGGGCCGCAGCATGACGACAAGTTGATTTCAGCGTGACAGACTCATCCCTGGCGCGCTATGCGCGGAACGACCGCATGATCGCCATCCTCCCCCCGCATCCCGACCGTGACCTGCTCGCGGGGGAGTTGCACGCCCGCCCGGCCCTGCCGCTCGGCGTTCCCGTGGCGATCAGCCGGCTCGCCTGCATTGCCGAGCCCGGTGCAGAGCGCGGCGCCGCGATCCAGCACCTCGCCTCGCTCTGCCGCCGCTACGGCGTGACGCCGCCGGCGGCGGGCGCGGATTTCGTGCTGGCGGATTTCGGCAGCTTCTCGCTGCGCTACGAGCGGCACACCGAGTTCGACGGCTGGACCTTCTCCCGCATCCCCGCGCCGCCCGGCCCCGAGGGCCCGCCGGCCGACCCCTTCGAGGAGACGGCGATCGAGGCGGTCCCCACCGACTGGCTCGCCGCGCTGCCCGGCCGCACGCTCGTCGCCAGCCACATCGCCGTGCTGCGCACCGACGGCGAGGACCAGCCCCCGCCAGGCTGCTTCGTGGCCGACAACCTGGCCGGCGCCAAGATCTCCGCCGGCACGGCGACCGCCTGGACGGATTTCCGCCCCGGCCCCGATGGCTTCACGCGGATCGTCCTGCATGACCATGGGATGACACCGGCGCTGGCAGGCCGCATCGCCCAGGCGCTGTGGGAGATCGAGACCTACCGCATGCTCGCGCTGCTGGCGCTGCCCGCCGCGCGCGCGGTTGGCGGCGATCTGGGCCGCACCTCCGAACGGCTTGCCGCCATCGCCTCGCGCCTGCCCGGCCTCACCGAGCTCGACCAGGAGCGCGAGGCGCTCGAGGAGCTCACCGACCTCGCCACCGACATCGAGCAGCAGGCCGCGACCACCGCGGACCGCTTCTCCGCCGCCCGCGCCTACCACGTGCTGGTCGGCAAGCGGCTGCAGCTGCTGCGGGAACAGCGCCTGCACGGGCTGCCGACCCTCTCGGAGTATCTGGAACGCCGGCTCGATCCGGCCATCGCGACGGTCGAATCCGCGCGCACCCGCATCGCCGCGCTCTCCACCCGCTGCGCCCGCGCCGTGGAACTGCTGCGCGCCCGGGTCGCCGTGGCGCAGGAGGCGCAGACGCAGAAGCTGCTCGCCGCCATGGCCGAGACCAGCCGCGCCCAGCTTCGCCTGCAGGAGACGGTGGAGGGCCTCTCCGTCGCGGCGATCAGCTATTACGTTCTGTCGCTGCTCGGCTACGTGCTGAAGCCGGTGCCCGGGGTCGGGCTCCTCAACCCCGATACGGTGCTCGCGGCCATGGTGCCGCTGGTCGCCGCCTTCGTCTGGATCCGCATGCGGCGGCGCCGGATCCGCCCGCTGCTCTAGCGGGCCGCGCCGCAATGCGCGAAGCGAAGCCCCGCTTGCAACCACAGCGCGACGCAGCCTTGAATGTCCCAACCGTTCATTGATCGGAGGCAGGAATGTCCGGTTTCGTCCTGGGTGGCCATCGCGGCCGTGGCGGCACGCCTCCGCCTCCTCCCAAATGGAACCGCACGCTGCCGACCGGCCTGGCCGAGAGCAAGACGCCGGTGATCTTCGCCGGGCACGGTTCCTTCAATACCATCACCGACAAGGACCAGCCGAAGGTCCGCCTGCCGGCCAACGTGACGATGGTGTTCTGGTGCCATCACGGCGAGGAACTGATGAACTCGATCGGTGTCTTCATCGAGCAGAACAAGCCGCTGTCGGAGTTGCCGGATCACCTGAAGGACGTCGCCCGGCGCAACGGCTACGACCCGGCCGACATTCCGGAGATCGTGCCGGGCGGATCCGAGATCTGGAACTACCGGCTGACCTATCCGAAGGGCCTCGACCTCGGCGCACGGCCGCTGACCTACACCCAGCCGCCGATGATCGGGCCGGTGCAGAACCCGGAGACCTTCGGCGCTTCGGAAGGGTCGAACTACACGACGACCGCCGCGATCCGCGACAGTCACTACTGCATCGTCGGCCCGTGGGAGGGCAGCGACGTGAGCCAGCGCGGGCTGCCGATCCTTTCGATGATCGCGGCGAACATGGAAATCTGTCGCAACAACACCGTCCACTGGTGCGCCTGCCGCTCGATCGTGGATCGCTGATCCGCCGATGCGGCCGCCCCGGATCGCGCTCGGCGCCTTCATGCTGGAGAGCAACGGCCACGCGCCGGTCGCCACCAGGGCGGAGTTCGAGGCGACCTGCTGGCTGGAGGGCGAGGATCTTGCCGCCGATCTCGCCCGCCCCGCGCCGCGCGCGCCGGGCGGCCTCACCGGCTTCATCCGGGCGATGGATGGCGGGCGGCCGTGGGAGCCGGCCTTCACCTTTGCCGCGGCGGGCGGCGCCTCGGGCAAGATGGAGCAACCCGCCTTCGAGGAGGTCTGCGCGCGCCTCACCGCGCGGCTGCGCGCGGCGATGCCGGTGGATGGCGTCTTCCTCGCCCTGCACGGCGCCGCGACCGCGACCGGCGACAACGACCCGGACGGCACGCTCCTGCGCCAGGTGCGGGAGACCGTCGGCCCGGACGTGCCGGTGCTCGCGACCCTCGACCTGCATTGCAACATGTCGTGGGAGATGGTGCGCCACGCCGACATGCTCTGCGGCTTCCGCACCAACCCGCATGTGGACCAGGCCGAGCGCGGCGCGGAATGCGCCGCCGTGATGCGCTTCATGCTCGGCGGCGGCCGGCCGCGCATGGCCTATGTGAAGCTGCCCTTCATCCCGCCCGCAACCAGCCAGAACACCGCCGCCGGGCCCTATGCGGACGCGATCGCCTTCGGGCAGCGCTACCTCGACCATGAGGTGCTGAACGTCTCCATCGTCTCCGGCTTCTCGCGCGGGGACACGCCGAAGAACGGGCTCGCGGTGATGGTCACGACGCGCACCGATGCCGCGCGCGCGCAGCGTGTCGCGCAGGAGATCGCGGCCTGGATCTGGTCCACGCGGGAGCGGTGGGCGACCAACCTCACCAGCATCGAGGAGGCGACGCGCCTGGCGCTGGAGGCGGGGCGGGACGTGTCCCGGCCATCGCTGCTCTTCGCCGACGTCGCCGACAATCCCGGCGGCGGCGGGCGCGGCAACACGACCTGGCTGCTGGACGCCTTCCTGCGCGCCGGCGTGGAGGGCGCCGTCTTCGGCATCCACAATGACCCGCTGCTCGCGGCGGAGGCGCATGCCCTCGGCGTCGGAGCCCGCTTCCGGGCGCGCTTCAACCGCGATGAGACCAACGAATTCTCCCACCCGCTTGATGCCGAGGCGGTGGCGGAAGCGCTATCGGATGGCGAGATCGTCGGCCGGCGCGGGCTCTATCGCGGCCGCGCCGTCTCCCTCGGCCCCTCGGCGCTGCTGCGGATCGGCGGTGTCCGCGTCGCGGTCGTCTCGCAGCGCCGGCAGTTGTGCGAGCCGCGGATGGTGGAATGCCTGGGCGTGGATCTGCGCCAGGTGCGGTCGCTGGTGGTGAAGTCGCGCGGCCATTTCCGCGCGGGCTTCGACGACATCTGGCCGCCCGAGCGCATCATCGAGGTGGACGCGCCCGGCCTGACGACTGTGGTCATGAGCCGCGTGCCGTGGCGCGAGGTGTCCCGCCCGATCTATCCGCTCGACCCCGACATGGCGTGGGCGCCGCCGGAACCGGGCGAGGTGATGGTCCGGTAGCGGTCCGATCGCTGCTGTCGTTTCCCGACAGCAGCGTGAATCGGCCCACCAACACAACGGCTGGCGGCGCGACGCGTGACCGTCGAGCCCGGAAGCGCCTGCGTGAAGCGCACCACTCGCGCCTACTCGATCCGCGCCCCGGAAATCCGCACCACCTCCCGCCCGCGCTGAAGGTCGTTGCGCAGGAAGTCGCGGAACTGCGCGGCGCCCAGGCCGATCAGCGTCGTCCCGTCCGCTGTCACGCGGCTGACGAAGGCCTGATCGCGGAGCGCATCCTGCACCGCGGCTTCCACCCTGGCCACGATCGGCTCCGGCAGCCGGGCCGGGCCCAGAACGCCCATCCAGGAGAAGTAGTCGAAGCCCGGGATCGACTCCGCCAGCGCCGGGATGTCCGGTAGCTGCGGGATGCGCTCCTTCGTCGTCACCGCCAGCGCGCGGAGCTGCCCGGCGCGGATCAGCGGCAGCGCCACCTGGGTCTGCGGCATGCCGAAGACGACGGTGCCGGCGCGCACGGCGTTGATGATGTCGGGCGCGCCGCGGAAGGGGATGTGCTCGGCCTCCGTCCCGCTGCGCGAGAGGAACAGCGCCACTGTCAGATGTGCTGCGCTGCCGAAGCCGCCGGAGGCATAGGGCGTGCGCGGATCGGCGCGCAGCCGGGCGATGAGGCCGGGGATGTCGGTGATCGGGCTGTCGGCCCGCACGGTGACGACGTTCGACATGCTGAAGGGCAGGGCGATCGGGGTGAAGTCGTTGATCGCGTCGAACTCCACCCGCGCGTAGAGCGCGGTGTTCACGCTGAGCGAGCCGGTGCCCCAGAGCAGCGTGTAGCCATCCGGCTGCGCCT
>VFQR01000892.1_pt1 | contig 28765 bp, 26 predicted proteins | sample 3512321 | NCBI WGS metagenome assembly VFQR01 (sample SAMN10412374, study PRJNA504923) | tailings metagenome | isolation source: Relicate 3 Philex TSF1 revegetated site | place: Philippines: Tuba, Benguet | collected 2017-08-29 | reverse complement strand
CGCAGATCCGCTTCGGCGAGGATCTGATGAGCCGCGTCTCCTACGTGATGATGAATCCCGACGGGCGCGAAGCGATGACCAAGGCCGTGCGCGAGGCCGTCAACGGGCTGATCGGCAAGGTCTGCGAGGAGGGTGGCGTCGACCGCCACGACATCTTCGACTGCGTCTTCGTGTGCAATCCGATCATGCATCACCTCTTCCTGGGCATCGACCCGACCGAACTGGGGCAGGCGCCTTTCGCGCTCGCCGTCTCCGGTGCGGTGCAGGGCTGGACTCATGACGTCGAGATCGAAGTCAATCGCGGCGCGCGCTTCTACATGCTGCCCTGCATCGCCGGCCATGTCGGTGCGGATGCGGCGGGCGCCACGCTCTCGGAAGGCCCGTACCGGCAGGACCGGATGATGCTGCTGGTCGACGTTGGCACGAATGCCGAGATCGTGCTCGGCAACTCCAGGCGCGTCGTTGCGGCGTCCTCGCCCACGGGACCTGCCTTCGAGGGCGCCGAGATATCGTCGGGACAGCGCGCTGCTCCGGGCGCGATCGAGCGCGTGAGGATCGACCCGGCGACGCTGGAGCCCAGATACAAGATCATTGGCACCGAACAGTGGTCGGACGAACCGGGCTTCGAGGAGGAGTCGTGGAAGACCGGCGTCACCGGCATCTGCGGCTCGGCCATCATCGAGGTTGTGGCAGAGATGTACCTCAGCGGCATCATCTCGGAAGACGGCGTCGTCGACGGCGCGATGGCGGCCAGAAGCCCGCGCATCGTCCAGTCCGGCCGCACCTTCTCCTACTTGCTGCGCGAGGGACGCGAGGGTGAGCCGCGCATCACGGTCACCCAAAACGACGTGCGCGCGATCCAGCTGGCCAAGGCCGCGCTCTACGCCGGCATCAAGCTGCTCATGGAGAAGCAGGGCGTAGCCACCGTCGACACGATCCGATTCGCGGGGGCCTTCGGCTCTTTCATCGATCCGAAATATGCGATGGTGCTCGGCCTCATACCCGATTGCGACCTCGCCGAGGTCAAGGCGGTCGGCAACGCCGCGGGAACCGGGGCGCTGATGGCGCTCCTGAACCGCACCCACCGGCGCGAGATCGAGCGCGAGGTGGCGCGGATCGAGAAGATCGAAACCGCGCTGGAGCCGCATTTCCAGCAGCTCTTCGTCCATGCCATGGCCCTTCCCAACAAGGTCGATCCGTTTCCGAAGCTTTCCGAGCAGGTGCGATTGCCGGAGCGCAGGGCGGGACAGGACGACGCGGGTGCCGGCGACGGCGCGCCACGCCGCCGTTCGCGGGAGGAACGCGCCGCGCGTCGCGCGCGCGACTGAGGGGCGGGTTTCGGAATCGCGCGCTTTTCGGCCTTCGATCCGGTCGATCGACGTTCGGCAGGCAGGCCACGCTTCGTCGAGGCGCCGCGCGATGCAGGTCTCGCTACACACCGCTGTTGCCACAATGCCACAGTCGTCCGGCGGACATGCTCCGCGGGTTCGAATGCGCATTTCCGTCCCGCGAGCGCCGAACTCCGGACACGTTTGAACCCCAGCACCGAACCGTCTCCCGAGCCGATTCACCAAAGTGTGACCGGGCGTTAGTGGAAGCTTAGGTCGTCGTCTGCGACGGACTGGGCGGCAACGAGTTTCGACAACAATAAGCGAGTACCCATGTCCGCGTCCATCTCCCGCCGAGCCTTCGTCTTCTCCGCGCCCCTGTTTCTCGGCGGCTGCATGTCGACGTCCCAGACCGTGTCAGGTATCCCGCCGAAGCCGCAGGTGCCGGCATTCTACCGCGAAGTCTACGCCGCGATTGACAATGAGCCGTTCCCCATTCCCGCGCCGGACCTCACGAAGATCGATCCGCGCTTCTGGCGGCAGGAAGTGGCCTACCAGACCCCCGAGATCGCCGGCACGGTCGTCGTCGATACGGCTGATCGCTTCCTCTATCTGGTGCGGGGCGAGGGCCGTGCGATGCGCTACGGCATCGGCGTCGGCAAGGCGGGACTGGCGTTCGAGGGAAGCGGCGTGATCCAGTACAAGCGCGAATGGCCGCGTTGGACGCCGACGCGCGACATGATCGCCCGCGAACCGGAGCGATACGGCCCGCTCGCCGACGGCATGGAGCCCGGGCCGACCAATCCGCTCGGCGCGCGCGCGCTCTATCTTTTCAGGAACGGCGAGGACACGCTCTACCGCATCCACGGCACGAACGAGGATTGGTCGATCGGCCAGGCGGTATCTTCGGGCTGCATCCGCATGCTCAACCAGGATGTCATCGATCTGCATCGCCGCGTGCAGAACGGCTCGAAGGTCGTGGTGTTGCAGGATTTTGCGCCATCGGCGTGAGGGATGGCGTGGCGCGGCAGTGTCGGGGCCGGCCAGGCCTTGCGGCCGTCCACGGCCCGCCTTGACGGAACCATCCGCCGCACGGCTTCATTCCAGGCGCGATGCCAAGCCTGAAATCCCGTCTCGTCGCCTTCTACCTGTCGCGCACCCGCAAGAAGGCTTTCGCGAGCCCGCAGGCGTTGCGGACATGGCTGGCGGGCGCGCGTTTGCGCGAAACACACCAGCCTCCGGTCAAGGTCGCGAGACGGCTCGACGTCACCATGCACAGGATCGGCGGTCACCCCGTTTACGAGGCCGCGCCGAAGGCGGTCACGTCAGGCAGGCGGGTGATCTATTTCCACGGCGGCGCGTTCTGCTTCCAGATGACGAGCTTCCACTGGACGTTGATCGCCGAACTCGCGGAGCGCACGGGCATGTGCTTCACGATCCCGATCTATCCGCTTGCGCCGGAACACGATTTCCACGCCATGTTCGGCTTCGCGATGGCGGTCTACCGTAGCACCCTTGCCGATATCGACGCGCGCGACTTGGCCTTCATGGGCGACTCCGCGGGCGGCAACATGGCGCTCGTGGTGACCATGATGGCGGCCGAGGCCGGGCTGCCGCTGCCGGCCCGCCACGTCCTTGTCTCGCCGGGCCTCGACATGACGCTTGGCCACGAGGAGACGCGCCGCGTTGCGCTCGCCGACCCGTGGCTCGACATACCCGGCGGCCTCGAGGCCGTGCGCATGTACTCGGCCGGCATACCCCACGACGACTGGCGCATCAGTCCTGCGCGCGGCGACCTCACCGTCCTGCCCAAGACGCTGCTCTTCACCGGCACGCGCGACCTGCTCTCGCCCGATACGCTGCGCTTCGCCGAAAAGGCGAGGGCGGCCGGCGTCGACGTCGATCTGGTCGTGGAGCCAGGCCTTTTCCATGTCTGGCCGCTGATCAACATGCCCGAGGCGCGCCGTGCGCGCGACCGAATGGTCGCGTTCCTGAAGGACTGGGAGCGGGACTAGCCTGGACGCTTCGCGCCCGTATCTCGGGAGGAGATGTCGGGGCAGCCATCCTGCAGCTTCTTCCACGACGAGTTGTTGAGCACCTTGTCGCACTGCGCGAGATAGGCACCGGAGGAGACCCTGATGCAGGTGGTCTCGCCCTGCTCGAAGGACTGGCCGTTGGCCACACAGCGACAGTCGGCCATGGCTCCGACCGGCCAGGAGGCGGGGAGGGCGCATGCGATGAGGAACACCCGGAACCTGCGCATGGCCGCCATCTTAGCACGCCGGCGCCTCCGCGTCAGGCCGCGAAGCGCAACTCGGCGGCCACGGGCACGTGGTCGGAGGGCTTTTCCCAAGCGCGCACGTGCTTTTCCACCGAGGCCGAAACCAGCCTGTCCGCCGCCTCCGGCGACAGCATCAGGTGGTCGATGCGGATGCCGTTGTTCTTCTGCCACGCGCCGGCCTGGTAGTCCCAGAAGCTGTAGATGCCCGGGGCGTCGGTGACGGCGCGCACCGCATCGGTGAAGCCCAGCGCTTCGAGCCGGCGCAGCGCCTGACGTGATTCCGGCTGGAATAGCGCGTCTCCCAGCCAGGCATCGGGGTTCTTGGCGTCGATCGGTTCGAGGATGACGTTGTAGTCGCCGGCGAGAACCAGCGGCTCTTCCAGCGCCATCCGGGCCTTCGCCCAGGCTTCGAGCCGCGCCATCCAGGCCAGCTTGTATGCGAACTTCTCGGTGCCGATGGGGTTGCCGTTCGGCAAATAGAGCGAGACCACCCTCAGCGCACCGTCCGGGGTCGACAGCACGGCCTCGATGAAGCGCGCCTGCTCGTCGGCCGGATCACCGTCGAGCCCGCGATTAACCTCGTCGAAAGGCAGCTTGGACAGGATGGCAACGCCGTTGAAGCCCTTCTGCCCGTGCGTGGCGACGTTGTAGCCGGCGGCCTCGATCTCGAGCCGCGGAAAACCCTCGTCGACGGTCTTTATCTCCTGCAGGCAGACGACGTCCGGATCGCTTTCCTTCAGCCAGTGCATCAGGTTCTCGATGCGCGCACGCACGCCGTTGATGTTCCAGGTAACGATCTTCATGGCGCAGACGGCCCCCTCGGTCGGATGAGGCGATCCTTTGCCGCCGGTGCCGCGAATGTAAAGCCGACCTCCAAAAGAAAAGCCGACGGCGACGGCCGGCGGCTTTTCAGGTCTGCGTCAGCTTTTGTCAGCGGATCTCGCGCAGTTCCTCGCGACGGTCGCGGCGCCCGTCGCGGCGGTCCTCGCGACGTTCCTGCCTCACCTCGCCGCGCTGCTCGCGACGCTCCTGCCTGACTTCGCCTCGATCTTCGCGGCGCTCCTGGCGGAACTCCGGACGTCCCTCGCGGCGCTCGCCGCCGAAAGCCGGCAACTCCTGGCGACGCGGCTGGCCGGCATCCTGGCGGTTATCCCGGATCACCGGCGGCTGCTGGGGCTGCTGCTGGCGGACGTCCCGCCGATCGTCGCGACGCTCCTCGCGGAAATCGCGCCTGTCGTCACGCCGTTCCTCGCGGAAGTCCCGCCGGTCCTCGCGCCGGTCCTCGCGAACGTCCCAGCGGTCGCGGCGGCGCTCGTCGCGGAAATCGCGGCGGTATTCGCGACGGACCTCCCGGTAGACGGGCGGGCGCCCCCCATAGTAGCGGCGGAAATAGACGTCGCGGTCGAAGCGCACCACCGGCACGCCGATGGTCACGCCGATCGAGGCGATGGGGCGGCGGTAGTAGTCGCTGCCCAGATAGGCGAGATAGTTGCCGGACACCCAGCCGCGATTGCCGTACCAGTCGACGTCGCACCAATTGTAGCCGGTGAGGCAGCCATAGACGGTGACCTCGTCGCCGGCCGGAATGGTGGCATAGCGCTCGTAGGAGGCGCTCGGTCCGCCGCGCAGGTTGAGATTGGTGGTGACCACGGCGTCGAAAGCGGCCGACGCGACGCCGGGCACGGCCAGGCCGACAGCGAGCGCGGCGATGCGGAGCGGGTTCTTGAACATTGGAGTCCTTCCTCGAAGGCGTTGAATGACCGACAGCTAACGCGCCAGGCGTGAATTCGCCTTGAACACGATTTTCATCTGCCGTTCATCTTCACGACGAACGCCGGCCGGAGGTCAGACGGAAAAGCTGGTCCCGCAGCCGCAGGAGGCGACCGCGTTGGGATTGCGGATCTGGAACGACTGGCCCATCAGGTCGTCGACAAAGTCGATCACCGAGCCGCCCATGTATACGAGCGATATCTCGTCGATCAGCACCGTGGCGCCGCTCTTCTCGATGGCGACATCGTCCTCGTTGCGGTCGTCGGCAAGATCGAACCGGTAGGAAAAGCCGGAGCAGCCTCCGCCCTCGACCGAGACGCGTAGCGCCGACTTGCCGGGCTCGTTGGCCACGATGGTAAGAATGCGCGCGGCAGCCGCGTCGGTGAGGTCGACGCCCTTCATGGCCTGTTTTGCGTCGCTGCCCATATCCGTACCCTCAACCTGCGCCTTGTCATCGGGGACTACCCATAGGTATGAAGCGGCGGGGGCCAAGTCAACGGTGGCGGCATGGAGGATCGCGGGGCGCGACTGGACGGGATCGGCTTCGGCTACCGGCCGCGCGCTCCCTATGCCAGTGATCCGACCGCCTCGCGCGGGCGCCTTGTTCCGGAACCCGAAAGTGCGACGCGCACGCCGTTCCAGCGCGACCGCGACCGCATCATCCACTCGACCGCCTTCCGTCGCCTCAAGCACAAGACCCAGGTCTTCGTGGCGCATGAGGGCGACCACTACCGCACGCGCCTTACCCATACGATAGAGGTCGCGCAGATCGCCCGCGCGATCGCCCGCGCCTTGAAGGCCGACGAGGATCTGGCCGAAGCCGTCGCGCTGGTCCACGATTTCGGGCATCCGCCCTTCGGCCATGCGGGCGAGCGCGCGCTCGACCGCGCGATGCGTCCCTGGGGCGGCTTCGACCACAATGCACAGTCGCTCGCCATCGTGACGCGTCTCGAACGGCGATATGCCGAGTTCGACGGGCTGAATCTCGCATGGGAGACGCTGGAAGGGCTGGTCAAGCACAATGGTCCGCTGACGGCGCGCGACGGCGCGGCGCTTCACCCCATGCCGAAGGACATACTGGAGTTCGACCGGATGTTTCCGCTCGATCTCTGGTCATTCGCCTCCGTGGAAGCGCAGGCCGCGGCGATCGCCGACGATATCGCCTACGATGCCCACGACATCGACGATGGCCTGCGTTCCGGCCTGCTGACGCTTGCCATGCTGGAGGAGGTGCCGCTGACGGCCGACATACTGCGTGACATCCGTGGCAGATACCCGGGCCTCGACGCCACGCGGACTGCCCACGAACTGATGCGCCGCCAGATAACGGCGATGGTGGAGGATGTCATCGCGGCGTCGGCCCGCAGCATCGACGCCCTGTCTCCGGCATCGTCGGCCGACATCCGCGCCGCGCCGTCCGCCGTCGTCGGCTTTTCGCAGGAAATGGCGGCCCGGGAAGGCCTGCTCAAATCGTTCCTGCGCGCACGCCTCTACAGGCACGAAACGGTGATGGGAATCATGAAGGAGGCCGAGACCGTGGTGACGGATCTGTTCGCGGCCTATGTGCAGGATTTCGCGAGGATGCCGGAGGCATGGCGGGAAGGCATGGCCGGCGCGGACGACGCGACGCGGGCGAGGCAGGTCTGCGACTTCCTTGCAGGCATGACCGACACCTATGCCCTGCGCGAGTACCGTCGATTGTTTGACCGCACGCCGGATTTGCTATAGGGCGGCCCTTTCCCCGCCATCCTGCCGAAACGCCCGCCCCGGGACGAAACGAATGAATATTTTCGCCGATTTCAGCGATCGGATCAAGAACGCCATCCAGACGATTGGATTGACTTCACAATCGGGCGATCCGCTCGATCTTTCGCGGGTTGCCGTCGAGCCGCCGCGCGATGCCAGCCATGGCGACCTCGCGACCAATGCCGCGATGGTGCTGTCGAAGGCTGTGGGCCGCAATCCGCGTGAACTCGCCGCTGCCCTCGCGGATGCGCTGAGCGCGGACCCGGACGTGTCCGAGGCCGAGGTGGCCGGTCCCGGCTTCGTGAACCTGCGCCTTTCCGACCGGTTCTGGCAGGCGCGGCTGCGCGAGATGCTCGCCGCCGGGGCGGACTACGGCCGGTCCTCGATCGGAGCGGGGCGCAAGGTCAATGTCGAATATGTCTCCGCCAATCCGACTGGCCCCATGCATGTCGGGCATTGCCGGGGCGCGGTGGTAGGCGATGCGCTCGCCAACCTGCTGGCTTTTGCCGGCTTCGACGTCACCAAGGAGTATTACATCAACGACGCCGGCGCCCAGATCGAGGTGCTGGCCCGCTCCGCCTTCCTGCGATATCGCGAGGCGCTTGGCGAAGATATCGGCGAAATTCCGTCGGGGCTCTATCCGGGGGACTACCTCGTTCCCGTCGGTCGGGCGCTGGCCAGCGAGTATGGCCGCGACCTGCTGCAGAAGCCCGAGGAGGAGGCACTCTCGATCGTCGCCGACGCCACCATCGATGCGATGATGGCGATGATCCGCGACGATCTCGCGCTTTTGAACGTCCACCACGACATCTTCTTCTCAGAGCGCTCGATGCACGCCGACAACGCGCGCAAAATCCGCTCGGCCATCAACGACCTGACGATGAAGGGCCACGTTTATCGCGGCAAGCTTCCGCCGCCGAAGGGCCAGAGGCCCGACGACTGGGAAGATCGCGAGCAGACGCTGTTCCGGTCGACCGACGTCGGCGACGACATTGACCGCCCGCTGGCCAAGTCCGATGGCTCGTTCACCTATTTCGCGGCCGACGTCGCCTATCTGAAGGACAAGGTCGAACGCGGCTTCGACGAGCTGATCTACGTGCTCGGCGCGGATCATGGCGGCTACGTCAAGCGGCTCGAAGCGCTTGCCAGGGCGATCGCGGGCGACCGCGTGAAGCTCACGGTTTTGCTGTGCCAGCTCGTGAAGCTCTATCGCGGCGGCGAGCCCGTGAGGATGTCGAAGCGTGCAGGGGAGTTCGTGACCCTGCGCGAGGTGGTCGAGGAAGTCGGCCGCGACCCGATCCGCTTCATGATGCTCTATCGAAAGAACGGAGAGCCGCTCGACTTCGACTTCGCCAAGGTCACCGAGCAGTCGAAGGAAAACCCGGTCTTTTACGTGCAGTACGCTTCGGCTCGGTGCCACTCGGTTTTCCGCCAGGCGCGGGAGCAACTCGGCAAGGACTTCGGTGACAGGATCGCGCTCGCCGCGGGCGCCGGCATGCTTGTCGATGCGGGGGAGATCGGTCTCATCCGCAAGCTTGCAGAATATCCGCGTCTGGTCGAAAGTGCTGCGCAGGCGCAGGAACCGCACCGACTGGCCTTCTACCTCTACGATCTGGCAAGTCAGTTCCACGCGCACTGGAATCGGGGCGGGGACACCAACGACTTACGGTTTGTTAAGGTTAACGATCCAGAATTGACATTTGCCAGACTAGGGCTGGTGCAGGCCGTTTCCGACGTGTTGTCGTCGGGGCTGGCGCTGATCGGAGCAGACGCTCCGGAGGAGATGCGCTAGCTGGGGAAGGCGGGTAACCTGTCACCATTTGCCCACATTGCGCTGGTACCGGCCGAGCCACCGAGACGTCGCCGGCGTCCGAGCGAGTGTGAGTGACCATGGCAGACAAGAAGATCGACAACCTGGCACGCAAACCCGAATTTCACGACAATGATCCGTTCGCCGAACTGACGCGCATCATCGGCCTCGAGCCGGCGCCTGGCAGCCTTGCGCCCGAGGATGATTTCGTCATCGACCTGGAGCGCGAGCTGCTTGGCGAGTTCGACGATGTGGTCATTCCCGAGCCGGTGAACGACACGCATGCGCCCGCGGTGGATCCTTCCGCCAGCTCTCCCGTGATTGCCGCGCCCGCGCCCGAGGCCTGGGATCAGGTCGTGGCCGACGACGCGATCGGGAACGCGCTCGCTGACGAGATCGACGGCTCCTGGTTCGACGAGGGCGTAGCGGACGAACCCGTGCCTGCCGTCGATTTCGACGATGCTGCGGCGGAAGGCGCCGGGCATTCGGAGGCCGATGCTGCCGCAGCCTTCGATGCGGCTTTTCTGGACATGGATTTCGATGCCGACCTGACGGCATCCATGGAAGCCGCCGCGGCCGAGGCTGCGACCGGGTGGAGCACGCCGGAAAGCGTGGCGCCCGATATGGATTCGCAGGCCTGGGTGGCCGAGGAGCCAGCGGGCGTCGACGAGGCAGCCGGTATTGGACCGGTCGACGCGGAACCATCTAAATCATCGATCGAGGCCGAGCCGTCCATCCCGGAGAACGAAGCCTTTGTGGATGCGGGATCGCCGGAACTTTCGGCGACGCTGACCGGGTCGTGGATTCATCAGCTGCGCGGTCGTATCGAGCGCGAGGTCAATCGTTCGCCGGAAGCGACAGACGAGCAGGAGCCCGTCATCCCCGCCGGACTCGCGTCTGACGCGGCAGAGCCGGTCGACCCTGCGGAGGGCGCCGGCGTTCTCGCTGTCGACGACGCGGGAGCCGCCCATGCGTTGGAGATCGACCTCGACGGCGAACTGGAACTTGCCCTGCAGGATGAGGTCGAAGTGGTCGAACGAGAGCCGCTTTCCGACGACGGCGTGATCGACCCGGCCGTTTCCGGGGTGCCGGTTAATGAACCGGCTCCGATCGACCCGTTTGCCGAGCTGGCCGCGATGGCCGCCGCTCCGAGTCTGAGCCTTTCGCGCGCCAATCTCCGGCCCTTGCCGCCGGTTGCGTTCGCGCCGCTGCCGAGCCTCAACGATGGCATCGTCAAGGCCCACGTTCCGGAAGCCCTCGATACTTGGGGTCCGGTTGAGAAGCCGTCGACGGAAGAGCCGGTCGCGTCTGTCGGGATTGCGGAGCCGGAACACCTGGACCGACTGGACGACGATATCGTCTTCGAGGACGGTGCCTTCGACATCGTGGAAGACGGGCACGGGCAGGATGCTCAGCAGGAATCCTCGCCGGATGAAGGCGCTGGCGAATCGGCGTTCGACCACGACGCCGCGATGGACGAGGATCTGGTCGCAACCTCTACTGCCGCGCCCCGCGACGATATTCCCGATATCGAGACGACCGAGATATCTGACGTCACCGTGGCGCTCGCCGACGACCTCGACATTCCCGAAATGCCTGCCGACGAGCCGGCGCCGGTGGTCTCGTTCGACGATCTCGATCACGAACTCGGTGCGCTTTTCGGCGACATGCCTGCCGAAGAAGCCCACCAGCCGGTCGCGGCTCCTGCGAGTCCAGCCCCGGCTGCGATGCCGAGCATGCCGGAAGACCGTCTGCGCGGGGTCGTGGAGCAGGCGTTTGCTCGCGACACGGTCGCCAGGGAGGTTGCCAACGACAGTTTCCAGTCGTCGGCGGTATGGGAATCCACCGCCGTGGCGGGTGCTGCGACAGCCGCTGCTCTCGCCGCCGCGAGGAAGCCGGCGCCGCAGCCCTTCCAGGGGTTCGCGACGCAGCCTCCGGCCGCGAATGGAGCGGCGGATGGCAATCGCGGCGATGCAGGCGACGCTTTCCTCGACGATGAGTTCGATTTCGAGACCGCCTTTGCCGACGAGACGGAAATCACGACCGAAGAGCCCCGTCGCTCGCCGCGTCGCCGGAGCCTGATGCTTCTGGCGGGCGTCGCCTGCGTCGCCATTCTTGGCGGGGCGCTGGCCTGGACCTGGAGTGAAGACGGTTCGTCCACGCCCGTCCTCGTCCGCGCCGATGACGGGCCGGTGAAGGTACGTCCGGAAAATCCGGGCGGGGCGATCGTGCCCAACCAGGAGAGCCAGGCCTATCAGCGTGTTAGCAGCAGCCCGACTCAGGCCGCGCCGGCACAGGAGCGCCTCGTTTCTACGACCGAGGAACCGGTCGACGTGGCGACGCGCGTCGTGGCGGTGGCGCCTCCCGCGGCCGCCGAGGAACCCGAATCGGTACCCTCGGGCATGGCCGAGGCGGAGGAGCCCGGGATCATGGAGGCTGTGGGCGCAGAGACGACGGACGAGATCGCCGCACTCGCCGCCGAAGAGTTCGATGGTGATGCCACGGCACCCGCGGCAATCAAGAACGAGGATCGGATCGCCGCGATGCCGGATGCCGTGACGCAGGGTCCGGCCGATGATGGCGCGCTGGTGACGCCGCGCCGCGTGCGCACGATGGTGGTGCGGCCCGACGGCACGATGGTGCCGCGTGAGGAGCCGGTCGTCCAGGTCGAGGCGCCTCGCGCCCCGGCGCCTGCTCCTGCCTCCCAGCCGGCGCCCGTGCAGAGGCCGGCACTGGTGGCCGCCGAGAAGGCTTCGGACGCCGCTGCCCCGGCACAGCAGGTTGCTCGCCCGGCGGTCGCCTCCGAGCGTCAGGCACCTCAGCCGGTCGCCGCGCCGGCGGACGCTCCCGCTGCCGAACCGGCCCGCGAGCAGGTTGCGGCGGCCACGCCCGGCGCGGCCGTGACTGAACCGATGCAGGCCCAGCCACGCAGCGCTGCGACGCCTGCGACCGTGCCGGTTGCCCCGTCTAGGCCCGCCGATCAGCCTGTCGACATCGTCGGCGAGGTACGAAGGACCCAGGTCGCGGCAGCGCAGGCCGCCGCGCAGGTCGAGCAGCCCGCCCCGGCCGGTACCTGGTCGGTGCAGATCGCCTCGCAGCCGAGTGCCGAGAGCGCCCAGTCGACCTATGTCGACCTCGCGCGGCGCTACGGCGACGTCATCGGTGGTCGCGGGGTGAACATCGTCAAGGCCGAGATCGCAGGTCGCGGCACCTTCTACCGCGTGCGCATACCCGCCGCGACGCGTGCCGACGCAAACACGATCTGCGCGCGCTACAAGACCGCCGGCGGGAGCTGCTTCGTCTCGCAGTGACCGATCGCATGATGCCGACTTCGAGAGCCGCCCTCCCGGGGGCGGCTTTCGCGCTTGTGGACATGGCGGCGGCGACGGGTGCGCGTGCCCGGCCGGCAGGTGCGGCAGCGCGAAGTTGCGGCTAGAGTGCACCGCATGAGCGAATCAAAGGCGATGATACTCGGCTGTGCCGGCAGGACCCTCTCGCGGGAGGAACGCACGTTCTTCCGCGGCGAAAGCCCGTGGGGCTACATCCTGTTCGCGCGCAACATATCCGAGCCCGAACAGATCCGTGACCTCGTGGCCGACCTTCGCGACTGTGCGGGGCGCGAGAACGCACCCGTGTTCATCGACCAGGAGGGCGGCCGCGTGCAGCGGCTTCGCCCGCCGCTCGCACCCAACTACCCGCCGGGAGCAGCCCTCGGTGCGCTCTATCGTTCGGACCATGAAGCCGGCCTCCGCGCGACGTGGATACTGTCGCGCCTGCATGCATTCGACCTCGGCCGCTTCGCCATCACGGCCGATTGCCTGCCCGTTCTCGACGTGCCCGTGGAGGGCGCGCACGACGTCATCGGCGATCGCGCCTATGGCCGGGACCCCGAGACCGTCGCCGCGCTCGGCCGCGCGGCCGCCGACGGTCTGCTGGCCGGGGGTGTCCTGCCCGTCATCAAGCATATTCCGGGTCATGGCCGCGCCTCGGCCGACACGCATTTCCAGCTCCCGACGGTCAACACGCCGCATGGCGAACTCTCGCGCCACGATTTCGAGCCCTTCCGCATGCTGGCCGACATCGGCATGGCCATGACGGCGCACGTCGTCTATGCCGCGATCGATCCCGAGCGCCCCGCGACCACCTCCGGTCGCGTGATCGAGCGCGTCATTCGCGGCGAGATCGGCTTCGACGGTCTGCTGATGAGCGACGACGTCTCCATGAAGGCGCTCGCGGGCAGCTTCGCGGAGCGGACCCGTGCCATTTTCGATGCCGGCTGCGACGTGGTGCTCCACTGCAATGGCGAGATGGGCGAGATGGCGGAAGTCGCCTCCATGACCCCGCCGCTCGAAGGCACGGCCGCCCGCCGTGCCGCCGCCGCGCTCGCCCCGCTGGGTCGCGACGATGGCGCGAACGAGGCCGCGCTTCGTGAGGAATTCGCCGAATTCTTCAAAGCGGTGGCCTGAGCAGCGCGATGACATCCTCCGCGAAACCGAACCCGCAACAGGCTGCAGCGCCGCTGGAGGTGCTGTGGGGCGAGGAGGCCGCGCCCGAGCGCGACGAGGCGCTCGTTGTCGACGTCGCGGGCTTCGAGGGCCCCCTCGACCTGCTGCTCCACCTCGCGCGCAACCAGAAGGTCGACCTGGCACGCATATCCATTCTGGCGCTTGCCGAGCAGTATCTCTCCTTCGTCGAAAAGGCGCGCGTGCTGCGGCTGGACCTCGCCGCCGACTACCTCGTCATGGCCGCCTGGCTGGCCTATTTGAAGTCCAAGCTGCTCATTCCCAAGCAGGCCGGCGACGACGGCGAGACCGGCGAGGAACTGGCGGCCGTGCTGCAGTTCAGGCTCAAGCGGCTGGAGGCGATGCGCGACGCGGCCGCGCGCCTTGTCAACCGCAACCGTCTCGGCCGCGACGTCTTTGCGCGCGGCATGCCCGAGGCCGTCGTGACGGAGCGCCACAACACCTACGCTGCCTCGCTCTACGACCTGCTGACCGCCTATGCAGGCCAGCGCCAGCGTCGCGCGATCACCAATGTGCGCATCGAGAAGCGCCGGGTCTGGTCGCTCAAGGATGCGCGCGAGCTTCTGATGCGGCTCGTCGGTGCGATCTCTGACTGGACGGCGCTGGACCGCTTCCTGGTGGACTATCTTGCCGGGCCTGAGGAACGGGCGACCGCGATTGCCAGTTCCTTTGCGGCCAGCCTCGAACTGGTGCGCGAGGGCCGGCTGGAGATAAGGCAGGACGGCGCCTTCTCGCCGCTCTATCTCAGGACGGCCGCCAGGGCGGCCCTGCGGGAGACGACAGGTGCGTGAGTCAGGCCAGCTATCGATCATTCCGTTCCCCGACGCCGACTACACCGACGAACGCGCCCGGGGCACCGACAATCCGGCCTCGCGCATGCGGCTGGCCGAGACCGTGCGAATGGCGGAGGCCATCGTTTTCGCCTCGGCCGAGCCCGTTACGCAGAAGGCGCTTGCCGAGCGCCTGCCCGACGGCACCGACATCGTCCTCGTGATGGAGGAACTGCAGCGCATCTACGAAAAGCGCGGCGTCAATCTCGTCAGGTCGGGCGACGCATGGGCCTTCCGGACGGCCGGCGACCTCGCCTTCCTGATGAGCCGCGACGCCGTCCAGCACCGCAAGCTGTCCCGCGCCGCTCTGGAGGTGCTTGCCATCATCGCCTACCACCAGCCCGTGACGCGCGCCGAGATCGAGGAAATCCGCGGCGTGGAAACCTCCAGGGGCACGCTCGACACATTGCTGGAAAGCACCTGGATCAGGATGCGCGGGCGCCGGCGCACACCGGGCCGCCCCGTCACGTACGGGACCACGGACGCCTTTCTCGACCATTTCGGCCTGGCCGAACTGCGCGACCTGCCCGGCATGGACGAACTCAAGGGTGCCGGCCTCCTGTCTGCGCGCATGCCGTCCAACTTCCAGGTTCCGCAGCCACCGTCAGATCCGGACGCCCTCCTGGAGGACGAGGATCCGTTGACCGACATCGACCTTGAGGAACTGGGCCTGTTGACACCCCGCATCGAGGATGATTGACCCATCGGCCGATGGGTTCGCGGGAAGCAACGTTCAAGAAGGAAACCGGTGGTCGCACCACGCCCGGCGTGACCTTCGCCGCGCGCCTCGTCTTTGAGGACATCCACCACGAGTTCGGACCCAAGGCGGTCACGCTACGCGGCGTCTCGCTCGTCGCCGAGCCGGGCGAGGTCCTTTGCCTCCTCGGACCCTCGGGTTCGGGCAAGACGACGCTGCTCCGGATCGCGGCGGGCATCGAGCCGCAGACGACGGGACGGGTCCTGCTGAACGATCGCGAGATCGCCGGTCCCGACGTGTTCCTGCCGCCGGAAAAGCGCTCCATCGGCCTCGTGTTCCAGGATTTCGCGCTCTTCCCCCATCTGTCCATCATCGACAATGTGCGTTTCGGCCTGACTGCGCTTTCACGCGAGGAAGCGCGCCGCGAGGCGACGATCGCCCTTTCGCGCGTCGGGCTGGAGCACTACGCCGAAAGCTATCCCCATGTGCTCTCTGGCGGAGAGCAGCAGCGCGTCGCGCTTGCACGCGCCCTTGCGCCGCGCCCCGCAGTGCTCTTGATGGACGAACCGTTTTCCGGCCTCGATTCCCGCCTCAAGGACAGCGTGCGCGCCGAGACGCTGGCGATCCTGCGCCAGAGCCGGGCAACGGCGATCGTCGTGACCCACGACGCGGAGGAGGCCATGCGCATGGGAGACCGCATCGCGCTGCTGAAGGACGGCCGCCTCGTCCAGCACGGGCGCGCCGACGATCTCTACGACCGCCCCGCCGATCTATTTGCCGCCGGCTTCTTCTCGGAACTGAATATTTTCGAGGCTCGCGCGTTGTCGGGACAGGTCGATACGCCGCTCGGACGGTTCGACGCGCAAGGCTTCGCCGATGGCGCCAGGCTGTCGGTCGCGGTCAGGCTGGTCGGTATCGAAGCCGACGAAAGCCATGGCGAAACGGAAGCTCGGGTGGTATCACGTCGGTTTCTGGGCGACGCGGAACTCTACGAGTTCGCCGTCGCCGGCGCCGAAATCCCCGTCCGGGCGCGTATCAGGTGCGGCGCATTGACTTCGCGGGCGCGCGATGTCTGGCTCACCGTCAGGAAATCTGATGTGCTGGTGTTTGAAAGGCCGGACGAAAGCGCATAGATCAACAATCTGGGAAACGTTCGGAAGAGAGAGATCATGGGTTCCTTTTCGATTTGGCACTGGCTCATCGTGCTTGTGGTCGTGCTGCTGCTGTTCGGGCGCGGCAAGATCCCGGAGTTGATGGGCGACATGGCCAAGGGCATCAAGAGCTTCAAGAAGGGCATGGCCGACGACGAAGAGGCCGATGCCAAGACGCTCGAGCATCGCAGCGACGAGACCGTCAACGCCGGCGCGAAGGAGAAGGCCACCAAGTCCTGATCCGATATCGTCGGATCGGGAACTGAGCCTGGCCGCCCGTCATGTTCGACCTTGCATGGACCGAAATCCTCGTGATCGCGATCGTCCTGATCGTGGTCGTGGGACCCAAGGACTTGCCGAAGATGCTTCGCAGCTTCGGTCGCATGACGTCGAAGATGAGTTCGATGGCCGGCGACTTCCGCAAGCAGTTCGACGAGGCGATGCGCGAGGCCGAACTCGACGACGTCAAGAAAACGATCGATTCGGCGCGCAAGCTCAATCCCGCGGGCGAGATCAGGAAGGCGCTGAATCCGATGGAAAAGGCCGCGCAGGACGTCAAGACCGGCCTTGACCTGATGATGAAGAAGGACACGCCGTCCGAGCCCGCCTCGACGCAGCCGACGACCCCCGCCGAGCCCTTGAAGGCCGGCCCAGCGGCGCTTCCCGGCGAGGCGCCGGTAGTCAAGCCGAACGGAGCAGCCGCAGCGTCGCCTGAGAAGGCAGGGTCTTCCGCAGCCAGGTCTCCCGCGGCAAAGCCTGCGACCAAGGCTCCCGCCGCAAAGTCGCCCGCGCCCCGCAAGGTAGCGGTCGAGAAAGCGGCACCCGCGAAGGCGGTCGCGGCGAAGAAGAAGTCTCGGCCGGCGTCTGCCGGAGGGAAGTCGTCATGAGTACCTCCGACGAGGACGATCTCGACAAGTCGTCGGCGCCGCTGATTGACCACCTGATCGAGTTGAGATCCCGGCTGATCTGGGCGATCGGCGGGTTCTTCGTCGCTTTCCTCATCTGCTTCTATTTCGCCAAGCACATATTCAACCTGCTGGTCATTCCCTTCCAGTGGGCGACCGAATGGGCCGGCCTCGACGCCACCAAGGTCGACCTGATCTACACCGCACCGCAGGAGTTCTTCTTCACGCAGATCAAGATCGGTGCGTTCGGCGGGCTGGTGCTCGCCTTCCCGCTGATCGCCACCCAGATCTACAGGTTCGTCGCGCCCGGCCTCTACAAGAACGAGCGCGGGGCCTTCCTGCCGTTCCTCATTGCCTCGCCGGTCCTGTTCCTGATCGGCGGCGCTCTCGTCTATTTCTTCTTCACGCCTATGGTGATGTGGTTTTTCCTGTCGATGCAGCAGGTGGGACCCGACAACGAGATCCAGATTTCCCTCCTGCCGCGCGTTTCCGAGTATCTCGGCCTGATCATGACGCTGATCTTCGCCTTCGGGCTGGTGTTCCAGCTTCCGGTGGTGACGACGCTGATGGCGCGTGTTGGCCTGCTTACCGCCCAGGGCCTGGCCGACAAGCGCAAATACGCGATCGTGGCGGCCTTCGTGGTGGCCGCGGTCATCACGCCGCCCGATCCGATCAGCCAGATCGGGCTCGCCGTCCCGACGATCATCCTCTACGAGATATCGATCTGGCTCGCCCGGCGCATCGAGCGCAAGCGCGCAGAGGAGGAAGCCCGGCGCGATGCCGCGTCGAGCGAGCCGGACAAGGCCGAAGGCGCCGCCGCCGCCGAGTAGGGCATCCGCCTTTCGATCCGTGCTTGCACGTTCCGCGCTGTCGGTTTACCCCCTCTCCGCCTGCCGAAAGGGAAGAACCGACAACCATGCTCGACATCCGCTGGATCCGCGAAAATCCCAAGCTTCTCATCGACGCGCTGGTGGCGCGGCAGTGGTCGAGCGCCGATGCCGCGGCGACGGTGGACGGGCTGATCGCGGCCGACGAGGCGAGGCGCGCGCATCTGGGCGAACTTCAGGTGAAGCAGGAGCGCCGCAATGCGGCGTCGAAGGAGATCGGCAACGCCATGCGCGCCGGCGAAAGCGCACTGGCCGAGGAACTCAAGCTGGAAGTGGCCGGCATCAAGGAGTTCATCCAGAATGGCGAGAAGCGCGAACGCGAGCTCGACGAAGCGCTGCGCAACCTGCTGGCCGTGATCCCCAACGTGCCGCTGGCCGACGTGCCGGTCGGCGCCGACGAGCACGCCAATGTCGAGGTGCGCCGCCATGGCGAGCCGAAGCGGCCGAACTGGGCGAAGGAGCATTTCGAGCTCGGCGAAGCGCTCGGCATGATGGACTTCGAGCGCGCTGCGAAGCTCTCGGGCAGCCGCTTCGTCGTGCTCAAGGGCCAGCTTGCACGGCTGGAACGCGCGCTTGGCCAGTTCATGCTCGACCTGCACACGACCGAGCATGGCTACATGGAGGTGCAGCCTCCGCTGCTGGTAAAGGACGCGGCGCTTTACGGGACAAACCAGTTGCCGAAGTTCGAGGAAGACCTCTTCTTTGTGCCACATGGCGATGCACGGCTGGGCCTGATCCCCACCGCCGAGGTCCCGCTGACCAATCTCGTGCGCGAGGAAATCCTCGATGGCAAGGCGTTGCCGATGCGGTTCACCGCGCTCACGCCCTGCTTCCGTTCGGAGGCCGGCTCGGCGGGTCGCGACACGCGCGGCATGCTGCGCCAGCACCAGTTCGACAAGGTCGAGCTCGTCTCCATCACCACGCAGGAAGCCTCGATCGAGGAACACGAGCGCATGACCGCCTGCGCCGAGGAAGTGCTGAAGCGGCTCGGGCTGCCGTTCCGCACGGTGGCGCTCTGCACGGGCGACATGGGCTTCGGCGCCCGCAAGACCTACGACATCGAGGTCTGGCTGCCTGGCCAGAACGCCTATCGCGAGATCTCGTCCTGCTCGGTCTGCGGCGATTTCCAGGCGCGCCGCATGGAGGCGCGCTATCGCGCAGAGGGCGTCAAGCAGCCGCTTTTCGTTCATACGCTCAACGGGTCGGGCGTCGCCGTGGGCCGGGCCTTGATCGCCGTGATGGAGAATTACCAGAACGAGGACGGCTCGGTCACGATTCCTGAAGTGTTGCGGCCCTATATGGGCGGCATGGAGAGTGTTGCCGCGTCGTGAGTACATTTTCGCAACCCACCCCCCTCTGGCCTGCCGGCCATCTCCCCCTCAAGGGGGGAGATCAGCCGCCAACATCGCCGTGCGCGATCTCCCCCCTTGAGGGGGAGATGGCCGGCAGGCCAGAGGGGGGTTACCTCAGTTACGCAAGTTGCCGGACCTGCTGATGCGCATTCTCCTGACAAACGACGACGGTATCCACGCGGAGGGGCTGGCGGTGCTGGAGCGCATCGCGCGTCAGCTTTCCGACGACGTCTGGGTCGTGGCGCCCGAGGCCGACCAGTCGGGGTTCGCGCATTCGCTGTCGCTTTCCGAGCCCCTGCGCATGCGCCAGATCGGCGACCGCCACTATGCGTTGCGCGGCACGCCGACCGACTGCGTCATCATGGGCGTGCGGCAACTGATGCCCGAGCCGCCGGACCTGGTGCTGTCCGGCGTCAATTCCGGTGCCAATCTGGCCGACGACGTCACCTATTCGGGCACCGTCGCAGGTGCCATGGAGGGAACGCTGCTCGGTATTCGCTCGATCGCCATCAGCCAAGGCTACACCTTCATGAACGACGGCCGGATCGTGCCGTGGGGCACGACGGAGAAGCTGGCGCCCGAACTGCTCGACCGGCTCGTGCGAACCGAAATGGCGCCCGGCACCTTCCTCAACGTGAATTTTCCCAATTGCGAGCCCGAAGAGGTCCGCGGCGTCGAGGTGACGGTGCAGGGCAAACGGGTCCACGGGCTCTGGCTCGAGGAGCGCGCCGACGGACGCGGCTTTCCTTATTATTGGCTGCGCTTCGGACGCGAGCCGGAGGAATATCGCGAGGGGACCGACCTCCACGCGCTGCGCAACAATTTCATCTCCGTCACGCCGCTCAAGCTCGACCTGACCGACCACGAGGCGCGTTCGCGTCTCGAGAAGGCGCTGGGATGATCGGGCAGGACGATCGCGAGGGCTTTGCCGCGTTCCTCTTGCGGATGCGTGCCGCCGGCATTGCCGACAGGGCGCTGATGGACGCGATAGAGGCCGTTCCGCGCCGTGCCTTTCTCCCGGCGCAATGGCAGTCCGCGGCCTGGTCGGCGCGCATGATCCCGATCGCCTGCGGCGAGACCGTGGAAGGTCTCGACCAGCAGGCCGTGGCGCTTTCCTCGCTCGCCATCGTGGCCGGAAACCGCGTCCTCGAGGTCGGCACCGGGTCAGGCTACACGGCCGCCGTGATGGCTCGGCTCGGCGCCCGCGTCGTCTCGGTCGAGCGCTTCCGCACGCTCGCCGACCAGGCGCGCCAGCAGATCGAGACGCAGGGCATCGCCAACGTCGTCATCCGCCACGCCGACGGCAGCGAGGGCCTGCCGGCGGAAGGACCCTTCGACAGGATCGTCGTGTGGGCCGCCTTCGAGACGCTGCCCAGGGGCTTCGTCGACCAGCTCTCGACCAACGGCGTCATGATCGCGCCGATCGGCGGCGCGGAGGAGACGCAGACCGTGGCGCGCCTGTCCAAGGTGGGCAGCCGCTTCGAGCGCCAGGACATCGGCCGGGTCCGCCTGCAGCCGATCGTACGCGGGCTGGCGGCCGCTCTCTGAACGACTTCTTGAGAACTTTACGAAAAGTCGAGCCGACTTAACGGGCCGGTAAGATTAACGCGCTTTAATTCAGCATGTTCGGTAACGGGTATGCGTGGGTAAAGCGATGCGCTTCGCAATTTCCATGACCAGGCGGCAGCAACTGATGCGTGGTGCGGCGATCATGCTTGCAGGCGGTCTCGCGGCGGGCTGCAGTTCCAGCGCGACGCGCTTCGATCACGGTCTGGACGGGCTCTTCACCGCCTCCACCAAGAACCAGCGCTCGATCATCAGTCCGCCTGCCAGCCAGCCCTATCCGGGCGACCAAGTCGCGGCGACTTCGCCCGCGCGCAGTGCCGTCGAACCCGTGGCCGTGTCATCCGTGCAGCGCTCCTCGCTGCCGCCGGCAAACGGCGCCGGGATGTCCTCTTCGTCGCCGGCTCCCGCGATCGCGAGTGCCCAGTCGCAGCGGCCCGCGCTCGCGCCGGCTCTCGCTCCGGCGCCCGATCAGCAGCATTCTGCGCGCGGCTCCATGCTCGACGACACCGTCACCGGCGGCGTGCCTCCCGTCCAGCAGGCCGCGATGCGCCCGGACGCTCCCGCCCAGCCGGCGGCCGCTCACCAGGGCTGGGGCGGGCAGGGCACCGAAGTCACGATCCGCGAGGGCGAGACCCTCTATAATCTCTCGCGCCGTTTCGGCGTGCCGGTCGACGCCATCATGCGCGCCAACAATCTCGCCAACGCCAACTCGATCGCTGCCGGCCAAAAGATCGTGATCCCGTCCTACGCCTATTCGAACAGCGCGCCGATCTCGGCGCCCGACGCCAATCCCGACGTGGCGGCGGCCAAGTCGTCGCGCGGCACGAAGTTCGACGTGCCGTCGGATCGCGTGCCGACGCCGGGTCGTGCGCCCGAGAAGAACCTCGCGGTTCTGCCGCAGGGCCCCAAGACCGACGAGCGCGACGCAGGGCAGGGTGCTACCGCGGCGCCACGCAATGCGGCCGCCCCCGCTGCCGATCCCAACAGCTACACGGTGGTTGCGGGCGATTCGCTCTATGCGGTCGCCAGGAAGACCGGATCGACGACGCAGGCGATCATGCAGGCAAACAACCTGTCCTCGCCGGTGCTGAGGATCGGCCAGCGGCTGGTCATACCGGCGGGCGCGCAGGCGCAGCCCGCCACCCAGGTCGCAGCGGCTCAGCCGAAGCAGGCCGACCCGGTCACAACGGGCGCAACGCAGTCCCGGCCGACGGCGGCCTCCGCAGAGGCGCGACCGGGCGCCGAGCCTGCCGCCTACACACCCCCGCGTCGCGCGGACGCCGTCATCGAGGAGGCCGAGCAGACCGCGGCCGTCGCCCCCGGGGCCACGGGCATCGGCAAGATGCGCTGGCCGGTGCGCGGGCGCGTGATCTCGGGCTTCGGCGCGGGTTCGGGTTCGGCGGGCAATGACGGCATCGACATCGCGGTACCGGAAGGCACGCCCGTTCGCGCTGCCGAGAACGGCGTCGTCATCTATGCCGGCAACGGCCTCAAGGAGTTTGGCAACACGGTGCTGGTCCGCCACGAGGACGGGTTGGTCACGGTCTACGGCCACAATGGCGAGCTCAACGTCAACCGCGGCGACAAGGTCCGGCGTGGTCAGGAGATCGCGAGGTCCGGAATGTCGGGCGCGACCGACACGCCGAAGCTCCATTTCGAGGTGCGCAAGAACTCGGCGCCGGTCGATCCGTCGAAATACCTCGAATAGGCCCGTCAGTCCTTCAGCCGCTGGCCCAGCCGGCCGGCGAGATCCTGGATGAACTGGAACGCCACGCGCCCGGAGCGGCTGCCCCGGGTGGTCGCCCATTCGAGCGCATCGGCCCGCAGCGTTTCCGCGTCGACGTCGAGACCGTGATGGGCGACGTAGCCGTCGATCATCGCGAGATAGTCGTCCTGCGAGCATTTGTGGAAGCCGAGCCACAGGCCGAAGCGATCGGATAGCGATACCTTCTCCTCGACGGCCTCCGACGGATTTATCGCCGTGGAGCGCTCGTTCTCGATCATGTCGCGGGGCAGGAGGTGCCGCCGGTTCGACGTCGCGTAGAACAGCACGTTGTCCGGCCTGCCTTCGACGCCGCCCTCCAGCGCCGCCTTGAGCGACTTGTAGGACGTGTCGTCGTGATCGAACGAAAGGTCGTCGCAGAACAGGATGAACCTGTGCGGCGCATCCTTTAGGAGCGCGAGAAGGCCCGGCAGACCGTCGATGTCCTCGCGGTGGATCTCCACCAGCTTCAGCGGCGGAGTCCCGCCGGCCCGGTTGACGGAGGCATGGGCGGCCTTGACCAGCGACGATTTGCCCATTCCGCGTGCGCCCCACAGCAGCGTGTTGTTGGCAGGCAGCCCCCGGGCAAAGCGCTCCGTATTGTCCAGCAATATGTCGCGTACCCGGTCGACGCCGCGGATCAGTCCGATCTCGACGCGGTTGACGCGCCGTACCGGTTCGAGCGCGGCCCGCTCCGGAGACCATACGAAACAGTCGGCCGCCGCGAAGTCGGGCGCGGCCGGCGGCGGCGAGGAAAGACGTTCCACTGCGGCGATCAGCCGGTCGATCTTGTTGCCGAGTTCGTGTGCCGTCTTGTCGTCCATGTCTTTCCCGCCATCCGTACCTGCCGTTACGGAGCCGGCTCTATCATGCGGCGGGGCGCCGCAAAAGCCGTGTGTCGGCGGCTTCGCGCAGTTGCAAAGGCGGGGGGAGCGACTATATTCCGCGCACTTTCGAGGGGCCGCTCGCCGGCCTGCCAGGCATTTCGGGGAGAATTTTGCAATGTTCGTGACACCGGCCTTTGCCCAGACCGGCGCCGGCGGCGGTGCTGACATCTTCGTCAGCATTTTGCCGTTCGTTCTGATTTTCGTTATCATGTATTTCCTGATCATCCGGCCGCAGCGGCTTCAGATGAAGAAGCGCCAGGAGATGCTGGATGCGATCCGCCGGGGCGACGCGGTCGTGACGGGCGGCGGTCTTCTCGGAAAGGTCACCAAGGTGATCGACGACCGTGAGCTGGAAATCGATCTCGGCAACAACGTCAAGGTCACGGCGCTTCGCGCCACCATTGCCGACGTCAGGGTCAAGGGCGAGCCCGTGGCTAACCAGAACGTCAAGAAATAGCCGCGATAGCGGCGGAAATGGCCGCCTGCGGGCGGCCGTACCCTGAAGAGACACGATGCTTTATTTCTCGCGCTGGAAGACAATCCTGATCTGGCTCGTCGTTGCGATGGGCTTCGTCTTCGCGGCGCCCAATCTCGTCTCGCAGTCGACGCTTGCCTCGCTGCCGGACTGGATGCCGAAGCGGCAGATGACGCTCGGCCTCGACCTTCAGGGTGGATCCCACATCCTCCTGCAGATCGACCGCCAGGGCCTCGTCGAGGACCGCCTGGAGACGGTCCGCGACGACATCCGGACGCTGCTGCGCGACGCCCGCGTCGGCTATACCGGGCTGACCGGCTCCGGCCGCACCGCACAGGTGCGTATCCGCGATGCCGAGCAGGTCGCGGCGGCGCGCACCGCGCTCGCCCGGCTCACCGAGCCCGTCTCGTCCGGGCTTTTCGGTACCGGAAGCATCGTCGAGACCGCGCTCGAGGAGCCCGAGCCCGGCCTGCTGCGCTTCACGCTGACGGACGAAGGCATCGCCTATCGCGTCAACACGGCGCTGTCGCAGTCGATCGAGGTCGTCGGCCGCCGCGTCAACGAACTCGGCACCACCGAGCCGATCATCCAGCGCCAGGGCGCCGAGCGCATCCTCGTTCAGGTTCCCGGCCTGCAGGATCCCGATCGCCTGAAGGACATCCTGGGCCAGACCGCGCGTCTGACGTTCCAGATGGTCGACCAGTCCATGCCCGTCGACGACGCGCTGGAAGGTCGCCCGCCGGCAGGCTCGACCGTACTCTATTCGACCGACGATCCCCCGGTACCCTATCTCATCGAGAACCGGGTCATCGTGTCCGGCGAGAACCTTGTCGACGCGCAAGCCACCTTCGACCAGCGTACCAACGAGCCGGTCGTCTCGTTCCGGTTCGACAACCAGGGCGCCACGCGCTTCGGCCAGACGACGCAGCAGAACGTGGGACGTCTGTTTGCGATCATCCTCGACAACCAGGTGATATCCGCGCCGCAGATCCGCGAACCGATCCTCGGCGGCACCGGGCAGATTTCAGGCAGCTTTACCGTGCAGACGGCCAACGACCTGGCCGTCCTGCTGCGTGCCGGCGCCCTGCCGGCCGACCTGACCATCATCGAGGAGCGGACCGTCGGGCCGAGCCTCGGCGCCGACTCGATCGAGGCCGGCCAGTTCGCCTCGATCGTCGCGGGCGTACTCGTCCTGGTGTTCATGATCGCCGCCTACGGCAAGCTCGGCATCATCGCGAACCTCGCTCTCGTGGCCAACGTCGCCATGATTGTTGCCATCCTCTCTGTGCTGGGCGCGACGCTGACGCTGCCAGGCATCGCCGGTATCGTGCTGACGATGGGCATGGCGGTTGATTCCAACGTCATCATCTTCGAGCGCGTGCGCGAGGAGCGAAGGCAGGGACGTTCGCTTGTCCAGGCACTCGATTCCGGGTTCCAGCGCGCGCTGGCGACTGTCATTGACGCGAACCTGACGACCCTGATCGCCGCCGTGATCCTGTTCTATCTGGGATCCGGTCCGGTGCGCGGCTTCGCGGTAACGCTCGCGATCGGCATCGTCACGACGGTCTTCACGGCCTACACCCTCACGCGGTGGATGATCGCGCTCTGGCTGCGTCGGCAGAAGCCGAAGGAGATGCCCGCCGGCGGCGTCAACTACATCCCCTCCGACACGCGTATACCGTTCATGCGGTGGCGGCGCCTGGCCTTCGTCTTCTCGACCGTCACCTCAATCGCGGCCGCCGCGCTGTTCATGACCGTGGACATGAATTACGGCATCGACTTCCGGGGTGGATCCTCCATCGAGATCATGGCGAAACAGGGCGAGGCCGATATCGGCGACGTCCGCGCGCGCCTGTCGGAGCTCAACCTCGGCGACGTGCAGGTTCAGGAGTTCGGCAGTCCCAACGAACTCTTGATCCGCATCGGCACGCAAGAAGGCGGCGACAATGCCGAGCAGTCCGCGCTACGAAACGTGCAGGCTTCGTTGCAGGACGACTATGAGTTCCGACGCATCGAGGTGGTCGGCCCGACGGTGTCGTCCGAACTTGCCTGGGCGGGCACGATCGCCGTCATCGTGGCCATGATCGCCATGCTGGTCTACATCTGGCTGCGGTTCGAGTGGCAGTTCGGTCTCGGAGCCATCGTCTCCACGCTGCACGACGTCATCCTGATGATAGGCGTGTTCGTCATCGCCCAGATCGAGTTCAACCTCACCTCCATCGCGGCGATCCTCACCATCGTCGGCTATTCGATCAACGACACGGTCGTCATCTACGACCGGATTCGCGAGAACCTGCGACGATACAAGAAGATGCCGCTGGACGAACTGCTCGACATCTCGATGAACCAGACGCTGTCGCGCACCATCCTCACCGGCATGACCACGCTGTTCGCGCTGGCCGCGCTCTACCTTTATGGCGGCGAGGTGATCGCGTCCTTCACCTTCGCCATGATCATCGGCATCATCATCGGCACCTATTCATCGATCTTCGTGGCGGGCCCGCTGCTGATCCTGTTCAAGCTGCGCGGCGACACGTTCCAGCAGGATGCCGGCGCGCCGGTGCCGGCCGGGACGACGGCCACACCCGCCCCGGCGGCCTCGACCAAGGCCTGATCCGCCATGGCCGAGGGGATCGTGATGCGCCCGGCCCATTTCCCGGGACGCGCCCCGATCGATGCCTACGGGAATGGCGGCTTCCGCTTTGCCGACATGTCGCATCGCGGATCGATCCTGTGCCTGCCGTCCGGCATTCACGCGTGGTCACCCGCGGATCCGACAGCCCTCGCGCCGGACGATTTCGCGGCCGTGCTCGCCGAGGCCGGCGCCATACAGATCCTTCTCGTCGGCACGGGGCGCGACCTCAGGCCTCTCGGCCGTACGCTGCGTGAGGCGCTTCGCGCTGGCGGGATCTCCGCAGATCCGATGTCCACTGGCGCGGCCGTCAGAACCTACAACGTGCTCCTTGCGGAAGACCGGGCGGTGGCCGCGGCGCTTCTCGCCGTCGACTAGCCCCATGGATGGCGCCCCCGGCGACCTGCTGGCCATGCTGCGCGAGGGCGACGCCGAGCGGTATCTCAGCATCCTCTACGCGCCGGAAGCCAAGCGACCCGCGCTCGCCGCGCTGCATGCGTTCGACCGTGAGATCGCTTCGATCCCGTTCAAGGTGAGGGAGGTGCTGACCGGAGAGATGCGCATCCAGTGGTGGCGCGAGGTAGTGACCGGCAATGGCGCGGCCGCAAGCCCCGTGGCGGCCGCTCTCGTCGGGGCGATCGAAAGGCACGCCCTGCCGGTCGGGGCGCTTGATGCCTACCTGGATGCACGCCTTGCGGACCTCTACGACGACGCGTTCCCGGATCGCACCAGTCTCGAGGCCTGGTGCGGTGCGACGGCAGGCGCGATCCTGCAACTCGCTTCCATCGTGCTTGCCGAAGGCGCGGCCGCAAGCACCGCCGACGCGGCCGGCCATGCGGCCTGCGTAATCGGCATCGTCGACCTCCTGCGCCGGCTTCCGGTCGATCGTGCGCGCCGGCGCTGTGTCCTTCCGCGCGATATCCTCGCTGCCTGTGCCACGACGCCGGAGACTTTCTGGGACGAGCCGGACCTGCCCGCCGCCCGAACTGCGGTCGGGGCGATGGCCGCGCTCGCGAGAGATCACGCACGGCGCTTCGTTGCGGCGATGCCGGGGGTTCCGGCTCCTGCGAGGCCGGCCTTCCTGCCCGTCGCCGGGGCGATCGCCCGGCTGCGGACGATCGAGCGCAAGCCGTCCTCGGTGCTCGACGGGCTCGCGGCACCCTCGGCGCTCAGACTGCACGCCGCCGTGGCCCGGCGTGCGCTCGTCGGCTGGCGCTAACCCTCCCCAGCGCTCCGGATGGCCGCTATTGTCGGCGGATGGGACTGGCGATTCTGGGCATCATGGTCGTGGTAGGCGTCGCGGCGATCGTCGCGGCGGTTCACTACACAGCGCCCGCCGCCGCGGGCCTTCCCGACGACGCGGTCCTGCGCGACATTCTCCTGGAGGACTATCCCGACGTGGCACCGGGCCAGGTGATCCGAAGCGTCGACGGCCACACGGCGTTCGTCGAACTGGGCGAGGGGGGGATAGGCATCGTGAGGCGCATGGGAGGCCGCCACATCACACGCGTCCTGCCGGCCGGTTCGGCGGCGGCGCGCATGGAAGGCGAGGAGCTGGTCCTCCGCTTCGGCGACGTCGGCTGGGACGGCGGCCGCTTTGCCTTCGAAAGCCCTGACGCGGCGGCAGCCGTGGCGCGGTTGATCGGCCGGGGTCGGCAGGCGTAGACTTCGTGCCATGAATGGCGAATACCAGTTTCCCGACCCGATCCAGTTTGCGATCCCGTTCTTCGTCCTGGCGATCCTCATCGAACTCTGGCTCGTTCGAAGCGGCAGGGCGAGGGGGGATTTCGAGACCCGCGACACGCTCACCAGCCTCCTGATGGGCGCGGGCAACGTTGTGGCAGGCCTTCTGCTCGGCGTCGTCTCCTTCGCCGCGCTGCTCTGGCTGTGGCAGTTTCGGCTCTTCGATTTCGGGCTGCACTGGTGGGTGTTCCTCACAGCATTCCTTCTCGATGACCTGCGGTACTACTGGTACCACCGCATTGCGCATCGTTGCCGCTGGGTTTGGGCGGAGCATGTCAACCACCATTCGAGCCAGCACTACAACCTCTCTACCGCGCTGAGGCAGAGCTGGACCGGGCTCTTCACCGGCATGTTCGTGCTGCAGGCGCCGCTGGTGCTGCTCGGCTTCCACCCGGCGGTCATCGCGTTCGTCTATGCCTT
>VFQR01000891.1_pt1 | contig 28766 bp, 28 predicted proteins | sample 3512321 | NCBI WGS metagenome assembly VFQR01 (sample SAMN10412374, study PRJNA504923) | tailings metagenome | isolation source: Relicate 3 Philex TSF1 revegetated site | place: Philippines: Tuba, Benguet | collected 2017-08-29 | reverse complement strand
CGCAACATGTGGGAGAAGCTCTCCAACGTGCAGGAGCAGGTGCTCGCCAACTACCTCAAGAACGAATACCCGCAGACGGTTGCCGTGGTGCTCTCCAAGATCAAGCCGGAGCACGCGGGCCGGGTGCTCGCCATCCTGCCCGAGGAGTTCGCCCTCGACGTCGTCGGCCGCATGCTGAAGATGGAAGCGATCCAGAAGGATGTGCTGGAGCGCATCGAGCAGACGCTGCGCACCGAGTTCATGTCGAACCTGTCCCAGACCTCGCGGCGCGACAGCCATGAGGCCATGGCGGAAATCTTCAACTCCTTCGACCGCCAGACAGAGACCCGGTTCATCACGGCGCTTGAGGAGCAGAGCCGCGACTCGGCCGAGCGCATCAAGAGCCTGATGTTCACCTTCGACGACCTCTCCAAGCTCGATGCCGGCTCGGCCCAGACCCTGGTCCGCCAGGTCGACAAGGACAAGCTCGCCATCGCCCTCAAGGGCGCCAACCAGACGATGCGCGACTTCTTCCTGTCGCAGATGTCGACCCGCGCCGCGAAGATGCTGCAGGACGACATGCAGGCCCTCGGACCGATGCGCCTCAAGGACGTGGACGAGGCCCAGGGCATGCTGGTCAACCTCGCCAAGGACCTCGCCGCCAAGGGCGAGATCATGATCTCGAAGAACCGTGCCGACGACGAACTGATCTTCTGAGGACACAGACGTGGCGGCACCGGTCAAATATCTCTTCGACACCGAATTCGCGCAGGAGGCGAAGCGCGCCGCCGAGCCGAAGATCAATCTCGCGGAGCACCAGAACCTTCTCGCCCTGGCCCGCCGCGACGGCGAGGCTGCCGGGTTCGTCGCCGGCGAGGGCAAGGCCATGGCCTCGATCGAGCGCCAGAGGGCGCTGGCGCTTGCGGCCGTCGGCGACCGGATGAGCGGCGCCGCCGCGGCTCTCGAGGCCCTCGAGGCGCGGCTCGAAGCGGAGGCGGTGGACATCGCGGTGGCCGTGGCCACCAAGCTGGCCGGTGCGCTGGTCGAGCGCGAGCCGCTCACCGAGATCCGGCGCCTCGTGGCCGACTGCTTCGCCAATCTGCGCGGCGTCCCGCACCTCGTCGTGCGCGTCAACGACGACCTGCTCGAGGATGCGCGGACCGAACTGACGCGCCTCGCCTCGGAGCGTGGCTTCGAGGGTCGGCTGGTGCTTCTCGCCGAGCCCGGCATCGCCCTCGGCGACTGCCGCATCGAGTGGTCGAGCGGCGGCGTGATGCTCGACCGCGAGGATACGACCCGACGCATCGTCGAGGCGGTCAACCGCTTCGTCGCCTCCAGTACTGCCGGACCGGATGAGGGACTGTCATGACCACACCCACCGACAACGGAATGCCCCTTCCGAACCTCGAGGACGACGGCAGCATGGACGTCGTGCCCGGAATGAGCGCGGGCCTGGCCGACGAGGATGACGGCGGGGCGAAGGACGCGACCGACCTGGAGGCCGTCTTCGACGTTCCCGTCAACGTCTCCGCCGTGCTCGGCCGGTCGCGCATGGACGTCGGCGAGTTGCTGAAGCTTGGCCCCGGCACCGTCCTCGAGCTCGACCGCAAGGTCGGCGAGGCCATCGACATCTACGTCAACGACCGTCTCGTCGCGCGCGGCGAAGTGGTGCTCGTCGAGGACCGCCTCGGGGTGACCATGACGGAAATCATCAAAGCCGAGCGCTGAAGGAACCCGAACGATGCGACTCCTGATCGTCGGAACACTCAAGGGCCAGCTTTCCATCGCCACCAAGATGGCCGTGGACAAGGGCGCCGCCGTCACCAATGCCGAGGATATCGAGACGGCTCTCCGCGTCATGCGCGCCAAGGGTGCCGATCTCGTCATGGTCGACGTGGCCACGGATGTCCGCGCGCTCGTGCAGGCCTTCGCCGACGAGATGATCGCCGTGCCGGTGGTCGCCTGCGGCACGTCGAACGATGCCCGCGCCGCGGTCGCCGCCATTCATGCGGGGGCGAAGGAATACATCCCCCTGCCGCCGGATCCCGAACTGATCGCCGCGGTGCTCGCTGCGGTCGCCGATGATGCCAAGCAGCTGATCTACCGCGACGAGGCCATGGCCCGCGTCGTCCAGCTCGCCAACCAGGTGGCCGGCTCGGATGCCTCGATCCTGATCACCGGCGAGAGCGGAACGGGCAAGGAGGTGCTCGCCCGCTACGTCCACAACAAGTCGAACCGGGCCAAGGCGCCCTTTGTCGCCGTGAACTGCGCCGCGATCCCCGACAACCTGCTGGAGAGCGAGCTCTTCGGCCACGAGAAGGGCGCCTTCACCGGCGCCGTGGCGCGCCGCATCGGCAAGTTCGAGGAGGCCAATGGCGGCACGCTGCTGCTCGATGAAATCTCCGAGATGGACATCCGCCTGCAGTCAAAGCTGCTGCGCGCCATCCAGGAGCGGGTCATCGACCGCGTCGGCGGCACCCGGCCGGTGCCGGTCGACATCCGCATCCTCGCCACCTCCAACCGCACGCTGGCGGAGGAGGTGCGCAAGGGCACCTTCCGCGAGGACCTTCTCTACCGGCTCAATGTCGTCAACCTGAAGCTGCCGCCCCTGCGCGAGCGGCCGGCCGATATCCTGGAACTCGCCGGCCACTTCGCCAAGAAGTACGCCGAGGCCAACGGCATGCAGCCGCGGCCTCTCTCGGCCGAGGCCCGACGGCAGCTGACCGTCGCCCGCTGGCCGGGCAACGTGCGTGAGCTCGAGAACACCATGCATCGCGCCGTTCTGCTTTCGTCGGGCCCGGAGATCGGCGTCGATGCCATCCGCACGCCCGACGGTTCCCGTCTCGACGAGCGGCGCGGCCCCGACCAGGTGGCTGCCCAGGCCGCGATCGCAGCGGAAGCCGTGACGCGCGGGCTGGTCGGACGCACGGTCGCCGATGTCGAACGCGACCTCATCCTCGACACGCTCGGCCACACGCTCGGCAACCGCACCCACGCGGCCAACATCCTCGGCATCTCGATCCGCACGCTGCGCAACAAGCTGAACCAGTATGCCGACGAGGGTCACGCCATCACCCCGCCGCCGCAGGGCGAGGCGCGCTACGAGGCCCGCTACGGCTGAGCCGCACCGTCGGAACGGCGCCCAATGGGTCGCCGTTCTCCGCGACAGCGATCGGAGCAGTACCTGACTTCGTCCCAGACGCGCGCCCACTTCTTGCGCCAGGCGAAGGGGCGGCCGCAGGTCGCGCAGACCTTTTCTGGCAGGTCGCTCTTTCGGGTCATCTTCGCCATGGTGCAGCCCGTCCCTGAACCGCCACCCCGATGGCGCCGTATCTCCATCACCGGCTCCGGTGCCGGCAGCGAGACGACGGCATCATGGCGGATACCTTTCTCATCTACGGCGGCACGGGCGGGATCGGATCGGCGCTGGCGCGCCGCCTGCGCGGCCGGGGCCACGCTGTCCACCTGGTGGCGCGCGACCGGGAACGGCTGGAAGCCCTCGCGACCGAGATCGGCGCCACCTTCTCCGTCGGCGACGTCGCCGATCGCGCGAGCATCGACGCAGCCGCGGCAGAGGCCGGCCCGAAGCTCGCGGGCCTCGCCTATTGCGTCGGCTCGATCAACCTGAAGCCCGTCTCGCGTTTGACGGATGCCGACTTCACTCGCGATTTCGAGCTCAATGCCCTCGGCGCCGTGCGCTCCGTGCAGGCGAGCCTTCCGGCGCTGAAGGCCCATGACGGCGTTACGTCCTCGATCCTTCTGGTCTCGACGGTTGCGGTGGCCCAGGGGTTTTCCGCTCATGCCTCGGTGTCGATGGCCAAGGGCGCCGTGGAGGGTCTGACAGTGGCTCTGGCGGCCGAGCTTGCCCCGAAGATCCGGGTTAACTGCCTCGCGCCCTCGCTGACGCGAACGCCGCTGGCCAGATCGCTGACCAACTCCGAGACCATGGCCAACGCCATCGCCGCGCTGCACGCCATTCCGCGGCTCGGCGAGCCCGACGACGTGGCGGCCCTCGGTGCCCTGTTGCTCGATGCCGAGTCCGGCTGGATCACCGGGCAGATCATCGGCGTCGACGGCGGGCGCTCCATGCTGCGCACCAAGGGCTGAGTGCGTCGCGTGGGAGTTCTCCGCGTCATCCTCGGTGATCATCTGTCGCGCGATGTCGCCGCGCTCGACGGATGGGAGGCGGGCGATGTGGTGCTGATGGTGGAGGTGGCCGAGGAAACAGCCTACGTGCCCCACCACAAGCAGAAGATCGTCTTCATCCTCTCGGCCATGCGCCACTTCGCCGGGGACTTGCGGACGGAAGGCATCACCGTCGACTACGTCACCCTCGACGACCCGGCGAACAGCGGCAGCTTCACCGGCGAGGTTGAACGCGCCGTGGCGCGGCACGCTCCGGAGCGGATCGTCGTCACCGAGCCGGGCGAGTGGCGGGTGCGCGCCATGGTCGAGACCTGGACGGCGCTGACGGGCCTGCCGGTCGAGGTCCGGGAGGACGACCGTTTCCTGTGTTCGCGTGGGCGTTTCGCTCGCTGGGCGGAGGGCCGCAAGGGCTTCCGCATGGAGTTCTTCTACCGCGAGATGCGGCGCGAGACCGGGCTTCTGATGGAGGGCGACAAGCCGGTCGGCGGCCAGTGGAATTTCGACGCCGACAACCGCAAGCCCCTGCCCAGGGGCACGAGGCTGCCGCAACGTCTGCGATTTCCGCCCGATGCAATGACGCAGGCAGTGATCGAGCTCGTTACCACGCGGTTCCCCGACAACTTCGGCGATCTCTCGCCCTTCGGCTGGGCGGTGACGCGCGCCGATGCGCTTGCGGCGCTCGACCATTTCATCGCCGAGGGCCTGCCCTCCTTCGGCGACCTGCAGGATGCGATGAAGCGCGGCGAGCCCTTCCTCTATCATGGCCTCATCTCCCCCTACCTGAACGTCGGCCTGCTGACGGCCCGGGAGGTTTGCCTTGCCGCGGAAAAGGCGTGGCGGCGGGGAGCCGCGCCTCTCAACGCCGCCGAAGGGTTCATCCGCCAGATCCTCGGCTGGCGCGAATATGTCCGCGGCATCTACTGGCACCAGATGCCGGGCTATGCGGAGACGAACGCGCTCGACGCAACCCGTCCGCTGCCCTGGTTCTACTGGTCAGGCAAGACCGACATGGCCTGCATCGCCGAAGTGGTCGGCGACACGCGGCGGAACGCCTATGCCCACCACATCCAGCGGCTCATGGTAACCGGCAATTTCGCGCTGCTCGCCGGCATCCGGCCGGCCGAGATCGAGGCCTGGTATCTTGCCGTCTATGTCGACGCCTTCGACTGGGTCGAACTGCCCAACACCCACGGCATGGTGATGTTCGCCGACGGCGGCCTGCTGGCCTCGAAACCCTATGCCGCCTCGGGCGCCTATATCGACCGGATGTCCGACTACTGCGCGGGCTGCGCCTACGATCCGAAGATCAAGGTCGGGAAGGGGGCCTGCCCCTTCAATCTCCTCTACTGGAACTTCATCGCCAGCAACGAGGCGACGCTGCGCGGCAACCCGCGCATGGCCATGCCTTACCGGACCTGGGACGCGATGGACGTCGCCCGCCGTGAGCAGATTGTTGCCGAGGCCGGGCGCTTTCTCGATGGCCTGTGGCCCGATCCGGCCGGCGGGCGGTCGAGAAGCGGCCGGATGGCCCTCGATCTCTAGGTGAATTCGCCTCCGTCATCCGGCGGGGCTTTCGCCTGGCGATACGATCGGCTTTGATGCGTCGTGCCGATACACGTCACGATACAATTCATCACGGAACGCCCTCATGTCGCTTCCCGCCTCGCTCGCCAGCCGCCTGCAGCTTCCGGCGATCGGCTCGCCTCTGTTCATCGTGTCCAATCCGGACCTCGTCATCGCCCAGTGCAAGGCCGGCATCGTCGGGTCCTTTCCGGCGCTCAACGCGCGTCCGGGCCCGGTGCTGGAGGATTGGCTGAAGCGCATCACCGAGGAACTCGGGGCCTATGACGAGGCCAACCCGCACGCCCCCTCCGCGCCCTTCGCGGTGAACCAGATCGTCCACAGGTCGAACGACCGGCTCATGCACGACGTCGAGATGTGCGTGAAGTACAAGGTGCCGGTGGTCATCACCTCGCTCGGCGCACGGCCCGAGCTGAACGACGCCATCCACTCCTATGGCGGCATCACCCTGCACGACATCATCAACATCACCCACGCCAAGAAGGCGCTGGAGAAGGGCGCCGACGGCCTCATCGCGGTGGCGGCCGGGGCCGGCGGCCATGCCGGCACGCTCTCGCCGATCGCGCTGATCCAGGAAATCCGCGAGTTCTTCGACGGGCCTCTGGCTCTTTCGGGATCCATCGCCACCGGCCGGGCGATCCTCGCCGCGCAGGCGCTCGGGGCGGATGTCGGCTACATCGGCTCGGCCTTCATTGCCACCAAGGAGGCCAATGCGACGGAAGCCTACAAGCAGGCGATCGTCGAGGGCACCGCGGGCGACATCGTCTATTCCAGCCTCTTTACCGGCGTGCACGGCAACTATCTCAGGTCCTCGATCGTCAATGCCGGGCTCGACCCCGACAACCTGCCGGAGAGCGACCCCTCCAAGATGAGCTTCGGCTCCGGCGGTTCGGAAAAGAGCAAGGCCTGGCGCGACATCTGGGGCTCCGGCCAGGGCATCGGCGCCATCAAGACGGTGGAGAGCGCCGGCGACCTCATCGCGCGCCTCAAGCGCGAATATGCCGAGGCCAAGGCGGCGCTGGATCGCGTCACCACCTGGCCGTAGCGGCCGGCCCAGCGCATGGCGAGCTGACCGCGAAGCCGCTTGACGCGGCGCGCTGCTCGGTCATCCTTCTCCCACCCCCCGAACAAGCCGGCATCGAGACCGGCGGATGATATGTGTCGAGGGAGGAACTTCCGGCATGACTGACACGCCTTCACCGGAGGCCGGTTTCCGGTCGCGCGACCCGATCGTGCGGGCGGCGGCGGTCGACGACATCAAGGCGGCCTTCGAGGCCGCCTGGGGCGACCTCAAGGCCGCACCTGCCTTCGGGCTGTTCTTCGGCTCCATCTATTTTCTGGGCGGATTGGCCCTTCTCATCCTGCCCGGGCGCTTCGGCTATGTCTGGGCGGTCTTCCCGCTCGCCGCCGGTTTCGCCCTGATCGGCCCCTTCGTGGCTGTCGGCCTCTACGAGGTGTCGCGGCTGAGGGAACTCGGCCAGGTGCCGACATGGTCCGGCGTTCTCGCGACGGTCTGGCGCCAGGGGGGGCGTGAACTCTCATGGCTCGCGTTCCTGACCATCTTCATCTTCATCATCTGGATGTACCAGGTGCGCATGCTCTATGCGCTCTTCTTCGGCTTCGCGACGCTCGATCCGGTCGCCTTTCCGCGGGCGCTGTTCCTGACGACGGATGGCTGGACCTTCCTCACGGTCGGCACAGCCGTCGGCGCGGTGATGGCGCTCTTCACCTTCTCGGTGACGGTGGTGTCGTTCCCGCTGCTGCTCGACCGGGACATCGACGTGGTCACCGCCATCATCACCAGCGTCCGGGCCGTGCAGGCGAGCCCCGTCGTCATGCTGGGATGGGGCGCCGTCACGGCGGTGACGATCTTCCTCGCCATGGCGCCGTTCTTCTCCGGCCTGCTGCTGGTCCTGCCGCTCTGGGGGCACGCGACCTGGCACCTCTATCGACGGCTCGTCTCCTACGCCGACGGTTGATCCTCCCTGCCTCAGCTGCCGGGCACTGTTCCCGCCGGCAGCTTCGCCACATGACTGGCGATGGCGCCCGCTGTGGTGATCCACACCTCGTCGCGGCGCGCGGCGATATGGGCTAGGGCCCGCCTGAGCTGCCGCAGGCGATAGGGCTGGCCGACGATGTAGGGGTGAAGCGCGATGCCCATGACCAGCGGCATTGCGCGCGACTGTTCGAGCATCTCGTCGAACTGGTCGATGATCATGTCGGCGAACTGGCCGGCCGAATCCTTGCGCGCCACGATGGCCGGGATGTCGTTGAGCTCCTGGGGATAGGGAACCGAGAGGATGCGGCCCCCGCCGCGGGTTGAGAACCAGATGGGCTGGTCGTCCTGGCACCAGTCGAGGAGGTAGTCGTAGCCCCCTTCGGCGAGCAGGTCGGGCGTGACGAGGCTCTGCGAGATCCAGGGACCGAGCCAGCCCTTCGGCGCCCGTCCTTCCGCACTGGCGATGACCGCGCTGGTCTCGGCGATCAGCGCCCGCTCCGAGGCCTCGTCGAGGACGCCCTGCCGCTCGGAATTGGTGCGGCCGTGGCCGAGGACCTCGTCGCCCCTGGCGCGAAAGGCGTCCATCACCTCCGGGCAGTAGGCATAGATGGATGAGTTGACGAGCACCGAGGCGGGCAGGGCGAGCGCATCGAACATCTCGATCATGCGCCAGACGCCGACCCGGTTGCCGTAGTCGCGCCAGGCATAGTTTAGGACGTCCGGCTGCGGTCCTCCGGGCGCGAGTTCGGCGCCGAGACCTGTTCCGAAGGCGAAATGCTCGAGGTTGACGCCGAGATAGACGGCGAGACGCTTGCCCCCCGGCCAGTCATAGACCGGTCGGCGGGTGATGGCGCTGTAGGCATAGCGTCCGTGCGTGGGCAGGGGAGGGGCAGCGGGCGGCTGGGTCATGGCGTGGACACGGACCGGTCTTGGGCTGACGGCAAGGTGCCGACAGGTCACCGGCATTTGCAAGGGACATGCCGCAGAGGGCCTCCACCTCTGCCGCATGTGCACCGCCCGCCCGGCGGCATTGCCTTCCGCGGGCTTCTGGGGAAGATCGGCGGACCCTGCCAACCGGAAACCCCATGACCTCGCTGCCCCCACTCTGCGATCTGACCATCGGCTTCGGCCATTCCGCCTACCGGCTCGGCGACGAGTTCGCGCGCCGCAATACCGGCATCCGTTTCGAGGAGTTCCGCACGGCGGCCGAGTTCCACGCGCGGATCGACCAGTTCGACGTGGTCTGCGTCTCGGCGTTCTGGCGCAACGCGCCGCTGGAGAAGGCCGGCAAGCTCAGATTCATCCAGTCGGTCAGCGCCGGCATTGACGTCTATTCGCTCGATGCGCTCAAGGCACGCGGTGTTCGCCTAGCCAGCGCGCAAGGGGCGAATGCGATTGCCGTCGCCGAGCATGCCATGGGCCTCACCCTCGCCCTGTCGCGGATGATCCACACCGCCCGTGACAACCAGGCGCGCAAGCACTGGCGCGGGATGATTTCCGATCCCCTCGCGCGCGAGGACGAACTCGCCGGCAAGACCATGCTCATCGTCGGCCTCGGCGGCATCGGCGGGCGTCTCGCCCGCTTCGCCAAGGCCTTCGACATGCGCGTCGTCGGCCTCAAGCGCGACACCAGCGTCAAGGTCGAGAACGTCGACGCCCTCGTCGGCCCGGCCGACCTCGACCGCGCCCTCGGCGAGGCCGACATCGTCGCGCTGACCTGTCCGCTGACGCCCGAGACGGAGGGCCTCATCAACGCCGCCCGGCTGAAGGCGATGAAGCCGACCGCCCATCTCATCAACTGCGCCCGCGGCAAGGTGGTGGACGAGGATGCGCTGGTCGCCGCGCTCCAGGCCGGGACCATCGCCGCGGCCGGCCTTGACGTGACACGCGAGGAGCCGCTGCCCGAGGCTTCACCCCTGTGGTCGATGGAGAACGTCCTGATCACCCCGCATACCGGCGGCGAGACGGCGGCCTATGAGCGGCGCGTGGTGGACCTTCTGGTCGAGAACCTCGGCCGCCTGTCGCGCGGCGAGCCCCTGGTCAACGGGATCGTGTAACGGTCGGCGCACCGGCGGTTGGTTGCCTTTCCGGTCCGGATGGCACCCAATCGCGAGACCATGATTCGTCACCGGCACAGCCCGCTGCGGGGGCTCCTGACAGGCATGGCGGTGGCCGCCGTGATGTCTCTTGGCGCCAGTTCGCCGGCGCGGGCACAGCAGGTCACGACCCTCGGCTACCAGATGGCGGGCGGCAATCGCACCGCGCTGATGGTCGATTTCTCCCAGGGGCGACCGGCACCGCTCGTCATCGTCCTGCACGGCGCCAACGGAACGTCCGAGCAGATCCGCCGCTACCTGACCTGGGACGAGATCGCCGCGCGCGAGAAGCTCATCATCGTCTATCCGCAGGGTGTCAGCGGCTCCTGGAACGACGGGCGCCCGACCGACGGGCGGCGGTTCAATCCTGTCAGCCGTGTCGATGACGTCGCCTTCATCCGCCGCGTCGTGTCGGAGCTCGAAACGCAGGCGCGTATCGACCGCCGCCGGGTCTACGTCGTGGGCGTCTCCGCAGGTGGACACATGGCGTTCAGGCTGGTGTGCGAGGCCGGCGAAGTCTTTGCGGCTGCGGCGCCGATGCTGGCGACGCTCTCCGTCATCTGGAAACGGTCCTGCCCGGGCCAGGCCCTGCCGATCGTGATGGTCAACGGCATGCAGGACCGCATCACACCCTGGGCTGGCCAGGGTGGCGGCGCCGACCCCGACGGGGCCCTGCTCTCGGCGCCGGAGACATTCGCCTTCCTTCGCGCGCGCAACGGCTGCTCCAGCTATGGCGAGAGGGCCCTTCCGGAGCAGTCGACCTCGGGCGGCACACGCGTGGTGATCATGGACGGTACGATCTGCCGCCGTGCGGTGCGCCTCTATCGCGTCGAGGGCGGTGGCCATCACACGCCGACACGCTACGACCGCCGCATGCGCCCGGCGATCGGCGCCATGCTCGGCCAGCAGAACCACGACATGGAAGCGGACGAGGAGGTCTGGGTCTTCTTCTCCGACAAGACCAGGTCCTGACGGATCTCGTCCGGGATCAGGGGACGAGTTGCGCCTTCACTGCGGGCCAGTGCATCTCGGCACGGTCGAGGGCCTGGGAAGGATCGTTCAGGAAGTCCGCCTTGTTCTTCTCGGAGTGGAAGACATAGAGGCGCTGCTCATGCACCGTCCAGATCGAGGGGTGCCCGGCCGTCGGTACGCCGGCGCCGACGGCAAGCGGATCATAGCCGCCGAACTTCGGCTCATAGGTCTCGGGATCCTGCATGAAGGCGTCCCGGTTGCCTTCGTTGAGGAAACGCCAGGTGGCGCCGGCCCAGGACAGTTCGTAGGTCGCGGAGCCCTGCCGCGGCTCGCGTTCGGTGAAGTAGGCGACAGGATCGAAGCCGTAGATGGCGAGGCCGGTGAGCCGGTCCGTCACCACCCGTTCGGTGGTCGCGGCGCGCGACGAGGTCTCGCTGGTCATGCCGATCAGCACGGCGATACCGGCGTAGAGGCCGGTCACCACGAAGGTCCAGGCGAGAGGGCGCAGGAACTGCCTCAACACGGACATTTTCTCTCCTGATTCTGGAGCCTGATCGATTCCGGACGATGGCGCCGGACGGTAACCAGTTCCTTACCGGCGCCGGGGAAATCCGGGTCTGGTGACCAAATCGTTACCATCGGCGCCTAGACTGGTCCGACACCATGGATCTCCGCCCCCGACGGTTGGCGGAGACGTTGCGAGAGGTGAGCATGCGTCGTCCCACGTCATTCGATCGCCGCACGATCGTCGCCGGTCTCGGCGCGTCCGCGCTGGTAGGCCTCGTCCGCCCGGCCGAGGCCCAGCGGTCCTACGAAACCCAGTCGCCGCGGACCTTTTCCCCGAACGAGGTCGTGTCCGCCGGCCACCGCTTCTTCGGTGGCACCAGCCGCGGCCTCGCCAACCTCGTCGAGCGCGCCACCCAGCAGTGGGGACGTCCGACGGCCTATATCCTTGGCCAGGAGGGTTCGGGCGCCTTCGTGGCGGGCCTGCGCTACGGCGAGGGCATGCTCTACACCAAGGACGGCGGCGATTCGAAGGTCTACTGGCAGGGTCCGTCCCTTGGCTTCGACTTCGGCGGCGACGGCGCCCGCACCATGATGCTCTGCTATCGCGTCAGGGACATTCGGGACCTCGAGCGCCGGTTCATCGGCATCGACGGCTCCGCCTATCTGGTCGGTGGCCTCGGCATGACGGCGCTCGGCGCCGACAACATGCTGGTCGTGCCGATCCGTACCGGTGTCGGCGCCCGCCTCGGCGTCAATGGCGGCTATCTGAAGTTCACGGGACGGCCGACCTGGAATCCCTTCTGACGGATTCCGCCGGCGGCAGCCGCCGACTTCGTGTTTGACGTTACGGCCGCGGCTCTTTGCGCGGCCGTTTCCGCATGGCAGAAGAGTGTCCCGCTGACCTTGAGGGAGCTGAGCCGTCGTGACGATCGAGACCGCCATGGTCTTCGTGCTGGGCTTCGTCGTGGCGGCGCTTCTCTCGCTGGCTCTGATGGGGGCCGTCTGGCGTCGCGCGGTGCGGCTGACGACCCGCCGCGTGGAAAGCGCCATTCCGCTCTCCATGGCGGAGATCAAGGCGGAGAAGGATCACGTCCGGGCCGAGTATGCGCTTGGCATCCGGCGCATCGAGGTCGAGGCGGAGAAGCTGCGGGAAGCCGCCAATCTCCAGACCATCGAGATCGCCCGGCGCAACGAGACGATCCGCGACCTGAACGCCGAGCTCGACGCGCGGGCCGCGCGGATCGCCGGCCTCGAGAGCACGAAGTCGGCGCTCGAGGAGGCACTGGCGGACAGCCGCGCGACGGTGGCGGCGAAGATCGAGGAGCTGGCCCGCGGAGCCGCGCACCTCGCCGAGCGGGAAGCCGCCTTCGAGGCGCTGACCCGGGACCATGTCGCCAAGGTCGCCGAGAGCGACAGCCAGCGCGTCGAGATCGTGGCGCTCCGCACGCAGGTCGACAATCAGCGCAACCAGATCGGCCAGCTTTCTGCCGAACTCGCGACTGCCGAGGGCGACCTCGCGGCCCATCGCCTCTCCTATGCCGAAACCTCCAATCTGCTCACCTCCGAGCGGCAGCGCATCGCCGACGTCCAGGCGGCGCTGAAGCGGGAGCAGGAGGGGGCGGCGGAACTGCGCGCAGAGATCGCCGAGACGCGCCATGCGCTGGCCGAGACGGCAACCCTTCTTTCTGCCGAGCGTCGCAAGGCGAGCGAACAGCACGCCGAGATCAGGACGCTTCAGGGCAAGCTCGCCTCCGAGGAAAAGAAGCTCGCGAGGCTCGATCGCGAGAAGACCAAGCTGGAGACGGCTCTCGCCGAACAGAAGGAAGCCGCTTCGCGCGAGCGGCAGGCCCGTGACGAGATCGAGCGCAGCGTGGCGCGGATCGAGGCGGAGCGGGATCGTGTGCGCCGGGAGATCGACGAGGTGAAGGAGCGCAGCGCCGAGACTGCCCGTCGCTTGCAGATCGCCGCAGAGACGGCGATCGCGGAGAAAAACGTGCTGGAAGGTTCGCTCGCCAAGGCGCGGGAGGATCGCACCCGGATCCAGCGCGAGGTCGCCTCGCTCGCCCGTGCGGCGGAAGGCTCGCTCGGCCGGGAGTCCAAGGAGGCGGCCACGTTGCGGGCGAAGATCGACGAGGTTGCGATCGATGTCGCCCGCGTCACCGCCCTGCTCGAGGGGCCGGGGTCCCGGATCGAGGAGATCCTCGCGGCCACGGTTGCCGAGAAGTCGCCCGGTCCGGTGCGCCGGCTCAAAGGGGAACTGCCGCTGGCCGAGCGCATCCGGGCGGTTCTCGACGCCACACGCGGGCGCCAGGCGGCCGAATAGGCTGCTGACACCGGCCGCCCTGAGGTTCGCTAAGACCTTCCACCTGGTCTGAACCGGCCGGAGGGGTTTCGATGACCGCCAAGACGACGATGAGGCTCTACACCGGGCCGCTCAGCATGTTCGGCGCCAAGGCGGAGATCGCGCTGATCGAGAAGGGCGTTGCGTTCGAGCGTCTGGTCGTTCCGTTCGGCATGCAGTCCCTCTACATGCCGAAGCATCCCGACGTCGTTCGGGTGAACCCCAAGCAGCAGGTTCCCGTCCTGGTCGACGGCGATCTCGAACTCTTCGATTCGACCCAGATCTTCGAGTATCTGGAGGATGTCAGGCCCGACCCTCCGCTCTGGCCTCGGGATGCGCGTCAGCGGGCCCGCGCAAGGCAGCTCGAGCTGATCGCCGACGAGGTCTACTTCCCCCACATCATCAAGCTGTTCGCGCTCCAGAAGTCGCTGGGCGAGCCGAGTGCGGTCGCCGCCATTGCCGGAGCCTTCGAGGTGTATCGGCGGCTCGAGGCGACGCTCTCCGGGGAGGGGTACCTTGCGGGGGCGTTCGGTTTCGCGGACATCGCCTTCTTCATGGCGCAACTCTTCGGAGAGCGGATGGGAGCGCCGCTCACCGGAGAGACGCCCGGCCTGCTGGCCTGGCGACGGCGTGTGGGCGACCGGCCGGCGGTCCGGCGCGTGGCAGGAGCCATGGGCGACTACCTTGCCGGTGAGGGACGCAGTGTTCCCGCCTTCCTGCAGGACATCATGGCCGCGCGGGCCGGCGGACCCGGTGGCAAGCCGCGCACGGGCGGCTGCTGACGCCCTGTCAGGAACCGCGGCGGCCGAACTTCGCGACGCGCTCGATCTCCGAGCGGTCGATGCCGAGGTCCTTCAGGAGTTCCGGGCTGAGGTCGTTCAGTGCCGCCGTGGCCTGGCGGATGCGCAGGTGTTCACGAATGGCACCGGCAAGTCCGGTCGCAAGGCGGACAAGGCCGGCGAGGGGCGAGGTGGTGGCGGCGTGCAGGGTCGTGGTCGTCATCGAGGTCTCCAACGGCTCGGGGGAAGCGGGCCGGCCTCATGCGGCCGGCGGTTTCGTGCCGTTGGTGGTCCTGGGTCGACCGTTGGTTCGATGCCGATCCATCAAGAGTTCTGATGCAATGCATCACAGATGCTGCGATGCGGCATGTGAGCCGGATGCGCCGCGCCGGTGGGTCCGGCGCAGCGCGGCCCTTCCTACTTCCGCGAGAAGCCCTGACGGATTTCCTCGAAGCTCTCCTTCATCCGGTCCTGGATGACACGGATGGCGTCGGCATTGGATTTCTGGACGAGCTCGGCCATGTCGCGGGTGTTCTTCACCGCCGCTTCCATCGCCTTCTTGGTGAACTCTGTCTGCGCCGCCATCATCTCCTGGGCGCTGCCCGGCAGCTTGAAGTTCTGCGCCGCCGCCTGGATCTCCTTCACCGCCGTCTCGACGATCTCCTTCTGGCGGGTGGCGATCGCGGTCGCGCCTTCCGCGGCGGCCTTGCCGCTGGCGGCGAGCGCCTCGAGGTTCTTGCGGTGATGATCGATGATCGTCTGAAGGTCGACGGGCGGCACCTTCATGTCCTCGCCGAGCTTCTTGAACATGTCGAGGATCGACTGGGGCGTCTGGGTCATCTCTGTCTCCACTGCTCAGGTCAATGAATCGGGCGGACGGCGCGGTCAGGTCCGGTTTTCGGGCCTTCCGGGGGTGGGGTCAGGCTAGGCGTCCTCGATGACCGGATCAAGAATTGCGGATCAGCACCTCGATCGTGTGCAGGACGAGGCCGGCGAGGCCGCCGATCAGCGTGCCGTTGAGGCGGATGTACTGCAGGTCGCGCCCGATGTTCAGTTCCATCAGCCGGATCAGCTGCTGCATGTTCCAGGCCTTGACCTGTTCGGCGATGAAGCGGGAGGCGCCGCTCTTCTGCTGCTCGACGAGGGTGGACAGCGTCACCACGAAACCCTCGTTGATCTCCGCCTTCATGCGCGGATCCTCGGTCAGCTTGGCGCCGATCTCGGTGAGGAGGATGGTCAGCTGCGCCTCGATCTTCGATTCCGGGGCGGCGAGGTCGCGCTCGACATAGCCGAGGATGTTGCGCCAGAGCGTCTCGGCCACGTCCCGAAGCTCCTTCCGGCCAAGGAGGTCCTGCTTCAGCTTCTCGGCGCGGGCGGCATAGTCGGGGCTCTCGCGCAGGCTGACGATGAAGCCCTCGACGAAGCGGTCGAACTCCTGCCGCAGGACGTGGTCGGGGTCCTGCCTGACCTCGTCGAGGAAGGTGCCGGTGGATTTGAGGATGCGGTTCAGCAGGTAGGCGTCGGCCTTGAACAGGTTGAACAGGCTCGGCAACTCGTTGCGGATCTTGTCGCGGATGCCGTCGATGGTCGCCTGGTTGCCGAGAATGCGCTCCATCGCGCCAATCAACTCGTCGAGCAGGCGCTGGTGCCGGCGATCCTCGGTCACCGCGCCGAGCAACTGGGCGGCGAGGGGCCCGAGCTTCAGCGTGCCGACCTGGTCCGCCAGGCGCTCGGCGAGGAACTCCTTCATCCGCGACTCGTCCATGCCCGAGAGGGCGCGGGGCAGCATGTTCCGGGCGAAGCGGGCGACCTGGCCGCTGCGGGACGGGTCGGACAGCCAGTCGGCGATGTGCGAGGCAAAATCGACCTCACGCAGTTTCGCGCCGACGGGGCCTGGGGCAAGGAAGTTGGTCTCGACGAACTTGCCGAGGCTGTCGGCGATCCGCTCCTGGTTCTTCTGGATGATGGCCGTGTGGGGGATCGGCAGGCCCATGGGGTGCTTGAACAGTGCGACAACGGCGTACCAGTCGGCCAGGCCGCCGATGGTCGCCGCCTCGGCGAAAGCGGCGATGAAGCCGAAGGCCGGGTGTCGGTGCTCCAGCATCTTGGCAGCGATCATCAGCATGACGCTGAAGGCAAGTAGCGTCGTCGCGACGATCCGCGCCCTGCGGAGCGAGGCCTGCTTCTCCGCATCGCGCGTCGAAGCCTCCCTGCCATCCGGCGGGCGTGACGTCTCGACCGGCGGTACAGGGGCCATGGTGCGCAATCTCCGGAACGGCACGGCTTCAGATAGGCGCAACGTCGCGACTGAGGAAGAGTTCAGGGCGGCTCATTCCATAGGATATGTTGCAATGCACAATAAATGTTGCAACGCACAATGAGATGCCCTATATTCCAGTCACCCGCCGGGCCTCCTTGAGGACAGCGGGCCATGGCTCGAACGAGAATGGAGACACCGATGTTCGATCAGACGATGAAGACCGCTGCCGATGCCTATTTCGGCCAGATGAAGAAGGCCTTCGATGGCCTTTCGGCGACGCCGGGCACGCTTGCCGTGGCCCCCGCCATCCGTGAATTCACCGAGCGCCAGTCCGAGACCGTCAAGGCTCGCCTGTCCGAGGCCCAGAAGACGGTGCTCGATGCCGCCAAGGGTATCGAGAACGCCATGGTCGCCGCCGCCGGCTTCGGCGCGGGCTTTGTCCGCAGCGCCGTGGAAGGCGCGGTCGCGAACGCCACGATGGTGGTCGACGCCGCCCGCGACATGGCTGCCGCCAAGGATCCGCAGGACGCCCTTCGCCGCCAGGCCGAGTTCGTGAAGGCCTTCGGCGAGGCCAACCTCGCCCGCGCCAAGGAGAGCCTCGTCCAGGTGCGCGACGCCGCGACCGATGGTGCAAAGGTCGTGCAGGCTGAAGCCGAGAAGCTGGTCGCCCGCGCCTCCAAGGCTGCCTGACGGCGCCGGCAACCCACCCGTTCCCCCCATAGAGAAGGGCCCGCCGGTCGAACCGGCGGGCCCTTTTTCGTTGGACAGGTGCCGGCGGTCTCTCAGGCCACGGCCTGGATCTCGGGCCGCGCGACACCCCGGCGCCGCGGCGCGATGCCGTCCGCATCGGTGACGGTCAGCAGGCCGGTGACCTCGCCACCCTCGAAGGTGAAGTTCGCACCGAACTTGCGGGCGAGAGCCCGCATGGCGCGGTTGCCGGCCGTCGAGGTGATGCGCAGCTTGGGGTAACGCGAATAGCGGGCCGCCGCGATCACCGCTTCGAAGAGGCGCGTGCCGATGCCCATCTGCCGGAACTGCGGTTCGACGGAGAAGGCAATGTCGGCGGGGTCCTCCAGCGTCGGGGGATGGAGTTCAGCTGACCCTCGCACCTGTCCGTCGCGGTCAAGCAGCGCGAAGACGCGCGTGCGGCCGGAAAAGCAGCGCCGGGAATAGCGATCGATGAATCTGTCGTCCGCGACGCCGTTGAAGCGCTCGCGGCGCCCTTCCGCATCCAGTCGGAGCAGATGGTCGCGATGCAGTTCGGCGTCGGCGCCGGTGAGTTCGCGAAGCGTGCCGAGCTCGTGGTGGGCTCGTGCCATGGTGATCTCCTCGTGATTCGTCGTCCCGAGGCGTTCACATCCCTAGAGGCGTGATATTGTGCGGTGCAGCATGAATGTCAATGCCGCCTGCGCATGGCTGACTGACGGTCGCTCGTTCGACAGGCCGAAGCCCCGTCAGCGGCTGGACTGGGCTCGGCGCGGGGCCGGGCGGGCCGGCTGGGCGGCGGGAGCTGCCGGCGGATCGGCCCACTCGGCCTGCACGGCAACCTTCACGGCGGCCTCGGGTTCCGTCTTCGCAGCGAAGGTCTGCACCGCGAGGCGCGCTGCCACCAGCGTCTGGGCGTCGAGGCGGGCCGCGACCTCATCGCGCTTCTTGCCGGCATCCTGGTCGCCGCCGGCTGCGGCGAGCGCGAACCACTTGTAGCTCTCCGCGAGGCTCTGCTCGACGCCGAGACCGCGGGCATAGAGGATGCCGAGGTTGTACTGGCTGTCGGCAACGCCATGCTCGGCGGCGCGGCGGAACCACTGGGCGGCCGTCTTGTAGTCCGGCCGCGGTGCCGCCTGGCCCTGGGCATACATCACCGCGAGGTTGTGCATGGCCTTGGCATTGCCGGCCTCGCCGGCGCGCTCGTAGAGGCGACGGGCACGCTCGAAATCGCGGAGGACGCCGGTGCCTTTCTCATAGAGGCTGCCGAGGCGGTATTGCGCGGGTGCCACGCCGGCATCGGCGGCGCGCTGGTACCACTTGGCCGCCTCGCTGGCGCTGATGGCGACCCCGCGGCCCTCGAGATAACGCGTGCCCATCTCATAGGCGGCGAGCGGATCACCACCGTCGGCGGCCGCCTTCAGCGCCTCGGGAACGGAGACCGCCCGGCCGGTCCGGGTGTCGACCGGCTGCCAGCCCGTCGGTGAGACGGTGGTGCCGGCCGGCGGAGTGGTGCGGGCGGCCGAAACCGATCCCGTTGTCTCGGGCGCTGTCGCGTCCTGAACGGGGGCGGGCGCCTGCGGTGTTCCGACGGGAGGATCCGTCAGCGTCTGGTCCGCAGTCGGCGGTACGAGTTCGATCGGTGCGGAACTCGCCGATGCGGGCGTGGTCGCTGCCGGGGCGGCGGACTGCGGCTGCATCGCTGCCGGCGGTCCGGCAGGCAGTGCGGGCGCTGCGGGCAGCGCGGTCTGCTGGCTGCCGGTGGCGCTGATGAGGCTGCGGATCTTCGGAACGGTGGCGATTCCGGCGGCGAGAACCAGAAGCGCCGCCGCGATGCCCATCAGGATCGTCTTGCGATTGACCGACACGACCGGACGGGCGGCGGCATCGGCGCCCACGTCGAGATCGGGTGCAAGGGTGACAGGCTCGATGATCGTGGGCGCCGGGGCCGGTTCAGTGACAGTGTCGGCAGGACGCTTCCGCCAGCGCGATGGTTTCGGCTCGGCCGGTGCCGGTTCGGCTTCGACCTGCGGCCTTGGGGCACCCCGGAAGCGCGCGAAGAAGCCGCCCTTGGCCGAGGCCTCGGTGTCCTCGCGCTGCGCCGGCTCTGCCGCGGCGGCCTTGGCGGCCCGGCGAGCGGCAGCGATGAAATCGGTCTTTGATCCGGAAGCGGGCGCCGCACCGGGCGCGGGCGGGCGGACCCGGGGTCCCCCGGAACCTGGCTCGAGCGGCAGGTCGCTGCTGCCCGGGACGCGCGTCGGGACAGTCTGCCGCGGTGTCGGAGCGGCGGGCCGCTCCGTGGCGGTGACCACCGGCGTCCGGACGGCGGGAGCAACCGGCTCGGGCTTGCCCACGGCCTCGGGTGCAGTCGCCGGTTCGATCTCGGCGATGCGGCGGGCCACCCTTTCGAAGGTCTGCTGGACCGCATCGACCGTGCCTGCGGCCTTCTGATCGGAGGCCTGATGCGCCAGGCGCATCTCGGCGATCTCGCGACGCAGGGCTTCCACCTCGGCGTCGCTCGCCGAAGAGGCCGCCGGGATCGCCCGGTGCGCCGCCCGCTCGGCGGCATCAATGGAGCTCGCCCGGATTTCCTCCATCTGGGCGAAGAGATCGGACAGTCCGCGCTCGATGGTGCCGAGCTGGGCGAAGCGGCCGTCGGCGGCGTCGATCTTGGCGGCGAGGGACAGGATGTGCCGCTCGATGTCGGCCAGGGCACCCGGGTCATCCGGGCGAGAATGAGTATCCTCCAGCTTGTCGGCGAGGCGGCGCAGGGCGTCCTCGAGCTGGGGATTGGAGGCGGCCGGTACGGCAGCGCGGGGCGCGGCTGCCAGCCGATCGGCGATCTCGCCGATCCTGGTCTCGATCGCCGCGGTGATCGCCTCGATGTCGCTGGTCTGCGGCTTCGCCATGTCGTCGACGCGCCGGCCGAGCGTGGCGATCTGGTCGGCGAGATCCTCGACCGCATCCCGGGTGACCGTATCGGCCAGCATGGCACGGATCGCCGTCGTCTCGTCGGCGAGCTTCTCGATCAGGCCGCTGGTGATGCCACGGGTCGAGAGCGTGTCGATGCGGAACGAGATCGCCTTCAGCTCATCGGCGATGCCCTCGGCGGGCATCATCCGGGCGACCGTCTGCTCGAATTCCCGTACGAGCGCCTGTAGCGGCTCGGCGGCAAGGCCGTCGGCGCTGGCCTTCTCGATCCTGTCGGCCAGGGCCTGAACTTCGGTTTCCAGCGACTCCACGGCCTTGCGCGGTGCAAGTTCGGCGAGCTGGTCGGCCATCGACGCGATGTCCGCCCGCAGCTCCGCAACGGCGAGGTCCTGCGGGGCGGTCTCACGCTCGGCGATCTCCCGGCGCATCTGCTCGATGCGCCCCGACAGCCCCCTGATCTCGCGCTCGAGACCGTCGCCCTGCGTCTGTCCGAGGGCGTCGATACGCTGGGAAAGGCGGCCGATCTCACCGGCGAGCGCCGACGGCTCGCTGGCGCGGGGGGGCGCCGGCCGGGTCTGGTTGAGAACGGCGTCGATCTGGCGCGACAGGGCGTCGAGCTTTTCGGCGATCGGAGACATGTCCGGGGCCGTCGGGGGGGACGCCATGAAGGCCGGCGGCAGCGGCTGACGCGCGGGCTCGGCCTGGCCGCGGGTCAGAACCTTCTGGCGCGCGGCAATCTCGGCCACCGTGCTGTCGATATCCTGCCTGAAGGCCCGTCGCGGAGCGGCGGCGATATGCTCGCCGCCCGTCTGGGGAACGGCAGCCATGTCGAGATCGCGGATCGATCGGGCGATGGCGTCGAGCTGGGCGGTATGATCCGACCGTCCGGGATGACCGGCCGGAGCCGGGGGCGCCGCGACGGCGGTATGGAGGTGAGGCGCGGGCGCCGGGCGCCGCGTCGCGAAATGCTCGACGGCTTCGATGGCGGCCGCGGAGCGGCGCTCGGAGATTTCGGCCAGCCGCGCCACTGCGTCGAGGGCGCGGACGATGTCGCCATGGTCGTTGCGGCCGAGCGACATCGGCGGGATCGCCGCGTCGGATTCGCGGCGGGTGACCGCATCGAGGCGCTTGGAGATCGATTCCAGCCGCCGCGTGACGGTCGCCAGCCCCGTATCCGGGGGCGGGGGCGCGACGTCGCCGGCCTGCTCGCTGATGGCGGTATTGAGCCACTCGCCAAGGGACATGCCGGCGCGACGGGCCGCTTCCTTGGCGGCCTCCCTGGCGTCGTGGTCGACGCCCTTCACGCTCCAGGGCACGGTGTGTCGCATTCCGGGTCCACACACTTGGCGGTTGGACGAACCGCAACCGTCCGTCACTGGACGGCTGGTCGCGATCGGGGCATCCTCATTCGCGAATCCTTGGCGCGGCTTGAGGGCACTCCCTGCATGCAATCTTGGCGCACATGGTAAATGGAGGGTTAACGGCGGTTTTTTTTGTTCGAATGGCAGGGACCGGGTTAACCGTTAAACTGCTGGTAAGTGATTGTGGGCGTTGCTGGACTGCACGTGCTATCCTGCCCTAACGGTAAGTAACGTATCGGAATGACCCGTCTATCTCCCCCGCGTAAGCATTCTCCGGTAGTAGGGGTCCCATCCACGAATAAGGTTTCCTCCTGAGCGAGGATGGAGCAGAATATGGAACGGAAGGCATTCATGGCTCGCAACAATGACGACGACGTCTTCTGGATCGAGGATGACGCCGAGGCTGCCAAGGCAGGCCCGGCCGTCTACACGATCGGGGACCTCGCGCGCGAGTTCGACGTCACCCTGCGCGCCTTGCGCTTCTACGAGGACAAGGGCCTTCTCTCGCCGCGCCGCGAGGGTCTGGCCCGCCTCTACAGCGCCGCGGACCGTGTCCGTCTGCAGCTGATTCTCAAGGGCAAGCGCCTCGGCTTCACGCTGGCCGAGATCTCGGAGATGGTCGAGGCGCACGAGCGCAACGACGCTGGACCCGACCAGCAGCTCAAGCTGTCTCGCGAGAAGTGCCTGGAGCAGATCTCGCATCTCGAGCAGCAGAAGCGCGAGATCGAGGAAGCCATCGTGGAGCTCAAGCGCACCCACGAGACGCTGACCCAGATGATCGATCGCACCCGCTGATAGCCCCTGCGGGAGCTGGTACCCGGCTCCCGTCGCGGCCGGGCGGACACGACCTTCATCGGTCAGTCCGTCGACACGGCTGATGTGACTTGCTCGCCGTGCCGCATCCTGCCATGCGAGGGTCCTCTCGGCAGCTGCGCGGAATTCCCTTCATGACGACCTCATCCAGAACGGCCCGCACGGGCGCCCGCAAGGCGGCGCTGTCGCTGTCGAAGGACCGCATCAAGATCCTGCTGCTGGAGGGCATCTCCGACACCGCTGTCGCGGTCCTCGAGCAGGCGGGTTACAGCAGCATCCAGAGGCTGCCCAAGGCGCTTGACGGCGCCGCTCTCGCCAAGGCCATCCGCGGCGTCCATCTCCTCGGCATCCGGTCGCGCACCCAGATCACGCCCGACATCCTGCAGGCCGCGGACCGGCTCATCGCCATCGGCTGCTTTTCCGTCGGCACCAACCAGGTCGACCTCGTCGCTACCAACCGCGCCGGCGTGCCGGTATTCAACGCGCCCTTCTCGAATACCCGCAGCGTCGCCGAACTGACGATCGCCGAGATCGTCATGCTGTTCCGCCGCATCTTCCCGAAATCGGTCAAGGCCCACGAGGGCGCCTGGGACAAGTCCGCCGTCGACAGCTCCGAGGCGCGTGGCAAGGTGCTCGGCATCGTCGGTTACGGCAATATCGGCTCGCAGCTCGCCGTGCTCGCCGAGGCCATGGGCATGCGGGTGATCTATTTCGATCACACCGACAAGCTCCGCCACGGCAATGTCGAGCCGGCCGACGACCTCCACGACCTGCTCGCCCGCTCCGACGTGGTGTCGCTGCACCTGCCCGAGACACCCGCGACTCAAGGAATGATCGGCGCGCGCGAGATCGCGGCGATGAAGAAGGGCGCGTACCTCATCAACAATGCCCGTGGCACGATCCTCGACCTCGACGCGCTGGCCGCGGCGCTCAAGTCCGGCCATCTGAGGGGGGCGGCCGTCGACGTCTTCCCCGTCGAGCCGTCCTCCAATGCCGACGCCTTCGTCAGCCCGCTGCAGGGCCTGGACAACGTCATCCTGACCCCGCATGTCGGCGGCTCCACCGAGGAGGCGCAGGAGCGCATCGGCGCCGAGGTGGCGCGCAAGTTCATCGACTATTCCGACATCGGATCCACCTGGGGCGCGGTGAACTTCCCGCAGGTGCAGCTGCCGGTGCGTCCCGCCGGCACGCGCTTCATCCAGGTCCAGCGCAACCTGCCGGGCGAACTCCGGCGCCTCAACGACGTCTTCGCCGAACGCGGCATCAACATCGCCGCGCAGTACTACCAGACCGATGGCGAGATCGGCTACGTCGTGCTCGACGCCGACGGTTCGGTCGCCGATGCCGAGGCGGTGCTCGACCAGATCCGCGACCTGCCTGGAACGATCCGTGCACGTCTGCTCTATCGCGGCGGCTGAGCCGCCGGACGGCCCGGCGTCAACGGATCGTTCACCACGATCGCGACGATTGTCCGAAAATCCGAGGGACGTACGGTGCTCCGGCCGTTGCCGCGCGTTGCAACGGCAGTCCCGGAGTGCGTCCCATGCCGCGTATCCTGCTAGTCGTCACTCTGATCACGCTTTTTGCCGTCGCCGCGATCACCGTTGCAGCGGAGCCATCGTTCCAGCTTGCCGGCGAGGTCAACGCCGACGACACAGTCCGGCGCTAGAGGCATGTGTTCGCCGAGGCCAAGCTCGGCCCTTCGGCACATTTACAGACGGCCCTCCCGTGCTAGCGTTCGCGCCATCCAAGTCGGCGCCCGGAGCAACCGGCGCTTCGCAGCATCCGAGGACACGCCATGGACACTTTTTCTCCGGCCCGCACCACCCATTCCTGGCGCCTCAACGTGTCCTGTGATCCGCTGGTGCTGACGGAAGAACCGCGCCCTGTGCCGAAGGGGCGCGAGGTGCTGATGAAGGTCAGCCACTGCGGCGTCTGCCATTCCGACCTGCACATCCGCGAGGGCAAGTACAATATCGGCGGTGGCCGGTCGCTGAACCTGTCGGATCGCGGCCTCAAGCTGCCGCTCACCCTCGGCCACGAGATCCTCGGCACCGTCGAGGCCGTCGGGCCTGACGTAACCACGGTGAAGCCGGGCGACCGGCGGCTCCTGCACACATGGATCGGCTGCGGCGAGTGCCCGCTGTGCAAGTCGGGCGACGAGAACCTCTGCGCCGCGCCGCAGTTCCTCGGCGTGCAGGCGCGCGGCGGCTTCGCCGAGCACGTGCTGGTGCGCGACGAGGAGTTCCTCGTCGATGTCGAGGGACTCGATCCGGCGCTCGCCGCCACCTACGCCTGCTCCGGCGTGACGGTGTTCAGCGCCGTCAACAAGATCCGCCCGCATCGCGAGGGCGAGAAGATTGCCGTCTTCGGCATAGGCGGCCTCGGCCAGACCGCGCTGCAGCTGCTCAAGGCCCTCGGCATGGGTCCGGTGATCGCCGTCGATCCATCGCCCGAGAAGCGCCGCATCGCCGAGCAGATCGGCGTCGCCGCGACGCTCGATCCGAATGCGCCGGATGCCGCCAAGCAACTTTCCGCCTTCGCCGGGGGCCGGCTTGCTTCGGCGCTCGACTTCGTCGGGGCGGAGGACACCACGAGCCTCGCCATCAACGGCCTGCGCAAGGGCGGCCAGCTTGTCATCGTCGGCCTGTTCGGCGGCGAGCTGCGCTATCCGCTGCCCTTCATCCCGATGCGCGCCATCTCCATCCGTGGCTCCTATGTCGGCTCGCTCAGGGAGCTGAAGGAGTTCGTCGCCCTCGTCCGCAAGGTGAAGCTGGCGCCGATCCCGATCGAGAAGCGGCCGATGAGCCAGGTCAACGAGGCGCTGCACGATCTGGAAGCCGGCAAGGTCGCCGGTCGCATCGTGCTGGAAGCCGAGCCGGCCTGATCCGGCACCGGCGATGGCCTATCTCACCGGCGTCGCCGTCACCGCCTTCGGCAAGCATCCGGGACGCGGACCTGTCGACCTCATGGAGGAGGCGGCGCTGGCTGCGCTCGCCGATGCCGGCCTGCCGCGCGAGGCGGTGGACGGCCTCATCTCCGGCTATGCAACGACCTATCCGCACCTGATGATGGGCACCGTGATGGCCGAGCGGCTGGCGATACGGCCCCGTCATGCCCATCAGGCGCAGGTCGGCGGCGCGACGGGCGCGGTCGGAATCATCCTCGCCCGTCATCTCATCGCGGCCGGCGCCTGCCGGCATGTGCTGGTCGTCGGCGGTGAGAACCGCCTCACCGGCCAGAGCCGTGACGATGCCGTGAAGACGCTGGCCGGCGTCGGCCATCTCGTCCACGAGGTGCCGCTGGGCGCTTCCATCCCCGCCTATTACGCGCTGGTGGCGGCGCGCCATCTCCACGAGACCGGTGCCAGCGAGGCGGATCTCGCCGAACTCGCGGTGCTGATGCGCCGCCACGCGGCCGAGCATCCCGGCGCCCAACTGACGAAACCGGTCTCGGTGGGCGACGTGCTGGCCTCGAAGCCGATTTCCACGCCGCTGAAGTTCCTCGACTGCTGCCCGATTTCGGATGGTTCTGCGGCGGTGGTTGTCTCCGCGGAGCCCCTCGCAAAGGCCTCCATCCGCCTTGCCGGCTGGGGCGAGGCGCATACCCACCAGCACGTCTCGGAAATGCCGGACGACCTCGGGCTCGGCGCGAAGGTTGCGGCGGCGCAGGCTTTCGACATGGCAGGCCGCGAGGCGGGCGACATGCGCCTTCTCGGCCTCTACGACAGCTTCACGCCGACCCTGGCGATCTTCCTGGAGGCACTCGGCTTCGCCGCCCCGGGCCGGGCCGGGCCGTCGGCGCGCGAGGGGCTCTTCGGGCGCGACGGCCGGCTTCCGCTGAACCTCCACGGCGGGCTGATGTCCTACGGCCATCCCGGTGTCGCCGGTTTCCTCGCCCACGTGGTGGAGGTGGTTCGCCAGATGCGCGGCGACGCAGGCGCGCGGCAGGTGAAGCGGCCGCCGGCGCTTGCCTATTGCCATGCCGACGGCGGCGTCTTCTCCAGCCATGCCGGCTTCGTGCTGGAGCGCACGGCATGAGCGGGCTCCGGATCGCCTCCTGCACCGCCTGCGGGCATCGCTGGCAGTTCCGGCGGGCCGCCTGTCCGGCCTGTGCCTCCCAGTCCGTCACCGAGGTCACAGCCGGAGGAAAGGGTACCATCTGGTCGGTGACCACGGTCCTGCGCGCGCCGCTGCCCGAACTCGACGTTCCCGGCGGCTATGGCATTGCCCTCGTCACCCTGGACGAGGGGCCACGGATCATGTGCCGGGCAGAGACCGGGCTCGCCATCGGCGATCGTGTCGCCATCGGCTGTGACGACGACGGTCTGCCCCGCGCCTCCCGCGGCTGATCAGAACTTGAAGACGCTGGCGGCGGCCGACTTGCTTGCTTCCTTGGCGCCCATGTCCATCTCCAGCCGGGCAATCTCGATCTTCAGCAGGGCGATGCGCTCGGCGAGTTCATGCACCGACAACGCGGACAGGTCCTGTCCCAGCACGTGGGCGGGGGGCTTCGGGCGCGGCTTCAGGTCGTCGTCGAACATGGTGGCCTCCTCCTCGCGGACTGGCTTTGCCTTTCGCCCGAGGCTACACCGTCTCACCCTGTTCTGTCGAAACCGGATGATCCGATGACCGCCGTCCCCCCCACCATGACCGCCATCGCCATTCCCGTCCCCGGCGGCCCCGAGGCGCTGGTGCCCGAGACACGGCCGGTTCCGGTGCCGGGCGCCGGCGAGGTGCTTGTCAGGATCGCTGCGGCGGGCGTGAACCGGCCGGACGTCCTGCAGCGTGCCGGCGGCTATCCGCCGCCGAAGGGCGCATCCGACATCCCGGGCCTCGAATTCTCCGGCGAGGTGGTGGCCTGCGGCGACGGCGCCACCCGATTCAAGGTCGGCGACAAGATCTGCGCTCTCGCCTCCGGCGGCGGCTATGCCGAATATGCGGTGGTCAACGAGACCAATGCCCTGCCGGTGCCGAAGGGCCTCTCCATGGTCGAGGCCGCCGGCATTCCGGAGACCTTCTTCACGGTCTGGTCCAACGTCTTCGACCGCGGGGCCCTGAAGGCCGGCGAGACCATCTTGATCCACGGCGGCACTTCGGGCATCGGCGTCACCGCGATCCAGCTCGCCAAGGCCTTCGGTGCGACGGTGATCACCACTGCCGGCTCGGAGGAAAAATGCGCCGCGGCGAAGGCGCTCGGCGCCGACCACGCCATCAACTACCGCACCACCGATTTCGTCGAGGCGGTGAACACCATCACCGGCAAGCGCGGGGTGCACCTCATCCTCGACATGGTGGGCGGCGACTATGTCGCGAAGAACCTCGCCTGCGTCGCCGCCGACGGCCGCATCGTGCAGATCGCCTTCCTCCACGGGTCCGAGGTGAAGGTCGACCTGCGCTGGCTCATGCTGAAGCGCATCACCTTCACCGGCTCGACGCTGCGCATCCGCGACATCGCCTTCAAGGCGGCGCTGACCGATGCGCTGAGGGAGAAGGTCTGGCCGCTGCTGGAGAGCGGACAGGTGAAGGTGGTGATGGATTCGACCTATCCGCTCGCCGAGGCCTCGAAGGCGCATGCCCGCATGGAGGGCAGCACCCATGTCGGCAAGATCGTGCTGACGGTGTGAGCCGGGCTCTCACGCTCCCGCCGGCAATGCGTAGGGGCTCTTGTCGCGGGCGATGAAGGCACCCGCACCCATGGCGCCGACGACCTTGCCGTTCTCGACGACGGTCTTGCCCTTCGCGATCGTCATCACCGGCCAGCCGGTGACGGCGAACCCCTCCCAGGGCGTGTAGTCGGAGCCGTGGTGGAGGATCTCCTGCCGGATCGTCTCCTTGCGGTTCGGATCCCACAGCACGATGTCGGCGTCGGTGCCGACCGCGATGGTGCCCTTCTTCGGGTAGAGCCCGTAGAGCTTGGCGTGGTTGGTGGAGGTCAGCGCCACGAACTCGTTCATCGAGATGCGGCCCTTGGCGACGCCCTCCGACCAGAGCACCGGCATGCGCGTCTCGACGCCCGGCAGACCGTTCGGAACCCACTTGAACGAGGTGCGTCCCTTGTCGTTCAGCTTGCCGCGCGGGCTGTCGTAGAAGAAGGGGCAATGGTCGGAGGAGAAGGTCTGGAACACGCCCTGCTTCAGCCCCTCCCAGATCGCCTGCTGGCTGTCGGTGTCGCGCGGCGGCGGCGAGCAGACGTATTTCGCGCCTGACATATCCATGTTCAGGCCCTTCATGTCGTCCTCGGTGAGGGTGATGTATTGCGGGCAGGTCTCGGCATAGACCTTGAGGCCGCGCTGC
>VFQR01000890.1_pt1 | contig 28785 bp, 20 predicted proteins | sample 3512321 | NCBI WGS metagenome assembly VFQR01 (sample SAMN10412374, study PRJNA504923) | tailings metagenome | isolation source: Relicate 3 Philex TSF1 revegetated site | place: Philippines: Tuba, Benguet | collected 2017-08-29 | reverse complement strand
CAAGTCGTCAAGATGCCGCGTGGGCAGCGGATTCTTCTCCGGCACGAGGCGCTCGATGTGATGGGTGAACCGATGCACAAGCGGAAGCAGCAGGAGGGCACCGAGGGCGAGGAAGGCGGAATGGAAGGCGGCGAGGCTGGTGGCGCCGGGATCGAGGCCAAGGTGCACCTGCGCCCACGCGAGGGCGCGCAGGAACAGCGGCAGCAGCAGCAGGGCGATCAGCCCGGATACAAGATTGAACAGCACGTGGGCCAGCGCGGTGCGCTTGGCCGGGACGCTGCCGCCGATGGTGGCGAGCACGCCGGTGAAGGTCGTGCCGATGGCGGCGCCGATCACGATGCTCGCCGCCTGGTCGAAGTTGACCGAGTTCGTGTGCAGGGCGGTCAGCGTCGTCGCAACCGCCGCGCTCGAGGACTGCATCACGATCGTCAGCACCACGCCAATCGCCATCGCCAGGGCGTGTCCCAGAAAGCCGGCGACCGGCAATTCGGCGAGGCGCACCTGGGCCGAGAGATCCCGCATCGACTCCTGCAGGCCTTCGATGCCGACGAAGATCACCCCGAAGCCGGCGAGGGCGAGCCCGAGCGAACGCATCGGGCCCTTAGCCAGCAGCCGCATGAACGCGCCGATGCCGATGAGGGGCAGGGCATAGTAGCCCACGCTGACCTTCAGGCCGAGCAACGCGACCATCCAGCCGGTCGCGGTCGTGCCCAGGCTCGCCCCCATCACCACGCCCACCGCCTGCGGAAAGGTGAGCAGGCCGGCGCTGACAAAGCCGATCACGCTGATCGTGGTGGCGCTGGAGGACTGGACCATCATGGTCACGAGTGCACCCGAACCGAAGGCCTTCAGCGGCGTCCCGGTGAAGCGCACCAGGGCGCGGCGCAACGACTCGCCGGCAAATGCCTTCAGGCCGTCCGAAAGCAGGACCATGCCGAGCAGAAACAATCCGATGCCGCCGAGAAGTTGGAAGACCAGTGCCGTCATGCCAATAGGGCCCCAGACTGCGGCTGCGGGTCCGGTGCCGCAAGACACCGCTCGGGTTTTTGTCACCGCGTCGTCACAAATTGAATCTTGAACAGTATTCCGTTATCGGAATGTAGTTCGGCATGGACTTGGTGCAGCTTCATCTCGGTCTGGCCGATGCGACGCGGCTGCGTCTGCTGCACCTGCTGCTGCACGGCCCCCTCTGCGTCTGCCACTTCCAGGCCGCGTTGGGCGAGCCGCAGGTGAAGATCTCGAAGCATCTCGGCTACTTGCGCGCCCGCGGCCTCGTCGTGTCGCGGCGGCAGGGCAACTGGATGATTTACTCGCTGCCGCCCGAGGCGGCACGCCCGCGCCGGCTGACCCTGCAGCTGGATGCGTTGCGGGAATGCGTCGGTGAGGACCCGGTGTTCGGGCGCGACCTGCGGCGGCTGCGTCGGCTGGATCTGACCTGCGCCCCGGTCGCGGCCGTGCGCGGCACGGGCCGCTGCTGCGGATGATTTTCTCATGACACCGACTCGTATTGCCATCAACGGATTCGGCCGCATCGGCCGTCTGGTTTTCCGGACCGCCTCCGCGTGGCCGGAGTTTTCCTGGGCGCTGGTCAACGACCCCAAGGCGGACGCCGCAACCTGCGCCCACCTGCTCACCTTCGATTCGGTGCAGGGGCGCTGGGGCCGCGAGGTCGCGACGGAGGGCGCCAGCGCCTTTGCCGTGGAAGGCCACCGCGTGGCCGTGACGGGCCTGGCCAAACCGGCCGACGTGCCGTGGCGCGACCACGGAGTCGACGTGGTGCTGGAATGCTCGGGCAAGTTCCGCACGCCGGAGCAGCTCGCACCGTACTTTGAGGCCGGCGTTAAGAAGGTGATTGTCGCCGCGCCAGTGAAGGGCGGCGAGGCGTTGAATGTCGTGATGGGCGTGAACGACGGCCTCTATGATCCGGCGAAGCACCGGCTGCTCACCGCCGCCTCGTGCACGACCAACTGCCTGGCGCCGATCGTGAAGGTGATTCACGAGGGACTCGGCATCGAGCAGGGCGCGATCACCACGGTGCACGATGCGACGAACACCCAGACGATCGTCGACGCCCCGCACAAGGACCTCCGTCGGGCGCGTGCGGCCGGCCTCTCGCTCATTCCCACCACCACCGGCAGCGCCACGGCGATCGGGTTGATCTACCCGGAGCTGCTCGGCCGTCTGAATGGCCATGCCATCCGCGTGCCACTGCTGACCGGTTCGCTCACCGACTGCGTGTTCACGGTGAAACGCGACACAACCGTAGACGAGGTCAACGCCCTGCTTGCGGCCGCGGCCGCCGCCGGACCGCTCAAGGATATCCTCGGCTACGAGACGCGTCCGCTGGTTTCGATCGATTTCAAGGGCGATCCTCGTTCGGCGATCGTCGACGCTCTGTCGACCATGGTCGTCAATCGGCGTTTGGTGAAGATCTACGCCTGGTACGACAACGAGTGGGGCTATGCCAACCGCATGGCCGAGCTGGCCCGCAAGGTCGCGCGCTCGCTCGGATGAGGCTCCGCATCGCATCGGGCCGCCGTGGGCGGCATCCGTCATGAACCTGCGCAACTACCTGCTCGTCACCGGCGCCTACTGGGGGTTCACGCTCACGGACGGGGCGTTGCGCATGCTGGTGCTGTTGCACTTCTTCAATCTCGGTTACTCGCCGGTCACCCTCGCGTTTCTCTTTCTCCTCTACGAGTTCTTTGGCATCGTCACCAACCTGCTCGGCGGCTGGATCGCGTCCCGCCTCGGACTGCGGGTCACGCTCGTGGCGGGCCTCGCCCTGCAGGTTGCGGCGCTCGGCATGCTGGCGCTCCTGAATCCGCTCTGGTCGGAAGCGGCGTCCGTGGCCTGGGTGATGGTCTCCCAGGCGCTCTCGGGCATCGCCAAGGACCTGACGAAGATGAGTTCGAAGAGCGCGATCAAGGTGCTGGTGCCGGCCGACGCAAAGGGCGCGCTCTTCCGTTGGGTGGCGCTGCTGACTGGGTCGAAGAACGCGCTCAAGGGCGCGGGCTTTTTCCTCGGCGGTTTCCTGCTCGCCGTGGCCGGCTTTGCCGGGGCGCTCTGGATCATGGCCGGTGCGCTCGCGCTCGTCTGGCTCGGGTCGTGGCTGCTGCTGCCGGCGGGCATGGCACGGGCGAAGTCCAAGGCGACGTTCAAGGATCTGTTCTCCAAGAGCCGCGAGATCAACGTACTCTGCCTCGCCCGCTTCTTCCTCTTCGGCGCCCGCGATATCTGGTTCGTGGTCGGCGTGCCGGTCTTCCTGCGCGGCGGGCTCGGCTGGACCTTCACCCAGGTCGGCACCTTCATGGCCTTCTGGGTCATCGGATACGGACTGATCCAGGCGGCTGCGCCGGCGATCCTGCGTGGCCGGGTGCCGGCCGGCGGCGCGGCTGCGGCCGTGGCATTGGCGCTAGCCGTGACGGCGGGGGCGATTCCCCTCGGGCTGGCGGCGGGCGCGCCGGCGGCGCTGGTCATCGTGGTCGGGCTCGCGCTCTTCGGGGCCGTCTTCGCCGTCAATTCGGCCGTGCACTCGTATTTGATTCTCGACTACACGGACGGGGACAAAGTCGCGCTCAATGTCGGCTTCTACTACATGGCGAACGCGGGGGGGCGCCTCGTCGGCTGCCTGCTCTCCGGGCTGCTTTACCAGGCTGCCGGACTGCCCGGCTGCCTCTGGGGCGCTTTTGCCTTTGCGGTCGCGGCGGCGGTGACTGCGTTGAAGTTGCCCCGGGAGGCGCGGCATGCCGAAAAACTGGCCGCGGCCTCGGTCCAGGCCGACGGGGACTGAGCGGACCCTGCACCGCCCGCGGGTGACACAGGCATTCTGGCTTGTGCGGTCGAAGTAACCCACCGGCAGGAATGCCGGTGTCACGATGCTCAGTTCCCGTGCCGCAGGGCCTGGAGGATGTTGAGCGAGTGGTTCCCGATCGTCTCCATCGCATTGATGATGTCGATGTAGAGCATCTCGGCCTTCACCACGTCGCCGCTCGTGCGCATGCGCTGCATCGACTCGCGGCGGAGGTTCTTGCGGAAGCTGTCGATCAGGTTCTCCAGCTGGTAGGCCGTCTCCATGTCGCCGACGGGCACGCCGGTGGTGAGGCGGCTGGAGTAAAAGTCCATGAACTGGAGCAGCAGCTGGGAGAAATCGCGCACCTGCTTGTAGGTCTCGGGCGGGAGCTGGCGCTGTTTGCGGTGCTTGCGTTCGGCCAGCAGGACCAGCCGGTAGCCGCAGTCGCAGATGTCCTCGAGTTCAGCGACGACGCGCAGCATCGAGGTGACGCGCGCCATGGTCTCCTCGCTCACGCCGCCGGACGTGCACCGCAGGAGGTAGTTGGTGGTCTCGTAGGCGCGCCGGTCGCTCTCCTGTTCGAGGGCCTTCAGGGCCTTCACCCGCGCCTCCATGTCGGCGGGCGGGTTCTCGAAGAGATCGGTGAAGCCGGTGACGAGCTGGCGGGTGATGGCACCCATGCGTTCGACGTCCCGCTCCGCCTCGGCGAGGTTGAGTTCGCCGGTGTGGGGCACCAGGGGCGACTCGTAGGCGACGTGGTCGCGGGTGGCCTCGGCGCGGTCCTTGACCATCCAGCGGGCGATCTTTGCCAGCTGGGGCACAAAGCCGATTAGCAGCCCGGTGTTGATCACGTTGAAAAGGGAGTGGAAGGCCGCCATGTGCAGCGGAATCTGGGTCGGCTCGAGCGGGTCACCCGGCACGAGCCAGTCGATCAGGCGGGTGTAATACGAAAAGAGGCTGATCGCCCACAGCACCCCGAGTATGTTGAAGATGAAATGGACCCGGGCGGTGCGCTTCGCGTCGACGTTACCACCGATGGCCGCGAGATTGGCGGTGATGGTGGTGCCGACGTTCTCGCCCAGAATGATGGCGCAGGCGGTGGGGTAGTCGATCCAGCCCTTGTAGGCCATGGTGAGGGTGATCGCACCGGCGACCGAGGACGACTGCACGATGATCGTCAGAATGGTGCCGAAGACGAAGAAGATCAGCACCGAGCCGACGCCGTAGCCGGTGTAGCCGGTGATGAAGCGCAGGACGTCCGGGTTGTTCTGGATGTCGGGCACCGAGTCCTTGAGGAACATCAGCCCGAGGAAGAGCAGGCCGAAGCCCATGCAAAATTCGCCGAGATTCTGCAGCCGCGCTTTGCGCGCGAAAAGCAGCGGCAGGCCGAGGCCCATGATGGGCCGCGGCACCGACCGCGGGGAGGCGACACCCTCCAGCGGCAGGCCGAGGCCCATGATGGGCAGAGCGACGGTCGAGATGCTGAACTTGAAGCCGAAAAAGGACACCAGCCAGAAGGTCGTCGTGGTGCCGATGTTGGCGCCCATGATCATGCCGATCGATTCGGCGAGCGTGAGGATGCCGGCGTTGACGAAGCTCACGATCATCACCGTCGTGGCGGACGACGATTGAATGAGGCAGGTGACGACAAACCCGCTGCCGACCCCGGCGAACCGGTTGCCGGCCACGGCCCGCATGACGCCGCGCAGCCGTTCGCCGGCAAGTTTTTGCAGGGACTCCGACATGATCTTCATGCCGAAGAGGAACATGCCGAGGCTGCCGAGGATGGATAGGGTCGTGCCGATCATGCGGGGAAAGTAAGGCCGTCGAGCGTGGGCGACCGGCCGGGGGCTGCGCAAGGACGCATGTTACGAACGTGTGACGGACGGCGGGGTTGGGCCCTCGCCGGTACCGGAAAACGTCGGGCCCTTTGCAAGCGGGTGTCGCGGCGGAGCGTGCGCCTCCGTGCGGTCGTTGTGCCCGCACCCTGCCGGCCCGCGTCGCTGTGCTACAGCAGCACCAGATCGTTGCGGTGCACGACCTCGAGGCGTTTGCGTCCGGGGAAGAGCGGCTTCAGTTCGTCACTCGGCTTGCCGGCGATCGCACGGACATCCTTGTCAGAGAATCCCGCTACGCCGCGGGCAAAGACTTTCCCCGCCGGATCGACGATGTCGACCGTGTCGCCCTCGGCGAAGGTGCCACGCACGGACGTCACGCCAATGGCGAGCAGGCTCCGGCCCTGTTCGCGCAGGACGGGAACGGCGCAGGCGTTGACCTCGATCGCGCCCTCGGGGCGCTGGAAGTACGCCAGCCACCGCTTTTTCGACTCCATCGGCAGGCCCTCGGGGGCGAAGTAGGTGCCGGGATTGTGCCCGCTGAAGATGCGGGTGAGGATCTCGGGTTCGGCGCCGCTGGCGATGAAGACGCCGCAGCCGGACTTGGTCGCCACCCGGGCCGCGCTGATCTTGGAAATCATCCCGCCCACGGCGGTCTCACTCGAGGTGCCGCCGGCCATGGCCTCGATCGCCGGGGTGATCTTCTCGACCACCGGCACGATCTCGCCGGTGCCCTTGAGATCGATCAAACCCGGAGCGGTGGAGAGGATGACGAGGTGGCGGGCCTCGACGAGACTGGCGACGAGGGCCGAGAGGGTGTCGTTGTCGCCGAACTTCGAGAGCGCCCGGATCTCGGCGGCGCTGACGGTGTCGTTCTCGTTGATGACCGGCACGACTCCGTAGGCCAGCAGTTCCTCGAACGTGGCCTTGATGTTGAGGTAGCGGCCGCGTGCGCGCAGGTCCTCGTGGGTGAGCAGCACCTGGGCGACGGTGAGGCCGTGGGGAGTGAACCCCGCCTGCCAGGTCTGCATCAGCAGCGACTGGCCGATGGCGGCGCAGGCCTGCTTCTTGGTCAGGTCGGCGGGCCGCTTCTTCAGTCCAAGCCGGCCCATGCCGAGGCCGACCGCTCCGGAGGAGACGACGAGGATGTCGTGGCCTTGCGTACGCAGCGCGGCGATCTGGGCGCAGACGGCCGCGATCCGGCCGGTATCGAGCTGGCCGATACCGGAGGTCAGGACTCCGGTGCCGAGTTTGATGACGGTGCGCTGGCGGGCGTTCTTGCTCACGGACGAAAAAAGGACGGCACGGCGGGACGTGAAGCCAGGGAGCGGCGGCACGCTTGCCGCCGGTTCATGGGCTGGACGGCAGGCGGGCGGCCAACGGCGGCAGGAGTGCCGCCGCTCCCTGGGGCCCTGAAGTGAGACGAGGGCATCGGAGGCATCGCTGGGTTGCGCGCCGCGGGCGGGCTCAGACGGCGAGCAGTTCCTTCTCCTTGCTGGCGAGATGGGTGTTGATCTCCGCGATGGCCTTGTCGGTCATGCCCTGAATGTCCTTCTCCAGGCGCTTGGCTTCGTCCTCAGGCAGCTTGGCCTTCTTCACGGACTCGATGGCGTCGCGGCGGACGTTGCGCACGTGCACGCGGCCCTCCTCGGCGAGACGGTTGGCGACCTTGACGAACTCCTGGCGGCGCTCGCGGCTCATCTGCGGGAGCGGCACCCGAACGAGGTTGCCGTCGATGGACGGGTTGAAGCCCAGGTTGGCGATCTGAATGGCCTTCTCGATCGCCTTGACGATGCTGCGATCCCACGGCTGCACCACAATCATGTGGGCGTCCGGGGTGGTGATGGCGGCGCATTCCTTGAGCCGGACCTGGGAGCCGTAGGCCTCGACCATCACGCCCTCGAGCATGGTGGGGCTGGCCTTGCCAGTGTGGATTGTGCTGAACTCGTGGAGGGTGTGATCCACGGTCTTCTTCATCTTGGTCTGGGCTTCGTTGAGAATCGGGTGTGACATGGTGAAGAGGAAAGGGGGGAGACGCGGATCGGGCTCAACTGCGCACGAGGGTGCCGACCTTCTCGCCGTTGACGGCGCGGAGGATGGCGTGCGGATCGTTCAGGTCGAACACCAGGATCGGCACGTTGTTGTCGAGGCAGAGGGAGAACGCGGTCGAATCCATGACGTTGAGCCGCTGGCGCAGGGCGTCGATGAAGGTGATCTCCTCGTATTTGACGGCGTCCGGATACTTCTTCGGGTCCTTGTCGTAGATGCCGTCGACCTTGGTCGCCTTGAAGATGACATCGGCGTTGAGCTCGCTCGCGCGCAGGGCGGCGGTGGTGTCGGTGGAAAAGTAAGGGTTGCCCGTGCCGGCGACGAAGATGACGACGCGGCCCTTCTCGAGGTGGCGCATGGCGCGGCGCAGGATGAAGGGTTCGGCGACCTGGTTCATCGGGATGGCGCTCTGCACGCGGGTGGTGACGCCCATTTTTTCCAGGCAGTCCATGATCGCGAGACCGTTGATCACGGTGGCGAGCATGCCCATGTAGTCGCCGGTCGTTCGGTCGACGCCGCGCCGCTCGCCCTGCAGACCGCGGAAAATGTTGCCGCCGCCGATGACGACACAGACTTGCACGCCGAGGTCGTGAATCTCCTTCACCTGGGTGCAAACGCGTTCCAGCACGGCCGCATCGATGGCCTCGGAGCCCTTGCCGCGGAGCACTTCGCCGCTGAGCTTGAGCACAATGCGTTTGTACTTAACTGCCGCCTTGGCGGCCGTCTTGGTGGCACTCATGCCCGGGAGCAAACGGTCGGCCCAACCGGCCGTCAATGCGCGAGATGCGGTCGCCGCCGCCGGGATCGGTTCCGGCGGAGCGGCCGTGCCGCCAGGCGACGTCGCGGCTTGTCGCCGCCTGCGATTTGCCTCTAGCGTGGCTCGATGGATACCCCCGACTGGGCCGAGTTGAGCGATGAGGCCCTGCTCGACCGGAAGATCGCCCAGCTCGGGCTCACGCTGGCCGGCACCCCGCTGGAGGCGCATGTCCATCAGCTGCACGATGAACTGAAGCAGAAGGGACTGGTTTTCCTGCCCCCGTGCCATGTCGGCGACGAGTGGTTCGTGCCGGTGGGCATCCCAGCGATCTTCGTGCCCTTTTTTCTCGTCCACGACCGGCTGCGGCGCCTCGAGGCGGCGATGATGCTGGAAGTCGAGGGCGACAACCCCGAGTGGTGCATGCGCCTGCTCCGCCACGAGGCGGCCCACGCCTACGCCTACGCCTACCAGCTCTTCCGCAAGCGCAAGTGGCAGCGGATCTTTGGCCGCACCTCGGCGGACGAGACGCCGCAGTTCTACCGCCCGCGGCCCTACAGCCACTCCTACGTCGTCCACCTCGACGACTGGTATGCGCAGAGCCATCCCGACGAGGACTTCGCCGAGACCTTTGCGGTGTGGCTGACGCCCGGACTCGACTGGCGCGAGCGCTTCAAGGGCTGGAAGGCCCTGCAGAAGCTCGAGTACGTCGACGAACTCATGGCCTCCCTCGCGGGCCGGCCGCCGCCGCACCAGCCTTCGTATCGGGAACGCGACTACAATTTTCTCAACCTCAAGCTCAAGACCTACTACGCGCGCAAACGGAAGCTCTACCAGGATTCGTATCCGGACTTCTATGACCGGGACCTGCGCCAGCTGTTCTCGGGTCCGCCGGGCGGCGGGCCGCCGCTGCGCGCCTCGCGTTACCTGAGGGACCGGCGCCGGGCGCTGATGGACGCCGTCTGCGAATGGACGAACGAGAAGAAGTACCGCGTCCACAAACTGCTCTCGCGTCTGATTGAACGTTGCGATCAACTCGACCTGCACCTCAAGCCCGGCGAAGCGGCGCCGGATTTGCAGGTTGCCGCCTACATCGCCACGCTGGTGATGAACTATCTCTTCACCGGAAAATTCAAGCGCACCAAGTAACCATGCCGAGAAAGCTCAAGGTTCTCGCCCTCTTCGACGCCGTGCGTCCAACCACGCTCGATCAGGACCTCGGTCCTGAGCTGAAGACGGCTGATTGGAAGACGGAGGCCGGCGTGCTCGCCGCGCTGCGCGAGCTGGGCTACCCGACAGAGCACCTGGCGATCTTCGACGACCTCGACCTGCTGCGCCAGAAGCTGCAGACCTTCACGCCGGACGTGATCTTCAACCTGGCGGACCAGTTCAAAAACAACCGCGCGTTCGACCAGCACATCGTGTCGTTCCTCGCCATGCACGGCCTGCCCTTCACCGGCTGCGGCGCGACTGGGCTGACGCTCTGTAAGCACAAGGGCATCTCCAAGAAGATCCTCAGCTACCATCGCATTCACACGCCGGCGTTCACGATCGTGCCGCGCGGCCGGCGGGTCGGCCGGCCGGAACGCCTGCGCTACCCGATTTTGGTGAAGCCGCTCAAAGAGGAGGCCTCCTACGGCATCTCCCAGGCGTCCTTCGTCGAGAACGACGACCAGTTCCGCGAGCGCGTGATGTTCATCCACGAGAAGTTCGACAACGACGTCATCGCCGAGGAGTACATCGAGGGCCGCGAGCTGTACGTGAGCCTGATCGGCAACCATCGCCTGCAGGTGTTTCCGATCCGCGAGCTGGTCTTTCGCGAAGTGCCCCCGGACGAACCGAAGATCGCGACCTACAAGGCCAAGTGGGACGAGGCCTATCGCGAGAAATGGGGACTGGAGAACCGGTTTGCCGACGACCTCGAACCGGCGCTCGTCCGCCAGATCGAGGAGACCTGCAAGCGCATCTACCACCTGCTCACGATCGACGGATACGCCCGGCTCGACCTGCGGCTGAACGCGAAGAACGAACTCTACTTCATCGAGGCGAATCCCAACCCGATCCTCGCGCCGGACGAGGATTTTGCCCAGTCGGCGATGCGCGCCGGGCTAACCTATCCCCAGCTGATCGACCGCATAGCGCGGCTGGGCATGAAGACGGTGCGCGAGTGAGCGTGCGACGAGCGGAGCGCGGTAGCGCCGCCTTACGGCAGCGTGACCGCTTCGACTGAGTCGAGTTCGGGCCCGCCGCCGCGGTTGCCGCTGCCGGAGGCGGTGTAGAGCCGGTTGCCGATCTGGGCGAGGCCGGTGCCGTGGCGGCCGCGTTGCAGCGCGGGCCAGGTCTTCCACTCACCGGAGCGGGTGTCGAGCGCCTCGACCTCGGCGTGGGCCGCCTGCTGCGTGTGGCTCTCGCCCCCGATCACGATCAGCCACGGGCCGTGGGCATGCGTCATCGAACCGGCACGCGGCGTCGGGAGGTTGGACGAGGCGGGCAAGGTGCTCCAGGTTCCGGTCTTGAGATCGAAGACATCGACTTCGGAGATTACGAGGTTGAAGGTTTCCTTGGTGGCAGCGGAGGAGCGGCGCCCGCCCACGGCGTAGAGCTTGTCGCCGATGATCGCCGCCTGGAAATGATCGCGCGGACGCGGGGCGTCGGGCAGGCGGCGCCATTGTCCGGTCTTGAGATCGAGCGCGTCGAGCCAGGCCACGTGGCCGTCCCAGTGTCCGTTGGTGATGCCGCATACGACGTAGAGCGTGTCGCCATGAAGCACCGCGCCTGCGCCGCCCCGCCGCCGTTCAGCCGGGACCTCCGGTCCGCGCGACCACGTGTCGGTGGCGGGATCGTAGATCGGAATGTGATCAAGCGGACGCTCGTACGGGTAACGTCCGGACATCGCGCCGACGAGCCAGACCTTGCCGTCGCGTACCACGGGCTGGAAGTGATGGATCTCGATCTCGGGCGCCTTGCCGTGGGTCCAGGTGGCGGTGACCGGGTCGAAGACATCCACCGGTTGGATACGGCGTCCGCCGAGCAGGACGAAGCGCTCGCCGACGGCGACGAACGCGGCCTCATGCCGGACGTTGGGCGAACCGGTGGCGGGCAGCGTCTGCCATTCTGCGGCGCCGAGCGAGGTGACGAAGCATAGGAGCGAGAGGAGGGTGCGCATGTTTAGACGATAGGGAATTGAGGATGGGCCCGTTTGAAATCTTTCTCTTTCTCCTATTCGGTCCCGCGAAGGGAGAAGCGTGCGAGAACGAACTCCGGTTCGCGCGCTTATTCGTTGGCAATCGCGCGCGCCCAGGTGAGGAACAACTCGATCTTGGTCTTGTTGGCCACGCCGTCCGCCTCGAGCGAGCGCCAGGCGGAGAAGCCGAGGGCATGGTGCAGGATAGTGCGCAGGGCGGTGCGTCGCTCCTTTGGGGCAGACCAAGTGTCTGCGAGGGCGTCTGCGGTCGCGCGGAGGTGGGCGTCGAAGCCGTCGACGATCGTGCGCAGGAAGGGCAGGTCGTCGGCGTCGCGATAAACCTTCGTGAGCATGCGGACTCCGGTCGCGAAATAGGCGAAATGGGCCTGGAGGGCCGCGCGCGTGCGGGCCTCGGCGTCGGCCACGTGACTCCATTGCGCGGCGTTGGGGGGAGGATTGAGTTCGAGCCAGCGGTTCGAGCAGGCGGTGAGAATGGCCGATTCGTCGGGAAAGTGCCGGTAGACAGTGAGGCGCTCGACGCCGGCCCGTTCGGCGATGGCGCTGATGGTGGTGCGCGCGGGGCCGACCTCCTCGTGCAGGGCGACGGTGGCTTCGACGATGCGGGCGCGCGTCTCCGCCGCCTGCTCGCGCCGCGCCGTCATCACGTAGGTCCGTTTCTTCGCTCCCATATTTCGGTAAACAAATATGTTCACAGAAGTATTGACAAGGGGTTTTGCGGATCATTTCCATAAATGAGTAAACAATAACGTTCACCTAAAAATAAAGCTTATGACCACATCCCTGCTTCCTTCCCTGCCAACCGCCGCCCGCAAGATTGCCGGCGAGGGCGGCGAGCGTTTCGACTTCGGCGGTCTTGGCGTCCATTGGAAGATCGACGGCCTCGATACGGGGCGGCGCTTCTCGATCGTCCACCATCCGCTGGCTCCTCGGGCCCTGGCGGCGCCGCTGCACTATCATCACAACGAGGACGAATATTCGTATGTCCTGCGCGGAAAGCTTGGGGCGTTGCTCGGCGACGAAGTCGTCACCGCGGGTCCGGGCGAGTGGGTCTTCAAGCCGCGCGCCCAATGGCACACGTTCTGGAATGCCGGCGACGAGCCCTGCGAGATCATCGAGGTGATTTCTCCGGCGGGTTTCGAGGACTTCTTTCGCGAAGTGGCGGCCTCGTGGGGCGACCTTGCGAAGTTCGCCGAGATCAACGCAAAATACGCACTCGAAATGGACTTTGCGAGTGTGCCCGGTCTGTGCGCACGCTTCGGAGTGACCTTCCCGAAGCTCTGAGGAAGAGAAATCGGACGGATCGGACCGATCCGTCCGATTCGCACTGCCATCCACGAGCTACCATCCACCCTCGCCGCACGCTCACGCATGCGGGTCGCGCCAGCGGACGAGGGTCAGGAGCATAATCTGGATGTCGAGCCAGAGCGACCAGTTCTCGATGTAATAGATGTCGTGCTGAATGCGCTGTTCGATCGAGGTGTCGCCGCGCAGGCCGTTGACCTGGGCCCAGCCGGTCATGCCGGGTTTGGCGAGGTGGCGGGGCAGGTAGTGCGGAACGGTCGAGGACAGTTGGTCCACATGGTAAGGGCGCTCGGGGCGTGGACCGACCAGGCTCATCTCGCCGCGGAGCACGTTCCAAAACTGGGGCAGTTCGTCGAGGTTCCAGCGGCGGAGGAAGCGTCCGATCGGGAGGATACGCGGGTCGTTGCGGGCGGTGCTTTGAGCAGCGTGGTCGCGGGCGGCGGCGTCGGGCGCCATGCTGCGCAGCTTGTAGAGGGTGAAGGGCCGGTGTCCGGCGCCGATGCGGGTCTGGCGGAACAGCACCGGTCCGTCGGGGGACTGTCGTTTGATCACCGCCGCGAGGAGGACGAGCAGGGGCGCCGACAAGACCAGCCCCACGGACGCTCCGGCAAGGTCGACCAGGCGCTTGGCGATGCGGTTGACGAGGCGACGGATGGCGAGGGCCTCGACCCCGAGCACGGGCACGCGTCCGACCGTCTGGAGGCGCAGGCCGCTGAGGAAGATGTCGAACGTGCTCGGTACGATCTTCCACTCGACGTAAGCGCGTTCGCAGAGCTCGACGATGCGTTGCACGTCGGCGCGCGGCACGTCGAGGCGTGTCATGATGAGCAGATCGACGGCCTCGCGCTGGAGAATGGCCTCGAGCTCCGCCGTGGTGCCGAGGCGGCGGACCTGGCCGCCGACGCGGTTGCCGCCCACGTGTCCAGTGGCATCGGGCGCCGGCGGTTCGAATGGTGCGGCCGTGCCGGGAAAATGCACCACGCCGGCGAGAACGTACGGATGGGCGGTGTCGACCGCGATCTCGGCGGCGAGGGCGCGGGCGTCGTCGTTCCAGCCGACGAGCACGGCGCGTCGCCGGAGCCGGGCCAGCCACGCGGGGCGGGTGACGAGGCCGTAGACGAGGGAACGCCACGCGTAGAGCAGCGCGACCACGCAGGCGAAGGCGATGACAACGAACAACCGCGAGATCGGCGGATCGAATTTGAGCACGAGCGAGACGCCGAGGTAGGCGACGAGCCAGAAGCCGGCGCCCTTGAGGATCGCGTTGAGGCTCTGGTAACGGCGCAGCAGCAGGCGCGAATCGTAGAGGCCGAACTGATTGAACGCGGCGATGAGCAACGCCACGCCCATGAGCAGCAAGGGCAGGTAACGGGCGAAGGTCGCGTCGGGCACATCGAGGCCGATGCTGCCCACCGCCGTCTCATAACGCAGCACATAGCCGAGGGAGAGTCCGCCGAACGTGACCAGTGCATCGCCGCCGAGAAGCAGCAAGGGCAGCAAGGTATCGCGCCACGGATCGCGGCGCTGGCGGGGCTGGCTGGAGGAGGCGGCGGGCATGGTGCGCGCGATTGCGTCTAGGGTGTGCCGTCCGCCGAGGCGAGCGCCGACCAGACGGACCCCGGCAGCCAGCCGCGGGCGGCGAAGATGCGGTCGATGACCGGCGCGAGCAGCAGGTTGTCCTCGAAGGCGGGAAAATCGAAAAGGTCCGGGCTGTCGGGGTGGCGTTGCACGATGCGGTGTCCGCCCCGGCTCACCCGGTAACCGCGCCGCAGGGCCGGATCGGATGGCCGGGCGGTGACGAACGTGAGGAAATCAGGTGACGCCGCGAGGCGGAGGATCAGGGCCTGTCGCCACGCATCGGGTGCACCCTCGGCGGGCCGTCCGGCGGCCCACACCCGGCCGAGCTCGCCCCAGGCTTCGGCACCGGGCCAGGGCCCTTGTCCCGCGGGAGGGGCGGTGATCAGGGCGCGCAGAGCGGTGCGAATGGCCTCGGGTTGGTCGGTAAGCGCAGCCTCGAATGTAGCCGCGGATGGTTCTGCCCACGCCAAGATGAGCGCGACCTGGGACTGCAGGCGCGCGCGCAGGGCGTCGTCCGCGACGCGGGGCGCGAGCCGGCTCGCGAGGGTTTGCACCTCCGACTTGATGGCGGGCCAACGGGCGCGCATTGCCGGATCGTCCCAGAACGCCGTTGTGATGCTGCGCGGGTCTGCCAGCACATGGCGGGCGAGCCGTTGGTTGGCGGCGGCCTGGTCGCCGGCGGCGGCGAGGGCGAAGGCGTGACCGAGAAACACGCCGGAGCGTTGGGGGGCGAGCCGTGCCGCTTCGTCGAATAGGGACACCGCTTCGGCGGTCTCGCCGAGGCCGATCGCCAGCCAGGCCAGATTGTAGGTTGAGAACTCGGGCGGCCACGCGGGGGCAATGGCGCGGGCCCGGCGCAGGAGGGCGGCCGCGCCCGCGGGATCCGTTTCCCAGCGCCACGCCGCGGCTGCTTCGAGGTAGAACCGATCCCAGGGCGCACGCGCCGAGGCGGTGGCCAGACCAGCCTGAACCGCGTCACGCTCCCCCGCATCGTGGGCCCGCGCGGCGGCCGTGAATGCGGCGCGTGCGGCCACGTCACGTCCTCGATACCACACCGGCCCCGCGAGCATCGCCACGGCAAGGCCAGCCAAGGCCACGCCGCGCAGCCGGTGGGTGGCAGCGTTGCCCGGAACGGTGACTCCCGGTAACCGCACAAGGTGGGCGCACGCGAATGCAGCGATGAACGGTTGGTCGAGCTGGTGATCGGTGAGGGCGAACGCGGCGTAGGCGAGGAGACCGGCACCCAGCACGGCTTCGTCCGGGCTGGTCCGCGGGGACAGGCTGCGGACCGCCGAGGGGATGAGCGCGCCGAGGAAAACGAGCAGGGCAAGGACCCCGGCCGGACCGGTCGTGGCCCAGACCTGCAGCGGCGCCGAGTGAACCTGGAGCGCACCGTCGGGTGCGAACGGCATGCGGGCGTTTCCGGCGTGATACGTGAGACTCAACGTACCCGGGCCGGGGCCGAAGACGCCGTTGCTCTGTCCGATCGCAAGGCCGGCCTCGGCCATGGCGAGGCGCTGACGATTGCTCTCGCTCGAGACCGCGTTCCATTCGCCGCGCACCACAAGGTCCCGCAGGCGTTCGTTGGAGGCAACGGCGACGGCCAGCACGGCCAAACCGACGACCATGGCCAGCGCCGCGTCGCGCAGCTGCCGGCCGCGTCGCCACCACCACGTGCCGAGGGCGAGAACGCATCCCAAGCCCAGCGCGGCTACGCCGGCGCGGCTCGCGGTGGAGAAGAGCAGCAGGGCGGCACCGGCCGCGCCGAGGGCGCGCCAGCGTCGTCCCTCGCCGCCACGCACCGCGCCCGCGGTCAGCCAGGACAGGGCCAGCAACGCTGCGCCCGCGGTTGTCACGGAGTGGCCGAAAGGCGCGGGGTTGCGGCTGCCGAGGAGCGCGGCCAGACTGGGCGCTCCAAGAAGTTGGACGATGCCATGGCCGAGGCCGACGAGCACGAGCGCACCGGCGGCGAGATCGAGCGCCAGCCTCACGCTTTCAGCGTACGGCTCCCGCTGGAGTCCGGCCGCGAGCGTTGCCAGCAAACCGAGTACCCCGAGCGTCGGCAGGGCTGCGGCGAGGCTGCCGCCTTGCCACGGGCTCAGCCATGCCGAGGTGACCACCACCACGGCGTAGAGGGCGGCGCCGAACCCCACCCACGGGTTCAGCCGAGCCGTGTCAGCCCGCAGGCTCAGCATCATCCCGGCCCCAGCGAAGCCCAGCCAGCCCAGCGAGGCCAAGGCCGCCCACGGCCAAACGTCCAGCCGGGTGGACGATGGGGCGTGGAGGGTTGCGGCCAGCAACCAGCCCAACCCGAACATCGCCGGTAGACGGACGCGAACGGAGGAGGCGGTCGACATGGGGCTTCGATCAAGGCCACCCGCCGCCCGGGCGCAAGGTTTTGGCAGCCGGTCGGCCTCGCGCTTGAGGGATCATCCTAACAGCAGGTTTTCCTAAGGTAGATCATCGAGTATTCTCGTGCATTTGCCGGTTTGGGACGGGGTGGGAGGGGATATATCGGAAAAAGGATCGCGCGAAAAAGAGCTGCCTTTACGTTAATACAGAATGCCCAAGGCCAAGCTACCTGCTCAACCGAACGAAAGCCTGATCAACGGTATCGCCGCTTTGCAGCGCGTTGTTAGTGCGGGCGGAGCGATCGGTTCGCGTGAAGTTGCTCGGCAGATGGGAATGTCGCCAACCCGGGTGAACCGTTTGCTGGGAACCCTCGCGCACCTTGGTCTGCTTGAACAGGACGCCAACCGTAAGTACCGACCCGGTCCGGCCCTTCACGTGCTCGGTGCGCAGAGTATGATGGGCTCCCGACTTCTGCCGGCCGCGTTGCCGGTGTTGATGCGCCTGCGGCAGGGCGGATTCACGGTAGCGCTTGGCGTTCTATGGGAAGGAAGGGTGTGTTATCTTTTCCACGAGCGCCCATGGCAGCCGATCGAAGAGGCGCTTTTCCGGCATGTGCTTTGGCCGGCCCAACATTCAAGCCTTGGCTTGGCCCTGCTGGCTGCGCAGCCCGGCGAACCGCATTTGGTCGAGCCGGAGCCTGGTTTGCCGATCAGCGTGGAGCCAGACCAAAAGCCTGCGGACCTGATCGCGTTTGCCCGTCAGAACGGCTATGCCGTCCTTCGCCATACCAACAACTACATCTCGATTGGCGTTACCATTGGAGATCCTCCGGTGGCAGGATTAGCGGTGGCGGGGAACTTGATCGGCGAAGCCTATTATCCAGAGATTGCACGGCAGCTGAAGGAAGCTGCTGCCGAAATTGTTGCACATATGACCGAAGGGCCTCAGCCGACCTACGAGCTTGCTTCTGCGCATCGTAGCTAGGAACGGGGTCCGGTGCGGCTAACGAGCTTACGCGGCTGGCTGCCCGGAAGTGCGACCATCAGCAGCGTTGCCGTACCGCCAAGGTACCACCACCAGAAGTTCACGTCGCCGAGCGCCAGCGCCGTGACCGTGGCCACGGAAACGCTCACCGCAATAGCGTATCGCCTGAGGCTAGTCTTTCTGTCCAATGTTGCGAGCAGGATGGTGCCAAGACCGATTCCGGCCGTGTAACCAGGGAGCTTGAAGGCGAGCTGCAGGAGGCCGTCGGCTTGATGAAAGCTAACCCAATAAGCCATGCCCGCAAAGGCTGCTCCCCAAGCGAGCAGGGTGACACGGGAGACGCGCAGGTAGTGCGAGTCGTCGGCGGACGGCCGTACGAGCGGACGATATACGCCGTTCACGGTGAGATCGGCCATCTCGGTGAACACCGAATTTAGCGTCGAAATACCTGCCGCCAGGATGGCGGTAACAATCAGGCCCGACACACCGTCGGGCAATTCGTTGATAATAAAATGCGGAAAGATTCGGTCGGGTTCGCGAGCCAGTTGTTCCAGCACTTCCGGAGGCAAGGGGTTGACCTGATAGTGTAGCCAGAGCCCAAGTCCGATGATCAGCATGAGAAAGGGCGTGATGGAGAATGCCACCGACCAAAGATAAGCTTTCCGGCAGTCTTCTACACTCCGACAGGAACGAATTCTCTGGAACGTACCTTGCCCGCTTGCCAGAGCCAACTGCATGATGCTCGCACCGAAGAGTGCTGTCCAAAGCGTGAACGATTTCGTAGGATCAGCCGAGAGGTCGAGTAGAACCAATTTGCCGTGGGCGTCGAGACGTGCCCAAGCCTCATCGAGTCCGAAGGGCAAGCCCGCAAAGATCCACACTGCAGACATGACAGCCCCGCCTGTGAACACGAGGTACATGATGAAATCTGCCCAAATCACCGTGCGAATGCCGGCGACGGCGCTCCAAATGGCGGCAAGCAAGGTGACTGCCGCCAGGCTGGGCAGCAGCGGCAGACCCGTAGCCACGCTGCAGACCAAGCCGGTAGCGAGCATGCGCAGGCTGTTGTTGAGCAAACTGGTGACGTAGCCCAACCAAAGGGTAAACTGTCCTGCGGCGGGATGGACGCGCAGACCGATGAATTCGAATACGGTTTGGGCCCTTTGTTCGTTGAACAAGGGGCGGACGAAGAGCAAGGCAACGGCGATCACGCCGAGTCCGAAGCCAATGACCATTGGCGCGTAGGTGAGATTTCCGCCGGCGACGAATACCGCAGTCGGGACGGCAAGAAACGTCACCGTGCTGGTATTGGTCGCGACGATGGACAGGGCGACGGCCCACCAAGGCAGGCCGCCATCCGCACCGGCCTGAAAGAACCCGCGACTTGACTGGGCACGACCGGACAGCCGATTGGCGAGCAGGGTGGTGACCACAATGAACGAGACAAAGACAGCGAGATTGAGCGGGGTAAACATGAGGCGGGTGGCGGACTAGAGGCTTGAATGGGGAGTGTCCCTATAGACGCGAACTTCATATACGCGGGCGCTCCTATCTCCATTTGTTGCGGACACTTCGAGGCGGAGGGCTGCGGCAACGATCGGGTCGAAGCGAACGACTCGTTTGCGCTGATGATTGCCCTCTTCGCGGAACAACTCGCGCCAGTCTTCGCCGATGCGGACCAGCAGGCGCCAGTCACGCACGCATTCGGGCGCGCGGAAGAACGGTTCCTCGGACTGGGTCACACGTGCAAGATTGGTGTCGAAGGTCACTTCGACGGTGTCGAACGTGCGCGGATACGCCCATTCGAGATCGAGGTGCTGAGGAAGCGCCTGGCCGGGATCGGAGATCCAGAGGTTAGGCAAGTCCTCTGGCGATGCAGTGCCGTTGATGACGCTGTCCGCGCCGAAGGGCCGTGGCACCGGTTCGAGTTTAAGGGCCAGTGCAGTTCGGAGTTGGCGCCAGTGGCGGTAGGCCGGGATTGATACCTCCTCCGGGGCAAACGCGGCAAGGTGCGCATTCTTTGGCTCGGGTCCGCCTGGCGCAACATGCAGGTACTGCATGGTAGTGCCCGTGGGCCAGTTCATGCAGCCCAACCATGCAATTCCCTCTCCGCCACCCAGGGCCAGGCGGTAAGGCCGGCCTGGTTCAACCTGGGCTGCGATCCGGGCCTCGCACCAGCCGGTGAAGTGGGCGGGTACGGTGATTGGAGCGGTGGCGACCGCCGGATGGTCGGTCCGGTCCCAGATGCGCGATAGCGGCACGAGCGAGACCGTGATCGTCTGTGGCTGCGATCTCTCGTTGTGAAGATAGAAGGCTGCGGTTTCCAGCCGGGCGTGCGTGATTGGAACGATCATGGCGAGGGCCGGCGAATGCAGCTTGCCTGGCGTGTGGGCGGAGCCGAGGCGATACGCGGCGGACGTGTCGACCGTGGACAAGTCGAGGCTCGCTTCGCTCGATGCGCGCACCATGGCAGTGCGGGCGAGGTCGGCAGGATCGGCGTTGCGCACGCCCGGTATGCGAATGTCGGACCGCAGCAGACGCTGCTGAAGCGGCGCGATGTGCGGACCGTCGGGGTCGGCCGTCTGACGCGGTGTGAGACCGTGCCGAAGGGCCCACGACGCGGCATGCCCAACGGCCTGTCCGAGTTGGGCGAGGGTTTGCATCACTCGGACCGGGCCTAAGGCGACGTGGGTCGTGCTGAGGCAGCGGCCGGCCATCCACAGATTGACGACATTCCGGCTGTAGAATGCGCGTAACGGAAGAGTGAATACGGGAATTCGGATCCAGTGCTTGTAATGCCGGTCGGCGTTCTCCCGTTCGCCTGGGTCCTTCTTGTTGAGGATGCCACCCTTGATGTGAAGGTCGATCCACCAGCCGGCAAGGCCGATGGCGTCGGGCCAGTGGCGGTCGTCGTGGCAGTCGCGTTCGCTCAGCGTGACGTCGCCGACGAGCCGGCGGCTCTCGCGTTTGCCCGGGATCATGCCGATCCAATCCAGGACGTAGGTGGCAGCCCGCGCCCGCTGCTCGGAGTGATTCTTGATGAAGTTCCACACGCCGAGGACGTGGCGGTGTAGTTCCTCGCGTACGGCGGCATTATCGCGGATCTGGTGGAAAGGATTGCAGACTTCGAGCCACCAGTAGCCGCCGTAGACGGGCTTGTTGAGGTGATAAATGGTTCGTTTGAAGCCGATGTCCTCGGCCTTTCGATAATCGGCTATCCCCGGCGGCGGCGCATAGGCTACGGGTCGACCGATGTCGCGGGCGCGCATGGTGATCGTGGCCCCCATGGTGACATCATCGCTCGTCAACGGTGCAAGCGGCTCGTCGAATTCGTTGCGGGCTTCGCGGCCGTAGCGAAAGTCAGCGCCGGCGAGGAATCCCACCGTGCCGTCGCCGGTGGCGTCGATGAACTGACGTCCTGCAATCCGAAACTCTGCCTCGCTACCCATCTGACTAGCGCAGACGGCGACGATGCGGCGCGGCTCGCCACCGAGGCGACCGAGACCGTTGGCGGTAGGGCGTGTTACGAATTCCGACGTGCCGGGATCGAGCGGCTCGCTTTCAACGGAGCGCACGGTCGCGTTGAGAAACAAGGTGAGGTTCGGTTCGCGTTGTGCGGCGTGCAGCAGGTTGAGATCGAACAGTGCGTTTATCATGCCATGGTCGAAGAACCGCTCGTGGTTCGTCGTGCGGTCGTCGAGCAAGAGCGAATGGATGATGCCGGTTTCGCCGGCCCAGGCGTTGTTATGGTTTGCGCCGTGCGGAACGACGCGAACCTCGCTCGAGCAATTGCCGCCGAGCACCGGACGGTCCTGCACCAGCGCGACCCTGCTGCCATCGCGCGCGGCGGCGAGAGCAGCGCAGAGACCGGCGAGGCCGCCGCCGATGACGACGAGGTCGAACGTGTGAGTTACGGGAGCGCTGGCGTGGAGGGGCATGCGTGGTAGTTCAAAGGGGGCGGGCAAGGAGATGTGGCCGCTCGCGATGGATGGTTAGGATGAGTTCGCCGAAGAGCGTGTTGGCCCAGGCGAACCAAGGGCGGGTGAAGCGTGTAGCGTCATTGCGATCGAACGACTCATGCATGAAGCCTGTGCCGGCATGGGTGGCCTTGAGCGTGCGGAGGCATTGGAGAATCTCCGCGTCGTCCGTGGCGGTCAGCGCCTGCATGGCGAGAGCGATCGGCCAGATCGTGCCGAGACCGGTGTGCGGGCTGCCGATACCTGCACCCGCTCGGCCGGCGGCAAAGTAGGGATTGTTCGCGCTCAGGCAGAATGCTCGCGTCCGCAGGTAGCGCGGATCGTCCTTGGCGCAGAAACCGAAGTAGGGCAGTGCAAGCAGCGAGGGGACGTTGGCATCATCCATCAGATGCAGGCTGCCAAAGCCGTCTACTTCGTAGGCCCAGATCTCGCCATGCTGGGGGTGCGACACGACGGCGTGGATTTCAAGCGCGGCGTTGATTTCGCCCGTCAGCGCACGCGCCTCGATGGCGAATGCAGGCTGTGCGACCGCGTCGAGCAGTCGGGCAAGATCGCGAAGCGCAACGGACATCATGGCGTTGCTCGGGACAAGGTGAGGGAACTTGCAGAGATCGTCCGAGGGCCGGAACGCACTACGCACCAAGCCGCATCGTCTCGACGGATCGCCCCGGCCCGCATTGGCAAGAGAGTCGCCGAAATCGCAGAGCCGGCGAAATCGGTACGGCGAGCCGGGCGTGTCGTAGGCTCCTGCCTGCTCGGTGCGGATTGTGGCGAGCACCAGCGAGACCGAACGCAGCCATTCTTCGTCAAACGGAGTGGTGTCGCCGGTCGCGCGCCAATATCCGTGGGCGAGGCGAAGCGTATAGGCTAGGCTGTCGAGCTCCCATTTCCGCTCATGGATGCCAGGGACCATCGCCGTGCGATCGTCTTTCCATTCGCCAAGCCTGGCGGTGGCGTAGAACGCGTTTGCGTAGGGATCGAGCAAGATGCAGCGTGTCTGTCGCCGGATTGTTCCTGCGAGCAGCTCCCGAAGCGCGACATCGCGGTCGGCGAGGGCGAGATAGGGCCAGACTTGAGCGGTTGAGTCGCGCAGCCACATGGCGTCGATGTCGCCGGTGATGATGTATGTGTCCGGGTGGCCATCCGTGTCGCGCGACAGGGCGACGGTCGTGTCCAAGGTATTGGGCAGGCAGTTTCGAAACAGCCAGGCCAGCTCAAAGTCCGCGATCGTCGAAGCGATCTCGGCCAAGGTACGTTCGACCGTAATGCTCGTGAAGCGACGCTGCGAAGGCGGCGGACGGAGATCGGGCCCGAGAACATTCATTTGGGGAGGGAGGTTTCGCACGTCTGCAATTGGACGCATCGGGCGGTCACGGCGGTGTTCACGCTCTGTACGTGACGGTACGGGTGCCTCGGGCCACGGGTGCCGGCAGCAGTTCCATCTCGGCCAGCAGCCGAGCGTAGCGAGCGATGGTGCCCGGTGTAACATTGATTCGTCCCGGTCCGCGGAGTTCCTCCTCGATCAGTCGCAGGAAACGCCCGCCATGGCGCCAGATGTACGGTGCGAACGAAATGACGGGCGCATCCAGAGTCGCCAAGATCCAACCGGCACCGGCGGCCCCCGTCACCGTGTGTAGGTCCTCGGGTGTAGTGGCGCGCACAAACGGCGAGGCGCCGTGGACAACACGAGGGCTTTGGTTGATCGCAAGGCAACCCGTGTGGTCCCGCCACAGGACACGGTTGCGTCCAGGGAGGGCCGAGGAGACGACGTATCGCAGTCCGGCGTCGGCGACGGCGGTGTACAGGTCGCCCCGGACGCGGTTGAGACGATCAACGTTGGAATCCATGAAGGCGTAGTATCCGCGTGGTTTGTTCGCTTCGCCGGCGATGTCGCCAATGCGCTCGAGCGCCCGTTTGCAGTTCTCGCGCAGGAGTGCGGGTGGGCAGTTGCACTCGGCCATCACGCCTAGACCGCCGCTGTGCAGAAGAGGCTCCACCCGGCCGCGTGCGCCTCCGTGAGCCGTCGGCAGGCCGATCAACTCCCACATTTGCGGGCATGTTTCATAGCGCGCAGCGTGAACGCCAAGACCAAGCTTCAAGCCGGTCCACGCGGTGAGCTCGATGACGGCAAGCATGGCTTCGTTGTGTGCGACCTCGCCGGAATGAAAGACGAGGCTCGTGAGCACCTTGGCCTCGCGCGCCCAAACGCGGAGTTGGGCGTCGGTGGGCTCGGTCTCCAAGGTGCCGGGCAGGGGCGCGCGCCATGGATGCGTGATTTCGGCAACGGCCGGGAATGGTGGTCGATTGGGGTCAACAATCTGGATGCTCACGCCTTGATTCGACCACTCAAAGATATCGCCGTCTCCCGTCTGACGGCCGGTGATAGTGCGATTGCCGAGCTCAACTGCGAGCGCGGCGGTTTCGCGGGCGATGGGTGAAGTGCTTTCAACATAGTGGGACGCTTCCGTAGCCGCCTGTGCACGCGGGGCGACGGGCGCATAAACGGCGACGCAGTCGCGCTCGCAGTGCGCGGCGAGTTGCGAAAGCACCGCCGGAGGATCGCCGAAGACGACACCACGGGATTGTTTCTTCCAGCGATGCGCTAGTCGAAGCGTCACGCTTCCCCAGGTGTCGTTGGGTTTAAGCGCGTCCACCAAACGGAGTCGAGGGAGCGAGCGCCGGACCGTCTGGAGTTCAGCCGGAGCAAGAAAGGCGCCCCAAGAGGCCTCAAGTCCGAGCTGGGATGCAAGCAGGCCAAGCGCGCGTGCTTGTCGGGAAGAGCCCGCAAGGGCACGGCGGTGGAGCACTTCCGGAAAGAGGTAGGCGTTGAGCGGTGCCGCATGACGACCGACCACGACCGGTCGGGAGGGACCGAGGAAGACTCCGGCCGATTGGGGCGCGTTAGGTAGGGCGAGTAGTTTCCTATACAACGCCGCAGGCGTGTTGGCGTCGGCGAGCACCGGAAGGCCGAAGGCGTGGACCGACGAATCGAATACGGCAGTGCGGCCCAGGCGCACCAAGGCAACGTCGTAAGCGGCGCAGAGGTAGTTGAACTGCTGGTGGTGATGGCCGCCGATGACGGTGCTGCCCGTTTCGGCGAAGAGCCGACCTTCGCGCTCGCTTTCGAGGTAACTCTCGAATTTCGCGCCAACCGCGCGGGCCATCCACGCCACCGTAGGAATGACGTAGGCGATTTCGGGGTGGTGCAGGGTCGAACACAGGAGCCAAAGCTTGGGGGAGGCTTTCATCGACGTGATGACAACCAAATGAAGCTTTAATAGCAACAGAATATCGCCGTTATGGCCAAAAAAGTCTGATTATTGGCTTGATCTGAACAAATACGTTACTAAATAAGCAACATAAACGGCCGCATCTAGACGACCGACTTACTCCCTTCTCCCCCGTCTTGAGCAATTTTGGCGCGAGGCATCAGGTGAAGCCCAACCTCGAACTACCCGACCCAATGACGCCGTTTGGTGCGGCTGCGGGCCCCCGTTACCTCCATGAAACATCTGTCTTCTTACGCACAGGCTGGCCTTGTGGTCGGCCTTGTCCTTTCGGTCGGCGCCCAGACTGGTGCGTCGTCCTCCCTTGATCGAACGCAGCCGGCAGTTACTGAGACTGTCGAACTCAGCCCCTTTGTGGTGCAATCAGAGAAGGATTTCGGTTATCGGTCGGCCGCCTCGTCGACTGGCATTGGTTTCGCCGGCTTGATCAAGGACACGCCAATGAGCGTCAGCGTAATCTCCAACGAGCTGATTCAGGACCAGGGCGGCAACCAACTCGTTGACATCCTGCGCAACGCGTCCTCCGTGGCCGCCCACGTGAAGGATGAAGGTGTGATCTTGGTCCGCGGCTATTCGGGACAACGCTTCGTCAACGGTCTGCCCGCGGGAAACCAGGGTTTCACCCTTTATGATGTGGACCGCCTCGAGGTGGTAAAAGGCCCGAACGCCGTTTTCGCGGGCCTATCCAATCCAGGAGGTACGATCAACTTGATCAAGATGAAGCCTCCGTTCGCCCCTACGGGTTCGGTATCGGCCGAACTTGGCGATTACGATCACCGCCGCTACGTCGTGCGTGTCGGCGGCCCGATTGTAACCGACAAACTCGCATACCTCTTTGTCTACGGACACACCAACGAGAAGAGCTTCATCGACTACATGTTCACCGATGAGCGCTACTACAGCGGTGCGTTCACGTGGAAGCCCTTGCCAAAGCTCACACTCTCCGGCCATCACGGGAATCTGAAGCGCGAGGGGGGCCGTCGCCCCTACCTTACGGTCAGCAACGCCGCCTTTCAGGCGGCCGACCGAGATGGGATTGCCAACTACGATTCGAGAGGCCTAGCTCGCCCGGCGGCCTTGCCGCAGCTGGAGAACAATGCCGTCCCTGGAATCGTTACCGGACGCACCGTGCCCGAAGGCGTTGATGCTTGGACCGCCCGTACGTTCAACCCCAATACTCCTCCGTTCACGATGGTTTCGTTCGAGGAGACTTTCGGTCGTAGCTCGTTCAATTATAACGGACCCGACGGTCGCGACAATTATTCGAGCGAGCTCACGAGCTTCGAAGCCGAATATCTGGTCAGTCCCTCCCTTGCTCTGCGGGCGCTATACCAGAAGGCGCTCGGTGCGCGCTTGCGCCGCGAGTTCAATGGATTCCGCCCGGTTGCTGGTCAGCGCATTCGCAGCGGCGCCTCGGACTTCAACGAAGATTCCGACCTTGCCAACACCCGTCTCGAGGCGGCCTACAAGCTCGATCTCGGCAGCGCCGGCCGCCACGACATTCTTGCCGGTTTCCAGTACAGCCAGAGCAAGAGGGTTACTCATCCGTCGTTCAACACGGCCGCCGCAACTTTCAATCCCCGCACCGATCCGGTTCCGCGCCTGCTGGCGATGCTTCAGGCGCAATTCGGTCCCGGTTACACCGAGCCCGGCACAACCCGCGTCACCCTTCCCTCAAATAGATCCGTCTTTGCCATCGTTCAATCGAGTTTCCTCGACGACCGTCTGCGCACCATCGTCGGCGGGCGCACGACCGAGAATCGTCTCGTTTCGCCGACCACACGCACCAATTCGCCGCAGTTTGCCGTGCTCGGGCGGATCGTACCGTGGCTCAGTGCTTATGCCAGTTACAGCAAGACCTTCGTCCCGCAGTCCGCGGTGTCGGCCGATCTTGCCGCAATCCGGGCCGCTCAGGGTGACCCGACCAGTCCAGGCTACGTTCCGCCGACAACGATTCCTACCGTTCTACTTCAGAACAATCTCTCGGGCGAAGGTCGCGAGTTCGGATTCAAGTTCGACGTGAAGGACAGCGTGATCGTTGGCTCACTCGCATTCTTTGAAACGGAGGAGGCCAACCGCCTTGAGGTGGACTCGGTCAATCAGGTTCTTTACCAGCTCCCCGGTGGGGCGGTACGCGTCCCTGCGGGCCTTACCCGCACCCGCGGCCTTGAGCTCGAAACGGTTTGGACCCCGCAACGAAACTATCAATTGATCCTTGCGGGCAGCTACTTCTTCGAGGCCGAGGAAATCACCAACCCAGCCGACTCGCGCGAAATCGGCTCTCATTTAGAAGCCGTTCCCGAATACACCGTGTCGCTGTGGAACAAGTACACCTTCACCGAAGGCAAGCTCGGTGGCGGCTATTTGGGCGGTGGCATCACTGCGCTCGGGGAGATTGGCATCCATCCGAGTTGGACGATTCCGATCCGATCCGATCCTGTCCTGCTCGTGAACCTGATTGTCGGCTATAAGGGAACGTTCAACAACGTGCCGGTGGAATACCGTTTGAACGTGGACAACCTTGCCGACAAAAAGTACCTTAACGGAACATTTCAGTACGGAGAGCCGCGTACGATCACCGGCACCATTACCGTCAGTTGGTGATTCCTGCTCGCGCGCCGCTCTCGTACAGAGCGCGCGCTTGTTTGGACCTCCCGGTCGCCAGAGTCGATGGAGTTGGCCATAACGACGTCCCCTCTGGCCCGACCGAACCTAGAGCACTCGTCTCCCGTATGACGGCTGCGAGATGCTGGTCTCCGCGTATTCCATCCCTCCGTATTGCCATGCCCCCTTTCGTTTCAATCCGCGAATATACCGTGTCTGCTGCAATCTCGCTTGCTTCGCTTTGCTTCCCCGCGCTCGCCGTTGCCTTCGACTACGGAAGCATTCCCACCTCCCGTATTCCACCGAATGGCTGGGTCTTCGAGAACTGGACCAACCCGGGCAGCTGGACCACCCTTGACGTCACGGGTAGCGGGCTCCCTGCAAACAGCAGTTCAACCGATGCTTCATTGAAGGTGATCGAGATCCTCAACGCCAATCCTGGGGGCAGACGCATCCTTTATTTTCCGGCTGGTACCTATTTCTTCAAGACCGACCTTAACATCACGCGTGGCGACGTGCAACTCGTCGGTGCCGGTGTGGGCGAGACGATCTTCATCATGAACTCTGCCGCCAACCTCAATGCTGAGATCCGCTTCAGCGGCGCGTACAGTGGGTCTCCGGTCTTGGTCAACGGGTCTCCGGCCGCAGGTGACCAAACTATCACGCTTGCGGACGCATCGACCTTCGCGGTGGGCGATTTTATCTTTCTGTACCTTGAAGGCGGTCGCAAGGAATTCTCCCTCCCTCACTACTCCGAGAGTCAGATCGTTCGCGTCACAGCGAAATCCGGCAACACGCTTACGCTCGATATGAAGCTTGGCGCAGATTTCCCGTCAGCGAAATTGCCGCGCGCCCACAAGCTGAACATGCGCTCGAACATCAAGGTCGCCGACCTCACCCTCCGTCGCACGGTCAAGCCTGATGACCAGAATGTCAGCAATCTCGAATTTGAGAAATGTTTCAACGTGCTCGTTCAGAACATCGAGTCCGACACCAGCCGGCGCGCTCACGTTTCTCTGCGTTACAGTAAGAAGATTCATGTCGTTTCCAGTTGGATACACGACT